>Ga0307513_10000288_pt1 | contig 73101 bp, 27 predicted proteins | sample 15_EM_MG_FD_202174 | JGI IMG/M metagenome (GOLD analysis project Ga0307513, IMG submission 202174) | Populus trichocarpa ectomycorrhiza microbial communities from riparian zone in the Pacific Northwest, United States - 15_EM | ecosystem: Host-associated > Plants > Roots > Unclassified | place...
AGATGCAATGTCAAAACATCGATAACCAAGATGGGAGGAACTATATCCAAAGAACACACATGGAGAGGAACGAAAATCCAATTTATGATTATTATATGGACGTAGAAAAGGAAAACAGAGACACCCAAAAGTACGCAGAAAATGATAATCAGGAGACCGGTGAAATAAACAATCAAACGGAGAGCAATGGGCAAGAACAGGAGTAGGCATGCGATTTATTAGATAAACAGAGGTTTCAAAAGCATAATTCCAAAATCGAAAAGGTGCTTTACATTGCCCTAAAAGAGTAAGACCTGTTTTCACAATATGCCTATGACGACGCTCTACTGTGTCATTTTGTTCATGAGTGTGAGGACAAATCAGACGATGATGAATATCAACAGTCTGAAAAAATATGGATAATTTACGGTATTCACCGCCCCAATTAGTTTGAACATATTTTATTTTTAATGAAAATTGACGTTCAACGAGAGTCTGAAATTGATGAAAAATAGAGTAAACATCAGACTTGGCAACGAGAGGATAATACCATACATATTTAGTATAAGCATCAACAAAGATAACAAAATAACGATAGCCATCTGAAGAAAAAAGAGGAGCGGGGCCCCATACATCACTAAAAATTAATTCAAGCGGAGCAGAAGTTTTGTGACCCGTAGGTCCTAAAGACAAACGTGATGATTTTCCTAAAGGACAACTTTGACATTGAAAATTAAGACGTTTGTTGTTACAAATGATCTTATTTTTCGAGATTAACAATTGAAAAATACGTGTAGTAGGATGACCTAGTCGACGATGCCATAAATCGGCAGAGGCGGAAGTGCAGGGAGACCAATAGGCTTGAGGAACTGACGTGACGGAAGACTTGGTAAGGGCATAAAGACCATCTTTACTCTGACCTGAGAGAAGGATTTCATGGGTGTTAAGATCCTTGACATAAAACACACGAGTGTGAAATTCAAAATAAACATTATTATCAAGACAAAATTTCTGAACAGAGAGTAGAGGTTTTGTAATTGCAGGAACATGAAGAACATTAGATAAGGTGAAAGAACAATGTGGTGTATATATTTTTGTATGACCGAGATGAGATATAGGGAGGCCCTTACCATCACCAACATGCAAATTATCATTACCAAGATAAGGTTCTGAAGCAGTCAAGGTGGCAAGATCAGGTGTGATGTGTTGATTGGCACCGGTATCCGGAAACCAATCAACAGAACCGGTTGAGGAGAGATTGCGCTGCACCAGATTGGCAGTAGGCTGTTGGCCATAACCTCGCTGCTGGAATTGAGGGCAATGGGGAGCTGTATGGCCGAAATTATGACACAGTTGGCAGCGTGGATTCTGCCCCCTATTGCGCTGCCAAGAGCCCTGCCTATTGTCACCGAAGGAGGAGTTTTGGAAGCTGCGGTGATCAGGTCTGGAGCCAGCAAATCGGTTGACTCTGCTGTTGGACTGGTTGGGACGCCAGCCACTGTTGAAGCGGCCCCTGTTGCGGCCAGAATTGCCAAAAGTCTGGCGCTGCGCAACAAGAGCAGAAGATGGAATGCTGGGTGTGGGCAGCAGATGAGCATGTATGGCAGCAGAAGATTTGTGAAGAAATTCATGTGTGAGGAGATGGCTATGAAGATCTGCATATGATAAAGGTTCAGCCTTGGTAATAAGACTGGTAACTAAGTCTTTACACTCTCCCCGAAGACCACGAAACACATATAAATTGAAATCTTCAAGTGAAACTGGTCGACCAGCAGCGGCCAATTCATCAAATAAGGCCTTCGCTTTTTGCATAAATTGAGTTACTGATTCATCACCCTGTCGAAGATCCTGAAGAGAGCCGTGAAGTTGCATAATACGAGAGTTGGAGGTAGAAGCGAGAGCTCGCTCAAGAGTGCCCCAAGCTGAACAAGAACTTTGACAGCCAACAACAAGATGCAAAACTTCCATAGATAGGGAGGAAAGAAGAGCACTTAGAATGAGTTGGTCCTGTTGTTTCCAAGTTTGAAAAAGCGGATTTACCTGAAGAGAGATACCATCATGGGCAAGAACATGTGTTGATGGACATGTGTTGGAGCCATCAACAAAACCAAAAACTCCTTGGCCTAGGAGATAAGGCAGCATCTGCATACGCCAATATAAATAATTGGTGTTTGTTAATTTGAGGGAGATGACTTGATGAGTGTGAGAAAGGGAGATAATGCTTGCGGCAGCAGAGGCAGCAGACGTGGGCTGCAAGAGGAGGCGTTCACCAGCCATGGCAGAGGAGAATCCAGGCGGTGACGCAGCAGAGGAAAGCATAGGAGGCGCTGCAAGAAAAGAGGGTTGCACTGTCGGAGAAGAAGAAAGCTGGACTGCTGGTGCTGCAGAATTTAAAGATGTATGTGGCGGCTGTTCCATTGAAGAAGGGAGGCTGGGAGGCTGGGAGAAAAGTAGGTTTAATTTATTTTAGGGTTTTATGGCTCTGATACCAAGTTGAGAATAATGGAATGTGTTGGGTTGTGCCTTAGCCAATCTTCCTATTTATATAGAGGCAGCAGAACACTGCAGTAACTGTAATGATTACAACATCCTATATTAATTTCCTATTATGATAGATACATGATATACATTCTATAATAATATATTTATTCAATGCAAATAACTATTTTACTCTTGAATATATTTTTGATATTTTATTATTCATAAAAATAATACATAAATAAAGATATCCTCACACAAGTCAACAAATTATTTGTTACAAGACAGCTTATTATATAAAATATTACGAATGTTGCAAGTGAGCTTAATTAAGATACTCAAACTCCCCCTGCTCTTGCGATAAAATCTTTCTGGCTCTCCTATCTACAACGAGGCGGTTCTCAATTTCTGTTTTCACGAAAATAACTTCGTGTTTTCAAGAAGAATTACTACATACTTTTCATTCTTTTTATTGCATAAGAGAATGGAAGAAATTTCGTTTCTTTTATAGCAGTAAATTCACATTTTAAAAGAAAATGAGAATCGTTCCCTCTTCATATAAAGAGAAGTAGAAGAATAAAATCATCATCGTCTCTCTATCTATCTCTTCCCCGCCCTCACCTCCTTCTCTTTCCTTGCGGTGATGTATTAGGAGCCGAAAGATAAGCTATCCATCTAACCAATTTTTGCATACCGATTCTCTTAAAATAAATTTGTTATAATCTTACATATTCCTTTTTTCTTGTGTAATATGTCATCGCAAGTCCCTCTTAGTTTAGTTCTGGCTCTCCTAGACTAAACTTTCTCCGCACAGCATCTGCAGATATCTTTCGTTTTGAGTTCCGGATTAACAAGACATTCTGATCCCGATCGACCACAGTTTTAAGATTGGTGGCACTAGTCTAGGTGATGACGTGCAATGGGATGGCTTTCTTCCCAACAAATTTCATGCTCCAAAGCTCTCATGATCAAGATGATCATCAACCTCCCACTTCTCTCAATCCAATTCTGCCATCTTGCGCACCCCGAGACTTTCATGGTACCCTCTCAATCTGATCCCTCTCTTTCTCTCTGAGCTAACTTTGACTGGATATATTCAGAGTGTTCTTTTCTTTTCTTTTTTTCTTATTTTTTTTTTATGGAAGGGGTCGCTCCATTTCTAGGGAAGAGATCATCAATGTCGTTTTCAGGGATTGATGTATGTCATGAAGAAGGAAATGGAGAGGATGAGTTGTCTGATGATGGCTCACAAGCAGGAGAAAAGAAGAGGAGGCTTAGTATGGAACAAGTCAAGACTCTTGAAAAAAACTTTGAGTTGGGTAACAAGCTTGAACCCGAGAGAAAAATGCAACTGGCTAGAGCTCTTGGTCTGCAACCAAGACAGATTGCTATATGGTTCCAAAACAGGAGGGCCAGATGGAAAACCAAACAGCTAGAGATAGATTATGATCTCCTCAAGAGACAGTTTGATGCTGTTAAAGCTGAAAATAATGCACTACAAACTCAGAACCAGAGACTTCATGCAGAGGTTAGTTTTCAATTAGCTATTATATAGAGCTTCATGTTTGAATTAAAATTTGCCATTAGCTCTTGACCTCTTCACTCTTATTTAATGTCTATTGTACCTTTTGGGATACTAAAATCATTGATTACAAGCAGATTTTTTTGCATGGAACTACAATTATTGAGCATAATAAGTTTCGAAATCCAATCATTGCCCCCTGGTTTATTCAGCTTCTTGGCCTTTTCTTCTTCGTACAATGATTTCTGTGAACTTTTCAATAAAGCTTCTTTTCTTATTATTAGTTCACCTTCTTTTTTTTTAACATACGTTGGTTTGAGCACCCACGAAAATTAAAAAAAAAGAAATTCACAAGAAACACTATTTAATATTTGAAGTGCTGAATATTGTTCGTGGTTTTAGAGGTAAAGTCTAATTAGTCATGCATGTATGTGAAAGGTACAGATCTTTCCTACATGTATACGTTTAGTATATATACTTCAGTTTTTATTTTTTATTTTTTATTTTTTGAACTTAACATATAGGCGTATGCTTCATGTTGATTGGTTAACTCACGGCTGCAGATATTGGCACTGAAAAGCAGAGAACCGACTGAATCTATCAATCTCAATAAAGAAACTGAGGGTTCTTGCAGTAATAGAAGTGAAAACAGCTCAGATATCAAGTTGGATATCTCAAGGACGCCAGCTATTGACAGCCCCCTACCGAATCATCATCCAACAAGCAGGCCCTTCTTTCCCTCATCATCTATCAGGCCTACAGGTATTGCACAACTCAACCAAAACAACTCTTCAAGGCCCGATTTTCAATACCAGAAGATGGATCATATAGTCAAGGAAGAAAGTCTCACCAATATGCTCTGCAGCATAGAGGATCAATCTGGATTTTGGCCATGGCTTGAGCAACAGCAATTCAACTAAGAAAATGAGCCTGGAATGCCATATTGGACCGCACCCATTATACGCGCAGTATATGTGGAAATAGTTAATCTTCAATTCATTAAAAGGGAAGTTATCTTTATTTTATGAGTTTAAAATTAAGTTCATATATATAGTTGGCACTTAGATTGGTATATAAAAAAGTAGGATACCTTACGTTGGGATTTCAGGTGGGGGAGCTGAAGATCTTAGTTTTCAGAGGAATAAGATTTGTGTCTTTGAGTTATATATATATATTTTCCTTTAGTAATGAATATAAGAGGATCGATGTTTGCTAGGTTGGATCGTTGGAGTTGAAATTACATTTGCTTGTGACTGGTTTGGAACGCTAGCGTGGGTCATGCATGAAATGAGAAAGGGATTTACTCTCTTCCTTGCTTTTTTTTTTCGACTTATTTTTTCTTCCTTTTGAATGTTGTGTCTCTGTGCAAGAGAGATGCTTCCGAGTGCTTTCTTGGAAGTCCAAGTAATGAAATATTTTTTGCCGATTTCATCATTCGGCGCAATATGCTAACCCTACGGCGCCGATCAACCGAAACAAAAAAATATATATACTCTGATGTGCTGGCTGGACGATAAAAGGAAATTGTATCGTTGGTAATTCACCCTTTACTTTTTGTTGGAGAAAGTCTGAAATGGAAACAAATAAAGATATGGCTAAGAGGTGTGACAACTGGATAAATTTATTTCATTGAAATATTATAAATATTAATGTAATAGCATTAATAAGTTTATTAGAAAAGTTTTTTTCTACTGATTTTTATTTAATTTACTAAGCAATAAAAACTCATATTTAGAGGTTTTTTTTTTAATGAAACTCCCCCTCCTAGTTAACAATATTGTATCTGGTAAATAAAAAGGAACCCCTTTTTTTTGTTAAAAGAATAAAAAAAAAATCCCCATTTGAGAGGGTTATTTTCTTTGTTATTTTATTTTACGATTACATGATAGCTTTGGATTAGTTTCTAAATAGTGAAATTAAACTTGTTTATTAATTTGTTCCAGTCATCTACATCAAAGACTAAATAAGAGTTATTAATTTAACCCAAGGAGAGAAGTATTGTATGATTGTAGAATTGGATTTATAACTTTACGCCGCATAATTGTTGTTTTTTTTTTTATCAAATTACTAAATATATTGTTTCAATTTAAAAATAATTCTTATTTATAAAATACGATATATATTAATTTGGAGGAGACTTTTACAAGAAACAGAACCAGTGAGATCTTAGGTAGATAAAGTTGATTAATTATGCGTCATCACAGAAAACTTACAGAGTACTTCTCATCAAAACATTTGATTGGCGCAATCTAGAAAGTCAGTATACCAAACCCTAAGAAAAAGGTTAAAATCTATGCCCTTCATGAGAAGTGAAAGGTGTGTGCAATTCCTGGTCATTGAAACAGTACATGTAGAAAGAGAAGTTTACTTGCATGGCTCGTCACTTCATATATAGAGATTAAAAGACAGCGGAAGATCATGTATCCATCATCGGAAGCACCATCAGTCATGGTGCTGGACAGGAAATACTACACGAGGATTAGGAGATGAACAAGGATCGAAAGAGTACAGGTTTTTGAAAAGGGATGATGAGATTAAGAAGAGTAAAGGGGTACGGGACGAAGCATGCTGTAGAGAGAGAGAGAGAGAGAGAATCGAGCACGCATTCCGAGAGAGGAAGAGGACAAATAGATGGAAGAGAACAGGGAGAGTCGAAAATGGTCACTCTCGTGAAGGAGACGTCGGCAATCTTTGTGCTGACAAAGAATGGAATGGCATCGAAAAGCCAACCTAACACCCCACAGACACCTTTTTCGCAGTGACCAGTCTCACATTTGCGCAGGTCTTTATTGAGGCTTCATGTGACTCACTGCGCCACCCACTCCATTGGCCATGGCATCCAACACAGAGTCAGTCTGAATTGTACCCCAACTCCTATACATCTCCTTTTCACAATCTCACTTTCTACTGTCTTTCTTTATGGGCGGAAAGTAGGGTTTTTTTTTTTTTTAAGTTGTCCGGTAAAAATAAATTATGCAAAATAAATTATAAATTATTTTTTTATATTTATTGGTGTTATGAAAAATAAATTTTTAATATTTTATTTTTTTTAAGTTTATTTAAAGAATAAAAATCAAATATAACAAATTAAAAAATTAAAAAGGATAAAATTAAAAAAAACCTAATTTCCTGAATTATTTCAAACAAAATAAATAGCAATATAAAAATACAGATCAAATCTGATAGGTAAAAATAATAAAATATGATGAAATTAAAAATAAACTTCAATTTTATAAATTACTTCAAGTTAAATAAATAGTAATAAAAAAATATGGATTAAATCTAAAAGATAAAAAATTTCAATTAATAAAATAATAAGATAAGAACTAATAACAATAAAAGAAAATAATAAACAATAAAATATGTTTATAAGTTTAAGGAAAGAACCGAAGTTTTTTCGAGATGTGACATTTATACTTTAAAATATGTTTTTGTTCGAATATTTGGATTTGTTTGCGCGGAAACTAAAATCTCTATAAGTTTTGTCAATGATTTCATGACTAAACATAGTTTTGATTTAAATTAAATTAAAAGAATCAGTCCAAATATATTTTATGGCTTTTATTTTAATATTAATATTCTAATTAAAATTATTTTTTAATACAATAATAAATTTAAAAATTCAATCCAAATATATTTTATGGTTCCTACTTTATTATTATTACAATTAAGAATATTTTAAGTAATTTCCATATATTTTTCTAAAATACCCTTTAAATAAAACAAATTTAAGATAAATTGTACTTAAGCTGTCTATAAATAGACAACTAAGCCACCGAATCAAACATAAAAACATGCATAGACTTAGAGATGATCAAAATCATTTTTAAATAAAGGAAGCCGATGATCATCAAAGTTATTTTCTTCATCAAATCAAACCAATGAAGCAAAAAATTAAAGTTATCTATTTTATCAAGTCAAACCAAGTTAAGATCTCACACAGTTAAATCTTTCAGATTCATATGAATATTTTTCATCAAATCAAATCAAATAATTAAAATTTTCAGAGACTCATGTGTGAATATTATATCTTATCATTTAAAATAAAATTCAGATTTATCTATTAATTAGAGAATTTGTAAATTTAAAGAAAACCTCAATAAAGTTTCTATTTTTTTATACATAATCAAATTCATTGTTATAATTGTATATAATTTTTAGTATATTTTTAATATGCGAAATTATTTTGTGTGCAGTTTCCATAAACCTCTCAGAACTTTCCATAATCCTCTATCCAAACAAAAATATCCATTTCAAATCCAAAACTGTAGACGTTATAATTTTTATTTATTTTTTTGCTTAATCACATTTTCATAACTAGATAAAAATATATACTCTAGAATCTAGATGTCCCTTCAAAGAAAAGAAGCACCTCATCTTGTCTCTCTAAGCGTGGGCCAGGGCTTTTATTTTTATTTTACTCTCGAATGTTTTTGGTCTCAAAGTTCTTGCTTGCTACTAGAATTATCAAGTTTTTGGTTCGCGGGTGTTTGGGACTAGAGATTTACAGGAGGCGCCAGGTATGTAAGCTGGACTTGAACCTGATAAGAGTTTTGGACACTTTGGGCTTGGCACCTGTAATCCAAGCTGATGTTCACTATTTGGGCCTATCGTCCTCTTTCGTTTTCTCTTATTGGGTATTGGGCCCATTGAAGATGGATATTGATTTGTTAGTTCAAAAAAATGAAGATGTTAGCTGGCCTAAGATTAGCACCTCCGTGGGCCGTGGCTATCACCTCCTTCCCTCCTCCAGCCAACAGAAACACACACACACACACACACACACACAAAACACTCTTTCTTCAACCACCACCCGCCCTTTTCACTTTTATTTATTTTTTTTCCGGATAATGCAGTCAGTAATCTACTCCACTCCTCTCACCCTCAACTACCTCCTCCCTGGCCCACAAATTTCTCCAACTTCCCTCCAAGGTCACACGCTAATAACCATGTCACGTGTCCTCCGCCCCCAGCAAACCAATCACCACCACCTCCTCGGAAAAACCCACTGAAGAAACCATCTTTTTTCACGGTGGAGCCCACTACGGTGACCTCATAGGCTCATAGCCAACCTGCCACTGGGTTTCACACTTCTTTGGCTGCCTGACTCTAGCTGCTGTTTCAAGGGCATTTTATCTTAGGTGGAGGTTCACCAACCTGAGGGTGACAGTACCACTTCAGGGCTGACAGTACTACTTCAGGGCTGACAGCTCAAGATAGGAGTGGTTTCTCCTCCAAGGCTACAAGGTGATAAAACTAATTCAGGGCTGACAGTAATCCATTTTTTAGGCATGTGATTTTTTTCCTTTCCCACCTCTAGAGGAGCAAAAACGCTGGAATTACAAGTGTAATAGATGGTTGTAATTTTAATGATACTTCACCATACAATTTTGAAGGCATTTCTATATCTATATTTGACTGTACAATTTTTAAAATTATAATGCAATTGATGATGATTTGGTATACTACAAATAGTAACGAGGATTGCACAAAAAGGGCTATATAATGAACAATTTCATGATTAAAAATAATCATATAGGGCTTTAATTGTAAAAGAAAAAACTGAATTGTGTTTGTAGTGAGATAAAAGAACCAAGAAAACCTTCCAATTAATGGAAATGAAAATAAAATATGACTGGGATGAACTCTTAAAAATTATAGGGACTAAAATGAAATTAACTCGTGATATACTACGATACATTCCGAGAATAGTTTACAGCCAAACAAAAAAATAATAATAAAAATTATTATATAATAACGAACATCTCAATAATAAATATAAGTTAAGCTTTAAAGTTATGATTAGGAAATTAAAGAGGATGATGATGGATTCCACCAACAAAGAGGTCTGCCACTTCTTTGTACTCATTTGGAAAATCACATCTAGATGTCTTTATGGGTTGTATAGTTAGTGTATTTGAGAGTATGCTTGTAATTGTTTTTTAAAATATTTTTTATTTAATATATTAAAATAATATTTTTTTATTTTTTAAAAATTATTTTTGATATCAACGCATCAAAATAATCTAAAAATATCAAAAAAAATATTAATTTAAAGCAAAAAAAATAAAAAATATTTAAATTTTTTAAAAATATCTTTTAAACACAAAAATAAACAAGACTATCAAGCTCAAGCCAGGGCATAGTGGCTCACCGGCACTGCAAATTTTTTTTTTTATTAAGGTCTCTTGCTCATTTCAATCACCTTATATTGTAATTTATATATAATAGAGAATTAAAACAGAACAACATTTTCTGCTTCGTTCGTTTTGTAGTGCAATAGACTTTTTTTTGCACCTTGATCCCTATATTTTATAGTATTTACAAATTGACCACGAAAATTGTTCTTTCATGTGCTGTAGAGGGCAGAGAAGTTTTGTCCGGCCATATTCCATCAAGAAAAAAAATCAATCTTGTTGTCTATAGATTATTTTGATGAGGAAATTTAAATGAAGATTGTTTGAATCTTTAATTGTATATAAAAAAATTAAATTGGAGTTTGAAAAATCTAATTTAATTTTATGTTCTTAAACTAGTTAGATTGTGTTTGAGACATGTAAACAGGTCATTTATTGAGGCACTAACAATATTTAAAGGTTTATAATTAGATTTTTTTGGTTCTTAAACTTTAATTTTTCAAAAATCAATGACATTTATCCTTTGAAAAAATAATGCATAAGCATTGTCTTCCAAGCCCAATGCGTGTTTGGGCTTGGCTCTGCTGCGTTCTTTTTTTATTCTAGCATGCTAAAAAAAATAGCCTTCAAATAAAACAATTAAAATTATATTTTAAAAAGTATATAGTGATATCATAATTTTGAAATAATATTATATATTTTTAATAAAATTGCTAGCATTTACTTTATGAGTAACTACATATGAAACTAACATGCAGAATATTTCTTAAAAATATCATAAATATTATATTAATAGAATATCTAATTTTTTTATTGTGAAGTTTTTATTAAGTCTTCTCAAAAATAATATTCACTTATCTTCGCATGAAGAGAATCAAACTAGTAACGTTACTGATTACCTTCGCCCACCTCTCCTTTATTTATTGTTTAGTTGTTATTATTATTATTATTATTATTTATTTTTCCATGTCATTCTCTTGGTTTTTCTTTCGTATATACAGCACAACCTTGCTCCTTTTTCAAGCTCTCTCGATAGAATTACCAATTCGACTAGGAAAACAAAGATTTCTATCTATTCTATTATTCCAAATCCTAGATACAAGGGTTGCTGTTGAATATAAATTTTTCAAAATAAAAAATAAAAAAGTTTATTTAGCTCGTATAGAAATTAAATAACAAAAGAATTGTAAAATATTTGAACAGGAAAAAAGATATCTATCTATTATATTATTCCAAATCCTAAATACAAGGGTTATTATTACTGAATAGAAAAATTACAAATTAAATAACAAGAAGTCTATTTAGCTTCTATTGAAAATAACAAAAGAGAGTGATGCAAGAAGAAAAAAAAGAGAGTATTGCTTGGAGAGTAAATATTATTACAACAAAGAGTCAAATTTATTCTTAAAAAACATCAATATGAGGGTACCTAGTACCCCAACTAATTAACTCTTCAAGTCAGAGCTTGTGGGATTAGTCGAGATGCACGTAAGCTGGCCTGAACACCTATATTAATAATAAAAAAAATTAATTCTCCAAGCACAACTAAATATGTTTAAATGATAAAAGAGTAGAATTTATCCCTAATCACCCTTGTACCAAACAAGGAGTAAATTATGCAATTATAACTTAATTTTTCATGTTTGAAAACTTACACCTTAATCCTTACTTACGGAACATTACAAGTTGCTGATTTTTTTTTCTTGAATTTCCTTTTGTGTTGTGTTTTCTCTAAGAATATAATTTGCAAAGCGGCACGTATGTGATTTAGAGTCCGTTTGTTTACGAGGCACGCGTTTGCGTTTCAAGCAAAACGTAGCTCCTGCATGTTTGGTAAAGAAAAAAGCAGGATTCACTGTTCATGGGCCCTGTCTTTTACTGCGTTTGCAACGCAGAGTGCTTCGAAGCAGCTTGAGGCTGCTTTTGTTGCAAACTGTGTTACAACACAGTAAACAATGGTGTGCCTTGCAAAATAGCAGAATCAGATGAATGAAGTTAACCAGCTCTTCCGCTTCTCCTTCTTCTTCTTCTGCACTTCCATGTCTCTACTGTTCACGTTGAAGAACAGTGGACCAGCTCTTCCTCTTCCCCTTCTTCCCCTTTTTCTTCTTCTTATGCACTTCCATGTCTCCACTGTTCACGTAGTAGAACAGTGGACCACAGCTCCCTCACCACCGCCCAGGGCCGCCGCCTCTTCCCTTTCCCCTTCTTTTTCTTTTTCTGCACTTCTCTATGTCTCCACTGTTCTGCTACATGTGAACAGTGGAGAGCAGCTCCATTGTTAATGGACTGGACCGGGTCTGACCCAAACCTAAATGCATTGAATCGGGTGTAACCTAGTAAAATAAAAAAAAATCCAAAAAAATTTCTTAGATATTGTGTTTTATTTGAAAAACTAATGTTTAACATGATTCAATGACACTATATAATTACATTTGAAGGAGATCGTATGGTGGCGTAGCATTTGCAGAATTTGATCGCAATCCCAATTTTGTTCCTTGTTGGATAGATTTCATATGTGATGAAATTGAACACAGTTTAATGCAACAATTAAAAACCATCAAATTAATATATGTTTTTTTAATTATTTTATAACCTCAATTGGAAAAGTATTATTTAACCAAACACATTAAATTACTTTTTGTTCAACCACAGTTTTAATCAAACATATATTTTTCCAAACCAATCTCAATTAAAAGTACTTTTTATAAAACAACTTTTTTCAAATCATAACCATAACAGCTACCATAATACCAAACACACATACAACCAGCCTAAGCTGACTCGAAGATACTAAATTATAAGCTAATAAACATGAAGAACTAAGTTAAAATCATATTTAAAATCAAGGGACCAAAGGATAATTTACTCCAAAATGGAAAAAAAAAAATCACCGAGGAGAAACGTAACGTGTGTGAAAGGGAAAAAGAAGAAGAAAGAAAACAAACTCGATCGATAATTCACTCGTTCATTCATTCACCTGGCAACAGACAGAAATCCAAAAAAAAAAAACCACGAAAAAGGGCCAAATCCATATTTGCCTTATATTTGTTACCATATCACCCACAGCAGCTAGCTAGCTAGCTCCATGCTAATATCATCCTAGAGCCCATAAAAATTAAAAACATACACTCCTCCTACCTGATTTTTAATTTATCTTGAAACCCTAAACTCTCCTTTCCGTATAGGAACTGAAATTAAAATATGGTTTGTTGCTTGTGAATTATGGTCGACGCTTTGCCCATATTTTAATAATCGACGGCGTTGTTTGGGTTGTTTCGATCTGGGTTTAGGGGTTTGAATTTTGGGATCGGAAAAAGAGAAACAGGTAAAAAATGAGCAATCAGAAGAAGAGGAATTTCCAGATAGATGCGTTTAAGCACCGGGTGGTGGTGGATCCGAAATACGCCGATAAGACTTGGAAGATCCTGGAGCACGCAATCCATGAAATCTACAATCATAATGCTAGTGGTCTCAGTTTTGAAGAGCTCTACAGGTCTCTCTCGTTTCCTTTTCGATTCTTATTATTTTGTAATCTCTGATGAATTTATGATCATGGGTTTTTCTTAGTTATTGCCCTTAAACTTAGTTGTTGATTTGCCCTGGTTGGTAAAGGTGCTCGCGGTTAACTTTATTTAGTTCCTTATGCAAAGGTATTTATCTGCTGCGGCGTGCCGTGTTTCCTCTCATGAGCAGTAAAATTAGCTTCAGGGATGTTCTGATGATTAAAGTTATTCTTGAACTGAAGAGTCAATTTCCTTTTCTTCTCAAATTCACTCATAGTTGCATTATTTTTGTCTTTCATTTATTTCTGTTATTATTATTTTCATTTGTGTTTGTATTTTTTTGTGTGTGTTGGCTTGTGATGAATGATATTTTTCCTGCCCTTAAGGTAATGCTGTGCAGTAGAGTTAGCCAAAGAAATGCAACTCATTCTGCAACTCAACTGAATTGAATATCCCCTTGCATGTAGCATCTGAATTTATGATATTCAATATCTTAAAATTCTAAAAGATGACGCAAGTGACCAACAACGTGGTAGAGAATTGATTGCCATTTACATAATATTTTCTGCATTAGTGGTTTTTATAGGTACAATGTGGTGATGGCCTCACCCATCAGAACTCGGAGCCTTTTTTTTTCTTTCAGACTCAACACCCAAAGCAATACTTCTTGGATAACCTCTTTGAAGCTAGATATATAAGGATGCACCATCTGTTCTTTATAAGATTTTCATGGGTTTCAAGGGTATATTGCCATGTCCCTGATCCTATCACAACTTCTACACGTAATGCTCAATGCTTATACAATGTGTTTGCACCTTGTTTTTGTTCATTCTCATGCTTGTCTTGATTGGGAAGGATACATGGTTACAAGAAATTAAGACATCTGTTATCCTGCCTTTCATTTGCTTGAAATAAATTTAACATATACTGATCACTGAAACCTTCCTTTGTTCCAGCATTTAAAAATGTTGAATTATTGGCAATTTCTTTTGTTGCCTAATGCCTTTATTTGTCTTTCTCTCTCTGAAAATCAAGCAAGGTTTTAAAGATTGATCTCTCTCTCTCTCCCTCATTCTTTTTATTATTTCATATAATTGGCTACTTTACTCGTCTGTATGAGAATGTGAATGATAATCTTAAGCCTATGCAAACTTTTGTAACCAATTTTTATTTATTTATTTATTTTGTTATTCTTTGATTTCTGTATGTACCATTTGTATCCATGGCGGACCTGTTATTCAAATTTATTTTGGCAATAGAAAGGGGATAAAATTAGGGTACAGTACATTCAAATGAAATCCATTATAAAGTCATAAACCATATGGTGGTCAATTTTTTTCATGTTTTGCTTGTACTATTTCTTTATATTTTACATAATAGTTTTTTAATTAATCTTAACGATGGTTCATCCATGTGTCTGTCCTGCTGTTAATAAAAACGTCATTAACTTTTCCTCTTAATGGTAGAGGATCTTTTTTTTTTCTTTTTTCTGGCGAGGACTTGGTCACATTCAATATATAAAGTGGGCATGTTCTTGAGATATTTTCTCAAACTCCTTTGTCTTCTCCTTTTCGTTTATTTTGTTTTAAAATCAGAAACGCTCAGAAAATGTATAAAATAGGTACTTTTATTATTGTTCTCTCTTTTTCTTAGTTAACCTTTACTTGTATAAGATACTATCTATTTTGGATATTTCTTCGGTACCGGGCTTTCTATGATTTTGTCCGAGTCTACTCAAATTCAATAGATTCTATTTTTCCTGGTTCTTAGATGTTTGGCTGGTTATCTTGTCAAAACCATGGACATTATAATACATATGTTGTGTTTTAAGTAACACTGTTTTTTATGGTTTCAGGAACGCCTACAATATGGTGCTACACAAATTTGGTGAGAAGTTGTATAATGGTCTGGTTGCGACTATGACTTCACATCTAAAAGAAATATCAAAATCTATCGAGGCTGCTCAGGGAGATTCATTTTTGGAGGAGCTGAACAGGAAATGGAATGATCATAACAAAGCATTGCAAATGATCAGAGACATATTGATGTATATGGACAGGACGTATATCCCAAGTGTGCATAAAACCCCTGTTCATGAACTTGGGCTTAACTTGTGGAGGGATAATATAATACACTCGAGCAAAATTCAGACACGGCTTCAAAACACACTTCTTGAACTAGTTCATAGGGAACGGACTGGCGAAGTTATTGACCGAGGGTTGATGAGGAACATTGTCAAGATGCTAATGGATTTAGGTTCTTCTGTTTACCAAGAAGACTTTGAGAAGCCATTTCTTGAGGTTTCTGCTGAGTTTTACAGTGGCGAATCTCAGAAGTTCATTGAGTGCTGTGATTGTGGTGATTATCTAAAGAAAGCTGAGAAACGTTTAAATGAAGAGATAGAGAGAGTGACCCATTATTTGGATTCCAAGAGTGAAGTCAGGATAAATAATGTGGTGGAGAAGGAGATGATTGCTAATCACATGCTGAGATTAGTCCACATGGAGAATTCAGGCTTGGTAAATATGCTTCTTGATGATAAATTTGATGACTTGGGACGGATGTACAACCTGTTCCGCCGGGTTCCTGATGGTCTTTCAACAATAAGAGAAGTGATGACTTCTCACCTTAGGGAGACTGGCAAGCAACTTGTTACTGATCCAGAAAGGTTGAAGGATCCAGTGGAGTTTGTTCAGTGTTTGTTGGATGAAAAAGATAAGTACGATAGCATCATAAGCAATGCATTTAACAATGACAAGACTTTCCAGAATGCTCTGAACTCCTCTTTTGAATATTTCATTAACTTGAATACTCGTTCTCCCGAGTTCATTTCACTGTTTGTGGATGACAAACTTCGCAAAGGTCTAAAAGGAGTTAGTGAGGAGGATGTGGAGATCATTCTTGACAAGGTGATGATGCTATTCCGCTATTTGCAGGAGAAAGATGTGTTTGAAAAGTATTACAAGCAGCATTTGGCTAAGCGGCTGCTGTCAGGGAAAACAGTCTCTGATGATGCAGAGAGAAGTCTGATAGTCAAACTTAAGACAGAATGTGGTTACCAGTTCACTTCAAAATTAGAAGGCATGTTTACAGACATGAAAACCTCCCAGGATACAATGCAAGGTTTTTATGCAAGCCACCCGGAGCTGGGGGATGGACCAACACTGGTTGTCCAGGTTTTGACAACAGGGTCTTGGCCCACTCAACCTGGTGTTCCATGCAACTTGCCTGCAGAAATGTCAGCACTATGTGAGAAGTTCAGGTCATATTACCTTGGGACCCATACTGGTCGGAGATTGTCATGGCAAACTAACATGGGCACAGCGGACATTAAGGCAACCTTCGGGAAGGGTCAGAAGCATGAATTGAATGTCTCCACTTACCAGATGTGCGTTCTCATGCTGTTTAATAATGCTGATAGACTTGGCTACAAAGAGATTGAGCAGGCAACTGAGATTCCTACAGCAGACTTGAAAAGGTGCCTGCAATCCATGGCTTGTGTGAAGGGAAAGAATGTTCTTCGCAAAGAACCCATGAGTAAAGACATTGGTGAGGAAGATGCTTTTTTTGTTAATGACAAATTCACAAGCAAATTCTATAAGGTGAAGATTGGAACTGTAGTTGCGCAAAAGGAATCAGAACCTGAAAAGCAGGAGACTCGGCAGAGAGTAGAGGAGGACCGAAAGCCTCAGATAGAAGCTGCAGTAGTTAGGATTATGAAGTCAAGGAGGGTATTGGATCACAACAATATAATCACTGAGGTCACAAAGCAGTTGCAGTCACGTTTCCTAGCGAACCCCACAGAAATTAAGAAACGGATTGAATCCCTTATTGAACGGGATTTCTTGGAGAGGGATAGTGTGGACAGAAAACTGTATCGATATCTTGCTTAAAGGAATGGCTTGTTCAGGCTTCTCTTGTTCTGTGGGATGGCTTAGAATTGGCAATTGGAACTGTAACTTTGCAGGTGGAAAGCTGTTTTAGTTCCGCAAGTTTGTTGGATTTAATGAATATCCATTTCTTTATGCTTTGCTTATTGTCTATACTGCTGTAGTTGGTCTGAATTACTACACAAATGCATGCCATCGCACCTTGATCATTTTCCAATTCAGACAGGTCATACTTGAAAATGATTGGAAGTCAGGGATACATTTGCTTGTGCAGATGGCAGCCTATCCGTTCTCGTATAGTCAAATCCAAACCCCATTTTCAGAAATGATTTTCTTAAGATGGCATTAGGGGTACAATTTGACCACAAAGAGGTTCTCCGTGTATCAAAATTTTCAGCTTTCTGCACCTTGCCTGCATGACTCTCCTTGAAACTTTCCAAGTGTTGGATTGATGTGAAATTGATTTGCCTCATTCTCTTGGCAGTCTTTTTTGGATATGTTGGTTCTGATTATTACATGTGGTTTTCCTGAAAGACTTGTTAATTTTTTTATACCATAGTTGTTAATTATGCTCGGCTCGTGACCCCATAAACTTAAACTGAGTACACAGTGCAACTCGGGCTAGATTTTTTAAAACTGAATTAGATATTGACATGGTTGGTCTAGGTAATTTTTTAATAATTCTATGTTTAAATTTAATCGAGTCAACATCAATAAAAAAAAATAAAAAAATATTTTAATAAAAATAATTGATTTATGATGAGTTTTTTTAATTTGGGTATGACAACTATGTAAAGCTTTTGTGTGAACGTTATACAAAATGTTCAATTTTTTTTTTTTTTTAAAAGCAATAATTTTTTCCATGGAAAAAAAGAAGAAGACAAATTCCATTGCGAAGTAAGAACAACGATTGCATAGTTTTATTTGGGCCAAAACTTACCAGGCAATAGCCCTATCGAAACCTATCTGGTATAGGTCCATAAATTACGAGCACGCAAGTAAGTTGATGATTGACCCAAGTAAATACATCATCATTTTATAAATGCCAAGGCCTAACATATGAATTAATTACAGCTTAGTCCTTATAGTTTATAATAAATAATAAATTAGTCCTTCGAGTATCATAAATAATTAAATAATTCCTTGGCCAATAATATTTTCCATTCTCTACTTATAGTAGTTCTTTGTTCCAAAAATACCGCCTTTCCTAATCGAAATTTCCCGTAATACATAAAATTTCTTAAGATAAAAAGAAAAAAAATAAAAATTGGAAAAGAATATAAAAGTGATGAAAAAAAAAAGTTATAAACATGTTTTAAAATGTAATCAAATAGAACTTAGAAAAGGATAGTATTATTTAGTATCATATTTCTATTTTAATATTTATTTTATAATCAAACTAAATTTATTTTTAAAATAAAGATTTTGAATAATTTTTTTATTAAGAAAACTATTCACAAGGATTGTGAAAAAAATAAGCTCTCGTTACCTTTTTCTTTTTCGTTTTTGTTTCTAAAAAGGAAAATAAGAGATGTTCTTGTAAAAACTTGAAGAAATATTGTTTTCATTTCTAACTATGGTAATAAAAAACCATGTAGTTTTTCTAATAATAAATATTTTAGAACTTCTTATATATTCATTCAACGACAATTCAAATTTATGTTATTAACTTTTATTTTAGTGAAATTATAAATTTTCTGTGTAATTTGAAAATAGAGATTAACTATTTTAATTGATGGATTATCAAACTTTGTATAAAATTAATTGATTTTTGAGCATCAAACATTTAATTTAATCCCAAAAAAAAATGAATTTGTTTTTTTATTAAAACTAGTAAAATTATTAAATATTAATGGAAAATACTGAATATGTGGTTGAACGATACAAGTACAAAGCACGTCATAAGGAAACTAGTATTTTATACAACAGATGCCCTCTTAGTTAGCACTTAGCCCACTGGACTAGGTTAGCCGATGATTGCAACTACATGAATGGCACGAGCCTCCCTTCGAAGAGGATCAGAAATGGTTTTATCAAACATTAGCAAGCGTGTGGTTTTCCTTTTCCACATTCTTCGCTGTGTTGCTACCGAGTCTCAGATTTCGTTACATAATTATTTTTTAAAATTTATTTTTAATATGGTATATTAAAATAATCAAAAAATTTAAAAAAAAAAAAACTTTCCAACAAGAAAACAAGCGGGACAAAGCTACCGTGGGTGAAGCAGGGATGCGGAAAAATCAGGCAGTTCATCCTTAATATGAAGATCACGATCCTATTTGAATTTAGGTGGACAAAGTGGTCAAAATAGTCAACTAAACCTTCTCTCGAGAAAGTTACAGCCAATGAGTGCACTTTATTTTGTATGAGGTTCCCTCTTCCTCTTTTAACCATTTTTACTTGTAGCTTTTGCTTTGGTCATTATTACATGTTTCCAGATGTCCACCACCACCACTATGAGACCCCCGTACAAAATATAACAGAATCCTTAGGACCATTCTTTCTCACAACACAACACAAGTAGAACAAACTCAGAAGATCCATGGAGATCTGGAGGCTTTCTTTGATGCTACAACATCAACACAAGTTGCTTTTCCATCCAATGTGGGTAAGAACATCTCCATTTCCTTCGCTTTTCTTCTCCTCCCCAGTTTCTAGCATCTTGTCAGGAAAGAAGGGGGATCTCTGGTTCATGGCAGGAATGGAGAGGGCAGAAGAAACTGCAATAATGTGAGTCATTTAGGTATCCTGATTCTCCTTTTATCTATGGTGGCATTTTCTTTGCGTTTTTTTGTTGCCCAGAAGAACTATGAAGGTCGAGAAATACTGAAATCTTCAGTTTAGCGCTTCTGTTTATTTCCTATTCTTTCTGATGCAAAATGGTCACACATCTTTCTGTAGAGTCTGGTTAGAGTTGGCAACTGTAGAGTCTGGTTAGAGTTGGCAAATGCAATGATTCAAAGAAGAGGAAACAGACAAAATGAGACATGCACACAAAAACTAGAACAATTTCCATTGCGATCACACAAGTTATAGTTACTACATTAGGAAACAGAAATACAGAAAACTTATTCTATACCCTTAGCACACCCAAAAACAAAAAAAATAGGAATCCAATCTGCTGGTTAATCCTCCTTTACTCTTTTTTTTTTCTTTTCCCTTTCTTTAATCATATGTAGGCGAGTTGCCTGTATATAATTACACTCCGACTACGGACTTACATAGAAGGGTCTGTACAGATGGCAAATCAAATGCCAAAAACTGGATGAGAAGATAGAACACTCGAAAACAAATCAAGACAAACAAAAGAATGACACTCATTAACAGCACACTGGTTTTTATGTGAGTATTAGGGTAGTACTCTTCTAGTAGGCAAAAATAAAACCGACCTCAGATCACGTTGTTAGATGTGTCCGAGTTGCTAGAATGCACCGCAACATTCCGGCACGGGGTGTCCTGTCTTGGAATGCAGATAATATGCCTCTTTATAAAACTTCAGGCCATGATAGCTGCAATCCGAGGAACTGATAGTAAACAAGAGAAGACACAACTCAATAAATGTTATACGGTCCCAGGCAATTAAAGACCAGATATGACGGGCTAGACCATGTTCTTTATATCAGATATATCAGAGAGGTTTGCTATAGACTTTGCAGAAGGGCTCTTTTGCAGAGTGGTGGTTGTGAAGGATTGATGCCTGGATTGGGACAAGGAGATTCCACTCCAAGTGTTTTTAGTAGGAAGTTTCTCTCCTGGAAAGAAAAAAATGCCAAAAGAAGTGGTTAGCCTCGCATCAAATTTTGAAAGATATCCATATCTAAGCACGAGCATGTGTGTTTATATGATGCTTGTACCAAAAAAGAAGAAGAAGAAGAAGAAGAAAGACAACACGATGCAATGAACACAAGAAGACATCTATGGCTGCATTTGGCAATTAACTCCACATGCTGATTTCAGAAAGGAAATCTCATGAATCTTTCTTATAAGTGACCCTTAAGTACTAAAGAGATGGGGATGATTTTGTAAAGGCGTGGGCATTCTTGGAATCCAGTTTGCAGTCTTGCCCACTGACCATTCATTCTGCAGAAGCATACTTTGCGATCAACCTAGATTGACTGACAGGAGGAAATACTATTCTCAAAAAGAGTACATTAGCCTCTTACATCAGTGGGTAATGGTCCAATCAAAGCATTTTTAGCATCTCAAACAAAACAATCTAGTTGAGCTTCCTAGTGTATATGGAATTGGACAGGCTATTCTAGTGAATAATTTGCTCAGATAGCAGTTATGACATAAAGAATTAGACAGGCAATTTCGTAGTTGTCAAACATAATTTATTCATCTGATTGTTTAGTAAACCTTTTGGTTTAACATCTCATCTCTTACAAGTAATGTCACAAACTTAACCCACGACTAGAGCCGACATTATGTAGGGAAGTAACTTGAAAGGAAACACAATGTGTCAGGCATGTATGTGCTTCACAATCATATTCGATATGCATGCAGATTTGATATGTAGTGTGCGAAAGTTTTGGAAGTGTGATATTACTGGGTCAAAGGCTTGCATTATAGCATTATATAAATCTAAAGCATATTTCTCCTTTAATTTTATCAACAAAAAGTATTTCAGTAGCGGTTGTTGCAACCTTAACAGTCTTTAATCTTTCGAAGTTTCTGGAAGCTTACAAGTTTTTTGTATAACTAATTGTGCCCATGCATTCTTAACTTCGGCTTCAGGTTGAATTGAAAATTAGAAAAGTTGACTCGAACAGTGTTAATGTTTAAGAATGAATCCAGGTTATGAGATAAATGGAATTCATGAATTTATATTGGAATAGTTATATATGCAACAGCAGCTACTGCTATGTTTGTCATCTGCACAATAAGTAGTTATCCAACAGTTTTAGTGATTGAGTTCATGTTCAGCAGTTTCATAGAAACATCATCTGCTGCTAGCTTAATTGCTTGGCACCTACTCTTCAAGTCGTGATAATCATCACAAATTTCTAATTAATGATTGATAATTAGCTAACACGCCAAGTGCTATCACCCTCACTGCTATCACTAATGCTTCAACGACCACAGGAACTCAAAGTCCTACAATAATATGAATTGCTAGTAACATTCTCAAGCCCCTTCTAGTTTTTAGATTATATCTTTTATTAAAGTCTTCATGAAATAAAAATTGCTGCAGGTGATTTGATGATCACCAATCCTCTACTTCTTGTTACTAGTACCCCTAAAATCAGTGGTAATTTAGAATCAAAGTTGCACTACTTCTACAGCTAAATCTGGTGCAACTATTCATAATCATTTGTAGTTTTGATGCTGTTGCCTAGTTGTGAGCTCTGACCAGAGAGCCATATGAGACTAGAGGAATAATATTTAAACTGACAGTTCCTCCTCCTACTAATAGCAATAAGGGATAGTTTCCCTAGCATACACCACGTAATTAGAACTAATGGATTAATAGTTGGTAGAATTGATGGTCAAAGTTGACTTACACTCTCTGAAAATTTTGGGCTGGGAATTCCTGCTGCCAAGGATCTGAAAATCGGGGTAACTTGAAGAGGAGAACTGAACTCTGTGCCTGATGAAGCAGAAACAATTATGTCATTTTTTGTTTGCTCATCACAGGATGGAAACATCTCCACTGCAGTAAATTGAGATTCGTCAGAAGATATACTTTTAAGGTATTCTAACCTCCACATGAAAAGAAAGAAACCCACTCTGTCAGGCATGAAAATCCCTTACCTTGGGTTATATTTGCACTGGAAATAATTTCTTTGTCACATGCACCCACAAAATTTCCCTCATGAATATGAACCATTTGCAATTCAATTTCAATATCCTTATGCAGCACACCGGCTTGAGTTTGTTCTGTTTTATCCGGGGCTGTGTATGGCAAATGAGTTGACCCTGTACTGTATTCAGAACTTGATGGAGACTCCTCGTATAAATCAGGTTGTCTACAGCATTTTAATCATATATTAGACACTCTATGACGAGTAAAACATGCTCAATCCCCAACATTAAACTTCCCTATTTCTATTACCTCCAAGATGGTCGACTTCCATCATTGCTAATCCTTAGATCTTCTATCAAGTCTTTAAAATCTTCAAGTTTAAAATCAATGTCACAGATTTTTTGTCCAAATAGATCATTTTCTTTGCTCCGGTTCAGGAAATCTTGGAGAACCTGAATGTCATGTTTTATAAACATATTAGAACTGGAGCAAAACCTGTGTGCATTATAAGAGTCAAGGAGAAATATACTTGGGGTACTGTTATGCTTCAGTCTGTAGGATCAACATAATCACTTCAACTACCATTTTGACAGGATAATTATGCTTTTCTCAATAACACTGAAGGTCAAATTGAAAAACTGCACCTGGACAAGTAGTCAAGTGCATTGAATATTTGGGTGTTGAAAACAAAAGCTCACCTTCCAAGCATTTTCCAGACTTTGATCTGTATTTTCTTCACCAACTTTCGATGCAAGCGAGCTGAGAAGCTCTGCTTGTTGCATTAGAGCAGTTATCTTTGGATCATCCTTTTTTAGAAATGTTCCTTGAATCCTACTGCTTTGAACTGCTAAATGAAGAGCAAGTAAAGAGAATTTTGAGGAAGTTCAAAGATATATGACACAGAATAATAAAAAATCAACACAAACAAAATTTGTAAAGATGATAAATTATGCATGTTATTTTCTGTCATAAAACCCGTATTGTGTCCTCAATTTTTTGCAAAGCTGAAAAATCTAATGCTCTGAAAGCTGAGTTGTGGGAGTTTACACGGGGCTGGACCTTGCATGGCAGAAGGGGCATAAGAAAGTGGAAGTGGAAGTAGATTCAGAGGTAGTGTTCAATGCTTTAAACGGAAAAGGCAGCAATTTGGCGGCTAATGAAGGAATTGGAGGATCAGGATCAGTCATACATATTTAGAAGGAAATTCATGTGCGGATTGGCTAGCTAATGAAGGCTTTTTTTTTTTTGCATCAGCAGGATGAAGCAGGGGTATTTCTACCCTGTTTGTGTAGGGTGCAAGTCCTTTTCTGTTGTTTAAGACTCCTCCCACGATTTTATTTTCTTAAAAGGAAACACAAACCACGTCCTAATTGTAAAGTCTTTGTTTGAGGTGTTTTACCGTCAATGGGGACCTCCTTGACACTGCTGACATGATGCTGACCAGCCATGTTAACATTGTGAAAGTTTTGGGCCAACACAGCAAATGGAGGTCTAGGTTGCTGATTTCCACGTTGTGGGTGTGATCTGTCTCCAAAGTTGCAACTTCCTGCAAGACTAGGGATGTAGGACTTCCTGCATTTGAACAAACATGAGGTTAACTATGATAATTACTTTCGCACTCACTATTGTCTGCTGATACCAAAACTCCACTGTACCTTATCTTCTTAATTGGGGGATCATTTTCTGGTCTTCCATCTGTGTTGAACCCATCATGTAATATGATTCTTTTGTTATTTAAGTTGATATGCGAGTTTTTGTTCTCTTTCGCTAAAGCCTCGTATTTTGCTCTCTTCTTGCACAAAGTGGAGAAGCGGTTCTTCACAGCATTATCCGTTCTGCAGAAGTAGCATATTTTTTAAAGAAGGATATTATAAAGCATTAAATCACACAAAAATGTGTGAATAGAGAGAAGAGGGGCACGCAAAAACATTGTATACCTGCCTGAAACAACCTTTGCAATTTCAGTCCATCTGTTTCCAAATATTTTTTGTGCCTGCGGATCAACTCAAGAAGTTATCTATCATATGCAGCAATGACTAAAAAAATCTAAGCTGAAATGCAGAGGCTGTTCCTGCAAAACATCTGGATGCAGGACCACTTAACATGTTTAACTACGGAACAATTAATAATGAAGCAGAAAAACAAAACCCTATTTTGACTTTGCAAATCGAAGTAACCTTTTCCTACTAATATACATTTGAAGGGGGGCAAAATGGACAAGACAGAATTAAAGTGCAGAAAAAGATCAAAATCAGAGTACCTCACACAAGAGCAAGTCTTCCTCTGGTGACCATCCGCCTTTCTTGAAATCAGAGTTCAAATATGTGTACCATCTGAAGTAATTAATAACTTAATAAGCGCCAAAGCACAGAAGACAGGATGAGCAGGGTAACTATATTCAAGCTGAAATAACACGCTAACCTTCTTCTGCACTGTCTTGTGGTTTTATCCTTGAATTTAGATGCAATGATGGCCCAGCTGCATTAACACACAAAACCCCTCAATTTAATTAGACCATTGAAGAGTGCTTGAAAGAAAGGGGAAAAAAGAAGAGAGAGGATTGGTATTAATCAAATACGGTTGTTCTCACTTTTCAGTCCCATGTTGGCTAATCTGCTGCCGAAGTATATCATCCTCCTGCGCTCCAATAAATCAATCAGATATATACTAATACTCCTCCAATAAACAACAAAGAAAGAAATAAGAAGGAATCGATTGATCACCTGTTGAGTCCATGTGACTATATGTCTCTCCTTCTTCTTCGATTCTTCTTCATGATTTCCACATGCAATCCTCTTCGACTTGCTTGTCATTCTTTACTCTTATCACTCCCTCTTTTGATAGCTAAATCTGTTTATGTTTATGTGAGTGTGTCTCTCTGCCTTGGACGCTCCTCACCTTTATCAATCCAATTCGCATGCTATGTGCTATCCTATGCTATGCTGTAATAAAATAAAGCCAAACTTTTTCTATAAAAAAAAAAAGAAAAAAAGAAAAGAAAAGTCTCTCTTTTCGTAATCTTTTTACAAGGATGGATACCAATGGAGAAGTATTACTGTTTGGTTCAAACGGAGCTCTCTTGGATTCTAGACTTGTAATCAACTACTTCTTCTTCTTTTAGTTTTACCACTATAAATGTTGTTTATTTTCTATTCAAACAACAAGCAAACAAACAATAAAGGAAAGGGAAAGGGGCTTGAAACATTCGCTGGCCTTTTAGGCACACTGTATATATATGGAGGCGTGTATATATATATATATATATATATATATATATATATAGAGAGAGAGAGAGAGAGAGAGAGAGAGAGATCTGAATCTACTTACTTACACTTAATAGAGAGGAGATGTAGAGACAGAGAGAGGCAGGCAAAAGAAACTACTCCACTACTACTATTACTCTCTCTTCTATTGAGTACGCTGCAGAAAGATTGATCGGAAGTTGTGAGCAAAATAATCACCCGTCTTTCTCTCTCACTCATTACTCTCACACTTTTTTGAAATGGGAAGGGGAGAGAGAGAGAGAGTGGTGCCTGTGGAAAATAAATATTAATTAATTTACATCAACGGATTCTTGCTTTAGTGCGCGGCTATGAAGGGAAGTTTGAAAAAAAAGAAAGAAAAATAACGCTGAAATCCATGACATGGATGGGATATTAATTAATATGGCCAGCGACACTAGAACCCTCTTCCACCTCAAAAACAAATTAAAAAATAAATTCACACTACTAATTATTATTCTACTGCTCCATATTTTATATGTTAGGCGACGCTTGCGTCATCACGCTCATTTTCTCCCCCTTTTTCTTCTTCTCTAAGGACGTCTCACCGCACATCACACGTAACTAATGTAGATTTATCATCTTATCAAAATACACCAGCCAGACATCTGCTTCGTGCTCGAATCAACCGTCCAGATGTACGGTGGAAACTATTTTTCTATGTTGCCTGAGTGATGCTAGATAGTTCTCCTTGACTTTCTATCAGATTTCTTTTGCCAGGTGATGTGGCATCTTCTAATTGATGATTTAAGAGTTAATACATTCCATAATAACATTGTATTACTAAAACTGATGAAATATAAATTGAAAAACTCGCCTGTAACAAAATGACGCATCAATCAACACTTGATAATAATAATAATTATTATTAATTATTATTGTAAAGTATTAACTCAAGTATCTCTAGCGTTAATCCTGCATACATTATTATCCATGAGCGGAACCGTAAGTTTTTATTTTTTTATTTTTTTAAAAAAGAGAGACTGGTAGTTGCTCCTGTGGTTTTTAAAAGGCAACGTGACATTTTCCGTGACCTCCCAGGTATACCATCTTTCACATTTCAATTCTATAGTACAGTGCTTTGTTTTTTTTTTTTTTTTTTAAAAAAAAAAACTCATTTTCTCCTTTATTCTTTTTATTTTTATTATTATTATTATTGCTTTGGAGTTGGAATTGGATGGCTCACGTGCATGCGTTGCTTGCTTCCACTCCTCCAGTCTCCTCCTGCTTTAATACTCCATTGTAATTAAAACTACAGTCACACGTCTGCCGTAGGATGTGTTGAGTGTTTCGAGCGCTTCATTTGAAATTTCAAAGTGTTTTTGTTTTGACGTGGGTGGTGCTTCTTGTTTGGTAATATGTACATGTTGCTTTTATTGACTTGTTTCCTTCGTTTTCGTTTTGGTGTGGATGGTACCCCTTCTATTTTTACTCATTTTAATATTATTTTTCTCTTTAATGATGTAATCTAATCTAATTTAATCCTCTCTAAAAAACTATATATATCTACGATATAATATATATATATATATATATATGGTGGGTTTTTTTTTCCCCTTATGCACCAATATTACTCTAGTGTGGAGGTTTGACTTTGAAATTGTCTAGGAGTGAAACCTATTCTCGATTAACTTATAAATTATTTAAATAATATCTCTTAATGTTGAATAAAAAAATATAGTGGAGACAAATATACGTGCAATCTTGCATCCAACATTTATTATTAATGTTTTTTCTAGGAGATTTTTCCAGGTGAACTTGACCTATAACAAAATGACGACGCACCAATTGGGATAATAAAATTATAGAATGACGTATCATTTTAATTAGTTAGAAAATCTACTATGGATAGACAAACAATAATCATAGTTGTAAGAAAGAAGGGATTTTTTTTTATTTTTTTGCATTTATGTAAAGAGATATATTTTTGAATTAACTTATATGTCAATTGAGGCTAAGTCTCTTTTTTTTTTCAAGATTCTAAGAAGTCAACTCTCGGCATGATAAATAAAAAAATAAATTTAATTTATAAAGATTTTGTGTGCATGGGATAAGTGTACGAGAAAAATGTTGTGTATAAATGATGACCTAAGAATATTAAAATGGATGAATTAATATATAAAAATTAAAAGAAAATGTGTTTTTATTGTGCTTCACTTTACAAAATAATATTCAGTATAATGATATTTTTTTAATCTATATTTTTTATTTAATTTAATCCTTCAATATTTGATTTATTGAAGATTGAGCATTGTGATTTGCTTTCTATGTATTTATCTTAATCTCGTGACTCATGTTATAGGTTTGTTAGGTTAACTCAGTTGACTTAAGTTTTTTTTGTCTTTTTTTAATTGATATTTTTTTTATATTCATTCTTTAACATTGTGTTGGTTAGGAATTAGACTTTGTCATTTGTTTTGATTTGTTTTCTATAAGGTTATCCTAATCTCATGACCCAGATCACAAGTTTTGTGAGTTAACCTAGGTGGGCTCGGTTCATTTTTTTTATTTACTTTCTATAAGATTATTAGGTCTCGTAACTTAGGTTACGAGTTTAGTGGGTTAGTCCATATTGATTCAGGTTATTTTTTGTATTTTTTTAAATTATATATTTTTTAATTTTATCATTTAATATTGGGTTGATTGAGAATTAGATTTCATAATTTATTTCAATTTATTTTACATGAAGTTATCATGGTTTCATGACCAATGATGTGGATTTAGTAGGTTGGCTTGAGTTATTTTTTTATTTTTTATATATAATTTTTTTCAATTTTATCCTTTAATATTAGATTGATTGAAAATTAGGCTTTATATTTTATTTTTAATTTGTTTTATATGAGATTATCATGATCTTATAACCTAAATAACATATATAAAAAGTTATCCTAAGTTAACCTTAATGTTTCTTTCTTACATTAGCTAAAAAAACATCAGCTATACCTAGTTTTTTCTTTTTAATTTTTTTTTAAATTAATCTGATCTACAATGAACCGAACAAAAACAATACATTAAAGAGTTGAAGAAGGAAGAGTGGACAATTTCTTAGTGCGTGTAGATGCTTAGGTTGCAATAATGCGCTGTTAGATGGTATGGCATAGGGAGGATTCCGCTAGGATGCATTCTCTATAGCATATGAGAGGAACTATTCTTGTAGACATAATTTTTTAAGGAGAGAGCTCTAAAAGACAGGCTCCGAAGTACATTTTTAGTACCTAGATGTCTCTAAAACGGCAAGTGAAGGTTATTTATATGAAAAGAACAAGATACCACAACCACTAAGATTGTGATAGTTGGTCAAATGTTGGTGTGTATGTATGAGATGCTATAACCATAGTTTTTAGACCCGGCCCGGTGACCGACCCGGTCCAAGATCTGGGTTTTGGGTTTTGATCGGGTCACCGTATCGTCTGAGTCAATTTTTTTAAAATCAAAACGTCGTTTTAGTAAAAAAACTAAAAGTTAATGGGTTACAATTGAATTTTTGACCAGGTCAATCGGGTCATACTAATTTTTTTTTCTATTTTTTTTTCAACCCGGCTTGACCCGCCAAGCCAGGTCAGATTTCAAAACTATGGTTATAACTAATAGGATTTTACGTGGTCTTCAGGAAATGCAAAGTGTTTTGTACTCTTTAGTTAAGGAAACATCATAAACTTTAGGAATTGTTTATTCATGAGAAAAATATTTTCTTATTTCTTTTCATATTTGGCTATATTATAAAAAAATTGATTAATAAAATTTGTGTTTCAATTAAAAAAAACATAAGTTTTAGATGGAGAAAAGTGTTTTTGAATTTAAAAAATTGAAAAACACTTTCTATAAAGAACACAAAAACTAAAGTAATACAATACTTAATTATTCTTATATATATAAAAACAATAATGTATTAATAAGATATTTTAAAATATAATATTATTAGAAAATAATAAATGACTAATATATTTATATAGGAAATAATATATTAATATGAATTAATATACAATATAAAATTATATTAATTTGATATATTAGTGCATATAATAATTTAACCTATCTATATGATATTGCTAGAAAATATATTTGAATACAAAACAAGTTATATTATACAATAACCATATATTTTAAATCATATAAATTGTATTATAAAATTAGTATATCATAAAAAATAAATTTATTTTCAATATTCCCCAGACACCAAACAAAAAAAATAGTTATATGTATATAATATTATATTTAAAATATTTATATTATATATATAGTTATATTTTCTAAAATAAACTATATATAAATATACGATATAATAAAAAAAACTCACCAATACATTTTTTAAATCTTATTTTTTTATATAATAGATCAAATAGCTATATTTAATATTCTATACATGTTAGATAAACTTTTTTAAAAATTAAACATTAATAAATAATTTTTCAACTTATTTTCTATTTTCTATGATACAAAAAATAATTTTTTAATTTATTTTTCATGATAAAAATAATCCATTTCTCATAAATCTATTTTCCATAAAAAAAAACTACTTTTCCGGCTAACAAATATGTGGTCTTTCACAAGCCCTAACCTAAGTCTTTCAAGCCACATCTTCCATGATATATATCCCAGATTACTCATTTTTCGAAAGCTCGATAACAAGCCTTCGTGAATAGTGCGAATTAAGCTTGTTGGTAATTTCAACAGGTTATGCGAAGAGGAAAAGAGAGCTGGGCTTGATGTTATCTCACTGCGAGCATGGATGTAGAGATATCTCAATGAAATAAAACGAAAATGGAGATGCGTCTGTCTAAAAGTGAATCAATTCCTTTGAAGATGGCATCCTGCAGGAGGTGTGCGTACATCTTAACATCTTATTAGTTCGTAGAAGGTGTTCATTGTTAGAATCACCAATCCTACATGAAATAATAAACAATAAAAGATTAACATATAAACAAGAATGAGCCATTCACCTTGAGATTTTAAGTTTTTGAATATGACAATAAAGTTATTAAATTAATCCGCTAATCCACTTGAAAAGTAAGCCTCGAAAGAGAGATCGATGTTAATTACAAGTGACGGAGTAGTGTTAAGACTATCAAGATCCCATATGGAATAAATATTGGTGTACGTATTTCACTTGTTCTTGGCACCCCTGGGCTTTTTCTGAAGTTCTTCCGTTAGATGTAGCGGCACTTGACTGAAGAAATTAACAACTGGAGATACAAACATCTAAGTAAAAAAAATAAAAAAGACATAATTAGAAAATCTGAACAAGTACAATGGCTGAAATCTTCATTGCTTAGTGAAGGCATATGCTGCACTTTCCAACATGGTAAAATAAGTACTCCCGTGAATGGGAAAGCACTCCCAAGATGCCAGGACCCAAGAGCATAGTAACAATGATAATTGAAAAGGAAAGAAGGGAAGAAAGAAACTACAAACGGCCATCTCACTGGACGTCGTTTTCTCGGCAATCAATCTCCCGCCAAAACTACGGAGAAAAGGCAGCTGACTGGATTAAACACAGAACATGATAAATGTAATACAAAACTGAAAAGATCATTTAAATGGGAGCTAGAAAATACGTGAATTGATGTGTAAAAGCGAAAATAGTAACTGGCATGGACGCTTTGGGGGGTCGGTGGATATTTGTCCCACAAGCAGCCATCAAACAGCAAGGAAACCCCGAAAAGACCGACCCTTTGGAATCCTATTTTAAAAACTTTCAAAAGTACTGTCCAAAAAATTAAGCTTGCTTTCTTTTTTCCTTTTTTTTTTTTTTATAAAAGGAGTAAATTAATGCATGCTCGGTAATGCAGGGTACTGGTTGATATACTCTTCAATTAAAAGTGTTTTAAAATATTTTTTTTATTTATTTTTAATATTATCATATTAAAATCATCAATAAAATTCACTTGATATTTTCTTAGGTAAAAAAAAAAACATTTTAAAAATCACTTTTAAAAAACCAGTTAAATCACACATTCAAACACCCCATAAAAGGACCTTAGCAAAGCCAGATAGTGTTTAAAAAGTTAAAGTACTACCGCATATCCTTGTGGCCTCTTTCTCCACCCATCATGCCTTAATTTGGCATTTTTCGGCTTTGATTGAAGACGAATATCAGTTTTTGTTCTTTTGGTCATTTATCTTGTATCGGGCTTGAGTCTACGTGCCGAACTCACTTTTCCTATTGTTGTTTTATTGTGCTAATGTATTAGTACAAACAATCAGAAAAAGAAAAAAGAAAAAAACAATATTATTAGGTGTGATTTTGAACTCCTTTTCTTTATCATCTTTGACGAACACCGGGTAAAAATTATTAGAGATGAAAATGCTAGATGGGGTGTCTTTTTAGGAGTCACGATCCTGAAAAATACCTAAATCTACCAACACAGTAGCAAGAATTTCAAATGGTCCCTTTTTAGGGAGAAAAGATCGTTTATGGTAAATTATTATTATTATTATTATTATTGTTATACAGAATATTATATGATTACAGAGAGGTTTATTGACCAGCTGCCATCCTTTTGAGTTGGTTAATGATACTGTCCTCAAATTTATTGGAAACAAAAGGCAGCTCGTGAATTTACGGGAGTTCAAGGGCATGTGTCCGTTCAGTTGAAGGACAATCGTTAATCGATGCTCTGTTACTTTTTCTTGCTTATTGTGAGTAACAAATCTACAGGCTATCTAGGGACGTACAAAAGGAGGAGTGTCGCTGTACCCGTCTGACTGACTGGAGATCAAAAGCTTGATTTAGATTCAGTTGGTGACACTCTTAACTAGCTCGAGACATTACAATACAAAAGCCGCTCGCTCGTTTGGAGGTGTGGTTCTCGTCTTCAAGGTTGTTAACAAAAGTCTTGTTTCCGTTATAGCAAGTTTCCGAAATTTCCTGCCAGAAGACTTTCGCACCGCGAACACCAAGTAATTTGATCCACAGATAAGTGGATGAAGCTGGTTTTTTATTATTAATAGGAGGGGGTGTCGGGATTATTAATAGGAGTGAGAGATTCTTGGAACTTGTCATGGATATCTTTTAAATTTATTAAGTTCAGGGGTATTTTATGTCTGGTGTATCAACTTGTTTTTATACATGTTTTTTTTCTTCTTAAAATCCATGTTTAAAATAAATTAAATGCACGGTGAAAGTTGAATATCTTTAGCTCAATTATGTGCTAAGTTTAAATGCATGTGGATATAACAAATTATCTAGCCCAATATCTTTGAATTCAACTACATGCTAAATTCCAGTACATGTAGGTCTGTCAAACTGTTAGACCTAACATCCTTATGTTAAACATCTCATCGAGCCCAAATAGATGTGGAACTGATGATCTTTCTAGGTCCTATATTGAGCTACAAGAATCCACTTGTTTTTTTTATTGTGACTTAAATATAAAATTTTAAGGTTAAAGATGTTCATCTCTCTACACCTCTATGTGTATAAAAATCTTTAAAGGGATCCATAATTTATCTCTTATTAATGATGTGTAAAATATATTTTTTTTTTCGTTAATGATGTGTAAGAGATATTTTTCTACTTTAAAGTTATCAGGACAAGATGACAAGTCAGTCACTCTTCTTTAAAAAAAAAAAAACAAGATTTACAAGTTATAAAAACCATATGAATCCTTCAAAAAAAAGCAGATTCACAATTTTTCTTATTCTCAACAGTTTTTAGTATGCATGTTTTCTGAGTTTATCTCTAAAAAATATCATTGTCTTTTCTCTTAAAAAAAAATTATTTACGCATTAGAGAGTTCGAAAATGTACAAAAAGATATCTTTTATATATACAAACTACTTTGACCAATAAAATATTGGTCTAGCGGTTAAGGCACTGTTATATCCCTGCAAGGATGAGAACACAAGTTCAATTCCTAGAAAACGTACTTGTTAGGAGGGGCAACCACGAATCATGAACGAGACTAGTCTCATCTTTTAAAAAGGATATAAGAATACCCGGGTTAGCACACAAAAAAAATATACTTTAACCTTTGAGGTACCAGATACTAGTTATCATTTACATTAATCAGAGAAAATAAAGTTTCAAAACGACTTGAATTTTTTTTTTTTAACCTCATCGATGTACAAATAAGATAAGCATGATCATTTATTTTATTTTATAAAGTGATTGAAAACATCTTGCTTAAGTTCCATATTAATCAATGTTGAGTTGACGAATAAAGTAAACTGTTAAAAAAACTTTACAGGCCTTACTTTTTCTTTCTTGCCTTTAATAAAACATAATCTTTATTCAGCGCACCATAAGTCACCAGAGATTATCAAGGGAGCCTAGTTTATCATCTAAAATCTTGAAACAATCACTAGAATTCTTATAAATCGATATATCTTTTCAAATAATCAGTTTATAAATATATATATCTTTTCATATTTAATAACAAACTATATTTATGAAATAAAATAATTAAAAAACGCATCAACCACAAAATGATATGGACAAATTTATCGACATTTAAGAATTTTCCTTGCTTGATCCATGATTTTAGATGGTAAACTTAGTTAATAATGGAAAATGCAAGGCTGATCAATATTGTAATTCCCACATGAGCAGATAAACTCTCCTACAAAATGCATAAACAAATTAATGGATTCTATATCGTAAGTGGAGCAAAACACAAGAGCATTGAGCCCCAGATGAGCACTCAATTGCCAAATCTTCATATGCTAATCATATACTTAGCCAATAAAGCACCCCAAAATCCCCAAAAAAAGCAGTACTTAGGCAAACTAATGCAAAAATGCTTTCTGAAAAAGAGAGAATACACGCCATGATTTCGTTAGGCTTAGCAGAGGCCCAAGTTCCCAAAGAGATTGATATTTTGATTGGATGGGGGTGGGGCTTATGCATCATCTTTTAGCGGACTCAAGGCACCAAGCAAGAGCGCCCAGCTCACCAACTGTCGCCTGCCATGTGTGTCTCCTTTCAAGTTTTCTTTACAGTGAAAAAAAAAAGAGGAGAGAAAAATTAACACGTGGGCCTTTTTTACGCTCCCATTCTCAACAAAAGGAAAAATGAGAATGATGAGGTGCTATATATTCAATGAGCATATGATAGCTTACCTTCACTTTGGTCCAAGCATGGACTATAGAGACGGGGCTCTAGATTATATGTATGCATAAAGGTTTCACTGTAATCGGGCTCCATTGAATAATCTTCAAGTTTTATTGCCTTTTCGTTTTTAAATCATCTTTAAATGATGATGTTTCTCTTATGTAATATATAGATGAACCACCCGGCCGTGAACATTTGACCCAACGGAAAAGAAAGAAGCAATATCTATATCAAAGCTTCATCGGCGATCATGGCAGCTGTTTGCCCCAAAACAATCGCCAATGAAATCGGGCCATATTTCTTATCGGAAAATTAATAAATGGAATAAATCCGGCCATATTTAATATGTACTTAATTTAATTAATTAAAAGTAATTTAAATGCGTCTCCTGGTCCTTCTTCAAAAGCAATGAGGTTGATTTTTGATACCCTATCCCATTGCCTTGTTCAAATATTACGGGGCCCGTAATAAACTCCTCTGTACTCGTAACTTTCAAAAAAGCTGGTAAAAGGAAAGAAAAGAGAAGACATTTGTTTGTCTACAATTTCTCAGCTTTAATCTCAAATAAAAAACGAATCGTTAACCCGAAGCTCTGATGATCTGTTTGGTCGTCCAGAGTTTAATTACATTAATCTTAATTTTGCTTTTTGATCATGTTTTATATATTAGAGAGAAATATAAAATTATATTTTAAAATTTTATTTGGTGTCTTGTTGATTAAGCGATCGTAAGTTCGTTACTGTATTCTATTTGATAAAAATTAAATATAAAATAAAATAAGTTTTTTTTGGTAAGCTATCCTTTTCATAACGCAAATTTTATCTAATTCTACCACTAAGTATATATTAATTTGTATTGTTGTTTGTGCACTCTCCCATACTAATATATATATACAAAGTTCAACAGATAATTTTTTCAACAAAATATTAATCTTACTTTTCTCTCTAAGGACCCCAATCTGGGATTTGTCTGAGCGCTTCCTAATTATTTCCTTTTCATCAATTCAAGTTGGACTATGAAAAAAGAGGGCAACAAAGTCGAAAAAGAAGGCTGAAAAGGAGAGAGCGCGTTTTTACCCTGCAATTAAAACCAATCAACAAAGCTTAAACCAAGAGTACATACTACTTTACACGCTTTGTCTAATTAGCACTATATATTATGGTTTAATTTTATTATTATTTCACAGGGATGATTAATTAATGTGAAATTTTTTATTGATCCAAGCATGCAGCATGGACCATGTTGCATCGAGACATTGGATTCAATCTTGTCCCTACTGTTCTCTCGTTTTCTCCTTTTATTTTCTTTCTCCCTTCTTTTGTTTTCTTCCTTTTGATTTTTTGTTTTTAATGTAAAAGTTTGTTTTTATTCAAGCAGAGTCTCTTGAGTGTTTATATTCCCTGATCCCATCTATAAGAAAAAGAAAGAGGAAAAGACCCCACGTGTGGATCCAAATACTGCACAGCACATTTAGGAACCTCACACTTTTGTTTATTTCATACTTAGCTTTTATGCGAATGTTGGGCCGGCTCGCTTGCTTGGGATTCCTACTACACAATACGCATATGTGGGCGCCATCTCTGGTATTAGAGCCACCTTTCAAGGCCGGGGTTGGCTCTTTACTTCACGGATCTCTTGCCATCCCTATCTTTTTCTGCAAAGCACGCTCTTGCTAAAGAGAAAGGTTTTCGGAATCCTATGCCCACATTCTTGCTTGTATATTCCCAATATTCCCATCACTTGGTTCTTATTGCTATATCCCCTTTTCGTGGTGGCCAGACTTTCCATGTATCGCCACCACTTTGTGGCGTATGTATCCATATACTCTTATATATGCATGGTACGTCGCCGGTAATATACAGGCTATATATAGTTAATCTTTGCTTATTTCTGGTAAGAGGGCCGGGGTAGATCTTGACTGGCTAATGGTCTGCATAATTAGGGTTTACCTTTCAAATTAATCTGGTGCTCATAACTCAATATCCTAGAAGCTAGCTAGATCCATAAAATAATCTTCTTCTTTTGCATGACCTAACTAGCAGGGTTTGAACCCTTGCCATGCCTAACTCACACAGCTGTAAGTGCGCCAAACTCAACCTAATCTTCGAGATTTGTTAGTGTTAATTGTTGTTAATTAATCAAATAATATTGTGGCAATGCAAGAGTGTTAGACTGTTAGTGAGCACCAGCGCTGCATAAATTAAGGGGCGGTCAAGTTACAACTTTTGACTTGAATCATAATGCAAAATATGGATCCCAACAGCACTCTTTTATTATCATTATCGTTATTTAAATTGTCCAATTGACTTAAATATTGTGCTCTCTTTGTATTTGAAAAATAGTTTCTAACTGTTCAACAAGCAGCATAGCAGTCCCATGATATACCACACACTTAATTAAAGAGTACGTTTTGGTTTAAATCGAAGGCCCATGAAATTATTATACACATATATAATTATATACAAGATCATGAAGGCAGCGGATCAATCCCCATTCTAATTGTCATGAGAGGCTATGGTCCAAGCTGCGCCCTGCTAGTACGTAAACCTTGCTCCACCTCCTTTCGGCTCTCCCGCGCCACTGCTGGTATAACTTATCAAATGCATATTGTAGAGTATTTATATTTATCCACCAAGAGAAAACCATTCTGTGTCTCCAGAAAATGACTCGTATTATTGAGCTTAGTTCAGTTGTGTTCAAAACTGTTTAATTAAACTTGGATGGTCAGTGCCAATATCGGTCCTAAAATTGCCCACTGTCGTCTTCGCGGCCGGTCAGGCAAAGAATAATCTAGCTCACTGAAGGAAAAACACACGGGGGGTGTTTAACAATGGACTTGTTATAATCAGCGTACAAGCTGTGATCTCATGCAATACAATTTCATGTGGATTGTACCAAAAAAAGGAAGTTTTATTGTTTATTTAGAGGACTTTATAGGCAGAGCAGAGCCTGCAAAGGGCAACTGACAAAGAGTAGTTGATGATGAAGTTACAACCTGTCATCTTTCACTAAAGATATGCGTTCATGGAAGAGTTCGCTCCCTCACCAAACTTAGCAGAGCCCCTTAATACTCTTTGCCAAACAATGACTTGACAGCACCTTCTCTCCTCGTTCTGATCTTCCATATATACTCTCATTACAAACAGCTAACAGAAAAGAAAACTGCTGAACATGGTCAAAAGACCTGGAGTCCTGATGGATTGGTAACCCCAGCTTCAGTTTCTTTTCATGACCTGAGGTTGGTCCATTTTTTGGCTTTTCTTTTCTCACTGCCCAAGTCTGCTGCGGGTACAATATTTGATTAAGCAGACTCCACATGGGACATATAGAAGGTGTCAGTGTTGTACCCTTGCACAAACTTTTGATGATGATGATGCTTTAAAAATTGAGTTTGCAGGTTTATGGAATTCCTGGTCCTCTGCTGGGATTCTTAGAGGTATGTGTTTTAATCCAATGTTCAAGGAAACTTTGCCCAGCTGTATTCGAGGGAGTAGGCCCAGAACTGAAAGCCCATGGAGAATGCAAGACCAGGCTGCCATTGTCTGAGATTCTCCTTTAATAGCTAGCGCGCAGCAGCTCCTCCGTCCTCGCGAATCAGAAAAGGGAACAAGTTTTGATTCTTTCGAGCCAAGCATCTTGGACTTTTCTGCAGTGATTTAAAATGACTATATTTACATTTTAAATGAGTAAAATAGTTATGACATATGTATATTGAAAAAAAAAAAAAAGAAGTTACCAGTAAATCAATATTTCAAAACTTGTTCCTTTTTTTATGATACATAATTGTTAACTTCAGGACCTATAAAATTAGTTGAAATGCACACAAGCTGGCTGGATATCCACATTAATAATAATAAAAAAAATATTTCAAGAACTTTTAAAAATAAAATACTGTGTTAAAAACACAGCTTATGAATTATTCTTAATCAATATGCTTTAATAGTATCTTTTGAAATGTTTACGCTGTATAATTTATGTATTTTCTCAATACTATAAAAATAATTATTATTTTTTATGCAAATATTCTTTTATTAGAGTGAAGTTAAAATTATTTTATTGTACACTTTAAATGTCTTCTGACTATGATAATAGTACTGTCTTTTACCATGAATAAGACAGTTATGATTCTTATTACAGTCACAAGACAAAATGTTAACAATAGAAAACACTATTTAGTATTATCTAAACATGAGTATTTAAATTATTACAGTAATAATAGTTTGTTTATTACTGACATCAAAGAAACTCTACTATTATAAAGGTAGTGTTATTTACAAACACACAAGTTAAATTACTTTTCAAAATATAATTTTGCTTCATTAAATGTAAAATAACAATTTACAACCACTACAGTAAAACATCTATAAATATTGTGTTATCATCAGTTATGAACAATTTACTTAAGTTTTATTAAAACAATAAAAATAAAATAATTAATTTAATTTTACTCCATTGCTACCATAATTTAAAATTAGTTTTCATGTTTCGATTTGAATTGAAAATAATAATTTACATTAATCTATTTATAAAAAAACTATATGTTAATTCTTTTAAAAAACTTATATATGTGTAATTGAATATTGATATGTAGATTGCAAAAAAAAAAAAAACTTGTGAGAATTCATTTTCTTATCCCCAAATCTGTTATTTCAGTGCTATTTCAATTACTAGAATCAAAATGATATTTCACACTACGAATGTTTTTATAAATCTTGTCAAAGTAATGCAGAGTGTCCAAGATGAGATGAGAAAATGATTATTCAACAAATGAAAAACATTCTCCTTTTTATATGGGTTATGTCCCTTTTATATATGATTAAAGGATACGGTTACTTCTTTAGTAACTTCTCTAATAACTTGGACCAGACACATCCATCATGAACGAATTAAGTCTAACCCAATAACCAATATCTCTCACTCACCCATGAAAGACTGAATCTCTCTAATACATTATACTTCAAACTTGCATAAAAATTTTATACTTGATCAAACACTATAAGTGTTATCTTTTGCGAGTACTTACTAAACATTGTTTTTATGTATAAATATAATGTATATATAAAAACGATATTTACTATATATATATATATATATATATATATATATATATATATATATTAAGTCTTAAAAAAATACAAAAAACTAGATGCGACAAGTCGTTTTCAACTAGAATTAGAGATTTGGCTTTTATTTGTTTTTATGATAATATATTATGAGGTTTTTTAAATCAAGTAATTAAATATGTTTTTTTATAGATGTGAAAATAACAAAACAAAACAAGAACAGTTGATTTCTAGGGATTAAAAAAGAAGATAAGAAAATGTTTTTTGTTAATATATATTTCCATAAATATAACCATAGAAAAAGAAACAAATAACGTTGCTTGTATCTTACAGATGAGTTTTTACTTTCAACGACTAAAAGAGAAATCTTATGCATAAAAAATATTTCTACACAGTTTATTTGTCTAATTTTCTTATTATATCCATAGTTTTATGCTTAGATATTTTACATAAATTTCACTATAAAAATAAGTATTTTTTTTATTTTTTTTACTTTGAGTACTTTGGTTTTACTTCACTGTTACTCTAAATTTAATATACATAGTATTTATATGAAAACAATATATGATTATAATTTTATTATTGAATATCGAAAGACACTATAAACATCTCTTAAAGAAAAAACAAAAAAAGGATAAATGATGCTACAAGTCTTTATTAAGTTTTTATTTATTTATATATATATATATAATATAATTATTCAAAACAAATCTTAAATATTTTTTTATTCCTAATCATTTTAAGAAACATAAAAAAATATTTTAAATAAAAATTATTATTATTAATTTTTAAATGCTGTTTAAAGTTTAAACCTTCCAAACGACACCTTATTCCTGCAATCCGGGGTTTAAAATGAAAGTCCGACCTGCCGGATTCGAACCAGCGACCTAAGGATTACAGTAACCACTACAGTCCTCCGCTCTACCAACTGAGCTAAGGTCGGAATTTAATTGATTGCGCAGATCAAAGTTTACAAATAAACAATTAGTGAATGAACTGGGCGAGTGGGCTGGGTTTGGATGTTGGGCTGATCCATTAAGACCTACATTATGACATAGATTTGAGGTTTTGGTTTATTTTTACTCATTTTAATTTAATTTGTCTATTATTCAAAAATGCTTTCAAATATAAGAATTAAAAAATCAGCAAAATTGTACTCAACTATAGTCAATTGCCACATAATCACGTAATTAAAACTTTGAATGTTCAATTGTAAGAGCAACTCCAATAGGTGTTCTACATAGAAACCCATTTATATATATTGGCTCTTCAATGCCTGTTTTGCATGTTACAAAGGTAATTAATGCTAAATAAAATACTAAAATGTATTTTCTCTCTTAAAAATACCATTTATACATCTTTTCTAAAAAACCAAAACCAACAAAGTAGCATTAATAATAAAATAAATCAATTAAATATAATCATGTGAAAAAAAATAACATCAAACTCCTTGAAAAAAAACAAAGCATTTATTTCTCTCACTTCAATACAATTGACTTTTTAAATGGTTTTTTTCTATTGAAGTATACATTATAAAATAAAAAACCATTTATACTATTTATAATGTCATTTTATCAATTTTACTCTTCAAAATAGCATCTCTTGGCACCTTAATATTTGAATTAGTTAGTAATTATTTGACTTCAAATTTGACTTTCGTGCTATGATCGATGATGGTGGATGTTGACCAAATCATTAATGTAGTGTAACTCAGCTAGTGTTTGGGGTTGCATTTAAAACTGTTTTTTAAATGTATATTTAGTATAAAAAAATTAATTTAATGGTTTTTAGTTTTTTTTATGATTTTAATGCATAGATATATATTTTTTAATATATTTTAAGTAAAAAACTATTTTAAAAAACATTTTTTACAGTATAATTTTGTACAATCTTAAACACACACTGAATCGAAAGTTCTCATGATAAGAAGAAAAACTCTTACTCTGACTGTCAACACTATTCAACGAGAAAGAAGAAATTAAGATTTTTTTTTTAGGATCAACAATGTTCTAATTGAGAATATTTAAGGGCCGGGTAGTAATTACTTTTTAAAATATATTTTTATTTAGAAAAATATTAAAATAATATATTTTTTATTTTTTAAAATTTATTTTTATATCATTACATCAAAACAATTAAAAAATATTAAAAATATACCTTAAAATTAAAAAATTAAATTTTAATAAAAAAAAATAGATTAAAACTCAGTCGTCAACAAAACCAAATGAATCTGATAGAATGTCGGTGAACACGGGCAATAAATAGTGGAAGTTTTTACACCAAGTGCGCAGCAAAGCAGCTTGGCAAATAAAATGCAATTTTTTCCACCAACCAATTTTTATGATAAAATATCAGCCACTGGCCTGACTAAAAATATTGCAGGGTTCCATAATCGCATAAAACGCCATCGGGGATCTTTAGAGAGCCCCTTTTTTAGACTTCGTCATTATCACTATTCCAGGAACTCGTGGAGAAAGGTGCTTGCACCAAACCAGTAGCTTCAGAAAAGTTTGTTTATTAATTTTCGAAACAAACTTGTGTTGTAAATAATGAACAATATTTTAAAAGATTTTTATCTTAATTTTTTCTTTATAAATATAAAGTACATATAAAGCTTTCTATCTCATATTAAAAAAATAAAATAATATATTATGCATAACAAAAATAAAAACCCGAGTCTGAATTTTATGATGCATCAACCTGTTCAATCCTTGGATATAGTTTTTTTGCTGAGGAAATATCTTTAAAAACAATGTCTATATATACACTTTGTTTGCTGTTTTATTTTGTTTTTATTCTTCGTTCCTGATTTTAATTCCAACAACTTGGACTATTGTAGATTTTTCATATTAAAGGAAAATGTTTGAAATAGTTAAGAAGCATCCCGGAGTCATTCATTAATTAGGAGTTCATAAATATACGCAATTTGTAACAGTTCATGTATGTGTATAGATTTATATATTTAACGAGTCTCTAAAGTATGGCTTAGAACTTGTATATAACAAGTAATTAATTTAGTCTCTAATTAAGATCAGGGTATTGTAGGCACAGATATTGACTCGACTACAGACTTTCTCCAAGTTTAGTTTCCGACCTTCTGCCGCTAGCTACTTGTATCTGCTCAACGCTTTTGAATCATATATCATACAATATTAATCAAGATACTAAAAAAGCCAAGAAATTCATCTGGATGCAAAACCTCTAGAAATTTGGCTATGGAAAATACAAACCATAGAAATAGGAGAGTTAAGAGACAGTTTTAATTTGGATGTTAATATACTATTATCGTTTCTACAGAAGTACTGGTTCTCCAAAATGCCAGCCTTATTTGTCTCCAAACTCAACCTTAATGACCTCTATTGTTTCAGAGCCTAAATTTAGTTGTGCGAGGACGACAAGAAATCCCAGTCATAAGAGACTATTTAACTCTGATCTGATCGGGAAAGAAATATACTTGGTCCTGTGTCTCAGCTCGCCGAAACAGGTTGTAGCTGGCTGCTCTTAGGACCCAGGCTTCACGTGGGAAACTACATCTTGCAAACAATAAATTAATTAAGGAGAGCAGAAAGGGGGGATCTTCTACATATACAAGAAGAATGCGAACTCTCAATGGCCATTTCCTTTTTTTCTCCCTTTTTGTGTCACTTGCGGCATTCGTTCCAACTCTGCAAGGCCATATTGGTGAATTCGATGAATACTGGAAGAAGAAAGCCGATGAAGCCCTTAAAGCCGCCCAGGAGGCTTTCTACCCGGATCCCATGAACGTCACCAACCAGTTTAACTTCCAGGTTAACAAGTGAGTCTGATTGAATTAAATATCAAAATTTCATTAACTAATACGACAAATTAACTCCAAGCTCATAGACACGCCATGCAAAAAGGGTTCCCACGTCTTCTTTCTTTTTTCAGGGTCATGACGGAGACCAACAGCACTAGAAGGAGCCTAGTAAGCAAAAGAGGCGGAAGATGCATGGCCACAAACCCAATTGATCGATGCTGGCGGTGTGACCCGAATTGGGCCAGTCATCGACAAAAGCTAGCTGATTGCGTCCTTGGCTTTGGCCACAAAACTGTCGGGGGAAAGTATGGAAAGATTTACGTTGTGACAGATGCCTCAGACAATGACATGCTTAACCCCAAACCTGGAACCCTACGCCATGCTGTGATTCAAAAAGAACCCCTTTGGATAATCTTTTCAGGTAGTATGGTAATCAGACTCAACCAGGAGCTGATGGTAGCTAGTAACAAAACCATTGATTCCAGGGGAGCCAAAGTGCATATTGCTTATGGTGCTGGTATTACTCTCCAATTTGTACAAAATGTGATCATTCATGGCCTTCGCATTCATGACATCGTTATCGGAAGTGGTGGACTCGTCAGGGATTCTGTAGACCACTATGGATTCAGAACTAAAAGCGACGGAGATGGGATTTCTATCTTTGGATCCTCTAACATTTGGATCGATCACGTTTCCATGTCCAACTGCCAAGACGGGCTTATCGATGTCATCATGGGATCAAATGCGATCACCATTTCGAACAGCCATTTCACTCGCCACAATGAGGTAACATGGGACTTAAATTCCTTATCTTGTAGTATTTGACTCTTAATTAGAATGTAATCTGGAAAATAAGGAAGACAGTCACCTTATTAAATGACTTTAGCTGTTTACTAAATCAACTCTTAAATGTTTTCCTCATTTCAATAGATCTCTGGTTGATAATAACCAATGATTTCTCATGCAGGTGATGTTGTTCGGTGCAAGTGATAGCTACTCGGGTGATTCTATAATGCAAATTACAGTTGCATTCAACCACTTTGGTAGGGGATTGGTTCAGAGGATGCCTAGGTGCAGATGGGGTTTCTTCCACGTGGTCAACAATGACTACACCCACTGGATGATGTATGCCATTGGTGGAAGCCACAACCCTACCATCGTCAGTCAGGGCAATCGATTTATTGCTCCTAATAACACTTTTGCTAAGGAGGTATGTATATAACCAGATATTATATCCCTCTCCTCCAGTGCCCTTCAGGTAGTTTTTTAACTTCCAAATGCTTGGTGATCAATTGAATTTTCTTCATGCTAATTAATTGTTTTACGTACGTTTATGCAGGTGACCAAGAGGGATTACGCAGTGGAGAGCGAGTGGAAGAATTGGAATTGGAGATCTGACAATGATCTCATGATGAACGGAGCATTCTTTGTTCAATCCGGGAGTCCTATCACTTCAAGCAGGCGGATCTCAAGGTTTCACGTGATGAAATCGAAACCAGGAACATTTGTGACCAGGCTAACTCGATTTTCTGGTTCACTTGGCTGCTTTAAGGGAAAGCCTTGTTAGAAATTTTACGTCTTCCATCAACTCCTCTGCATGCAGACATAATTAAAGCCTGATCATGTTGCTGATAAATATAGCGGATATAGAAATGTATGCATCTATTTTCGAGTTTGCTTGAAGTGAACGTGTTGTTAGACTGAGAGAGAGAATGAGAGTGAGCTCGGTACAGACAAAAATGAATAAGAAAAGCAAGCCAGAGTGAGAGACTGCTTAATTTTGCTGTCGTTTATTTAATCCTGTTCTTTCATTTTTTCTTTTCATTTTTATTATGTATTAAATTATAGTATATGTGTGCATTTTATAATTTAAGATTTAATTTTCTTCAACTTTATGAACACAAATAAATTTCGAGTTGAGTCTGGGTTGAATTTGAGGTCGGGTAGAGCAGTTTCTTTTACGGTTTTACCCCTGAAAACCCAACTTTATTTTTATTATTTATACCCGAACCCGATAAAACCTAAACTATCCTTGAAATATATTAGTATTAAATGAAGTTAGATTCCATGAAAAACACCGCCGTCAATTAAGAAACCAATTTTCCAAATTTAGCCATGGAGACTCATATAAAATAAACACGAACACTTATAAAATATAAATGTGCCAGAATATTGTAATTGTTATTTTTTTAAAATATTTTTTATTTAGAAATATATTAAAATAATATATATTTTTAATTTTTTAAAATTTATTTTTGATATTAATATATTAAAATAATTAAAAAATTCTAATTTCAATGGAAAACATTGTAACTCTGAGGAAGAATCCCATGAATGAACAGGCCAAAAGAAAGAGAAAACAAGTGAAGAGAATGCGTTAAGAAAACAAAAATCTAAAAGGCAATTTGGAGGCTTTACTGTAAGTAAAGCCAAATTCACCCTTTGTCCGAGGCTTAATATATTAAAATTAAATCCATCATCCCTCCAAGAATTTCAACACTGCATTATATTTTTCTTTTGTTTATTAAAATTATCAGCTGATCATCCCTAAATCCAAACTGTGGACCAGAAATTTAATCTAGGGTATTTAAACCAGGACATTTAGCTTAAATTCAATGAATTTCTGATCATTTCCAGCAGCTAAATTAAGGGTTAAAAGATGCTGTTAAACTTGAGTACGATCCTTGTGATAATTTCAAGGAAAATGATTCGTTAATAGCATATTGTTATGCTGTTAATGAATAGCGAGACAATTTGGTGCTAAACATTCACACTGAATTTCATAAAAGAGGAAATAAAATATAATATGTCATCCTTCTTAGTAATCTTATACTTTTTTTTTAATTCTATATTTACGTTTTTGGAGTTCTTAGGCCTGCATTCCACCTTTCCTGCCATTCATTAACAAAACTGCTATTGCGCTGTGTACTAATCAACGTACTTCTTCAAGTACTACTGCAAAAATTCTTGGCAGAATTTTTGAAAAGTGATGGTACCGAGGATATTGTCTGGGGTGGGTGCTCGTGAAGCATATGAGCAGTTGTTACAGCTCAAAACAAACAAACGAACATGCTTATAAATACTTCATTAATTAGTTTTGTAAACATATTAAATTAGTAATAGAGTCTGGTCTTTTTGTCGCTCTCGATTTTCCCTGAAGAGTCCTGTTACTGTAGACAAAGATGGAGTTGACAGGGAATATTGGTGATCACATAAGCCCAGGAAGGCGTCGCTTGTGCATGATAGAAGAAGAAAGAAGCGGTGCGGAGACAAGTAATTGTATTAAAAGACGGCGGAGAGACCATTCTACATTTGCATTAAGCTGCAATAATCAACAAATTTGTCAGCAGCAGCAACGGCCACTTGGTGATTCGACCGCAGCTCTTGCCACTACTTGATTACTGATCACGATCGCTTTTGTCATCTGGTTGCATCTCAACTTCATTTTTCTCTGAGCAGTTTATATTGGTGAGCGCTTCGCTTTCTGGTTCAAATCAATCTTAGTTGTCTCTAGAGAAAATAAAGCTAATTAACCTTCGAGAACTTCTGCAAATGCAGCAGGAGCTTATGATGAAGAAGAATCCGCCGCAAGAGCATATGATTTAGCTGCTCTCAAGTACTGGGGAACGTCAACTTTCACAGATCTTCCGGTAAATATTATCAATTTATCAGATAAAAAAAACAAACATTTTTATATGTAAATCCCTCATTAGATATTTGGTTATTTATGGAGCTAGAATAAGATTTTAATTTTATGTTAATTTCTGTGTGATCATTTGTAATAGGAGTCTGACTATGAGAAAGAAATTGAAAGAATGAAAACGGTCACCAAAGAAGAATACCTAGCCTCCTTAAGAAGGTTTGTTCTTGAGCATTCTCACAATAACAGGAGAAGCTAGCTTAAGAGATGTTTCCTCCTACTGTAGGTTCCCAGGAAGAAGCTGCTCATGCCTTTTAGTTTCCCATAACTAAAGATTCCAGCTTCCTTCTGTCTCATCCTTGCATGGTGGCAATACATCTGAACTAATCTATTAATATGTACCATAAATTGCACTTGAAAATAAATAAATGATAGATGCCATCTCCTCCAATACTCTTGTGAAAATAATCAATTCGTCATAATCAATTATAGTGAACAAGGAGACAAACTTATAAAAACCAAAAAAAAATCATTAAAGAAAAGCATAGTCCATGGCACCAAAAAATCCTATTCACGGTTGAGCAAAACCAAGAAAATAATTACAAATTCAAATTTGAAGCCCAAGGAATCTAAATTTGATCAATTTTTAATGTTAGGAATTAAAGGACTCGGCTGAAACAAATAAAACAAGGTTGTTGGACTTATTTTTAGCAGCTTAAAGTAGTGGAAACGGACAAGAACTAACAGAGAAAATCACACATCCCTGGAATGTCAAATACACTTGAGAACAACAACAAATACTTTCGCATTTTTACTTTCTGAGGAAAAATAAAATTCTCATGTCCCAAACGGGCACGCAAGGGCGTACAGTCGTACACCATTCTCATAACAAGCCTATTTTACAAGTCACTAAAAAAATTCCATACTTTACATGCCTACGGGTTGTTTCCATAACACTTGCAACAAATAAAAAATTACGATAAAATACACATTGTACTATAAACAGACTGCTTTTGTTTATTAAATTTCCAAAGCAGAGCAACGTCTATTGTCAAATAGAAACCTACAGAGGGAATCTACCATGAGAAATCAACCATCATTTGAGTGATCAAGTTGCTCTGTGTAGTGGAAAATGTCCTTATTTGTACATAAATAATCAACGAGCATGTTGCAAAGATGCAGCTAGGTGTCGTGTCAAGGATATTGCAATCAACACCTGGCAGAATTAAACCTGGAAATGGCAAACCGTGCAGAACAAAACTGTAAGCAACAGAATTGCACGTCAAGAAGAAAGAAGGGGCATGGCATTTCAACATTATATTTCAGAGAAACACATAACTATGAGCAACAAGATGAAGCACAACCCAGAAGCTTTATCACCACCTTTCCTACCAGAAAGCACCAGCTCAGTGAGTGAGACATAACCCCAAGCTTAATCACCAACCATCATAGTCCGTTAACATAATAAGGAAACAGGGTATACGCTACTAAGTTATGATATGTGGTATATGGGTTGACGACTTCAGAACCAAAACACGGATTTGGTATAAGGAAAGTTTTTCCACCAATAAAGTTTGGGTAATTCTATCTCCACGCCACCAAAATCTAATCCAAGAAAAAATAATAATGAGACCCGCATTTATTTCTTTACATTCTTTCCAGCTAAGCATCCAAACACTCCCTATCCTCTCCTGGGGTCACTCCTCCTTCATCCCTTTCTACAAATAGCCAAATTAATCCCCCCTTTATGCAAAAAGACAAATTAATTACCCACCAGTAACACCAGAACAATTCGAATACTTCACCTATGAGATAAAGAGACTAAGATCATTATCAATTAATTCAAAGGTGTAGGGTTAAAAAAATATGGGAAAAAAGATTCGAAAGATAATTTTCTAACACCAGAGTTCTGAAGCCGCCAGCAATAACACCTTTATTTTTAATCACCAAGCTAAAGCCTCACCATTAAGTTCATTTCTTTAGTCCTTCATATGCAAAAACCCACCAAAGGGGCAAAACAGTGCAGTCCAACACTATAACTCCAGCGATATTGGTCACCAGATGGGAGATTCAGGGAAACAGATATTCGAAATTTAAAAATATTTGTAAAAGAATGCCTAATCTCATAGTTGTTGTTGGACTAAAATCCCTTCAAGAGCGGAGAAAAAATGAGGAGCTGCGTCCCTATCACAACCGGTAAGAAGAAAGCAGAGGTAGGGAAGACGGTAACAAAAGTCTAGGTGCGATTCAATTTGTAACATCCAATTCTTCAACAACTGCACCCATTTGGGTGCAATTCAAACTGTATAGATATCATGGGAATTGGCAAATTTATATAAAAGTCAATTAATTATTCCCCTTACAAACACCTTATTAATAGTGTTGTCGTAAATTTAGATTTTGGAGGTGTGGAAACAGACCCACCCTAAAAGTTTCTCACTAGTTGTTAGAGAGCACAAAATATGATCATTCTTGCTTTTCCTTTCAGATAACTATGAAAAATAACAGTAAATAACTGATTGTTTTGCCTGCAACAAAGAAATCCATCCCAATATACTGTATATGCACATGCACAAGCTACTCTAGCAGATTATTAGCATTTAAAACTTGAAAATGTTGGGAAAAAAACCTGAGCAGAGCTCTCGGTTGATCAATACGTGGGATTCTTGGCTGGTCTTCCAGATTATCAGTTCCATCTTGCAGAATAGCATCAGTGGCTGGCTCACCGAATGTTTGAGATAAATCGTCTGCAAGCTCCTTTAGACCCTGTCAGGATTGAGAGAGGCATCAAATTCTAGTCCAGACTATACTCAGTGAACAAAATGCATTTTTATTGTCACCTAAAATTCTCAGCCCAAATCCTCAATGTTTTAAGCATAAAGATTTCCTGTTACCTTAAATAAGCAGTGCCAACAGACCAGAAAGCAGATATGGCCTGGTTCAAAGCATGCAACATGCATTTTACATTTGTTTGCTCTCTTTTCTGGGATTCAAGTGTGGCTTAGAGGGACATGATTACATATTAAAATGACAGTGCCCAGGCCAGTTAGCATGTAGTGGCTGAAGGATCAAACTGTAAATCTGCAGCTAAGCTGCATACCTAACTTCAGCTAATCTATATCAGGGTATTAGTACACTTGTGTGCAAATAAGGGAGAACAAAGACACGGAAATTTAAATTCAATTCATTAAATAAGAAAGATACCGTCAAACTTGGGACTTCAGAGTACATGAGTGAAGCACGAGTTCTTCCTGAAGGTTTGAACTGATCCTGCAAGATACAGAATGCTGAAGTTGTCAGATATAAAACTAGACTTAGGTAATTGGAGGTTTGATAAGACAGGTTAATGAAAACTAATACTGCCTTCCCTTGTCCAAAACCTCCACTTCTGGATGGTGGTGAGAGCAAAATTTTACAATGTGCTAATTCAAGCAGGCAATATGATTTGTTTACAATGCCCATTAACCACTTCTAATGTAAAAATCAGATGCATGGAATTAAAAAATAACCAAATGCATTAAATACTATTTCCAACCTCTAGAGCTTTAGGCATTTTTGCTTTTTTGCCACCAACAAAGTTGCACAGGTACATCACACCCATATTTGCAATATCCTGTCACCATACAATTGAATCAGTACATTAGCAATAATACAAACAGGAGCTCAGACAACAAGAACCGCCCATTTTTGCAATTTCAAGGCATAAAACACTGGTGAGTTATCTCACTATGCCTGCTTAGGAAGCAACCATTTTATCATAAGCAACTACAATCAATCTATATAATAAACGAATAAAGAGGTTAAGAGAATGCTTCCAGCTTTTAGTTGGCCTCAAAATTAAGTAACAAACACACACAATGAAAAACCATAGCAAAAGAAAATTCAATTACTCATCTGACTATCAGAGCACCCACAACTCATGGATTATTACTTTCAACTCTTAACAAGATTTTGGAACAAGAAAAGTTTTGTTCATCCACCAAAAGTTTCAATGGCATGTAAACATCATTTCAATTATTAAAGGCATCACAGATGCTCAAAATACAACTTTCAATTCCTTGAGCAAACACGAAGAATATCACACAAAAATATCCAGTGTTTATGACTTACGGTGCACTTCAACATAACAAACATTCATTCAAACATCTTTGACACAAAACGTGTCCAATCTGTGATGCATGTACTTAACAATTAATATTCTTGCAACTCCAAAAAAAAAAATAAAAAATAAACCAGATAATGCAAACTGTTCATGGGGAAAGATGTTCAGCAAACCTCAGCATGTTATAGAAATGCCAGCAACACATGGATATATAGAATTAGATATGATTTTCAATTTAAATTGAAAAAATGTTTATGTTTAAGTATTGGTTCACCTGTTTCTCCTCCAATGAACCTATCTTTCCATCCTGCAAAAAGAACAGATTGTAATGAATTCAGAGAAGGGACAGAGAAACAAAGAAAAACATACCCAATTACAATAAAAAATTGAGCCATTTCAACCCTTCATTATTATTGAACTTTTTTCTTCTTTTCCTATTTCAAATGGAAGTGGAACAAACAAGTAGGTTTCATAAAGCAAATCGTCAGTGTTTTTGGTGCTTCAATCGGATGAATAGGGTTGTGTGCGGATACGTGAGTTTGAGAATATGAGATATATATTGACAAAGAAAGTCAGAGCTAGCAAAGCCAAAAAAATGAGGAATTATCATTAGGCAAACCTTACCAAACCAGATACTAAACACTGCAACTGCCATAACTCAGAACCAATTTGTGTAAGATTTTCAGAGGCAGCATTGACCTGTGTAAAAAAAGACACGTTAGGATCATATCACAGATAAATGTTTGGATTGCAAGGGACTGCTCTGTAATTACCTTATATTACCTATAATATCATAGAAATCAGTTGAAAGTGAGACTGTATTTTCAATTAATAAGGAAGATATAATAAGTTCTAAATAATAGCTAAATGAGCTGATATATCACACTAGGTTATTCATTAACAAAAAAAGTTTACATGCAACTAGGCTTTCAGCACATAAGATGTACATAAAATAAAGTTTACTGCTTGAAAAACAATTTCAGTGAAATCAAATCCTTCAACAGGTGTATCAATTAACAAGAAAGCTAGCCAGAATCAAGATTGCAATTATTGCATTTAAATGCTTCTATATGCAGCTTCATACAGTTTCCCAAAACTAAGGATCACACATTTGATGATGAGGTCAATCAAAACAAATAAACCTGGTCCTTCATTCACAAATTAAGGTGCTGGGGCAAAGAAGAGACATATTCTCTTACGTCATTTTGAATTGCCTTTGAGATCTCCTTTTGACTCTCCATTTTATCATCCAAAAGTTGTATTCTCTGTGTTAAATGCGTCTTGGCAGTCTAGCAAAAGAATATATACATAAGCACAACAGCATAAATGGAAAACATGACAATGTCAGCCAGCCAGCCAAAAGAATAATCAACTCATAACTTGACATGCCAACATAATAAAATCAAGGATTGCTATGTTTTGAATTATTTTCAGTAGAGTTCACCCTATAGTCTCACATGTCACACTCTGTAAAGAAGAAAAAAGGGACGGGTACCAACCATACATCATATGAGATCCATAATCATAATCATATCATAATAATATAATAAAATGGAAGCACCAACGTCTAGTATTGACAAGTGTTCTACTTACATGTACAAAATACAAATCTATCAATTAGGTGGAGCAAGGCATGGTGACTTGACTGATGATTAGGAGGGTTGACAACCATGCTTTCTCAATTGCTAGGAAGTATGAATTCTAATTGAAGCTTTTCTAATTACTAGGAGGTGTAAATATCCTTTCCAAAAAATATTCATAAAACTTTATCTACTAAAAACTAACTTATCATGATTTTACATTAGCATTAAATAAAACAAACAAAAAACCAGGAAAGCCTTCCTCCAACGAGAAACAAGCTTATTAATTAAATGAATCCATTGCATCCACACAAAAAAATTCAATGGAATGCAAAATTCTGCTAAAAATGCAGCCTAATCTGATAGCACAATACAAGAAAAAAATGTCTATCAGCTTTTACACGATTATTATCAACAAGAATTCATGTAACCAATCCAGAAGAAAAAAGGAGAGGAAAAAAACTTAGAAATAGACAATAGCAGATTGCCCACACAAACACAGTGGGAAACTAGTCAGTGGAAAAATCGACAGCAAATAAAGTTCATCACCTACACCAATTGGCTGGTTGCATACTACTTTTATTCTTCAACATGGATTGGCACATTTATAACTTAATGGAAGCACAATGTGATCTACTTTTTCACATTATCCACATCCTAGCCCCCACCCTAAAAAAAAAATCATCAATGAAGCAGCACTTACAGACAGAGCCTCAGATACTTGCTCCAAATGTTTTGTCAAGTTTGAAACAGCACTTGCCATACTACGCTTTGTTACGTACATAAAATCTGAGAATTTTAGACCCTAGTTGTCAACAAGGAAAAAACATTAGCATCCTGAAAGCACCTAACTTCATCGTAGGGCTACATAAAACTAAATAAGATAAATAATAAAAATAAGAGTTTTGAGCATATGAAAAGACGTTTTGATACAAGAAAACACAAGATAATGCAATGGTATTTAAGTAGATACCTTCCACCACATGTAACCATAACCCAATGCCCCCAAGGTGGCAGCTGGAGCTATAAGACCAGTGAGGTTACCTGTACCAGGCAGGAGGGATTAAAATCTGATGAGAAAGTAAACCACCATATGAAATAATCAAAAGAATAGTTCATCACTAGTACCAAAAGCCTAAAACACAACATTTTGCAAGCCAGTAAAAAAATAACCTAATGCTGGTTATGTACTGAAAGGAAAAGGGAAAAAGAAAAGATTGTTCAAATTTCCATTAAATATAAAATACAGTAGAGGATACCCATTTGGCCAGAATTCCCATTGAGAACTGTTATTTGCCGTGCAGAGGCCAGTTGTCGAACTTCCATTGCTAACCGACGTACCTTTAGGGAATTTCAAAACAGAAAATTATTTACCACTACATGCAGTGTAATATTATATAATTCACTATTTAAATTAAACTGGAAATCCTTATTACCTGTTGGGCAATGGCATCAGAGTAGTCAGAATCACCATCAGATTGTTCCCCAGATTTTCCCATACCCTTCGTCAAGGACTATCAAACACAATTACACATTTAGTTACCAGAATTTACATAGAAATCAATTTTTATTTTATTTCAATTAAGAAAAATTAAATATAAATCTCCACTCATTTTCAGCTAACACATACAAGGGTAAATTTAACTAAGCTGCAAACTATCAGATCAAAACAGAGAGAAACTAGGTATTCTTTAAACCAAATAATAATAATAATAATAATAATAATAATAATAATGCAATAACAAATTAAATTACCTGAAGTTCACCCAGTAATTCTGATAATTTACCGTTTTTGAGCATAATCGTACCGGTATATCCTTGTAAACAACACAGCAAGCAAAGGTCAGTCAAATACAGCTGTGCAAGTATACATGACTGATCAGCGATTAATAATAGTTATTACCTGCTCCGGCGAGGATGAGGATCCTAGAGACGCTGACTCCTGCTTGCATAGCCATGGCTACGTCCGGTAAATCAGGAACCCTAGACGGAGAGAAACTTTTTGTTTGGGGAGGATCAGTAGAGTTGTTGATCAGTGTGCCACAAGTATGTTTTACTGGGCCGGCGTCACCTTTAGGATTAGTTGGGCCGGATTTGCTTCATTGGCCTTTTTGCGTTTCGACCGACCTCACATGGCCGTACAGTCCATATATGTGGCCTGATGGGAACAAAACAAATACTGCTAATAGGAAAAAAAAAAGAAAAAAGCAAACCTCCAAAATGAAACAAGTCCCCATCCTACTGGGGTAATCTCAATTAGATCCCTGATTTTATCTCGATTAAGTTCCCAGGTATCAATTTCTCAATTAGATTCTTCTTTTAGTTTAGGTTAACAAAATAGTTAAATATTCATCTGAAAAATTCTCTTTATTTTTATCGGGAAACCATGAATTTACTAAAACCTCTCACATCATATTGAATAGACCATGAAAAAAAATATAAATATTTTGTATTTCTTTATATAGTCTCGTCTATAACATGTGTTATTAAAATCAAGAATTTGTGAGATTAGTCTAGGTGCACGTAAACTAACCCGAACAACCATATTAATAAAAAAAATAAAAAAATCAAGGATGTTAGAGAATTTTTTTTTTTTTTATGGAAAGAGAAAAATCATCTTACTTTATGTAATTACTTGATAGTTTTGTTGACTAAAAATAATGGAGGAATGTGTTTAAAAATTAATTGATAAGTTGAGAACCTGGTTGAGAGGAAAAAATAGTTTGGGGACCTAAACTAGACTAATCTTGAAGGTTGGGGACTTTTATGAGTTTGTCTAAAAATTAACCATCCATGGAAGCAGGTAACTTTTTGTCCAGACTATTTAAAAACTACTCGAGTGTATAATTGCATCTGCAGGCTCAATTTTATGCACGAGTGCAACCAAGAAGGAGGGACAAGGTGCAGTCACCATTTCATCTCTCCAATTTTATTCGTGTTTTTAATATTTATTTGAGAATTTGATAACTTTTATTTTTTTATGCTTTTTAAAAATATATTTGCATTGAGTTGACAATAAATTTATATTTTTTAATATAAATACTTAAAATAAATCTAAAAAAATATTATATATCACAATAACAATATTTTAATATTAATCTACATTTGTCAATTCCATACTCAGAACATGAGTGTAAGTATAACCTCGTTCCCTGCAACTCGGGCGAGGAAGCTCTATGTTGTACTGCAACTATTACCATCCACGCTCAGCAAGTAAATGTATATTACATATTTTTTCCTTATCATTTAATATAATTTATATTAATTTGTGTTAATTGTTGATTTTAAAAATATAAAGGTTTAAGATCATGGATTTTTTTTAAAAATAAATTTTTGTGAATTGAATTTAAAATTGGTTAATTAAGTTGACTTATAAACTTATATTTTATTTTTTTATGTTATTGCTCTAATGTTCAAAAACAAGGACATGTTAATCTTTAACTTATCAGACTTTGTTTTTTAAGGATCACCGATTTGAGTGTTATAAATCTTAAAACTACTAAAATTTTATATAATATTTAATTTTAGAATCTTAAAAAATTAATCAAATTACATATAACTTGTTTTAGACAATCACGGTTTTTTTAAAAAAACAAAGAACATGTTGGTGAGTGATGACCTTTATCTCATCTGAACAACATACAGACTTACAGTAAATCGAACAAGAAACAATAGATTGGGGGGGGGGGGTCTGTCTGGGTCATGTGTGGTTAGGTTACTATGAGACACATAAAAAAAAAAAAACGAGTCACAAGAACAGTGCATGATGGCATTCAATAAAACGACAAGAAAAACTGCGTTTTGATGGGATGGGAATGGGCTCATGGCCCATGGATGGGAGTATCAACCTATCTGTTAGCATACTTGATCTATCCAGTCCCTCCTCCCTCTCTGTCTCTGGCTCAACAAAGAAAAGGGAAGAAAGAGGGAAAATGTTGCAGCTAAACAGTGTGAGCCGGGTGAGTAGTTCCCCTCAAAACCCTAAACTATGGCTTCCCCAGTATAACAGTCTTTGCTCAACAAAAAGTATCTCATTGAACAGTAAAACTTCAAGCACCGAGAAGAAGAAAACTTTGGGAGTGAAGTGCCAGTACTACGACCAGCAGCACAAGACCTTCACAACTTCCTCACGCTCCTCTCCTTCCTCTGCTCCTCCAGGTAGTTTTTATTATCCGTATTTCACTTTTGATTAGTTGGATTGGAATCGCCATTAAGGTTTATAATTTATTTATCACTATTATTGTTATATTTTAAATATATACAGTTGGAGAATCACCGCCTAAGGTTTTTGTGGGCCATTCGATATACAAAGGGAAGGCTGCTCTTACTGTAGAGCCTCGGTCCCCAGAGTTTTCCCCATTAGATGTAAGCCCGCTGCTCTTCTCCTCAAACTTTCGTTTTCTTTCTTTCTTTCTTTCTTTTTTCTCTTCTCTTTATGTTTTAAAATTAATATATGGCAGTCAGGGGCATATAAACTAGTCAAGGAAGGCTTCGTGCTATTGCAGTTTGCTCCTGCAGCTTCTGTTCGTCAATATGACTGGACCAGAAAGCAGGTAACCTACAATTAACCTAAGCCTGTTCCCGAATGAAATTACCGTTTCAATTTTCCAATAGTTTTCCTTGGCATATTTGACCACTTAATTCTCAAAAAAATAAAAAATCTTCCAACTTCAGATCAGGTTTATTCCGTTCATTGCCGATCATGGTGTTTGTTTGAGAATGTTTTACAGTTGCTTTTTTTTCGGAAATATATTAAAATAATTTTTATTTTATTTTTTAAAAATAATTTTTGACATCAAAACAATCCAAAAACCAAAATAATAATAGTTTTTTAAAAAATTCAAATTTTTGTGAAATGCAATTTAGGCTTGTTCTCAAACGGCGCCTAAATTTCTTAAATGTGTGTGTACGTGAGAAAGCAGTAGCTGAGGCCCTTAACCACCTTTGGTAGACACGTGCTAAACTCTCAAGCATAAATTGGAGAAGCAGGCCTTTGATATGATTGAGAGAAAATAAAAAGTATTCCTGTGTTTGACATGTTTCCTCCATCACAATTATCCTTTAATGTTTGATTTATGATGAATTTTCAATGTGGGTGACAGAAATTGGGCATCTTGTAGGTATTTTCGTTGTCAGTGACAGAAATTGGGCATCTTGTAAGCCTTGACGCAAAAGGTTCATGTGAATTTTTCCATGATCCTAATAAGGGAAAAAGGTACTCTCTGGTTTTTCACGTGGACAAGAGTTAAATATTTTGAACTTCTTTGCGTGCTCTTACTGCATTCTAATTTCTTCTTTGTAATCTTGTGTTCTCACAATGATTGCTGATACGGATTATATAGCCCTAAACAGCTGGCCATGCCCTACTTTAATGCTTTTTGTTCTCATTGTCTTGAATATATATGACTCCACTTCATCTGTTGCAATCTGAAATGAGTTTTTCAACGAAGAATAAATGAAAATTTCTTTTTTGTGATTCCATCTTCCTGCGGTCATCAGGTGATTATACTTGATGAGCGATAATTTCTTCTTTTCTAATTGCATCGAACTCCAACTAATAGTATACAATGTATGTTTCTACTCTCATATTTGACTGTAACTGAAAGCTGTAGTATGTCATGATGCTATAAGATACTCAGAATTCAAGACTGGTTTTATGTCCCTTAAGAACTGTATTGAGCCACATAATTGCCATGTTTCCATCTTGTTTGCCTATTGATACATGTGCATTTATCATTCGGCTCAGTATAGATTGCAGGGATGCTTGTTTTTTACCATGGAAAACATGGATTCTTGCAAGTTATAGCCTTAGTGTTTTAACGAGCTCGTAAAATGTAACAAAACTGTTGATATTTGCAGTGATGAAGGTAAGGTCAGGAAGTTGTTGAAGGTAGAACCACTTCCAGATGGTTCTGGTCACTTCTTTAACCTCAGTAATTCTCTTTCCCTTGAACTCTTGGTACTGAATTCAAAAGCATGATTTATGTGGATATAATGGAGCAATTCTTGGTTCACATCCAGAGGACTTATCATATTGAGATTAGATCTTTGTTCATCCAAGTTCTTGCTTGTTCACCACCCTGATAGTGGCTCATTGACATTTTGAAGGCAAATTAATCCAACATTGTCATGGTTCTCGTTCTTGTGCAGGTGTTCAAAACAAAGTTTTGAATATAGATGAGAACATATACATTCCAGTCACCAAGGCAGAGTACACTGTCCTCACCTCTGCTTTTAATGTATGCCATCTCTCTCTCTCTCACACACACACACACTCAGTTGCAAGCATCAGAAAATTGAGGGATCGTGCTGAATTAATGTGATAGAATTAGCTGTACCACCTGCCCAACATTATGAATTTTGCTATCTAGTAGCCTCTGGAGGGTCTGTAGAGTAGCAAGACGATGTGCAAAATGTAAAAGGGTAACCCTCAAAATAGTCCCCATATGTGAAACTGATTTCAAATATAGTTCCAAACTAAAGTTTTTTTTAATTGGGTGTCCAAAGTATTATGTACTTGGGTCTATTGTTTTAAATCTTCCCATTTTGTTTCCAGAAAATGTCAAATTATCCTAAAAATTGTGTTGTTTTTATTGCATGGTATATGCGAGTAAGAATACATTAAACAGACATGGATGTGGGGACTCAATTGAGAAATATCTTATAGTTTGGAGATCAAATTGAGAAAATTCATAGTTTAGGGACCTGGTTGAGAATTTAGTGGATAGTTTGTGAAATGAATTAAGGTGTGTCCAGTGTAAAATAGAGAACATGATGGCTGGTATATTATCAACACCAAATGCATTTGAATCTTGTCTAACAAATAGTAAATCCTTAAAAAAAGAATTTGCTTCTTGGAATTTAACCAAATGTTAAATTAGGGGACGAGTAAATTCATGATCAAAAGTACAAAGTTGGGTTTTTATGGAGTGAACATTTTGTTTTATTCATTCTTCCAATCATGTTGTTTCTGATGTACTTCATGTCTCTTGCAGTATATCTTGCCATACCTCCTGGGCTGGCATGCCTATGCAAATTCCATAAAACCAGATGACAGTAGCCGTGGAAACAATGCCAGTCCAAGATATGGAGGAGATTATGAATGGAGCAGGTAGCGAACATCAGCGTTGCTTTGGTTTGTATCAATGGTCAGTAGGAGAATGTTGTAAGAAATTTTGATGAGATTTTGGTGTCCTTATTTTGTAATGAAAAAACACTGCATTTCTAAGATTGTATGATTTTTTAGGAGGATTATTCCGCAGGAGGTGCATCAATGGTTGAAATTATCAATGTGGCTCGTCTCACTAACCTTTGGAATTTTGATAGGCACTTAGATAATTAAACATCTGACAGCTTTTCTCGTCAAAAAACGAGCGTCTTAATGTATACGCTTCTGGTAAGAAGTAAAAAAGCTGAAGACTATGAAGCAATTGTTCTGGTTCGAAAATTTTCAGGATTGCATAAAGATTGAGAGGAAAAAGGATGATCAGATGGACGAAGAGAAAAAAAGACTGAATCGGGAAAAAAATAGACACCAAATCGAAAGGATTGGAAGGCATAAGAATGAATCCTTATATTCCTTTATGCTCTCACCTTGTAAAAGGAGACTAGATAGGTAAGTAGTGTTGAGCTTTACGTCAGGTCACGCGAGATAATTTGAGTTAAATTAATTAAAACGTGATCTGAAAAATAAAATATAAAGTTGAAGATTTAATAATCTGATATTATTGATGAATTTTTTTTAAAAAAAAAACACAACACCAAAAAAAAAACCCGAGTTAGCTTGGAAGCACTCGATGAATCAAAAAAATAATTTTAAAAGAATAACCTAGTAAAAAAAATCAAGTTTAATAAAACCATATAAAAATGTTATAGAGTTAATTATAAATAGCCTTTATTTTTTGAATTTCAAGGCTAATTCTGTCATTTTATTCTTTTTTTTAAGATAAAAAAACCTATTTTTCTCTCTTTCAACGACATCATCGTAACTCTACTCTTTATTTTTTTCAGTAGGACAAAAAAGCTCCTCACTAAAAGATCATTTGTGTTTACTTTTGAGGGTAAAATAATCATTACACTACAAAAAAAATATTTGGACCATTTTATCCCCAATAAATTTTGTAATGACAAATATATCCTATAAAAAAAACATTTTTACCCTTAATTGTAGGCTTAATCATTTTTATGGTAAGGGCAAAATTATATTTACACTATTTCAAAATTATTCTATACATATGGTTATATTTGTCACAATTACAAAATACCTGGATGGTATGTAATTATCTTGATTTATAATTATTTTTTTAAAATTTTTTAAAATATTCTTCAATCACCTTGTACTTCAATTAGAAGTAAATTCACTCTTTGATGAATTTTGAAAGAGCATCTCATACATTAATTTAATATATTATTTTTTCAATAAATATTCATAAATATTATTCTCGAAGTTTATACCCAATAAATAAATAAAATATCAAAACCAGTTGTCTTATAGTTAATTTGTTTTAGCTTTTGTGGTTGAGGTTGTGGTAGGATACAACCCATTTATACACAAAACTCAACCACAAAAGCTAATTTTTCTTGTTTTTTATGGTTTTTTTAGTGGGTTCCACACTCACCCTCAACCTCCACCTCAAATACAAACACACGCATAACTAGTTTAAAAAACTAGCGCGCCTAAGATTTGTCCTCCCCTTGAAACTCAACAAAAGGTAAAAGAATTAAGAATATATCTTTGTATCGAGTATTCTTCACTTCTTCTCTCCCATTCCTTCAACCCATTCACAATATTAAAAAATCAAAACCTGAAGAAATTGGCCCCATTAAAAACCATCAAATCCATAACAAGTATTGGTTACACTCTTCTTCTCCGCCCCGTTTCCTCCACCATCACCTCCTTAGTTACGACCATCATAACAACTACCATCGAGTTATGAGTTTTGGATTTCATATCTCAAGTTCGAGTTTTTTTTTTATGAAATTAAGAAATTAAAAATAGATCCTTATGTGTTAGACACTATTTTGTGTGTTTTTGAACAGTTGATCTTGAAAACGATCACGATCGAAGGAGAAATTGTTTTTTTTTTTTTTCAAAGTCTCTTACATACAATTTTACTCCTTATATATGGACTAGACATAGAAAGACCAAAACAATTGTCATACAATAATTAACAATCTTAGGATTACAAATAGTTCATCTCATAATCACTGTTTATATTTAAGTCTAAATTCGTTGAGTTGTCCCTCTAATTAGTAACTGGCATCTAGTAGAAGGACAGTGGGTTCGGTGGTAATTGGTGGTTGTGGCTGGTTTAACCGTTTATTTATTTTTATATTTTAAAAATATTTTTTAAAAAAATTATTGTATTTTTATAATTTTAGATTGTTTTTAATATTTAAAATAAATTTTAAAAAATTAAAAAATATATATATTATTTTGATATATTTCTAAGAAAAAATATTTTAAAAAATAATCATACAACAAACTGGTTAAAAAAATAATTTTAACAATAATTTTATTTTAAAAAAATATACTATTAAGACACAAAAATAAAACAGCTTCGATTATTTGATTTGGGCCAGCTTTTGAGTTTTGCCCACTAAAAATCTTACTCGAGTTAGCCCCTATGACTGTGATCGACCCAATTAGAATTCCAGCTGTGAATCTATCTCTATCCCAATCTCATGAACCCGTCAGCAACAAGGCACAAACCTAAAAGTCAACATTTTAGGTTTCACCATCTTGTCTCGCTTACGGCGGAAAAATTGCACTTATGCCCCTGCTGTGGTGGCATCCACATCCACCAGTCCTCTTCCACTCTAACGTGTTCGAAATTGTTTTTCTTAATTTTAACCGACCAATCAATCGGTAGATGACGTGGTTTTGTGTAATTTTGTTTCTTACTCAACCAGTCCCCGAGATGAGAACAGTGGTAACGTGAACCACTGGAACTCATCAATTAGTGAAATTGCAAAATGCATTTGACACCTGGCAGATTCAGCAGCACCTTCAATTAATTCACGAGAGTCCATGGCGAATATGGTACACTGCCACAACATGTAATGTTTTCCACGCGCACATCTTGGGTGCCTTTCTTCCTTGGCATCCACGTGCACTAGTCCCTTTCCACTCTTACGTGTTCGAAATCGTTTTTCTTAATTTGAAGTTTTGAACCGATGATTCAATCGGTGATTGAATGGTTTTTGACACTTGGCAGATTTAGCAGGGCCTTCAATTAATTCACGCACATGTGTTAACCTCCTACTGCAAGTAATATTTTCCTTATAAAGGGAGAACCCTCCAGGGATCCTGCTCTCCATCTCCATGCAAGCAATAGCAATTAGCAAAGCCCACCTTGGTTTTAATTACTAGAATTTACACAGTTTCAAACAAACAATGGAAGAACAAAGAAAACCTCAGTTTCCACCACAGACTCAACCTCAGCAACCAGGTAAAGAATATGTCATGTGCCCACTTCCGCTAGCCATAAACCCTGACTACAAGCCTTCCGAAAAACTCAACGTACGTGCTTTGTTATTTTGCTTCTCCTTTTCTCTTAATTTTCTTAGATATATATCGAGCACACACACTTACATATATTTATAATTTATATATGTGGGTGTTTCTCTTCATTAGCTCAATATATATATAATGGTACTGAAGCAACTATACATGTCTGATACTGCGTCTCAGGGAAAGGTAGCTCTGGTGACTGGAGGGGATTCCGGGATAGGAAGATCTGTATGCTACCATTTTGCATTAGAGGGTGCAACTGTGGCCTTTACATATGTACAAGGCATTGAGGACAGAGACAAGGATGACACCCTAAAGATGCTACTGAAGGCTAAGTCAAGCGATGCAGAGGATCCAATTGCCATAGCTACTGATGTTTCATCAGAAGAAGATTGCAAGAGGGTTGTCGAACAAGTTGCGAGTAAATATGGGCGGATTGATATTTTGGTCAACAATGCTGGCGTACAGCATTATACCAACTTGGTAGAAGAGATTACCGAGGAATGGCTTGTGAGGCTGTTCAGAACCAACATATTTGGTTATTTCTTCATGACCAAGTAAGAAAACAAGTGCTGAGAAACAGTAACTGCCTGTGTATTCAGTTTTTCTTTTCTCTTAATCCAAGAACTAGACCATACTATAAAAACAAAAGTTTCGAAGTTTTGCGTATTGAATGTTCAACATATATAAAAACATAACATTGTAACAGTATAATCTCCAATCAATTCTTAACTACAACCACCAATAATTAGCAGTTCCAACCATGTCAAAAATCACAACCCTAATTAAACAGAACCTAGTTTTAGCACCTAATTATAACTTCTTCCTAATTGCATTAATAATTTCTTCAATTGGTACGCGCAGGCATTCATTAAAGCACATGAAGGAAGGAAGTTGTATAATCAACACAGCATCTGTTACTGCTTATGCTGGCTCCCCTCACCAATTACTAGACTATTTGTCTACCAAGGGATCGATTGTTTCCTTCACTAGGGGATTGGCTCTAAGACTTGTGGATAAAGGAATTCGTGTCAATGGTGTGGCTCCAGGTCCGATCTGGACGCCACTGCAACCCGCATCTCTGCCTGCATACGAGGTAGAATACTTGGGGTCTGACGTGCCAATGAGAAGAGCAGGACAGCCTTACGAAATGGCACCTTCTTATGTCTTCCTGGCTTCCAATCAGTGCTCGTCTTACATGACTGGCCAAGTTCTTCATCCTAATGGTATGGTAGAACAATTTAATTCGTTATTAACCATTTGAAAGTCATCTATATATATATATATAAAACTTATAATATTAATTAATGGGACTTGTTTCATCTAATGCATGCAGGGGGTACGATTATCAATGGTTAATTGATCTCTCAAGCTCTCGCGGTTCTGTTCGTTCTGCAAGTGCTCGTACGTGTACGCTGTTATGTATATATGTATGTGCTTGCCAAAGGAATGCTAGCCTATCTGCGTGTTATTATCAATCAATAAAACAATTATATATGTTTTCTCAATAAAAATAAATAAATAAAACAATCATGTTCTGTTTTTTCTTTATGGTATTGTTACTATTTCGCAGATTATTCATATTAAACCCAAGTTTAACATACAAATTAATGGCCCGCAAGGTGTGTGTATTGTTATTCAGAAGGTTTGCGAATGCATTTAGTTTAATTAATTTGTACGTGAGCGTAATTAATTAGCTAGGTAGGTTGGTATAATTAATTAATTAACCCACCTAACTTCACGGATGAGATTTTCTTTTAATTTCAGCACTCTTTTTTTTTCCTCTCTTTTTTTCATACCAATCTCTCTTCTAAAATAGTTATTGATTATTTTTTTATGAATGATCTCTCTTGTAGAGTAATTATTAATAATCAATAATTAAGAGTATAAAATTTATTTGACTATATAAAATTTCTCGAACCAAGAAATTGAATCTAGTCTTAATTCATAAAATTAATATATACAAGCTTAAATTCGTGCACCAGCGGAATTCTTTCTTATTTCTTGCGGCTCCGAGGATGGAAACAATGCCTAGGCATTTGATATGACTTTGTGAATTACTTACGTTGCTCATAATCAAACTGCTTTCTGAACAAACGTATTGTTATAAACTAAGATTTTCTTCTTTTCAAATCAATATCTAGAATATTTAATTCTTAAAGAGACTTCATTGATCAAGCATATTAGACCTCACGAATAAATAATCAAAGTAAAAAATAATAAAATTAGTCAAATTAAATTAAAAGGTTCAATTAAATCCAGAAAGACAAACAAATTTTTTAGATAAAAAACCTGATAAACTATTTTTTTTGTGAAAGCAAAACAGTAAATAATGCAATACAGCAATCATAGTTACAATTAATATTTGTCTGAGGACATATCAAAAAATATTTACGATAATTATTATTCTTTGTTTATAAAAAATATTAATGGACAGGAGTTCTCAATAACAACTGTCCATTAATTAATGAGATAATCCTTGAACTAAAATCAATGTCAAGTCTCAGTAAAATTAATATATTAGTAAGGAAAAGAAATCTCAGTAGTTTAAGTAGCGTGTCGCTTGGTTGCAAACGCTGTCTCAAATCTCAATAGCTTGCAATCCAAACCCATCCGGCTGGGAAAAGAAAGAGGCTTTATCAATTCCACTCAGCTTAGGCTAGAAATATTTGTGTTTTTATTCCCCAGAGAAATGCCACATGGGAATCCCTGATGACTCATGCGAAACATGCACCTGATACGTGCCATTAATATTATGACATATAGCTAGAGATTCCAAATGGCACCAACGCATACCATGCAAATATATTTCTGGTTATAGTTAAGGTCCTCCCACACACACTGCGCGCGGTTCACATATATGCAAGGTAAAGGTTTGTGGATGACAGAAAGCACTGTTTTCTGGCCTTTATTCTGATGGCAACCAGTGGGGAACAGTTTCCGCCGCAGAGCAGCCAGGCAAAGAGTCTGTGATGCATCCAATCCCACATGCAAGCCACAAGCCCTCCAACAAGCTACATGTATATATTTTGTTTCTCTTGTTCTCTTTTTCTTGCATAACAAGCTTCTTACACTTCTTATATATTGCTGCAAACCAGCCAATAACCACACCTAGTTTTGTAAACCTTTGTTTTCTAATTAATTATAACTTGGTCCAATTCAAATGTTATATATATATATATATATATATATATATATATATGCAACAATATTATGTTGTGATCATGCATGTCATGAGGGAAGGGTAGCGTTGGTGACAGGAGGTAATTCCGGGATAGGAAGATCTGTGTGCTGCGTACAGTTTTGAATTAGAGGGTGCGGTGCAACCGTGGCCTTTACATATGTGGAAGGTGTGGAAATTAAAGAAAGATAAAGGTGATACCTTGCAGATGCTGCGAGAGGCGAATTAAGGCAATTGATGCAAATTAAAGACCCAATTGCTATATATAGCTGCGGACCTTGGGTTCGATGAGAATTGCCAAGAGGGTTGTTGATCAAGTTGTCAGTGAACACGGCCGGATTGATACTGGTGAATAATGCAGCTGAACAGCACTTAACTAGCAACCTTGAAGAGATAACTGAACCTAGGCTATACTTCCACCAAAGGTGCAATTGTATCTTTTACTAGGGGTCTAGTTTTGCAACTTGTAGATAAAGGAATTCGTGTCAATGCATGCAGTGGCCCCGGGTCCAGTCTGGACGCCGTTGCAGCCTGCATCTATGCCCCGGTGAGAGGGTCGAAAGCTTAGGATCAGAGGTGCCAATGGGCAGGGCAGCGCAGCCTTGCGAGATTGCGCCTTCTTACGTCTTCTTCATGTGATCACTGCTGTTCCTATTTCACTGGCCAAGTTCTGTTAGAAATATTTTAGGATGGAAGTAAATACGGAGTTAGTTGGTTTAGAGGAGTTAAAATATTATTTATTTACTTCATAAAGAGATAATATTTTTAAGATACAAATAAACTTTCTAAACTTCTAAAAAAATAAAAAGATAAGACCAAGAAAAGAATATATGTTTTTATTGTATTTTTTTTCTGTATAGTAACATGCTTCTTTTATAAACTTGAAACATAACGATGAAATAATATAATTGTTCATCAAACAATATGACTATTGATGAAACACTATGACTATTTATCAAACAATATTGTTAATGAAATAATATGACTGACCATCAAACAATATAACTATTCATATTAAATTTCAAGTTCCAAATGCTATCTTTTGATATTATAAATATTCATATAATAACATTAGAAAGCCAAGTAAAAGAGTGTCCACGATAGCTTAATTTACTACACAATAAAAACTTACATTTAAAAACATTATGAGAGAGTGTTTCTTTCCAATATAAGATAAATATCTTTTCTTTCTTTATTCATTTACAAACTACATCTACAATAATTTCTGCATCCTAATGGTAAGGCGTTTTGAAACTCTCAAGGCTTTTGTGGTTGTAGCAACTATTCATGAATATTTACAAGCATCGGACATTTTATAAAATGCAGCAGGGGGTGATGGTCAATGGTTTATCAGCCAGTGCATGGGTTCTCTCGGGCTCTTTTCCTGTCGTACTTGTCTTATAGCTGGTAGTTTGTACAAATGCATAGGTAAATCGAAGGGCGAGATCTTTGTTTTGTTGATAAATACGTAAGAAATAACCGGTGGTTGAGGATTTCGGGCGATGGTAATAAATACTTGCTACTCTATAAATATTTGCATTATTGCTAGCTCTGTAAATGTCATCCTTGCATGCTCTATAGTCTATATGAATATGCTCGTCAAGTTACCATAAAGCAACAAATTAGTTCTTTCCTCTCCATCTCCCATTTAAAGGGGGGATGTTGTGACGCCTGATCAGCTGTGATACCTTTCATGGCAATATCTATGGATGAGCTGCGGAGTCCATCTTCCGGTAAAGTGGATTCACCAATAATGCAAAGAAGTAAATTGATGCGGCCATTTTGTTTCAAACCCCCAAATTCTGGCCCGGGACTAAATTTCACCCGCATCGCTTCACCAATATAAAGAATACGACATTACGAAAACGTTACTCAAGTGATAAACAGTGCATATCCTATGTAACATTCTTGAAACTGCATCATGTTAAGTTGGAAATGATTGAACATACTTGGAGATATTCATTTATCGCATCAGGTTTGTGTGAATTGGTGCAGTTCGGTAGAGCAAGACTTTTTCATCAAAAGAACCCTACAGTCTATTTCACAAAGTAAAACCAAATGAACAGCAACATCCATCACCAATCACATCCAACTATCAAAGTAGAAACGTGTGATACTGGTGAACGTGAACGCCAGGTTTCTTGGCAATTTTGATTTTAAGCAGGAGTAGGCATGGCAAGGTAGAACATCAAGTTTCTTTTTACTTGAAAAGCAAACAATGAAAAGAATTCATATATTAATCTATCTTAAACTCTTCAAACAGTTTATTGTGACAAAAGGAAAAGGTATCCCAGGACAGCAAGTGATTCTTGGTCAATTAACGGGGCGTGGGCGTTGCTGTGCATAAATATTCGATGCAGGACGCAAACCAACAGGCACTTGGTTTCTTCACAGCACGTCACTTGCATCATATGCCTTCTTAGATGATAAGATCAAACAGAGTCAAGCTACCAGGTCAAAGCGCCATGGTGTCAATGACCTCTCTGTAAAACGAGGGGAGAAGAAAGGCACAGATGTTCTGATACTATATGCGCCTAGGTGGTTAGCTTCCATGTTTATCACTATCAATTGGCATAAATATTTTAATGACATGGAAAATATTGTTAAACGTCAGCACTTCAGATTTGACATACTGGAACCAATCTGTTATGGCGATGGAGGTTATGTTAAAACTTCAGTGGTTTCCAAACCTGCGCATGGGAGATTTCCACTTGGGCTGGGACAGTAGCAGAGGCATGTGAGGAAGCACCTAAACTTGTATCATGAGCAATTTCCTCACTTTGTTTGGCCAAAGCCTGAGCAATGATGTTCTGTTCCACACCCTTACCCTTCCAGGAGAAATTTGATGTCCCCCTAGTAAAATCAGAATCAGACATGGAGGGTCCAGCGCGTTTTGAAGTAAGATCCAAGCGCTCAATCATTCGTGCAACACCAGCAATGCCTGCACTCATCTCCCTCTGAACTTCTTTGCTCAGCTCCTTAACTGAATTATTCCTTGCAAGTAGCTTTTCCTTCATACCTCTGGTACCTTTTGAAAGTGATTCCTTGTACCTGTTGCAAGATATCCACATAATTCAGCAGCAGAAATTGAACAAGTAAACATCAGTCCCAAAGAAACCAAGCTGCGACCATCTACCTGGCTGAAGCAGCAAACCATTTAGATTTAATAGATTCTGAGAGAGATGACAAATCTGATGAGCCCTGCCCCTGGGGAGGATCAATTGGTGGCTGTCTAAAGAGAATCCTGCATCGTGAGCATTTGAAAAAATAAGATACACAAATATAATGTGTGCAGCTGCATGCCCATGAATGCACGTGTGTGTGTGAGATAGAGAGAGAGAGTCCAGCTACAGACAACAAGATACATGCCATATCAATCTACCGCAGAAGAATTCTGTTAAAGAAATGCCATTCATCCAATGATGCCACCAGTTAGAAGATAACGAGGGAGGAAAATGGAGGTTGGCTATAAAGTAAAAAACAAGGGCATTTGCTTTGGAAGGGTCATTCTTATTTTTCTCCCTATTGTTTTCAGTTATTCTCAGATGTTCTGACCCATTCAACCCGTGGTTCGACTAGTCACCTAGCCAGATGACAAACAATGTCTGCATCGAAAGTTGCAATTAAAAGAATAATACCTGGGTTTAAAAGGGCTATTGACAGCAGTGGTGGAGACTTGGTTCACAACAGGAGGGGCCACGGATGACAAATTTTGAATTTTAACTGATGGTGTACCAGGAGTTGATGAATTAATCACTGATGACCCATAACTTAAAATTTGACCTTCTTCTGGTGAAGTGCACGTTTGCTGAACAGTGGATACATGTTCAGGAGAGGTAAAGACAAGAACCTGGGAGGGACCAAGTCCGGTAGACCTATGCCTCTCCCTTTTGCAAACATAACGAGCTCTGCTGGCAGCAGAAGCAGATAGATGCTGCATAACATGATCGTCGAAATCAGAGTCATCTGAATAGGAATCCTAAAAATTTCCATTAGCACCCAATAAATAAAAGAAAAACTTTTGAGGCAGCTACGCAGTGAAATGAAAAGTTGTGGTTATGGTTTCAAAGTGACTAAATAATCACCTGCTCTACATCATAATCTTCATCCAAATGATGAACGATCATGGACGCAGGGTTAGAGTTCCTTGGCCTGAAAAGCCTCTCAGTCTCAACAGCAGCTAGAAGCTCTTGGCTAGAAAACCAGAATCAGAAACAAAGGTGCGCAAACAGAAGCCGCAATCCATTAGGTTCCTTTGATCAACGCAAAACTGGACAATAGAGGTAAAGATTGATATAGATGGCTTTTCGCGAGAATCATATACCTGGCAGGGTCTTTCAGTACAAGAAGCTGCCAGCATATCGGGCACTCTTTGCTTCTCTGTGACCTAAACAAGAAGCAAGTAAAATCAATGACAGCCATAGCATCAAAATCCAATGCAAGACATCGATTCCTATAAAACAATGTTACGGTGATTGATACCTACCATTCAACAATACACTGAAGATGATATTCATGTTTGCAGCAGGTATCCTGAGACAAGAAACAAGTCCAAAGGTAACTTAAGCCCTAAATATAACAATCCATCACAGACAATCATGCTGAGACAGAACAAGAACCATGACATTTTGACAAATTGTAGTCAAAGGATCGCTGTAGAACAGCAAGAGAAACACAATGGTAGTACCGGTAAAAGCACCCTAAGATCAATTCTAGCATTGTTATTATATCATCAATCTTACATGGAAACCGTAGCAGAAATAAAAAATAAAACAGGGCCAAGAAAATATATGCAGAGAAGAGATTATATATGTATATATTCCAGGACCCTCCTTTAGTGCTTTCAGAAAAAGAAAAGCTCATATTTTCTTTGGGCATTAAAATGAAATTATTTCTCGTCAACAGTTCTCTTCGAATGAAAATGGTGCCAAAAGAAGCGATTAGAGAACATAAAATTTACCTCAATTTTATCAAGAAAACAAATTATGATAATTAAATGATTGTGCCACAAACTTACTAATTTCTAAATTTGATTCCAACTGATACATAAACTTCCTTTTTATTCCCTAAAAAGAAAAAAAAAATGAATAAACAAAGAGTGATGGAGTGGTATACAGTAGCAGGGTCTTGAGGGGTGAAAGGATCGAGGCAAATACTGCAGGCGTCGTCTTCGAAAGCATCCTCGACTCCAGCTCCCAAAGAAGAAGAAGAAGATGAATACGCGGGAACTAAGATCATTGGAGCGTCAGACATTGAAGAGGAAAGCGAAGTAAAACTCGCCATTTCAGAGACAGAGAGAGAGAGAGAGACACTGTTTGAGTTGATGGAAAACAGAGGGGAGGGTGGTGAAGAAGAAGAGACCCTAGAGAGAGAGAGTGTGTCTGTAAATGGTCAAAGAAACGAAAAGAACTAAAGGAGAGGAAAAGGGAGAGAGGCAGAAAATGCAGGCAAGGGAATCCGATTCAGACGGTTCCATGGAATTGGTCAATCTCTTCTGATTCTTTCTGGCATTAAAGTTATTTACCGACAGTCGGTTAACTAATTAATTATATCTGGAAAAAAAAAATTTCCAAATTGCTTCAATGCCCCCTGAGTGGTTGTTCTCCAAAAGAGACGCCTGTAATGCTACAAGTCCGTCCTTATTCCGTGGTATT
>Ga0307513_10000289_pt1 | contig 73015 bp, 75 predicted proteins | sample 15_EM_MG_FD_202174 | JGI IMG/M metagenome (GOLD analysis project Ga0307513, IMG submission 202174) | Populus trichocarpa ectomycorrhiza microbial communities from riparian zone in the Pacific Northwest, United States - 15_EM | ecosystem: Host-associated > Plants > Roots > Unclassified | place...
ATTTAAACCAGTCTCCTGGCTAGCAGGAGACAGCAGACTTCGACAGACCTTCAGTCTAAGAATACACTTGGTTGAACGGCAATCCCTGAGTCCCTGAGTTCTATTTGTCCTTCAACTATTATCTCTTACCACTGGTCCCTTGAAGCCTCCCTTAGCACCAGCCCTAGCAGGTCTACCGCCGGTCCTATTGTATTTTTGTTAGACAGGAATAAACCTGTTACAATGATATAATACCTACCACTTGCGTAATCCCCTTTTGCCTTGACAGCCTGCAACCACCGTCGGCTAAGTAGAAGGGGGTACGTAGGTTTGTACTCCTCCGAGAGAGCATAGACACGTAGGTCGCACGATACACCCCCGATAGTAATGTGTCCATCCGTAAAGTAGGAGATCTTTGCCAGCCCATTCGTTGCTGTCCGAATAACCATGCCTCCCGCCTTCCTTAGTTTCGCACCGATGAACCGTAATAGGTGAATAGGCATGAGGTTTACCACAGATCCTGCGTCGACCAGAATTCTTGAAATGCGATACGTCCCCTGTTCCGTACGGATGACTCCCTTTGTGAAGAAGTTGACTACGTCTCCCAGGTCTCGATCAGTAGCCATGGCTGACACCTGCTGCTCATCTTGCACTTCCTCAATCGTAACCTTTTTCCCTTTCCCTTTCCCCTTCCCATTCGTGCAGGTGCGTTCCTGAACAAGCTGGCGACAGATGTCTCGTTTGACAGAGGGGGCGAGGTCGAAAAAGGAACCCCAATTGAGATCGGTCACAGGAGAGTCCCTAAAGGCGCCGACAAAGTCAAACTTCTCTCTTCCTGCCATCAACCGAATCGGCTTGCAAGGAGCGCGAGGGAAAGGCGCCTTTGTCTTTCTCTTCCCAGTTGTAGCTTCCTCTGCCTCCTTGTCCGCGCCATACGTAGTCCTTTGACGTCTGCTCGCAGGCCCAGTCTCACTATCAAACTCTGGTGGTAGATCACTGAATCGGCGTGCTCGCTCTCCTGCCATGACTGGTACGGCATCCTCTTCATCATCCTCCTCTTCAGATCCGTCAGACACATAGTGATCATCAATATCAGCCTCCCTAACCTGATGAACAAACATTCTCAGATCGGCTGAGTCCTCCACCGCTGTGGCTGTCACCTCACACACTTTCATTCCCTGAAGTGCCGATGACTTAGAGACAATCTCGATAACGCTGACAGGCTTGTCTTGAGTCTGCGCCGGTTGTTCTGCTCTTTGAGTCGGGGTATTGGGATGCTCTGGTCCTAAGTTGTCTCTTCTGGGCATTACCGGTGGCTGATACAGACGTGGACATTGATAACGGAAATGTCCTTCTTCTTGACAGTGAAAGCATATGCGTGGACGAGGCGGATAGTACGGAACTCCAGACGGGGCGACGGCAGGTTGTGCTTCCTGTGTATTCTCGTAGGAATGGAGTTGCGGGTATCTGCGCCCGGGTTGACCTCATGCTTGAGTGAAACTTGAAGTATCTGTCAGACGTCCTGAGAAATCCTCGAAGTAAGAGCGAGTAGGGAAACCCATTCGTTCCATTTCCTGAGGGCCATTGTGGTAGGCAGACTGATAACCCCCTCTACGGTCCTGCTGATATGCGCCAGGCCGCAAAGGCTCATTACGACGATTCGGATAGTACTCAGAACGACGAGTAGTAGGGTACCTTCCGTAACCTCCTCCAACCGCAAAGGTATCAAGTGGAACGACATCTTCTTCGGACCTTCCCCCTCCTTCCTTTTTGCCAGTAGCAGTTGCCTTCTGTATCTGCATCAAGTCGTGCATCTTCTCCCCTAGTTCTGCCAGTTCCCCTTTGCTCGCGGCTTCCTCCCCACTGCTCTTCCGCGTCTTCCTCTCCTTACTGGTCGCTCTCTTGCCCTTCCTCTTGCTTGCCCCTCTACCCTTTGCTCCCTTTCCCTTTCTTCTGGCCTTCCGGCTGTGACCATAATAGTCGTCGTCGTCATCATGATCCTCCTCGTCACTGCTGGGAACTTCATCAGAGTCGTAGTCGTAGTCGTCGTCTTCCTCTTCCTCGTCATCGTCATAGCACCTGCTCCCCTGCTTGCGGTACCCTCTAACCTTCAATTGGGTAGCCAAGCGCATAACGCCCTTGACAACCTCCATAGGTGACTCGCTCGAGTCTCGCCGACGAAAAGTAGAAATGGCCAGCTCACGTAGGCGTGCGCTTGAGAGTCCGTCGAGGTAGTTGCTAATGAAGATACGATTGAACCGATCCAAACCACGGGGTGTGCGCTGGAGGAACCTGATCACCCGGCGCGAGTACTGAAAAACGTCACGATCGCCTTGCCGGAGAGAATTCATTGTTGACAACATCTCCTCCTCTGCGTGTGTCTCCTCCTCGATATCGTGAAATTCGTTGACCAACGCTGTCCTCAGTAGCTCCTCCTCTCCACGGGTCGCCTTGTCCAATGTCATGACAAACCTATAGGCAGCGGAAGGAAATGGCAAGGCAAGGTGAATCTGGGCAGCTCACGCTTGCTTTGACTGAGCCGTTATTCCGAGTAACTCTTCACCTTGAGTAGCAAACCATTGGTCCATCCGATCCAAGAACTCCTTCACCTTCACCCCTCCTTCCCCGGTGAACTTTATTCCACTAGCACGTGCGTGATTCATTGTTTTTCTCCACAGGAAGCCTTGTCCGGCTATCAATCGACAGGCGATAGTTGGGCTATCAGAATTATCGTCACTGATCTCAAGGTATCGCAAATCTTGGGCCTCAACTGAATACCAATACCCACTCTTTTTGAAGAAAAAGGTAGTCTCGCTGTCATTCTCTTGCCTTAACCAACTCAAGAGCGTCCGGGTACCAACAGACTCGGAGGGTGGCTCGCCTTTTACCTCTTCCTCAATCTTGATCTTTTCTTTGGCGCACAACCGACAGCTTTCACACTTCAACAACCAATTGCAGGAGCGGGAGCCAGTCGCAAGGTTGAACACCAATCCGTTTAAGAGTACCAGTTGTCGGGCTCTCTCACTTCTGTTTTTGTGTAGATGGTGTGTCGCGCAAGCTGTATTCCACTCCTGTCGCCCGCGGCGTGACCTTCTTCTAAACCGTAAGATAGTTGGGTAGAGGATTGACTCGATGCTGACCCGCTTAATTCACCGGATAGAGGATAGTAGGAGAGAAGAGCTTGACCCAATCAAAGTAGAAAATGCAAACGTTGACAATAGTGTGCTTGACTTGTGTGTTGTGCCCGCTTGTCTAGTTACAGAAGGTTGAAGAGGCTATATACAGAAAATTCTGCACGCCAAGCTATCTACTAAGTGGGTGAGTCACAACGGGACTCAACACCAAGTGTGACCGTCTAACTACCCTATGATATGACCCTACCCCACACCGGTAGTTCCATATTTTATCAATCGAAATACTGTAGTACGCCACTCCTCTAAGCTTCCAGTATAGGGCATGAGGGAACTATCAAGCCACTAGTGGAACGGAAAGATATGAGGACCGATAGGACGGGACGAAAAACTTCCAAATACCCTACTGACTGCTGAATGAGAGCCCGAGAGAGTGGCCGGGCTACTTTTTGACAGAAAGATATCTGCCCCGACGTGCGCGGAAAATCCAGCCAGATGCCACTCTAGCTGGGTTCGCTAAAGGGGTGTGAGGGAGTAGTTGAGCTACTTGTACTGTTGGGACCGAAAGACCTTGCCCTCTGCACGCCAGGAAACGATAGCCAAACGCTGCGATTGTGAGCCGCCAAGAAGGGGTATGAGAGATGGCGAAGATACCGTTAGAACGGGAAGACATCAATCCCAATATGCCGGGCCATTGTAGTCAAACACCGCTCCCATGGGCTGCTGCGAGAAGACTTGGTTGTGTAGCGAAGCAACTGTATTAGGTACAATAAATAGATGCTGTGCATAAAGCGAGTAAGCAAGGAGGCAAAGACGCAATCACAGCACACATCTATCCATTCATACAAAAAGCCGGATGGATCTGTGAGTTACATAATCAAGGAAACCCGGATACCCGTCTCCTCAACTGACCCCTCCCCTCCACTCAGATACAACTACCCATTCATTTCAGACCCTCCTCTCCACTAGCGTGCATCTCTAAGAAACATAGAACTACGTACTGTACTCTCAATTTCCGTGTAAGTCCCCACCCCTTCGTTCCCGATAGCGAAGTTGCATTTCTACAATACAATATCCAACCCCAAGCGAAACAACATCTCCCTCGAGACCCCTAACTTAAGTACTGTACAGCATGTCGTGGGAAGAAAACGGGGAGAAAAAATGCAACGAAATGAGGTGCCTCATGCTTCTGTGATATCTTTGCTATCATAGGCGAAATATATCATAACAGGTAGTTTCCTTACTCCACTCAGCCGTCGCAAAATTCACCATGTCTACAGAACGACTACGGTAAGTTCTGTCTATCCAGATACCCGAAAGGCTCTCCTAATCCTGCCCTATCCTTTCTCCCATCCATCTTTTTCCCCCCATTTTCTTTTTCTTTCTCCTTCCAAGGCGATTTTGATATCATAGTTTTAGATCGAGTGGTGATAGTTTTCCGTGAGCTCCTCCGAGTAGACTTCCTCTCGCGACTTGGGATTTTCCAGCAATTTTGGCGGAAGAGCGCTAGAGGCCTATGATGATGCCTTCGAATATCACTCTGGCACAACTGGTAACTAACCTTAAGTCGATATAGATCCAGGAATTTGGGATGTTACTTGGTGGTGTAAAGTTTCCACTGTTACCGGTGCTAACACTAGGGTTACGACTCGGACTCGTCGACAGATTTACACATCGCGATAGCTAAAAATTTAGTCTACACTAAGTCTTTGACGGAATATACATTGTCTGCACTAAATACAAACCCATGAAAAGTATACATAGTCCCAAAAACATCGCTCTCCCTCCTGAAAATCACACCGTTTCGCCCCTTATTATTACAAGCAGAATAGACGTTTTTATGGCCCCCTCAGCACATGCAAACCTCTTCACAACTCCTCCGTCTCCAGCACCCTACCCCCACCATCCCACCCTTCCGGTTCTAAACCCTCCCAATTCTCACCACCTGGCCGCGCCCATTGCCCGTCGCCGCCGTACCGTTTTCCATACCCAGGAAGGTTTGCAGCGGCATCCTCCGCGGGCTCAAGCATTATCTGGTCATCGCCGATAAACATCCACCATAGAGGCCCACATGTCTCCCGCCAGCCAGCCCAGGGTAGTTCTCCAGAAGGGAGTGGGTAGAGACTAACCAAGAGTGCCAAGAAAGGCGCCATGAACGGCGCTGAAGGTGGAATCGGTGAGGTGTTTAGAGGTAGGGGAAGTCGGAGGTTGCTGTTTCCGCGGATTCTGGAAATAACGGCGGTTCGGCTGGTGGTCTCTGCGACTGGGGGCAGAAGGTCTGGGAAGAAGTTTGGTCTTGAAAAAACTTATCAGTTACTGATACGCGGTAGAAGGGGGGAGGGTAAGAGGGAAGATAAAAGTACCGAATTTCCCAAGGGATAGGAATTCCAGGAAATGTCTCGAGGGTTATTATCCATCTTAGTCCGGGCTGGCGGCGAGCAACGGGCGTAGTTGAGATACCAGTCGCAGTATCTATCACTCGCGCCTCCTCCTCCTCACCCTCCTCCCGTTCCTCTCTCGAATCTGCAGAACGGCCGGATTCAGCATCCAACACGCCCCCAACAAGCCTCAGCACACCCCATCTTCTATCCATGTCTATTCTATGTACCTTTTTACAAGCGGAACCTTTGGACAAATATATTCGAAGGGTACAAGAAATACAAGTACTCCAGTCTGACCCTACCCCTCCATCAGGTGAGGCTACTATCAGACAATCCATGAGCCGCAAAAAACAGCCACCCTTCGCAGTAATTTTCTTCAGCCCAGTTAATAGCCAAAGTGATATTTGAAGCGCTCGTCTGTCCGAGCCAGTACCCGGGGTATTACAAGAGGTCTGAGCACAGTCGTGCAGGTTTCCGAAATTTGCTGTTGTGACTCCAGCGCTTACAGTGATTCCGGCATACTATTGGTTGGATGCTAGTTCGCGTGTACGGCGTGTATGGTTCAGGGATTATTGGATGAGTTGGCCAAGAGAGTACGGTACGATAGGCAACAACGAGCAGAGCCTCAAAAAGTATCATAACTCATGATTGCTGAGAAATTAGCGGAGTGATTGCACTCCCATGGCGCTGGCGATTGGGTAGGCACAAACTACTCTCAAAAAAGCACTGAGACTTGAAACCTCAAACCAATTCCTTTAATCCAGTGCGAGCTCGGGGTGGACCCCCGTCTGGGAATGCGCTGTCCATTTAACCCCTCACTCTAGATTTCGGGTAAGCGCCAACCAAGCTATAATCACCAACTAGTCACATGCTGGTATTTTCAATCAGAGGGTGTATGATTGAGACCTTAGTGGTGGAGCAAGTCTACGAGGGAGCCCATGAACTCGCGGTTGCGGGCCGTGTGCGGCTATCTCGCCTAATGTACTTCCCACCTGCTTTTTCACCCGCAGTCCGTAAGGGGCGCAAAATCATATGATTGACGATAATTACTCAAGTTTGGTCATCTGCAAAGATAAACTCCCGTTCTGCTGTACGATTAGCCTCCCGACAGCCGCACCAACCCCCTGGGAGACGTTATCAGCCTTGAAGCCCGAGGGACCTTGCTCAGGGGATTGGTCGAATGGTTGCTGAGCCACGGGAGGAGCGGAAGCACTGCGCCTAAAGAAGATCAGGGCGCGTTCGATCGTCTTTGGTTTCTGCCGCCGATGGAACGTTCTCGGTTTGTCATGATCCGGCACTTCCAACGCCCTAAAAGCACATCCGGCAACAAGAAAGCTAATCCAAAAAAAAGTTACTTAAGAGAAAATCGTAAAGGGATAGAGGGGTCTACTGGTAAAAGGAAAATATTGACACCTCACTTTAGATATCTATTTTCCCTACTTTTTTTTATCCCAACCGCCGATAGCGGGAGTTGTTCCGAAGCTAATGTCTGTGGAATATTTGGTCGGGTAAGGGTGCTTGCGTTTCGTGACTTCGTAAAAAAACAAACGTAAAAAAAGCTTTTCCCTATTTTCTTTTTTCTATTCTTCCTTTTCTTCCTTCTCTTTCGGACAGCTCCGGTCATGATTCTACTGTGACACTTTAATCGTCCGTTTTATTTATTGGCCAGACCCGACGCTTTGCACCAAAATGGAGTTTCCCCTCAAACTCTCCTAACCGGGTAATGAAGGAGGAGGCCCCGCGTTGGAATCAGGCGCGTTCCAGGGATCCAGGGGACCACCTTGTGCAAAAATACTTGCGGTTTTGACTTCCCGATTAAACGATATCCCCGCGATGGCAGATGACTGTTGCGTCGCCTCGGTGTGAGAGCTGGATTCTATCCACGTCCTTCTGCGCATGAATTTCCGCCCTCCATTAGAGGCGCCTGATACGGCAAAAAAAATAAGGGAGAACCCCCCATCACTTATGGGATAAAAGAGAGATCCCGGTGTAAGGTGATGGCGACAAAAAAAGAGAAGTCCGGGGGGCAGGAGATTAGAAAGCAGGGAAGGGGGTAGAAAGAGAGTAGGCAAGTAATGGCGGGTTATCTAGGTAGTCTTTTGATACAAACAAACCTGGTAGGGAACCAGACGGGGATATTCAAAGCTGGGTGCGCTTATTGGTTATTGCCTGCAAACGTCTCCTGTGCTACCACAGTGAGAGCTATGGAAGGAAGCTTTTCAAAGCCACAAAGAAAGCGCCTCAAACTCCTGATACCGGTACCCGTATTTCCCATTGATGGGAACTCACCTCAGTCCCGTGCAAAAACCTGCCCATCCGAGCTCCCCAGGAACCCACATACCGTAGGTAACTCAAAATCTTTGCTTGAGCATAAGCTAAGCCAAAGCTGTCGGCAGAGCGAGGCTTCACGTCGGAGGAGGGGAGTTCTAGGTCTGACACTCCCTGGATTGTTTGCTGTGCAAGCCGGTCAATGTTCAAGGTCTAGTCGATAATACGAACCACAGTAGCACGCCTCCCCATACGAAAGACCCCAGCCTGAGCGTTAGTCCCCGTGATTGGTGCTACAAACAAACTGTCCGACAACCGCAAAGACAGATACCGTCGGGGGTCGAGATTACGCGGCCGAGGGTACTCGTGTTCCGACGAGGGTGATCGGACAGACAGGGATCAAAAGTCTATGTATCCCCATAGGTTTCCCAATCCCTGTCTGTCCGATCACCCACACCCATACTCGATTGGGTAGACAGCGTTACAACGCATGTATTCGGGGGTGCATGAAAGTGATTAACTTTTTGTGGCGTAGTTTGGCACTAAGTGACAGGCCTGTTGGATGTGGGTCATGTTTGACTCGTCCTGTCACTTTATGAAACAAGGCGCCACAACATGCTCACTTTCATGCACTCCCGAGTACTTGCACGGTACTAGTTCTGTGTACCTCGACTCAAGGCAATGAAATGATAAAAACAGCATTGATAAAAAATAATAATAATAAAATTGATATAAGCAAATATGTGGTGCACTCCCCAGCGTTTATCCTCTCAGGCATGCTCCTAGCCAAATCGCTCAAGAAATCAGAGTCCAGTAGCCTAGCCTATTAATATCCGGTAGTGAGGGTTTTAGTAGTGATACACGGGTTGCAACGCAGGCTGCCCACCCTCGACCGCTTAATTTTGACCTCCGTCGATACATAAATGCCCAATCCTATTGAAACACACGAAGGAAAGTGTCCGGCGAAGGCACAAGTATATCAACGACTGACTTATAATTCAGTGACCTGTTTTTTTTTTCAGGCAATCTGGGGTGAGGGGAGTTGTTTAAATACACAAAATCAATACAAAGCAATCTGTCCTTTTCTCCTTTACACAGTCACGCCATTCCTCCCATTATAGCATATTATCTCATCATCTCTCCTTTCTTTCTTAGCGCAAAGGCTATCCGTGTGTCACATACGTATGTCAACGCTCCCAAACTTCCAGCACATTCCAAGTAACCCATAAGAATACCGTAAAAACCGAAATAATTGAGAATCACGCTAGGACGTTGGAGTTGCCTCTCCTAGTAAGGTCTGTGTCTCAAGTGGGGGCTGAAGGAGAGTCCCCTCGCTCTGTTTTCTCCCCCTAATCCAAAGCCGGAAATTCTGGACGTCTTAGCCCCATTCTCAATTATTTCGGTTCTTACGGTAGAGCAATCTGCGTCACCCCCAACTCAAACACCATGCCACATGTGGAGTGCCGGTGACTAACAACAAATCTGCCCAACAAGTACCCTCCTATATTCCCCAAGAATACACGTCTAGCAGGGGAACTTTCCAACGAGTTAATGAAACCATAAATTGGTCAAGATGAGCCTGACCAGTAGGTCATCCGTCCCCTTAGTTCGCGGGGACGAATCCTCGCCAACCAAAATATTTCTTGAGAGAAAGTAGGTTTAGGTTTACAAAGTTTAGGTTTACAGAGGTCAGATAAGCGCTGTTTACCGCCACAATCGCTACGATCAGTGCTGTCGAGACACGAAGGCTCACATTTCCCGTCTCGAGAAGGAAACGAATATCATCGAGGAGGAAGTGCATCTGATCAATGATAATATCCCGACAGCTACCCGCGAACCCGCGGTGCCCTTCGTAATCAGAGTCTGCAAGGGAATGCTTGTTAATACTTGAATTGGGCGTTGATAGAGGTAACCCCATGTGTGCTGCAAGCCCCACGTTTGTACTAGAAAGCCACGGTTGATCCTAGAAGTTGCGGGGGCACCGGTATTGTAGATCGTCCGAGAGTGTGATGCATTGTTCCGGTGCTTTTGTGGTTCGCCGGATGTGTGTTACCGACATCACTTTCCCCTGTTACCACGGGAGTGCGCTGAGGAAAAGGACACTCGGGGGATACACAGATAGGTATGGTGATCAGTGCAAGAATCAGGATGCGCTAATTGCATTTTATAATATTACCAACAATACGTATTCAATAAAAAAAGACTTCGTATAGGTTAATTTTCCGGTCATTGGGATGCACAACTCCATTGACAGGTCCGAGTGGTCCCCCGATCGGTAAAGGCAAAAGCATAAACTTTACGCTATAAAGAAACATTTAAAATTCCTAAATCCATATCGAGCTGCCGGGAAGCTCACCTACGGAGAATCCAGCATGATCCGCGAGAACAGCACAAACCCCTGCTACGCCTCCATCAAATTCACCCGAACACCCGAAATCGCCTGAAAAGGACTCTGCTTCGCAAACCTTACAGAAAACCACAACGAGCCTAGTCCAAAGCCATGATAGGTTTGTCACACCTGGGAGCGTACAGTACTGTACTAGAGTAGACTAACGATCTGCTTATGGTACTTTTCAACTCGCAAAGATATCACGGAGAGGCATGGGGTGCTTCTCTTCCATGAATCTTTTTTTCTTTATGATATACTGGGCTTAAATCAGGGGTCGGGGGAATATCATATTGTTTATGGTTAGATGCTTGTAGAAATGCAACTCTATCCGGGAATGAAGGGGCGACGGTTTACTCGAAAATTGGGAGTACATAGTTCTAGGTTTCTCAGGGACGTACTAGTACACTATGCAAAGGGGGTTCCGCAAAGAGCTGGCAGTGGTGTCAGGTGCAGTCGAGGAGACGCGGTACAACCTATGAATTTCTTTGATTTTCTCACTCATCGGACCGTCTGATTTTCTGTATAGACAGATTGATAGATAGAAGTGCAGTGTAATCGCTTTCTTGGTTCCTTGCTTACCCGCTCCAAGAACAGCACCTTAGCATCTATCTACCGTATTACACCTGAATAGGGTAGATTCGCCGCACCACCATGCCCCTCCCGGTGGTCCATGAGAGCGGTGTTTGGCCACGATTGCCTGGTATATCGGGGTTGACCTCCTCCGGCCGTAATTCGTAGCCCCACTACCCGATGTTGGCACCCCCGGCATCCCGCGAGAACGGTGTTTGGCCATCTTTGCCTAGCACATCGGGGATAATATCTTCCCGTCCCGACAGTATTTTCACCACTCCCTCACGCGCCTTCGGCGAAGCCAACAAGGGTGGCGTCCTGCTAGCTTTTCTGCGCCTGTCGGGGTGGGTATATTTCCACCCCAATATAATAGTAACCGGCCATTCCCTCAGGTCCCCCTTCAGCAGCCGACAGGAGCGGTGTTGGACCAATTCTTCCCCCCCCTCCCCCTATCAATCAATGCTCACATCTTTCCGTTCGACTACTGGTAGTGGCTTTACTGCCCTCTCAGGCCCTATACCGTAAGTGTAGAGGAGAGGCGCACTCGGTATTTTAGTTGATAATATATGGGCCTGCGGATAATATCCGTTGGGGTGTGATACAATGCCTTATTCGGTTGAGGTGGAAAAGGATAGGGAAAGAAATCCCAGTAATCGAGTCCTAACGGCCGGGGGTAATAATATTATAACATAATTCCGAAAACCAAACTCTTACCGCGGGTGTAGGGTAGAATGATAAGGTGATTATGGGAGATTTAGGCACTACTTGGGTGGTAATGGTCGGCTAGTTTGAGGATAGATAGCTGCGCTGCAATCGGAATCTCTTGGGAGTATGTCTCGACATTGCAGTGACGCCTTTCAAATGGCGGGAATGTGCCGGACATTGCTCTCTTTCTCACTCTGGGAGTCTGGGTTAGTATTGAAGGGTTAGGGTTTGCTTCTTTGGCTGTGCTCTACAACGGGAGTGGTCGTGTTAACGAGGATGGGGAACGGGGTGGAAATTCAAAGTTTCGTAGATACCCTCGGTCTATAATCAATCCCACACCGTACTCGAACCATGCATAAGGCTGATAAGGGTCTTGGATCCTGATCCATCACAATTTTGCCAGCCGGGTTAGACATCACAAGTTAAAACACTCTTTTTCACGACGATTATAAAATTCCTAGCCATATACTTCTTATCCTAGTAGAAGTATTCTGTGTCTAAATAACTTGGTATCTAACGTACATCGATGTTTATAGGAGAGATGAGAAGGGGAAAAAAATAAGAAAGAAAAGGGAACGAAGGCGAAACAGCTCGAAAACAATATCTCTTGTAAACTAAGAACCGGGATAGAATTGGGTATCATAAAAAGTGAGCCCAAACTTCGTGCCGCAACCGCAGCCCTGGAGTGCAATTTCTCACTGAGACTTATATTACAGCAAATTTGAAAATAGAAAATGTGATTCGTGGGTCATTACTCTGGCACTAGCGTAGAGAGTGAAGGGCCTTTTCGGAACAGGTATCGAAATAATTTTGCAAAGGACCTCGTGCGCGGAGTCGCTCCAAAAGGTGGTGGTTATATAATGGGCAAGGAAAGGGAGGAAGGAGAGAAAGCGAGGAAAAATCAACCAGATGGCATTTGGATGCCAGGGAGCTGAACAAGAACTAGGGGAATATGTGAGGCCAGTGGAGCCGGGTGTTATCGGGAATACTGCTAAGGTTAGGGCTCGGAGATTGCTAAGAGGTATTATATCGCTTCGGGATTAGGGCAGGGTTTGGAACCTGTCACCAAATTTGTGATATCATAATCGCTCCTCTTAGCACGGCGCGCGTCTGCGGTAGGCCTCATACGTCAGGGTTGTCAGAGTTGACGTCTTTCGACCCATGAAATAACTGCACAACTGCCTTATGTCCATTCACGGCAGCCCACGAGACCGGTGTTCGGCCATTACTGTCTGGCCTATCGGGGTTGACGTCTTTTCGTTCTAGTAACAGCTTCACCACTGCCTCATGTCCATTCTCGGCAGCCCACGATATTGGCGCTTGGCCGCGATTGTCTGGTCTATCGGGGTCGACGCCTTCCCGTCCCAGTAACAGCTTTACCACTGCCTCATGTCCAGACTCTGCAGCCCGCGATATTGGTGTTTGGCCGGCCTTGTCTGGCCTATCGGGGTTGAGGCCTCCCCTTCCCAGTAACAGCTTCACCACTGCCTCATGTCCATTCTCGGCAGCCCACGATATTGGTGTTTGGCCGGCCTTGTCTAGCCTATCGGGGTTGACGCTTTCCCGTCCCAGTAACAGTATCACCACTGCCCCATGTCCATTCCTGGCTGCCCACGATATTGGTGTTCGGCCGTAGTTGTCCCGCTTATTGGGGTTGACGTCTTCGCGCCCGAGTAACAGTTTCACCACTGCCCCATGTCCATTCTTGGCAGCCCGCAATATTGGTGTTTGGCCGGCCTTGTCTGGCCTATCGGGGCTGACGCTCTCCCGTCCCAGTAACAGTATCACCACTGCCTCATGTCCATTCCTGGCTACCCACGATATTGGTGTTCGGCCGTAGTTGTCCTGCTTATTGGGGTTGACGTCTTCGCGCCCCAGTAACAGTTTCACCACTGCCTCATGTCCATTTTCGGCAGCCCGCGATATTGGTGTTTGGCCGGCCTTGTCTGGCCTATCGGGGTTGACGCCTTCCCGCCCCAGTAGCAGTTTCACCACCGCCGTATGTCCATTCTTGGCAGCCCACGAGACCGGTGTTCGGCCATTACTGTCTGGCCTATCGGGGTTGACGTCTTTCCGTTCTAGTAACAGCTTCACCACTGCCTCATGTCCATTCTCGGCAGCCCACGATATTGGCGCTCGGCCGCGATTGTCTGGCGTGTCGGGGTTGACGTCTTCGCGCCCCAGTAGCAGTTTCACCACTGCCTCATGTCCATTCTCGGCAGCCAGCAAGATTGCTGTTTGGTCACAATCGTTCGGCTTATCGGGGTTGACGCCTTTCCGCTGAAGTAGCAGCCTCACCACAGCCTCGTACCCACTCTGGGCAGCCGACGACAGCGGTGCTTGACAGGTGTAGTCTGGCATATCAGGGTTTACGTCTTCGCGTTCCAGTAACAGTTTCACTACTGCCTCATGTCCATTATCGGCAGCCCACGATATTGGTGTCCGCTTGAAGTCGTCTCGCTTATCGGGGTTGACGTCTTCACGTCCCAGTAGCAGTTTCACCACTGTCTCATGTCCATTATCGGCAGCCCACGATATTGGTGTTCGGTTGTCATCGTCTGGCCTATCCGGGTTGATATCTTCACGTCCCAGTAACAGTTTCACCACTGTCTCATGTCCGTTCCCGGCAGCCCACGATATTGGTGTTCGGCCGCTGTTGTCTGGGCCATCGGGGTTGATATCTTCATGTCCCAGTAACAGCTCCACCACTGCCTCATGTCCATTCATAGCAGCCCACAGCAGTGATGTAGCACCAGTTTCATCCACCCCGTTTATATCGACACAGTCCATCATTGTTAAAGCCTTCGCAATCTCAACAAGCCCAAATATGGACGCAAAGTGTAGCCCTGTGAACTTGCGAAATCCCACAATAGAATGAAAAGGATCATCATTGGGCATGTTTTCCAAGAGTGGCCTAATTGAGATATGGCATTCGTAGCGGCTAAAGAGTTTCAGGGCAAGTTCTTTTCCAACATCCGTGAGCTGGTTTTTAATGTGGGCTCCCCAGTATAATGCTGAATATTCCAGGAAAGGTAAGTGTTGGCTGCTCTGAACACCAGAGTCCGTAAGGGCCATTACCTGCTGCGAATTCAGATATGTCAAGCATGTCTCCGCAATTGTCGAGTGGGGACTCTGGAATAGGGTACGATGATTGACCAAATACTCCCGGAGTGTGCTATGGATAAGTCGAACAGTCGATCCCTCCTTATCCACCACAACAAGTCCTTGGCAACAGCTTAGGACTGTCTGTATTAAGGGAGCGTCATCGGAATTGTAATCCATCGATTCTATTTCCACCGCTAAGGCATGACAGAGCTCCTCTGCTCCAAGCTGCCGTTCCGAATGACATATCCACATCAAAGCCGTCGTCCCGAGTCTTGATCTGTGACCACCCTGTGCCTTGATCCGATCTAAGGTTGCGCCGTAGGTATCTTCTAGGCCCGATCCATCGGTCATTACTCGGAGCCTTTCTCGCCGCCTATGAATGACAATCTCCTGTAGAATTGCGTCGAGGTTTAGAGAGACCAGCCGGAATCTAGATATATATCTGTCAGCGGATAGTGGTAAGATTCCGTATTTAGCCAATCATACTCACATCTCCGAGACAGTTTCCGGTATCTTCTTCACAATTTCTGCCTCTAACTTTGAATCCATCTCGCCCCAACTTGTGCTTTCGGCAAGTTTTGTATTTATGTATCGGATAATTTCACCTGTCCGGGGGCTTATCGTTACAAGTGCTGTCCCCCCTAGGAAGTTCTTTCCTACTTCGTCACCGACAAATGGTCTCCCAGTGAGGAACACCCGAGTAGTGGGGGAAATTTTGATGATATCCTTGAGCGAAAGAAGTACCTTGGCCCGATCTGATGCAGCGCATTCGTCCAGCGCGTCAAGGCACAAAAACGTGCGCTTTGTTGATGAGAGGCTCCCCAACATCTTCACAATCTCAGAAAGCTGTAGTTCCCGACCACCGATGAATTTTTTATGTTTTCGAAATGCAACAGTTATTTCTTTGGGAATTTTCTCAAGACTACTAACGACCTGCTTCAGAAGGGCACCCAGCACACTCACCGCGGGCTGTTCCTTTTGGGCCGCGGAGTCGAAATAGAAGCAGGCCACGACATTATCCTCTCCGGCCTCTCCCGACTCGTCGCATAAGGCATCTATGACAAGTGAACTAAAATCGCAAATTGTCAGAAAGAACATCCAGTGTTGTGCTTCCCCTCTTTGACATCGGGTGTCTTACCTAATGTAAGTCTTGCCGACCCCTAGATTGCCGGAGCAAAACATAGTTGCCTTTTGCGGTCCACCCTGGCCATTGTCGCTCTTCCAGCTTAGAAATTCCTCTGTACGCAGAAGCCAATCGCCCACATCCTTAACCCGGCTTGCTCGGATGTCGTTATGCCGTAAGTGGGGTTCGAGAGGGGACAGCCAAGTCAGGATTTCGGACGGATCATCGGTGACGGCAAAGTCATGGCTGTCATACATGTTGAGACTATCGGCGGTGTTGGCAAAGAGAGGTTGTATTACGATTCTAGGAGCCGGTAGTCGCAGAAAAATTGCTATTATTATTTTGCTAGATGGTGGTATTGATAAAAGTATTATATCCTGGGGGGTTGGGGTTATGGACTTGGTGACGAAGCGAGGATGAGGAGACCTTTTTCTGTCACCCGCTCTTGGGGATATTGTAGAGGATAGGCTAATGAGGTGCGGTGGTGTTGGATGATCCAACTCCAAGGAGCATGGGGGAAGCGGGGTTTATCACTATTGCCTGCCTGACAGATGAAAAACTTGGGCCACACCTCCTGAACTTTTTCAAACCAATCTCACGCCTCTGGCTATGAGTGCGGGTGCCTGGGGGGATGATTTAGCACTGCTAATTTAAAATAACCCGGGAGGTAATCCCTGCCTTCGAAGGAAAAAAACATCCCTCGCTTGTGCCTCTGGGACTTTCATACACACCCCCGAGCAAGCGCGCGCCTTACAACATTCTTGTCACAGGAGGGAGAGGAGCCAAGGTATAGGGTTGCTGATTGGACCAAGAGTCGATACGAGGTTGCGAGGCGCGCCTAACTTCGGAATCTGCCTTATTTCTGGAATTCTGGGGCAAATTTACAAGGACTGGGCGAGATGCTCTCGTACGTGGCTTTGTTGGTGAGCAAGGTCAAAGGCAGGAATGGGGCGAAAATTTAATGATGATGCACGCGGTAGGTGTGAAGTATTGGAACAAACTAGGGTCAAGATGGCTAATGCAAATTTTCCTTCATTCAGATCGCCGGGTACCTAAGAAGGAAACTAACCGCTCTTTTTTCTGTTCCTCGCACAGACATTTACCCCCCTGTTTGTTCCAATACTTTACCCCTACCGCGAGTACAAGTAATACAGTCAATGGACAAAATTAACCGCCTACCAATGATCAACTGCAACGCACCCCTTAATCACCACGCACTCCCAACACCACCCAAAAAAATTCTCTAGATACACTTCTACTATGAATTCTACAATGTATTTACTTTTTTACTTTTTTTTTTTTGGTTTCATGATAGTGGGGTTGGTGGGGGAGTGCCGCTGTTACGGCTGAAGTTTTTCCTGTTGCTTGGTGCGCGGTTAATTTTGTCCATGGACAATACTCCCTCACAAAACAAGTTATGGAGCCCACCAGGGTCGGGCGCGACAACCAGCACTCCCCACCAAAAATACCCGAATGACCAACCTTAACCAATTCCACAACGGAAATCATGCCAATAGTGATACGAGTGATTGCCGGGCGGGGGGTTGCGGGGGAGGAGGGCAACTAGAGTCAAACTATTGTAAATGGCGATAGATAGTGTTATGTCATGAAGAGAGGGTATTTGGCCGGGGTGTGTGGGTTGCTAGCAGCTACCCGGAAGCGCACCATATCTTATTTTGCGCGGGAGTACTTAGGGCCCGTTCACCTGTAGACAGCCGTCTAGTACCGCAAAAACTGGTTATACTGGAAATGGCGCTATTGCCAAAGTAGATAGAAAAGCGAGTTGCCACCAACATGGCTCTGTGGATACTCAGCCTCACCAAGGAGCCATCCAACCTTCTTGTGACAACAACTACTCGTAATGTCCTGACGTTTGCGAACACAACTGCTATTGCATGATGCCAAGATCAGCGCAAAACAGCTGAATTTTGGCGGTATGCAATAGCAGTTGTGTTCACAAACGTCAGGACATTACGAGTACCAATACTAGAGATTTTAGAGTAGTAAATAAGGTTTTGAACCAATAGGCCATCAGGTTATGACAAATACTGAAAATTAACCAAGATGAATTAGCCATCTAACTATCTTTTGCTCTCTTTTTTATATTCGCTTGCCTTGCCACCCCCTCAAAATTCCGCCACATGCCGATCCTTCGCATTAGCGCCATTTCCAGTATAACCAGTTTTTGCGGTAGCTCAAGACGGTACCGTGCATACTGACAGTTAGGGTGGGCTTGATGGCTAGAGCTGTGTGGAGGCATGAGGGGAAGTATATTGTGTTTACCTGCAGCGGCATGTCGCTAAGAGTCTTGTGTGGAATTTGCAAGCCCACCAATCTCGCGTTCTGACCGTCAAGGGACAAATATTTAGGGCCGTAGAAAATTGCGTGAACACTTTCGCACAGTCTAAGTTATCGGAAGATAGTGTGGGTTGAGACACCAATGCCTAGTTTTATAACTCAAATTTTAGAGCTAGATGGGTGGTAAAGAGGTCCTTATACACCTATGCTTACCATTACGGGTAGTTTAGTTTAGTTTTAGAAGAGTGCGAATGGAGTTATAGAAGCTGCTTAGGTATGGACGTGGGTGATCGTACAGATAGGGATTAAAAAGTCTATGTATCCCCATAAGTTTCCCAATCCCTGTCCGTCCGATCATCCACGCCCATACTCCATTATGCTGACAGCGTTGCAAAGCATGTATAATATGTACTCGAGTACAGTACTGTACCTCGACTCAAGACATATGAAATGATAAAAATAATGTTGATAAAAATAATAATAGTAAAATTGATACAAGTAAATATGTGGTGCACCACTCCCCAGCATTTATCCTCTCAGGCATGCTCCTAGCAAAACCGGGGAAGAAATCAGAGTCCAATACCGTATGATCTCAAATAATTGAACCGTGTGCTATGTCGTTGGAGTTTGCCCTCTCTAGTAAGGTCTGGTGTTTTTTTGTTTTTTATGTCTCTCGGGGGGCCTGAGCAGCTCTTTTTTTTGCGGTGGTTTTCGCCCCTTTTCTAAAGTAGGTAATTCTCAACTACATAGCACCCGGTTCAATTATTTGAGATCATACGGTAGCCTAGACCATTAATGTATGGTAGTAGTGAGGGTTTTGGCGGTGATGAACTGGCTATGTGGAGTTGAGTAGGGGTACTGTACATGAGTTGCAACCCCCCCCGTCGGTATCATACATAAACGCCCAATCAGTCCAACCTGTACCCTCCTGTATTCCCCCAAAAATACCCCTTCGTATAAACGAACCCTCCTCTCCCTACCTCCTAAAATAAGTCACGTCTACGAGTATCAGGGGAACTTTTCAACGAGTTATTGAAACCATACAGTGGTCAAGATGAGCCCGGCCAAGCTGGTCATCCGTCCCCTTAGTTCGCAGTGACGAATCCTCGCCAATCAAAATATCTTTTGCAACAGAGTAGGCTTAGGTTTACAGAGTTTAGGTTTACAGAGGCCAGAAAGGCGCTGTTTGACGCCACAATTGTTGCAATCAGTGTGTCGAGACACGAAGGCTCACATTTCCCGTCTCGAGAAGGAACGGATGTTATCGAGGAGGAAGCGTATATGATCAATGATAATATCCCGATAGTTACCTGCGAACCCGCTGTGCCCTTCGTAACCAGAGTATGTAAGGGAATGCTTGGACTCGCAGCTAGGACCAAGTATCCCCAGAGGTCGGGAGCCGAGGACTATTAATACCAGGATTGGCTGTTAATAAGGGTAACTCCATGCGTCCTACAAGCCGCACGTTTGTAAAGTATTAGAAAGCCCCGGTTGATCCTGCAAGTTGCGGGAGTATGGTAGATCGTCCGGGAGTGTGATGGATTGTCCTACGGTAGTGCTTTGGTGGTTCGGCGGAAGGGTGTTACCGACATCTCTTTCCCTTGTTACCACGGGAGTGCGCTGAGGAAAAGGACACTCGGGGGATACACAGATACTCGAGTAGGTATGGCGATCCGTGCAAGGATCAGGATGTGCTACTTGTATTTTATAATAGTTCATACCGACGATGCATATCCCGTAAAAGACTTAGTCTAGGTTAAGCTTCCGGTCATTGGGATGCACTACTCCATCGACAGGTCCGAGTGGTAAGCTCCAGATCGGCAAAGGCAAAAGCGTAAACTTTACCTTACAAAGAAACATTTTAAATACCTAAATTCATATGGAGCTGCCGGTAAGCTCAACTACGGAGAATTCCAGCATGATCCGGGAGAACGGCGCAAACCTCTGGTACGCCTCCACCAAATTCACCGGAAAACCCGAAGCCGCGCGAAAGGAACTCTGCCTGGCAAACCTTACAGAAAACTACAACGAGCCTAGTCCAAAGCCATGGTATCAAAATCGCCTTAGGAGGAAAAATGTGGGCGGGGAAAAAAGAGGATTAAGCGAGCTTCTCCAGTGCTGGGATGGACACATCTAGCTTGGTCGTTCTGCCCTACATGATGGGTTTGTCACACCTGGGAACGTGCTAGTGCTCGAGTAGACTAACCATCTGCTTATGATACTTTTCAACTCGCAAAGATATCACGGATAAGCATGGGGTGATTCCCCTTCGATGGATCTTCTTTCTTCATGATATACTAAACTTAAATCAGGGGTCGGGAGAAAGCTGTCATATCGCTTATGGTTAGAAGGGGTGCAACTCTATCCGGGAATGAAGGGGCGGGGACCCACTCGAAAATTGGGAGTATGATACATAGTTCAAGATTTCTCAGGGATGTACACTATGGAGCGAAGGATCTGCGAAGAGTGGGCAGCGGTGTCTGGGGTAGTCGAGGAGATGCGGTATAACGTACGAATTTCTTTGATTTTCTCACTCATCGAACCGTCTAATTTCTATCTGGATAGATTGATGCATGGAAGCAGTCTAATCGCTTCCTCGGTTCCTTGATACCCACTCCAAGAGCAGCATCTATTTACCGTATTATACCTGAATAGAGTGGATCTGCTGCACCACCATGCCTCTCTCGGTGGTCAATGAGAACGGTGTTGGACAAATTCTTCCCCCCCTCCTATCGATCAATGCCCACATCTTTCCGCTCAGCTAGTGGCTTTACTGCCCCCCTCAAGCGCTATACTACAAGCGTAGAGGAGAGGCGTACTACTATATTTTGGTTGATAAAGTATGGGCCGGCGGATAGTCTCAACTAGGGCGTGATACAATGTTTTATTCGGTTGAGGTGGAAATGGAGAGGGAAAGAAATCCTAAAGTTAGCACTCGAGTCATAACGGCCGGGGGGCAATATATCATAATTCCGAAAACCAAACTCTTGATGCGAGAAGGTGTATAGTAGAATAATAAGGCCACCATGGGGAGAGTTAGGTGCTGCTTGGGTCGTAATGGTCGGCTAGCTTGAGGGTAGATATCTGCGCTGCAATGAGGATCTCGGAGGAATATATCTCCGCGTTGCCGCGGCGCCTTTAAAATGGCGAGACTGAGCCGGACATTCCTCTCTCTCACTCTGGGTTAGTGGAGGGTTAGGATTTGCTCCGTTGGCTGTGCTCCACGACGGGAGTGGTCGTGCTATTGAGGATGGGTAATGGGGTGGAAATTCAATGGTTTCGTAGATACCCTTCGCCTATAATCAAACACCGTACTCCCCATGTATAAGGCATGGGGGTTTTTGGATGCTGACCCATCACAATTTCGACAGCCGGGTTAGACATCACAAGTTAAAAGTTAAAACACTCTTTATCACGACGATTATAAAATTCCTAGCCATATACTTCTTGTCCTAGTATAAGTATTCTGTGTCTAAATAACTTGGTATCTAACGTGAATCGATGTTTATAGGAGAGATGAGAAGGGAAAAGAAAATAAGAAAGAAAATGGAACGAAGGCGAAACAGCGAAAAAAATATCTCTTGTAAACTAGGAAAGAGGAGAGGGGTCCTCGCATAGGACCGCCAGATCCAACTGTCTTTCGAGTGATATCGGGTGATGGATAAGCCTTGACGCTTTTCTGCTTTCCACAGTCTCTCTCCACCAGGGAAGGGAATAGCCGTGTATAATAATATACTGAAGTTTTTCTAGTTAAAGACTTCGTAAGAACCGGGATAGAATTGGATATCATAAAAAAAGTGAGCCCAAACTTCGTGCTGCAACCGCAGCCATAGAGTGCAATTTCTCACTGAGACTTATATTACAGCAAATTTGAAAATAGAAAATGTGATTCGTGGGTCATTACTCTGGCACTAGAGCGGGGGGTAAAGGGCTTTTCAAGAACAAGCATCGAAATAATTTTGCAAAGGACCCAGTGCGCGGAGTCACTCCAAAAGGTGGTAGTGATATAATCGGCAAGGAAAGGGAGGAAGGAGAGAAAGCGAGGAAAAATCAACCAGATGGTATTTGGATGCTAGGTAGCTGAACAAGAACTAGGGGAATCGGTGAGGCCAGTAGAGAGGAAGCCGGGTGCTATCGGGAATACTGCTAAGGTTAGGACTCGGGGATAGCTAGGAGGGATTGTATCGCTTCGAGATTAGGCGGTGGGGTGGGCAGGGTTTGGAACCTGTCACCAAATTTGTGATATCCTAATCGCTCCTCTTAGCACTGCGCGAGTGCGGTAGGCCTCATAGGTCAGGGCTGTCAGAGCTGACGTCTTTCGACCCATGAAATAACTGCACCACTGCCGTATGTCCATTCCTGGCAGCCCACGAGACCGGTGTTCGGCCATTACTGCCTGGCCTATCGGGGTTGACGTCTTTCAGTTCTAGTAACAGCTTCACCATGCCCATTCTCGGTAGCCCACGATATTGGCTTGGCCGCGATTGTCTGGTCTATCGGGGTTGACGCCTTCCCGTCCCAGTAACAGTATCACCACTGCCCCATGTCCATTCCTGGCAGCCCAGAATATTGGTGTTCGGCCGTAGTTGTCCGGCTTATTAGGGTTGACGTCTTCGCGCCCCAGTAACAGTTTCACCACTACCTCATGTCCATTCTTGGCTGCCAAAAATATTGGTGTTCGGCCGCAGTAGTCAGGCTTATCGGGGCTGACGTCTTCGCGTTCCAATAACAGTTCCACCACTGCCCCATGTCCATTCCCGGCAGCCAGCAAGATTGCTGTTTGGTCACAATCGTTCGGCCTATCGGGGTTGACGCCTTTCCGCTCAAGTAGCAGCTTCACCACAGCCTCGTACCCACACTGGGCAGCCAACGACAGTGGTGCTTGACAGATGTAGTCTGGCATATCAGGGTTGACGTCTTCGCGTTCCAGTAACAGTTTCACTACTGCCTCATGCCCACTCAAGGCAGCCCACGATATTGGTGTCCGCTTGAAGTCGTCTCGCTTATTGGGGTTGACGCCTTCACGTCCCAGTAACAGCTTCACCACCACTTCATGTCCGTTCTCGGCAGCCCACGATATTGGTGTCCGCTTGAAGGCGTCTCGCTTAACGGGGTTGATATCTTCCCGTCCCAGTAGCAGCTTCACCACTGTCTCATGTCCGTTGTCGGCAGCCCACGATATTGGTGTTCGACCGCTGTTGTCTGGGCTATCGGGGTTGATATCTTCACGTCCCAGTAACAACTCCACCACTGCCTCATGTCCATTCATAGCAGCCCACAGCAGTGATGTGGCACCAGTTTCATCCACCCCGTTTATATCGACACAGTCCATCATTGTTAAAGCCTTCGCAATCTCAACAAGCCCAAATATGGACGCAAAGTGTAGGCCTGTGAAATTGCGAAATCCCACAAAAGAACGACGAAGATTATATATACGATTGGGCATGTTTTCCAAGAGTGGCCTAATTGACATATGGCATTCGTAGCGGCTAAAGAGTTTCAGGGCAAGTTCCTTTCCGACATCCGTGAGGTGGTTTTTAATGTGGGCTCCCCAGTATAATGCTGAATATTCCAGGAAAGGTAAGCGTTGACTGCTCTGATCGCGAGAGTCCGTGAGTGCCATTACCTGCTGCGAATTCAGATATGTCAAGCATGTCTCCGCAATTGTCGAGTGGGGACTCTGGAATAGGCTACGATGATTTACCAAATACTCCCGGAGTGTGCAGTGAATGAGTCGAACAGTCGATCCCTCCTTATCCACCACAACAAGTCCTTGACAGCAGCTTAGGACTGTCTGTATTAAGGGAGCGTCATCGGAATTGTAATCCATCGATTCTATTTCCACCGCTAAGGCATGACAGAGCTCCTCTGCTCCAAGCTGTCGTCCCGAATGACATATCCACATCAAAGCGGTCGTCCCGAGTCTTGATCTGTGACCACCCTGTGCCTTAATCCGATCTAAGGTTGCACCGTAGGTATCTTCCAGGCCCGACCCATCGGTCATTAATCGGAGCCTTTCTCGCCGCCTATGAATGGTAGTCTCCCGTAGAATTGCGTCGAGGTTTAGAGAGACCAGCCGGAATCTGGATATATACCTGTCAGCGGATAGCCTGGGTAAGATTCCGTATTTAGCGAATCATACTCACATCTCGGAGACAGTTTCCGGGATCTTCTTCACAATTTCTGCCTCTAACTTTGAATCCATCTCGCCCCAACTTGTGCTTTCGGCAGGCTGTCTTGCTGTTCGGTGATTTTCTTCTCTTACCACCACTAAAGGACTTACATACCGTGTCGTACTTCCCTCGTGCGGGAGCATCTTGAGTGGCGCTTTTACAAGTATAATATGGTCAATGGACAAAATTAACCGCGTATCAACGATCGACTGTAACGCACCCCTCCTAATCACCGCGCACTTCCGACACCACCTAAAGAAATATCCCCAGATCAATCCCTACTATGTATTCTACAATGTATTTATACTTTTAATTTATTCATTTTGGTTTTTATGATAGTGGGGTGGTGGGGGGGTGCCTCTGTCATAGCTGAAGTTTTTCCTGTTGCTTGTTGCGCAGTTAATTTTGTCCAGGGACCAATACCCCCGCGCAAAATAAGTTATGGCGCGCACCTCGGCCAGGCGGCAACCAGTACTCCCCACCAAAAATACCCGAATGACCAACCCCAACCAATTCCTCAACGGAAATCATGCCAATAGTGACACGAGTGATTGCAGGGGGGGAGGGGGAGGGCAACCAGAGTTGGAGTCTGGGAAGCATGGAGCTATTGTGAATGGTGATACGGTAGATACGGTAGTGTTGCATGATGAAGAGAGGGTGTTTGGCCGGGGATGTGGGTTGCTAGCTCCTACCCGGAAGCGCACCATATCTTATTTTGCGCGGGAGTACTGTACTTAGGGCCCGTTTGAGTGTAGACAGCCGGTACCGTACATACCGACAGTTGGGGTGGGCTCGACCGTTAGAGCCGTGCGGAGGCATGAGGGAAGTACCGTATTTACTCGTTAAATCAGCTATCGGGGATCGGGCTCCGAGCTTTCGCAATCCAAAACAAAACACCTGGAAAAGGAATAGTGTGTTCCAGACAGGGCATAGCTTGGGGAGGCTGAGCTTGCGAGATCTCGTTAACTGGTATTCGTTATTTCGTTAACCTACTTTTTTAAGCCAATTATGGTTTAGCACCGCGATCCAGTGAGATCCACGATAGCTGATTTAACGAGTAAATACGGTACTCGTAATTTTCTGACGTTTGTAAACATGACTGCTATTGCATATGGGCAAAAGATCAGCCGGAGCCGCAGGTTTTTGCCCATATGCAATAGCAGTCGTGTTTACAAGCGTCAGAAAATTACGAGTAGATTGTGTTTACCTACAGTGGCGTGCCGCCAAGAGTCCGGTGGAATTTGCAAGCTCACCTCAGAGGCAATCTTGCGTTCTAACCGTCAAGGGACAAATATTTAGGGCCGCAGAAAATTGCGCAAACACTTTTCCAGAGTCCATCAGAAGATAGTGTGGGCTGAGACACCAATGTCTGGTTTAATAACTCAAATTTTAGAGCTAGATGGATGGTAAAGAGGCCCTTATACACCTGTGATTACATTACCGGTAGTTTTAGAAGAGTGCGAATGGAGTTGTAGAAGCTACTCAGTATGGAAGTGGGTGATAGGATAGACAGGGATTAAAATGTCTATGTATCCCCATAAGTTTCTCAATCTCTGTATGTCCGATCACCCACGTCCATACCCGATTTGGTTGACAGCGTTGCAACACATGTATTCGAGGATGCATGAACGTGATCAACATTTTGTGGCGTAGCTTGACATAAAGTGACAGGGCCTGTCGAATGTGGGTCGTGTTTGACTCGTCCTGTCACTTTGCGCAACACGGCGCCACAAAATGTTGTCCCCTTTCATGCACCCCCGAGCACGGTACTGTGCCTCGACTCAGGACAATATGATAAAAATAATCTTGCTAAAAATAATAATAATAAAATTGATATAAGCCAATATGTGGTGCACTCCCCAGCGTTTATCCTCTCAAGCATGCTCCTAGCCAAACCGCCCAAGAAATCAGAGTCCAGTAGCCTAGCCTATTAATGTCCGGTAGTGAGGGTTTTAGTAGTGATACATGGGTTGCAACGCAGGCTGCCTACCCTCGGCCGCCTAATTTTAACCTCCGTCGATACATAAATGCCCAATCCGCCCAACAAGTACCCTCCTATATTCCCCCAAGAATACCCCCTATAAACCAACCTTCCTTTCACTACCTCCTAGAATAAGTCACGTCTAGCAGGGGAACTTTCCAACGAGTTAATGAAACCATAAATTGGTCAAGATGAACCTGACCAGTAGGTCATCCGTCCCCTTAGTTCGCGGCGACGAATCCTCGCCAACCAAAATATTTCTTGTGAGAGAGTAGGTTTAAGTTTACAGAGTTTAGGTTTGCAGCGGCAGGATAGGCACTGTCGCAATCGCTGCAATCAGTATTGTCGAGACACGAAGGCGCACATTTCCCATCTCGAGAAGGAAACGGATGTCATCGAGGAGGAAGTGCATAAGATCAAGGGTAATATCCCGACAGTTACCCACGAACCCGCGGTGGCCTTCGTAACCAGAGTATGCAAGGGAATGCTTGGACTTGCAGGTAGGACCAAGTATCTCCAGGGGTCCGGAGACGAGGACTGTTAATACTTGAATTGGCCGTTGATAGAGGTAACCCCATGTGTGCTGCAAGCCCCACGTTTGTATTAGAAAGCCACGGTTGATCCCAGAAGTTGCGGGAGCACCGGTATTGTGGATCGTCTGAGAGTGTGATGCATTGTTCCGGTGCTTTGGCGGTTCGCCAGAAGTGTGTTACCGACATCACTTTCCCCTATTACCACGGGAGCGCGCGGAGGAAAAGGACACTCGGGGGGATGCACAGATAGGTATGGTGATCAGTGCAGGGATCAAGATGCGCTAATTGCATTTTGTAGTAGTACCAATAATACATATTCCATAAAAGACTTTCGTATAGGTTAATTTTCTGGTCATTGGGATGCGCAACTCCATTGACAGGTCTTAGTGGTAATCCCCCGATCGGTAAAAGCAAAAGCATAAATTTTACGCTACAAAAAAAACATTTAAAATTCCTAAATCCATATCGAGCTACCGGTAAGCCCAACTACGGAGAATTCCAGCACGATCCGTGAGAACAGCACAAAACCCCTGCTCCTCCATCCAATCCACCCGAACCCCCGAAATGGCGCGAAAGGAACCCCGCTTGGCAAACCCCGCAGGGAGCTACAGCGGGCCCAGTCCAAAGCCATGATATCAAAATCGCTTCGGGAGGGAAAATACGGGCGGGGAAAGAAGAGGATTAAGCAAGCTTCTTGCTGGGATGGACACACCTAGCTTGGTCGTTCTGTTTACATGATGGGTTTGTCACACCTAGGAACTTTTAGTACTCAAGTAGACTAACAATCTGCTTATGGTACTTTTTCAACTCGCAAAGATATCACGGATAAGCATGGGGTGCTGCTCTTCGATGAATCTTTTTTCTTCATGATATACCGGGCTTAAATCAGGGGCCGGGAGAAAGCTGTCATATCGCTTATGGTTAAATGTTGTTTGTAGAAATGCAACTCTATCCGGGAATGAAGGGGCGGGGACTTACTCGAAAATTGGGAGTACATATTTCACAGGGATGTACACTATGGAGCGAAGGATCTACGAAGAGTGGGCAGCGGTGTCTGGGGTAGTCGAGGAGATGCGGTATAACGTACGAATTTCTTTGATTTTCTCACTCATCGAACCGTCTAAGTTTCCATCCGGATAGATTGGTGCGTGGGGGCGCGGTGTAGTCGCTTCCTCGGTTCCTTGCCTGCCCACTCCAAGAGCAGCATCAATCTACCGTATTGTACCTGAATAGAGTGGATTCGCCGCACCACCATGCCTCTCCCGGTGGTCAATGAGAGCAGTTTTGGACCAATTCTCCCCCCCCCCCCCCTATCGATCCCTGCTCACATATTTCCGTTCTACTAGTATCTTTGACACCCCCTCAAGCCCTAACTTATACTGCGAGTGTAGAGGAGAGGCGTACTACTGTATTTTGGTTGATAAAGTATGGGCCGGCGGATAGTCTCTGCTAGGGAGTGATTCAATGCCTTACTCGGTTGAGGTGGAAATGGAGAGTGAAAGAAATCCTAAAGTCGAGTCATAACGGCCGAGGGTAATATAGCAGAATTCCGAAACCAAACTCTTGCCGCGAGGAGGTGAATGGTAGAATAATAAGGCGACCGTGGGCAGAGTTAGGCACTAAGTTACTTGCGTCGTAATGGTCGGCTAGCTTGAGGGTAGATATCTGCGCTGCAATAGGGATCTCGTGGGAGTATGTCTCTGCATTGACTCCTTTAAAACGGAGGGACTGTTCCGGGCATTCCTCTCTTTCTCACCTGGGTTAGTAAAGGGTTAGGGTTTGCTTCGTCGGCTCTACTATGATAGTACAACGGGAGTGGTCGTGTTAACGAGGATGGGGAACGGAGTGGAAATTCAAAGTTTCGTAGATACCCTCTGTCAATAATCCCACACCGTACTCGAACCATGTGCAAGGCTGATAAGGGTCTTGGATCCTGATCCATCACAATTTTAACAGCCGGGCTAGACATCACAAGTTAAAACACTCTTTATCACGACGATTATAAAATTCCTAGCCATATACTTCTTGTCCTAGTATAAGTATTCTGTGTCTAAATAGCTTGGTATCTAACGTACATCGATGATTATAGGAGAGACGATAGGGGGAAAGAAAATAAGAAAGCAAAGAGAACGAAGACAAAACAGCTCGAAAACAGTATCTATTGTAAACTGAGAACCGGGATAGAATAGGATATCATAAAAAAAGTGAGCCCAAACTTCGTGCCGCAACCACAGTCCTGGAGTGCAATTTCTCACTGAGACTTATATTACAGAGAATTTGAAGAGAGGAAGGGTGATTCGTGGGCCGTTATTCTAGTACTATCGTACAGACTGAAGGGCCTTTCTAGAACAGGCATCGAAATAATTTTTCAAAGGACCTAGGGTACGGAGTCACTCCAAAAGGTTGTAGTTATATAATGGTCAAGGAAAGGAAGATGAAAGAGAGGAAAAATCAACCAGATGGTATTTGGATGCTAGGGAGCTGAACAAGAACTAGGGGAATCTGTGAGGCCAGTGGAGAGGAAGCCGGGTACTATCGGGAATGCTGCTAAGGTTAGGGCTCGGGGATAGCTAAGGGGTGTTGTGTCGCTTCGGGATTAAGCAGTGGTGTGGGTAGGGTTTTGGAACCTGTCACCAAATTCGTGATATCACAATCGCTCCTCTTAGCACGGCCCGAGTCTGCGGTAGGCCTCATACGTCAGGGCTGTCAGAGTTGACGTCTTTCGACCCATGAAATAACTGCACAACTGCCTCATGTCCATTCTCGGTAGCCCACCATATTGGCGTTCGGCCGGAGTTGCTGGGCTTATCGGGGCTGACGTCTTCGCGCCCTAGTAACAGTTTCACCACTGCCTCATGTCCATCCTCGGCAGCCCACGATATTGGCGTTCGGCCCGAGTTGCTGGGCTTATCGGGGCTGACGTCTTCACGCCCCAGTAACAGTTTCACCACTGCCTCATGTCCACCCCCGGCAGCCCACGATATTGGCGTTCGGCCGGAGGTGCTGGGCTCATCAGGGTTGACGTCTTCACGCCCTAGTAATAGTTTCACCACTGCCTCATGTCCATCCTCGGCAGCCCACGATATTGGCGTTCGGCCCGAGTTGCTGGGCTTATCGGGGCTGACGTCTTCACGCCCCAGTAACAGTTTCACCACTGCCTCATGTCCACCCCCGGCAGCCCACGATATTGGCGTTCGGCCGGAGTTGCTAGGCTTATCAGGGTTGACGTCTTCACGCCCCAGTAACAGTTTCACCACTGCCTCATGTCCACTCTCGGCAGCCCACGATATTGGTGTTTGGCTGTAGATGTTGTCTGGTTTATCGGGGTAGACGTCTTCGCGCCCGAGTAACAGTTTCACCACTGTCTCGTGCCCGTTTCCGGCAGCCCACGATATTGGTGTTCGGTCGCTATTGTCTGGCCTATCAGGGTCGACACCTTCACATCCCAGTAACAGCTCCACCACTGCCTCATGCCCATTTATAGCAGCCCATAGAAGCGATGTGGCGCCGGTTTCATCCACCCCATTTATATCGACACAGTCCATCATTGTTAAAGCCTTCGCAATCTCAACAAGCCCGAATATGGACGCAAAGTGTAGGCCTGTGAACTTGCAAAATCCCACACTAGAATGAAAAGGAAAAGGATCATCATTGGGCATGTTTTCCAAGAGTGGCCTAATTGAGATATGGCATTCGTATCGGCTAAAGAGTTTCAGGGAAAGTTCCTTTCCAACATCCGTGAGCTCGTTTTTAATGTGGGCTCCCCAGTATAATGCTGAATATTCCAGGAAAGGTAAGTGTTGATTGCTCTGAACGGGAGAGTCCGTGAGGGCCATTACCTGCTGCGAATTCAGATATGTCAAGCATGTCTCCGCAATTGTCGAGTGGGGACTCTGGAATAGAGTACGATGATTGAACAAATACTCCCGGAGTGTGTAGTGGATGAGTCGAACAGTGGATCCCTCCTTATCCACCACAACAAATCCTTGGCAGCAGTTTAGAACTGTCTGTATTAAGGGAGCTTCATCGGAATTGTAATCCATCGATTCTATTTCCACCGCTAAGGCATGACAGAGCTCCTCTGCTCCAAGCTGCCGTTCCGAATGACATATCCACATCAAAGCGGTCGTCCCGAGTCTTGATCTGTGACCACCCTGTGCCTTGATCCGATCTAAGGTTGCGCCGTAGGTATCTTCTAGGCCCGATCCATCGGTCATTACTCGGAGCCTTTCTCGCCGCCTATGAATGGTAGTCTCCTGTAGAATTGCGTCGAGGTTTAGAGAGACTAGCCGGAATCTGGATATATATCTGTCAGTGGATAGCCTGGGTAAGATTCCGTATTTAGCGAATCATACTCACATCTCCGAGACAGTTTCCGGGATCTTCTTCACAATTTCTGCCTCTAACTTTGAATCCATCTCGCCCCAACTTGTGCTTTCGGCAAGTTTTGTGTGGATGTATCGGATAATTTCACCTGTCCGGGGGCTTATCGTTACAAGTGCTGTTCCCTCTAGGAAATGCTTTCCCACTTCGTCACCGATATATGGCCTCCCAGTGAGGAACACACGAGTAGTGGGGGAAATATTGATGATATCCTTGAGCGAAAGAAGTACCTTGGCCCGATCTGATGCAGCGCATTCGTCCAGCGCGTCAAGGCACAAAAACGTACGCTTTGCTGATGAGAGGCTCCCCAACATCTTCACAATCTCGGAAAGCTGTAGTTCCCGACCACCGATGAATTTTTTATGTTTTCGAAATGCAACCGTTATTTCTTTGGGAATTTTCTCAAGACTACTAACGACCTGCTTCAGAAGAGCACCCAACACACTCACCGCGGACTGTTCCTTTTGGGCGGCGGAGTCGAAATAGAAGCAGGCCACGGCATTCTCCTCTCCGGCCTCTCCCGACTCGTCGCATAAGGCATCTATGACAAGTGAACTAAAATCGTAAATTGTCAGAAAGAACATCCAGTGCCGCGCCTCCCCTCTTTGAAAGTTTAACATCGGATGCCTTACCTAATGTAAGTCTTGCCGACCCCTAGATTGCCGGAGCAAAACATAGTTGTCTTTTGCGATCCACCCTGGCCATCGCCGTTCTTCCAGCTTAGAAATTCCTCTGAACGCAGAAGCCAATCGCCCACGTCCTTAACCCGGCTTGCTCGGATGTCGTTATGCCGTAAGTGGGGTTCGAGAGATGACATCCAAGTCAGGATTTCGGACCGATCATCGGTGACGGCAAAATCATGGCTGTTATACATGTTGAAACTGTCGGCGGTGTGCGCAAGAGGGGTAGTATTATGATTGTAGGAGCCGGAAGTCGTGAAAAAATTGCTATTATTATTTCGAGAGATGGTGGTGTTGATAAAAGTATTATATCCCGGGGGATTGGGGTTATGAAGGGACTTGGTGATGAAGCTAGGATGAGGAGACCTTTTTCTGTCATCCGCCCGCTCTTGGGGATATTGTAGAGGATGGGCTAATGAGGTGCGGTGGTGTTGGATGATCCAACTCCAAGGAGTGTGGGGGAAGCGGGGTTTATCACTACTGCCTGCCTGACAGATCAAAACTTGGGCCACACCTTCTGAACTTTTCAAACCAATGTCATGCCTCTGGCCACCCGTACGAGTGCGGGTGCCAGGGGGGATGATTTGGCACCGCTAATTTAGAATATCCCGGGGGGCAATCCCCCTCTTCCAAGAAAACATCCCTCGCTTGTGCCTGTTAGAATTCAATAAATACTTGAGTAGGCGGGCGCCTTATTCAACATTCTTCTTACGGGAGAGGAGCCATGGTTTAGGGTTGCTGATTGGACCAAGAGTCAATGTGATATGATATGATACGAGTTTCCGATCCGCGCCTAACTTTGGAATCTGCCCTATTTATAGAATTCTGCGGTAAATTTACAAGGACTAGGCGAGATGCTCTCGTAGGTGGCTTTGTTGGTGGGCAAGGTCAAAGGCAGGAATGGGGCGAAAATTTAATGATGATATTGACACTTGAGGTTTTGGCAAGGTCGAAAGTGTTTAGACTATAGCCATAGTTGTTTGCGCGCAGATAGCCTACAGTGGAACCTCCGATAGTCCCAGCAGGTAGGGGTAGCACAAGGCTGGAAATAAAGGGGAGATGGAAAGAGGAGAGGAGTCTTGGCACAGGACCGCCAGACATGACTGGTTTTCGAGTGATATCTCGTGATTGCTAAGAGAAAGGAAATTTTGCATTAAACTTGGATATAATGTACAGAGAGCTGAGTAGAGAGCATAAATTCAAATAAGAGAGTGCGACCAAGGCAGGCATAACTAAAGACTATTTTCTACTGTGAAGTATGATAAAAGACTACTTTTGCTGGAATTAAGGTCCGTGGAATGTCCTGGAATTGGAAACTATAAGAGGTATAGAATTTTTGGAGGGATTTCCCATACTTCAAATGTCGTGACTCTGCAAACACTGGAACTACTAGAGGGGTGGAAGTTTTGGAGGTGAGAAATATCGGAGGTTTCACTGTATAATATGGTCAATGGACAAAATTAACCGCGTATCAACGATCGCCTGTAACGCCCCCCTCCTATCACCGCGCACTTCCGACACCACCTAAAGAAATATCCCCGGATCAATCCCACTATGTATTTCTACAATGTATTTATCTTTTAATTATTATTTTTTGGTTTTTTTCATGATAGTGGGGTGGTGGGGAGTGCCGCTGTCATACTCGTAACTGAAGTTTTTCCTGTTGCTTGTTGCGCGGTTAATTTGGTCCTGGGTATGGAAAAAGTCTGTCGAAGTCTTGTCAGCGAACCGCATACTAAACTCTGCCAAGAGTTCGACAGACTCTTTTCAATACCCAGTACTCCCCACCAAAAATACCCGAATGACCAACCTCACCCAATTCCACAACGGAAATCATGCCAATAGTGACACGAGTGATTGCAGGGGGGGTGGGGGGGGGAAGGCGACAAGAGTTGGAGCCTGGGAAGCACAGAGCTATTGTGAATGGTGATAGATAGTGTTGCGTGATGAAGAGAGGGTGTTTGGCCGGGGATGTGTGTTGCTGGCTCCTCCCTGGAAGCGCACCATATCTTATTTTGCGCGGCAGTACTTGTTGTAAATCCCCGGCGCTCTCCGGATTCCAACACCGACAACTCCGGGGTGTAGAAGGTGCTAGAAAGATCGGAGAAATCCCCATGGCCGGACAAACGGTGATTGGTGCGATAAGAGGGGTTGATGATTGACCGGGCGGGGTAGAAAAGAGGGGAAAGCGGGGCAGTGAACATTGCGTGATAACTTGTGGAAATGGCGTGAGAGTGTTGAGTAGATGTGTGGAAGACTGAAGAATTATTGTGTATTTAAAGACTCCCCTCTGCCCGTCATTGTAGAAAGGCAGGTCAAGAAGAAAGTTATAAGTTGGTCTTTGATATTGTCTTTTGCATCCCGAAGCACTACTCTTTGTTCACGTTGCCACTTCTATTCACCACATTTTTAGAGTACTTAGGGCCCGTTTACCTGTAGACAGCCGTCTAGTAGCTCAAGACGGTACCGTATATACTGACAGTTAGGGTGGGCTTGACGGTTAGAGCTGTGCGGAGGCATGAGGGGAACTATATTGTGTTTACCCCACAGTGGCGTGCAGCCAAGAGTCTTGTGGAATTTGCAAGCTCACCTGCGAGGCAATCACACGTTCTGACCGTCAAGGGACAAATATTTAGGACCGTAGGGGGTTGCGTCAACACTTTTCCACAGTCTATTGGAAGATAGTGTGGGCTGAGACACCACTGTCTAGTTTTATAACTCAAATTTTAGAGCTAGATGGGTGGTAAAGAGGCCCTTATACACCCGCGCTTACCGATGCCGGTAGTTTAGTTTTAGAAGAGTGCGAATCGAGTTGTGAAGTTACTCAGGTACAAGGGTCCAGGATTTAGTCATGGTACACCTCAGGACTACAATTTACGTGCCATAGTACACCAATACTTGTGGCTGTGACTTCTATAAAAGAGTTGGAAGAAAATCACAGGACACCCTAAAGTAAAAAACAGAGCGTGGAAGTGAATTGTCTGAAAAATTGTTGCTCAACTAACTAAAGAATACAAATTCCTTCCACCAAAATAATTAAAGAAATCCTAACAATCTGTAGTCTTTTTCTGCCATAAGACCCGAATGTAGTACTTGTAGTATGTAAATGATTGACTTGCAAAACAGGATAACTGATTATTCAAGTACGATAAATCAAAACTCTCAATTGAAAATAAAATCAGAAATAATCAAATAAAATAATAATCATAGGAGACGTAAACATAAAATAAAACATCAACAGAAAACTCATAATTCATAATCCATAATTCATAGTTAATAATAAGTAATAGATAATAGGAAATAGATAATCAATAATAGATAATCAATAATAGATAGAAAAAAAGAATTTACCTTAAAATTGTGTATGCCCCCCTTGAGCAGAGCGAACAGCGGCCACTCGGTCCGGCATACTCAAAAGTAGTGAGCCCAAATCATCTTCGTTGAGAGCATTCCATTCTGTCAGAATTGCGGTTCCCATTGTATCATTTGTTTGAGGCTGAGGTATCCGGTGGTTGATTCGTCCCTTGATTAGCCTCCAAACCCCTTCAATCAGGTTCAGGTCTGGAGAAGATGCTGTCCAGGGGAAAACATAGGGTAAAAGACCTTTCACCCGGTAAACCTGGGTAGTATACGTAGATCAGTGAGAAGAAGCACCATCCTGTTGTATATAGACGTAGTTATCAGTTTGCCGAGAGCAGGCTTGCCAAAACGCTTTAAGATGTGAAACAATAAATGAATAGTACCAAGAGGAGTTGATTGTCTGGCCCATAGTATCTCGATCCCATATGATAAGAGGTCCTTTTGTCGTGCCCATAAAGAAGCTCCAGACATGGATTGAGTCCTGCTTAGGAAATCATGGAACCAAACATGAATGATCGTACTCTTCATCAGCTTTCCGAGTGACATAAACACGACCTGGGCAGGTACCAACGTTGAACATACATTCGTCGGTCCATATTATTTGTTGCCAGTCCTCCCGCATCCAGGTGAAGAATCTTGTCACCCATTCAAACCGTGCCTAAGCAAATTATATTAGTAAAACTCTATCAAAAATATTGAAACTTATAAAAGAGAACTGAGTAAACAAAAAATAAAAATAAAATATAAACTTGTTAATACAAAAGAGTTTGACAAGAATTAGGAAAACAATCAATCAAACAAATAAATAAATAAATAAACAAAGAGATAAACAAAGAAATAACCGAAAACTTAATAAAAAAGAGGGAGAAAAACAGTGTAGAATACGGGAAAAGAAAAAGATTTAATAAGGGAAGTGGTCATGAAACAAGATATGGTTCCGGAAGACTAGACTCTACTCCAATTTTCAGTCAAAAATTGTGACGTCTTGGCTGCAATGCCAAGTGTAACGCTTCAAAAGCATAATATCTTAGTACACAATTTATACAACCCTAACCTATGAATTCATAAGATATAATAATTATGCAAGATATCTGCATAAGAGATTTAGATGCCATCATGATATAAGGCGAAATAGACTTGTTGAATAATTATAAGTAGAATATAGCACAGAAGTGGTCATATTTTATGATTTTACAGTCAGGGTTGTATATTATAGGAGTTAGGGGAGCCCATTTTGGGAGTGTTACACTTGGCGTTGCAGCCAAGGCATCACAATTTTTGACTGAAAATTGGGGTAGAGTTTAGTCTTCCGGAACCATAGTTCTCAAATAATCAAACAGGCTTTAGTTATTACGTAAGAGACTACATAATTGATATTTGTAATCAAGATATAAAGCAAATGTAAAAAAACAAATTAAAAATTAAACACCGTGACTAAAAACAAAAACTAAAAACTAGGGTTGAAGTATAAAAGCAAGAGTCAAAAATAAAAATAAATAAATAAATTAGAAATAGAAAATTAATAAAACCTATTATAAAAGATAAAAGATTAATGAAGAAGGATGAAAAGAAAAAAGATATGGCGTGGATAAAGGTGTTAGATGAGGGTTTGTGAAAAAGAAATAGGAAATCATTATTTATCTAAAATAATAAAATACAACTGTTACCTTCAAGCTGACACAACCAGAACGGCTAAACATAAATAAATAAATAAAATACTTAATAAGAAATATCAATATAATAGAGAGTGCGTATTGAAGGAAGGGGTAAGAGAGAGTTAAAACATATGGCTTTGATATTGGATGAAAGATAAGGTTTTTTCCGTGCGACACGCCGGTGATAGCCTTCAAAGGCAAAAGAGTGTTGTAAGGTTTGGCCACCAGCCCGAATGCCAGCAAGAAAACCGATTTCTGTAAGAGGCTTGCGGCGATTTCTAGCACCAGAGGTAGCAAGAGCAATTAATTTTTTACGCTCAACAGAGCGGAGAAGAAAAGGACGGCCCAGGCAAGGCTTCCGGTCAGGAAGTGCAGGTAGGTGTTCAATCTGATATACGGTTGAAAGTGAGATGTGTGTTTTTGCCGCAATAGACCAGTAACTTAAACCAGCTAGGTGTCGCAGGGCATGGATTTTGGATCTCGTTGAAGTAGGGACTTCATGGCGGGAACTGGGCTGGGAAATGCAGGCTGGCTGGGCTGGGCTTGGGCTCGGGGACATCAGTGCTTGCTCAGGTTGTACTTGAAGGGAAATTGGAATAGTACTGTCTTGGCAAGGGTGTGAAGGTAGTAAGGACATGTTTGCTGGAGTAGTATATGAAAAGGCAGGAGATAATTGAGAAGTATGATGGGATAGAATGGGAGTTGGGGCACGCAGTTCGGTTATGGTTTGAGGACTTTGCTCCGTTATGATAATGGGCAAAGAAGCACTCATGCAAGCAAAAGAAAGGGGACTTCACACTTTTACGGGGGTTTCTTCGCTTGATTTATGAGTAGTTTTGGATTGGAAAAATTTGGGATCTTGTCGGCTATTCTCACGGCTTTCAACGGTCATTTTTAGCCCTTTATTCTGACTCATAGACTCGTGTTGGTATATTATTCCAACATCTTATACATCATGTCTCTCTTTAAAGACTAAACATCTCGAATCACTTATTTTCTCACCTCTCCACCAGTATACCCCCCCCTCGGCTTGTATCGGTGTTACCTTCTTTCGTCCCCATCAACCCAAATTATCCTTGTCCTGTACCATGACTAAATCCTGGACCCTTGTATGGATGTGGGTGATCGGATAGACAGGGATTAAAAAATCTATGTGTTCCCATGGATTTCCTAATTCCTGTCCGTCCTATCACCCAAGTCCATACCCGAGTACTTCCCTACCCTTACCACCCCCACTCACGTCATCTACCCCCCCCTCCCACACTTTAATTATTACTATAATAAGTAGCAGGAAACAGAGATCCGCAATACCGTAAAAACTCGAATGATAGCGCCATGTGCTACGTAGTCCAAAATTTCCTCTGGAGAAGGGGGAAACACTCCAAAAAACATTCCCCCGGAGACAAAAGGGAAGTAGAAAAGTACACAAACCTTACTAGGAGAGCCAAGTGCGAGGTCTAGTATAATATTATGATCCAATTATTCGAGTTTTTACGGTATATGCCAGAAAATACCCACGAATCTGAGCGCCCAACCACTTCTCAACCCCCAGTTCCGAGTTCCGATTTCAGGAGATAAGTGCACCAAAAAGCCCCATCTTCTACGCATACGCATCCTTCCTACCAGCCCTACCGGTAGCTTACCCCCTTTAAGCAAATATACTGCCGAAACATCAACTTAAAACACCTCCATTACATCAAGTTTTGTTACTCGGGGGTGGAGGTTCCTGATGGGATTGACAGGGGTTTGAAGTCCCTGCCATTACCCTTGGAGATGGGGAACGATTTAATTCGGTAGGCATAGTCCTGCATAGGAAGGATAAAAAGCTTTGACATCTCGAATTCCTGTCCATCCCATCACTATCTTCCATCTCCTAGTGCCTTCGTGTACTATACCACCGCAATGATAGGAAACTCATTTCTCGGCACCCCCATCTGAGCTTGATAGATTTACGGTTCATATTCTCAGATCCCATTGACACGGCCGCTTTAACCACTCCTGGGGGGCACTCCTTTTATGACCCCATGATAGGATACCCCCCAGAGACTCAGTATGTCTAAATCACTTAACTCGAGGTACCACCCCGCTGCTCTATGTCTCGGGCGAAGGATCCGATGTGTTCACTTACCAGCGGAGAATAAAACTTTCCGTTATCGCGCTACCAATATTACAGACATAATTCCTTAAATCCGTCTAATACGTATTATACTGTGCAAAGTTTCCATGCCCCATATCGGCCAAGTTTTTCCTTTCTGCCCCGTCTGCTGGTATCCATACTCCCACACCACACCTTTGCCACAGCATAGAGGTACCGGATACAAGAGGGGAGGAATTGGCATGTCTTGTTAGTCCATAGGATGCAATGTAATCAATAGCCCGTATACTGCATACACCGGGCACATATAAATTAATTTCTTCCCATGCGTGCTCCTTTTTAATACCCGTTTTTGGCCTTGGGGGTACAGCTGATTGGAATAGAGCCAGATTAAGCCCGGGGATTCCGTAATTCCGTAATTCTTGCTGTTTAGCTTTTTTCCTTCCTCCACGCCCCGGTATCGCTGTTTTCGGATGTGTCTTAAGTATAATCTATTGTTCTAGTATAACTTGAATACCCCCCCCCGGCGCTCTTCAAGTGTTAACCGGATCGCTTATTCACATCCCTCCGTCCTAGGTAGTGAGGGCTGTTTTATATTCTAAGGGTGGTGATAGAACTCCTACTATATAATTCTCGAACCCAAAATCTCCTTTTCATCTCCCATTAGTCCTAAAGAAGATATAGACTATACTACCCAACCCCCACAAAAGGAAACAACAACCGGACAAACTCGCCCAAGTTTATCCTCGAGTTCGATCAAGTCCTTTGAAACCAAAGTTAAATAAACAAGAGATTAATCTAGTCTGGGCTCACCGAAACAAAACATCAAAGCCTCTAAAAACCTATCAAGTATTGGGAGAGTAGCTGGATGCTCGGTGCATGAAATGCTAGAAAAAAAAGAGGATAAATAAATAAACAAAGAGCACTTGAACTATGAAATTCCGGCCTTGACCAAAAAATTGAATAAGAAAAAAGAGTGTGAACCCCACAACATCGGTCTTCCCTCTCAATCCTCTGTTATCCGCCCTCTCAGCTTCACTCTAGGAAATGGAGGAAATGTCCCAAATAGAAAATAACAAGCTAAAAGCCCTTTTTGGCGTTTAGAATATGTTCGAAGGCTTCCCTGGTGGCTCATATCCCACATGACTGCCGAGTGATGGTTGGTGAATGCAAGCTGAAAATATGACAACTCAATAGACTGAGAAAGCTTAGTCTCACCCAAAATTCTAGTAAACCTCTAGATACTCCCGCGACAGTGTACTCCCCCCAAAGCAGGGTATCAATAATAAAACGGAATAACCGGTAAAACAGGAGCCGCAAAACCCTTCCAAACCCAATTCACTGCTCTCTGCAACATGATAGATGAGAGCATTTCATATAAGATGACAGGTCTCATTTATTTTTAACCCCCCCATACCTGCCGCAAGGATCATAAACCATGTCCTGCTTGTGCCTCCATCGATCATGGAATCATCAAAGTTGCTGCTGTTGAAAAACTCCCAGGAACCCGGAGCATCAAATATCGCTCGATTTGCTTCAATTATTCCGGCCCAGAGTTTGTCTGCTCCTGACTCACCGTAGTGTAGACCCTTGGAGAAGTAGGTTTTGTATTCGAGTTCGCAGAACTCGGCAGAGCGGATATACGGCGACATTGCAGTCATAGGGATCATATGGATGCTTGGGCTGGATTAGTGACTGCTTTGAAACAACTATTTTTTAGGCCAGCTTACCCCTGGATATATTCCCTGTACAATCCAAAGTAGGTTTTGTGGTCTGCCTTGCTTTCAGACAGGATGCCAGTCACTAGATTGCCCACGAATTCCTTCGGGTGATTCTGATTTCCCTTTGACAAAAGCATATACTCGTTGAGAGAGACCTTGAGAATTCCAAGCATCAAGTTAGCACGGGCGATCATAGGTCGGTCGTTGGTGGCAATTCCCCAAAGCTTCTGCGCGTATAACGAATTGAAATCCTCGGAAGATGATTCCTCGTCTTTCGAATCGCCACAGCTTACCAGTCCCCTTGCCCACGAATGCCCGTGGTACCAATCAAAGTTACGGAAAACTGGGAAATATAGGTCTTCCTTGGACGGATTGGCATACTATGCCCAGTTAACAAATTTCGAAACATCACCAATATGAATAAGTTGAACATACATCTCGAAGCAAGCTGCTCACCCATTCGTGATGCCTTCGGAACCAAGCATCAGAATTGCCAAGATCCTTATCAAGTTGGACAATTAGAGCTGCAGCCTGGACGTGATAGGAATAGTGGAAGTGATGGTCATTGTAGAGATAGTTTCCAAAATCCATATCTCCACTTGGGTCTGCTCCTTCAAATGCCTGAATAGAAGTAACCCCTCCCCACGTAGCTAGAGGGCAGTGAGAGAATGCTTGGATGGGTGAGGCTCATATAACAACTTACTGTCATAGACCATTTTATTCTGCTGTCTATTCTCAGCGAAAAGGGCAAAGTCATTCTTGAGTTTGGCCAAACACAGTTGGGTGAGGCTAGGATCTTTTAGAACATGGAGGGTTGAATAACAGAGGAAAGCGTATTTCGCGTACGCCTAAAGCAATCAGCGGAGTCCTAAATGATGTGGGGGGATTTCATACCTTTCCAGCAAAATACATGCTCAGGTTGGAGCCTGTTTGCATAGTGAGATTCTGTGCCACTTCGATCCGAGCGATAGTGTAGATCCGCTGGAGAACCTCAGGCGGGAATGATGCACATCCTTTTTCTCCTAGTGGAAGCCAGCCAATCTCCACGGGGAGCGACTCGACTCTCAATCTCCATGTATTCGCAATGACTCCGTACATCGCACCATTGGCAGGACTAGGGAGTTTGAAAATCCTGCGGATATTTGCCACTGTGGAGTTGTGAAATGTCTTGACGTGATGTGGCAAAGCATACATCAACTTTAGCCGGTTAGCGCGACCCGGCAAATATTGAACAAGCAGGAAAACATATACCCACAAGAGGTGACTTTCGCTGACCACCGCGCTTGAATCGCATCTGGTATTCCCCGCTATCGGCATAGGGCCCACGAATTTGAGCATTGATTTCCACTCCCGCACAATAGCTTCCCGTAGTGTAATCAAGGAGGGCTTCTCTTTTCGTGTGTCCCCGATTATCCAGCGACAGATGGGCCACTTGTAACAGGCCTGTAAAGAGATGCTTTCCTTCAAGGCGGGTGGTTCCCACAATTTGGAGATCGAAAGGGGTAGATCTGGCCTCTTTTATCGAGCGGTGATGGGCGTACACGAGCCAGGAGTCAGCATCACCTACGAAACGTAGAAGGTACTTTGTAATCAATTCGTTGGGCGATGACAATTGCCTGATATCTTCGAAAGCCACGATAGAAGAAATCCTTTTACATAGTTAACACAGAGGCATGGGCAATGGGGGCCTGATACATACACCGGAGTCAAATCGCGATACTCTGCGCTCACGAATCCCATGCCATTGCAAATCGGGATGTCAATTATCTTCGTGGCATTTTCTCTGTCCAGAATGCCACGATTATATCTGTTCTTGTCAGCGTATATGCGAACCCTCGCACTTTGACCCGCAGGATCAAGTACTTTGATATCCGAAACTCCTTTCCTGAGCTCCGTTGAGCCAAGAATGATACTCGGATTGAAAGCGTTGGTATAAAATTCAACGGCACCACCGGGCCCATTTTTCGGACCGAACCTCCTTTTCGTAAGATCAATAACGTCAGCTGCCAAGCCCAAGAGACCTTCTCGGGTTCCATTCATCCATGCTAGGTTATATGGCATGGGGAAAATGGGTTGGTGGCGATGCCCGACGAAGAAGTTTGTATAGAATTTCTGCAAAACAGTGGGTTGGCTCAGGGAAAGTAGCGGGGTAATGGAGTAGACAGACACACGTTTGTATGAATTGTTTTCGACCTCCCTTTAGCGACATGTGTGGCGTCCTCGGTGTGTCCATGCATTACCGGGAATCTCCTAGCTGGGGTCCGGGTTGAGATTGGAGGGAATAAATCCCCATGAGACCATAGTGGGATCATACGTCCTTGGAGGGCTTTATACCAGTATTCTCCCACTCTTTTCTTGGCTCCACCAACTCTGGGGGCATATTTGGGTAACCTCCGGTATCCAGGCAATGGTTTCCTAGGTTTGCCTTCATGTATATTTCTCCTTGAAAACGGGATGTTGGTTTCTCTGATGATCTCCGTAGTCAAGTATATCTTGGTGCGAACCTCCTCAAGCACAGTGGTAAATGTGACAGCAGGAGGCAGAGGTACAATGGTAGGATGTCCTTCATACCTATCCACACTTGTAGTCGCGCTCTCGGGTTCTGATGTTGTTGCTGGATGAGGTGGGCTACAACCCTGCGGTTAGGAGTGATTTGGGAAATTGATCGGGGATGGTAACAGATTTTAATACTAACATTTGGATTGTTTGCGACTGCCCGATTATGGTAACCACAGAAATTGATTGGGAAGACGAAGTTAGTTCCGGGTATGTAGAAACAGGGTCTCTCGAAGGTGGGATTAAGTGATGCAGTAGCAATGCTAGCGCTGATAACAACCTTCCCCTCATATTGGATCGAACGAGTGTCACGAGTTCCTAGCGGTCAGAAATTCTATCACAAAATACTTAGGAGGAAGAGGGGAGAATTCCGATAAATGAAAAATCGCAGCGGAGAGGAAGAGAGGTCTCAAAGTAGCAGAATTTAGAAAAAGTCTTCTTTAACTCCTGGACAAAAGGTCTCCCATTTGTACTGTTATCATACCGCGTTTACCGCAATGGCAGTAGTCAAACTATTTGTAGAACCGATAGATGTGGCTAGGGCTGATGGAAATAAGTGCCCAGAATGACATAACCTTATTAGGAGGGAGAAATACCCCCATTTACCAGGCAAACTCCGGCGGTCGATACGAGCGGCCAGCCTACCATACTGCCGCCCCTGGCAATAGGATTCTCACTATCTAATGAATTTTGCCACGGAGCACATATGTCTTGGCTATAGGGCTAGAAACGACATGCCAAAGTTCCCCCGATCACAACAGGATAGCTCAGTGCATACAGGATCATGCCAAAAGCAGCAGTCTTCGGCGGAACCCGTGGCATTTATCTCGGTTCGGTTCCGTGGGTTTCTAAAGAAAGGTTATTTTACCTGGAATTTTCAAGTTTCACCGCATCACGGAGAGTCAATGTCTGGCTATCCTCTCAATAATAACAGGCTTCCAGGTACCTTGCATAAAATATATTACCCCTGAGAGACCAGCTCACTCCGCATAAGGCCTCAAAAGGGTCCGGTTAGGCTCTGGGAGCCACTCTCCTCTAGCACGTGGTGGTTCCACTGAGCGATCATCACCTATCACTCGAATTTCGATAAGCTATGCTGGTAGGGTTCCACAGTAAGGTACTCAAGTATGGCAAACTTACCAGGTGCCGGTCCCCAACCGCCATAGAGCTTTAGATCATAATCTTGGATCTTGGTGTGATATTTATACTATATCATTGCTAAGAATCCCTAGACTAGCCGATATTTTGCGGGTTAGATCACTTCAACTTCACGCACATATAGGAGAGAAGATAGGGTTACCTAACATCTGAACATAGTAAGAGATGCCGTTTTCCGGTATTTTTATCTCACCGCCTCGACATCCACGCCATTCCATCCGACGCTTTAGGCAGGAAAGGGAGGGAAAAAAAAGTAAAATTAGAAAGAAGGTATAATATATTAGGGGAGAGCTTTTGGGGGAATAGAGGGAGACCGGAAAGTATGAATGGGTGACTTTCTCATGGCGTAAATTTCTAGGTTTCTAAAATTTCGTTGTCAATGGAGCTAATGTGATATACTTTCACCAGGGTGGATTTCGGGCATGGTGGGTTTGTGATATTATTATCGATTTCGGAAAGGGTTGTCAACACTAATGCTCTCTAAATATTTTTTTCCATCCCGAGCGCCGAATATCATAACTTTGAAAGGGTTCCTACTTTTGGCTGGGAGCCTTACGTCTCTCGGTTAGGGAGCCAAAACGAAGCCTTCCCGCTGGGAACGAGGGAAGAAGAAAAGATCGACAAACTGATGATAACGTCTATTTCTGCGGATTCCGGTGACTAGGACCCTCCTTTCAGTCTAGTCTTCAAAGGAGGGCTTTAGGGATACTATTCCGGAATTAGAACCTCTGGATTAATCCAGATCCTCGCTAGAACAGCAACAAACACTGGAGCTACCCATTGCCCATTTGGGGTCTGCTCTGGGGAAGGTTATTATACCGGGGGGGACTCCGTAGAGTTGTCGAGTTAAGCGTTAGGAAGTCCCACCACACCGGTTCAGGGTGGTTCAAACGGGAGATTAGTACCTCGCGAATGGGGAACCGGAAAAATGAGCTGCTGTATTCGTACCGGCTGTGGAGGTGGTTTGAAAACTGGTTTAGCGGTTCGGAGATGGTCCGTAGTGTTAACTTAATACTGACATGATGGTCGGAGAGAGTACTTTGCCATCTCAAACCTTCTTTTCTCAATCCTACACGCTTTTTTTCTAGCTGCCGTGATCCTCCTCCGGTCCCGGCTTCTCAAAGTTTCCCACTCACCAATATCGGGAGTAGTAAGCGAACGAAACTGATGATAAAACCCTTAACAAACCAAATTGAGGCCTTTCTCTTTTCTTTCTCTCTTTTTTTTTTTTAGAGCTGTGGTATGTAGGAACTATGATGATAATATTTGCACATTTGGTTGTGGAGAATAAATAGATAAGTGTAAGACATGCATGCATTTGAAACATCAATGCGAGATGTCGGGATTTTTTTGGGGGGGGGGATTTTGGCGTCTGGCAAGGTAGGAGAGGTTGGCGATATTATATCATACGGCGAGGGGGAGCGAAACGTCAGTCTTGGCTGGCACAGCGCTTTTCCGGTGCTTGTTTGATGGTGTTATACTATCGGGAGGGCGGGAAAGAGCAAAAGGTGGCGGTAATGGTGAAGCGGCAGCCAATATATGCGCAGTGCTTCAAAGAGATGGGAGTGTATCATTGATTAGAGTAAGCCAGCACCAAACGCCGCGATGAAAATGTATAACAAGAAAGAAAGAAAAACCCCGTCGACTACAGATGAAAGGAGTACCAACACCCAAACTCTTGCGCCTATACTACCCCAGTCCGTCCACCACAACTTCCCCCTTCGCTGCATCCCCCATTCCCCTGGACAAACACCACAAGCACAGCCGAATACGCCGCAATAACCATAACAATAGCCTCCCCACGGCCCCTCGTCCCCAACGCGACTAGCAATGCCAACATCATCGTAAAAATACTAATACAAACCAATTTCCACGAATCGCTCTTCAGAAACTGCAAGATAATCATAGGCCCCAGCATCAGCAGTGCTGTGGCAAGGGCAATCACCATCCTCGTGATCCTCCTTGTGAACGGGGAGAATATAGATGCTATGTCGCGCTGCGACATATTCCGTTGGCGCACGTCCTCGACGGAGGGGTTTCGGTGCGGGAATATCCGCGGGATGATTCTACCTACCAGTTTCTCCAGAGAGTCACGGCCGCCGAGACCTAGCGCGACGAGGTCGTCGGTGTTGTTGTTGAAGGGATCGGTGAGGGTTAGGGGTGGGGTGCTGGGGTCTTCCAGGGCGGATAGCAGGTTGCTGTCTGCGGCGCGGGGCGGGTCTAGGGAGGTGAGGATTTGTTCCTGGAGGAGGAGGGCTTCGTCTGCGTAGTATGTTAATTATATGCAGAGGCGGTTGGGGGATGAGGGGTTGGAGTACAGTAGTTTTTGAGAGTCTCCCTTAACATCCTCATAAGTTTAAACCTCCTCTCTTTCAGGTCCGCTACGGCATTCTCACTCTCGCTCCCAGTCTGCATCCACCTCGTTTCCTCTCTGTCAACTTCCCCAAGCGCCTTCTCGATCTCGGTGAGTTCGTCCTGGTAGTATAATAAATTTGCCATGGATAGTCTCCCAAACCGCCGGAATATCGATATATGCCTATATGCGTGCATGGACTGTGCAATGACGCGGTAGTCGAACACTAGTCTCTCGTAATGCGGATCCGGGTCATGATTACAGGTGGACCAGGAAAAGGTGCTTGTAGTTGTGTTGGAGAAACCAGTTTTTGTGTCATGGCCGTGGTGGTGGTGAGAGTGGTGGTGAGGATGGATATGTGGGTGGTGGGAGTGGTGGTCGGTGCGGTCCCTGTGTTGGATGTGCGGTTCTTCGCCTTCGGGGACGACGGTTTTGTGCCTGCTGGTGTTGAGGCTTTGGCTCGGGCTTGGATTCATACTCGTCCTTGCACTGACTCCAAGCCCGGGTGTAGCTACCGATGCGCCCGTGCTGCCAGTACTACTCAAACTCGGAACCGGACTCTGGTCTGTGCTTGGAGCATGTTGCGAGCCGGAACCCACGGTGGAAACTGCATGAATGTTCGCCGGTGCAATCGCGGCCTGCGAATCGGCTGCCCCTCCTGCAACTTCCCCCCCCACCGCACCCACCACTGCAGGCGGAAACGGACTCCTAGGAGACCGAGTTGTAGACCTATGGCTCAAACTCCGAACAACCCCCGGATGAAAGTACTCCTCCGCTTCAGCACTCTGCGTGCTGGTACTACACGTTGGCGTCGAGCCGCTTGCGATGGGCATTTTGGAGGGAAAAAAACAATCGCGTATATGACTTAAAGTCGTGTATCCTCGGAACTCTTGGTGGTGGAATGTCTCCCGGTTTTAGGGAGTTTCTCAGTCGCTGTGATGAGGTTTTGCACATGATTGGTGGGTGAGCCGGCCAGTCATGTTGGTCATGCGCGTTGTTGCGGGTAGGTTGTGTGACTGATAGATCGTCATGACGTCTGGTGCCTGAGAATCGAAACATCATACGAGCGGTCGCTTGGGGTCTTGTAATGGTGCGAGGGGGGGGGGTTAGGCGTGTGATGGGGGGTGGTGATGGCTGGAGAGGAGGCTACCGGGTGTGGTGCTGGGAGAGATAAATTAGGGATGGTTGACGGTTGTTGATATAATTTAAATTACAACCGAATGGATGAGCTCGTCATGTGGGCGCACAAGGGAGTCCAGGGTCCGGTACTCAGTACTTGTATATGTAACCCACCAAGGCGCCGGTTATCCAGAGTACTGGTCTAGCATTTGCCCATCGGTTGTCCGCAAGATGCGCCTCCTCCACAGCTCTGAAAGAGTTATCGTCTTTCGTCTTCGCCTGCCTGTACCGTAACGTGTAGCACACACTCACTTTATACCAGAGCTCTCCTACAGGGACAAGTTCCATAAAGTTTCGCTTTAGGATAGGTAGGATACCGTAAGCACTCGAATAAACGGGCTATGTGCCAGGTACGGTAGTCCGAAAAGCCACCTTCCCCAGACAAATAAAAAAGAACAAGACACCAAACCCCACTAGGAGAAGCAACTCCAACGTCCTAATACAAGGCCTCATTATCCGTGTTCTTACGGTGTCTCTAAATTCTAGCAACACGAGGAGGGAGCTGTTCAAGCCCCGAGTGACTTGATGACGAGAAACACTCATCCTGGTGTATGTGTAGTACTGTACAACAAATCGTTGTCACGATATCAATAGGGCTGGGATCAACCCCCGTCTCATATCGACTCAACATCTCACCCGTTTAAGAGAACCGAAATGCTGTAGTATCAAACATCATCCGCTTTCATCAAATCCATCAAATCCAACCCAAACCCCCCAGCCCTAGCTCCAGCCACACTCCTCCTCTGCTCCACAAGCGCATCCGCCAATGAGTTCTTCCTCTTCTTCGCCCTAGCTTTGCTCCCCTGATTCCCGCCCCTATCCACCTTCCTTTCCCCCTCTTCTGCTTTTTTTACCCCTCCACCTTCCTTCTTCCTCCCCCGCTTAATCACCGGTTTCCCAACCTCCGACCGGTTCCCACCCCCACAACTCTGACACTCCCACACCACAACCGTAATCTTCGACGCTGTAGCTGCTTTCCGCTTCTCCTTGCCGCGCGGGAGGGTACGTACGTGCGCATTCCAGCCGGGAATGAGTATCGCATTGCAAGCCTTACATATGTTGGATAATCCGGGGCTCGATTGGGCGACCGGTGAGGTTGCGAGAAGGGCTGCGGAGAGGGATGGGACTGTTGGGAGGAGGAGGTGTGAGGCGCGGAGGATGTAGGATGTTGTTAGGTTAGACGAGGAGGGGCGGGGGGGTGCCTTTGTTAACATGCTGGCGATAGTGAGAGAGGGAGGGTGTACTCGAGTACTGTAAATGGCGGCCAAGGTTGAGATTAAGATGCGGCTGCATGCAGACACGGTTAATGGACTTGGCTAAGGGTTAGGGGAAGGTGGTCGGTGATAACCCTGGCCCAGATTATGAGAGTATCATACAAGGGGCCGGCATAAAGCTTTCGCACACGATTTAGAACTGTAGGCATAGTAGGAAAGGTTTTGCCGTATGCTTTAGAGTAGGTAGGTAGCCGAAATTGAAAAAGTTTATAAAAAATAAAAAAGTTTTCGCACACACCAATTACTGTAAGACCTGAAGCGGACCCAATTTTCTCATTTCACTGAACGGACATAGGTAACAAGAAGTTTTGAAGACCTAGAGGAAGGAGGAAAATAATAGGTTCATGTCTTTTGACCCATCATGAATATTATAGAGTCTCATGAAAGCCATCCCTCCAAGTCAGAAAAGAAAAAGCGCTTCCAGAAAAAATAAGAGTGAAAAGAAAATTGATGTAGTAGAAGAGACTCAGAAAGAGTAGGAAAATGATGGATACAGCAAGAACCATAAGTATTCCAAAAATAGTATCATCCTTCCATAGAGCCTACAGCTATGTACCATAATGACAGAAAAAGAGAAGAATCTGAGAGAAAGAAACGAAACCAGAACTTTAAGGAAAGAAGTATTTCTGAAGTTAAAAATTGAAAGAAAAGAGCACAGCTTGAACTCCACTACAGGGCACAAAATGTAAAGAAAGATGCCCCGATCCTATTCCCCTATCCTGGGAGGCGAAAATCCTAAGAATCGATCTAGCATACTGTAAAAACTTTAATAATTGGACGGTGTGCTATGAAGTCCAGAATTCCCTTCTCTGGAAAGGGGGCAAAAACGCAGCAAAAACACGGCCCCTTTCCCCCCTCCGAGACAGGAAAAAAAACAAAAATTTCTTGACCTTACTAGGAGAGGAAAGTCCAACGACATAGTACACCGTCCAATTATTAAAGTTTTTACGGTAGTAGGTGATCCAGGACAATAGGTCAGGCTTTGGTGTAAAGAAATTCAGAACATGGTGAGATTTAGATAACACAGAAAGTGTGCCAGTAAGGTATTTGGCTTATTGAGGGATAGTTGGGTATGTGCGTAAGATCTTAGGACTAGATAAAGAAAAAATATCTGAATTGGAGGGAGGGCTGATTAGAGTGGAGCAGACTCAGAGGGAGGGGTATAGTATATCGTTCTGATAGAAACTTAATACGTAGTGTAATCTTCCTGGCCATTCCTAACAGCGGCCTTCCTGGCTGGTAGTGAGGAGGTTAAGGCAGTAATTACATCCTGAGTTATAACATCATACCCTTCTTGTATAGTTATGTGAAGTGAAGGATTAGTAGTAGGATGGGGTGAACGGCGATAAATCCTATGTTTCATTGTTCTCCAAATCTGCTCAATATGGTTCAGATCCGGTGAGCTTGCAGGCCCGGTAAGGAAATAGCCAAACATGTTAAGCTCTTAGAGTACTTGAACAGTATGTTTGACCCAGTAGAGAGATGCGTTGTCTTGCTGTAAATAGATATAGTCCTGTCTCCTGGCATATAAACGTATATAGTATGGGTGAAGGTCCAGGCAAATGACATACTAGCAATAATTTTGACTCTTAATTGTCCGACCCCATTTCAGCTTATTCCATATCACCAATGGTCCTTTTTGACTACCAGAAATGCATTCCCAAGCTATTATTGTATCCATTTGCCGAAACTTAGGAAGCAGGCAATCTTCAGCATACTCCTCCGCAGTCATTCTTGTCATCCAGGCATTCTCTGAGAATCCACCCACATTAAAACCATACTGATCTGTCCAAATCACTTTAAATCAATCCTCAATTGCCCAATCTGGAAAGAGAGTAGCAAAATGAAGGTGGACAATCTTGTTGTTAATTGTGAGAAAGGATTTAACTTAGGCAATTCGCCTATGGTATCCTTGTCTAACAAAAAATCCCAGTGTATACTGATTCACAGAAATATGGGATTGTTGAGCTATAAGGAAGACGGATTTTTGACGATTTTCCTGTCAGGTAGGAGCAGGAGCTACCAAATAACACTTATCATGAGAGAAAAGAGCAGGTGGACTTTCGGTATGGTACTGCAGTTGGGTACTAGGCTGAGGACATATTAAAAAAACAGTACTAACAGGAAGCTTGACTGCCTCTGCCATACGACGAACAGGGCAGAGGGCCAGGGTGCGGAGTGATCAAATCTTATATCTTAGGGACAAAGTGATTTGGGTCCTGAGTGACCTAGAAGGCAGGGGCTGGATCTGGTCAACCAGGGCGCTCATAGTAGTAGTAGCAGTAGCCATAGTAGTAGTAGCAGAGGTACTCATAGCTGTAGCAGCAGAAGAAGCAGCTGGAGGAGCTACAGGTGGAAGAAGTATAAAATAGAGTAGAGATGGTGTTTCTGAGTGATCAAGAGTAGCCATCCTAGAGGAAGAATTGTTCAACTCGGACATGATAAGAAGAAGGTAATTACTAAAAGAGTTATCATTCTCTTGAAATTTCCTTCTATTTAATAGAACTTTCACTTTTTTAATGAAACAAATTTATTCAGAATTTAGAACAATTGCGTATGAAATGGGTATTTTTCTATCCGCTGGTCCAGTATTGCTTACTGACTTTCATAACGTTCAGATTGCGTGACTTCCTCCACATATTGTGAGGTTCACACTAGTGCAACAATGTCTCAAATACCATATTTTCACTAAACATACCACCTCATGTTCAGTTTATTGCCTGCTCTCTCTCCTGCTTCGTTCCACATTCTTTCAGCTCATGCGATCACTATATACCTGTCTCTTCGACTAGGGGGTAGACAAAAGTTGGGCCCACTTCCGAAAAGAGACATATTCGCTGTATGTGAGCCAAACCAGATTAGGAAATTCAAGTCATAGTTGGTGAGAAGATTTTGGTGTCAGCCAAAAGTCCGGTCCACTTCGTGAAGGGGATATCTAATGAGTAAGATTCTATGAATACAAAGTCTATATGCTATATACAAAAAAGCAAGTTGGGTACCGCATGGGCTCCCCATCAGTATCAATCATGGCTTGTAGATGATGTGGCATGGTTCTTATGAGGCCTTCAAGCCTTTTATCTGGAATCTGATTCCAAACAATGTTTAACACAACCTCTAAAATGCAGGTATTACCAATTCTGCTCCAAGTTTCCCGCAATTCATTCCTCATACCTAACCATAAGGCTTCAATTAGATTTCGATCTGAGAATTGGGCCTGCCCCTGCATTGTTTCCATCTCATTAACATTTTGGTACCAATTAGCCCATCCTTTATAGCTCAGGCCACCACCTTCTACCACCGTTGCCCACTCATACCTCTTACAACATTCATGCCAAAAAGGCACAAGGTAGGGATACACAACAGTCCTGACAGAGAGGAAGCAGGTGACCTTGGCTTTGCTTGGGATAAGAACCAATCGAGAGTATAGAGTGCCACAGAATACACCCCATACCATCCTGAATTTGCGCATGAATTCCTAGGTTGCATCAATGTAATCAGAATGAAACTCCTTGTCAGCTTTCCTAGTAACCCAGGGGCAGTTGGCAAAGCCAGCAGTTCAGAAGATGGACTCATCTGTTCAAAGGAGAGGGAGCCAATCCTCACTGCTTCAATTCAAGAGCTCACGATATTAAGGAACACGAATAGGATAATTAGTGGTCCAGATCGCGAACTTTCTTCGAGGCATACATCAATAGTAACCAATCGATTCCATCACTTTCTTTAGTCCAATCTCTCCAGGCATATCCCATTTCCTAAGACACCTCCTTCCAGCTCAGCCAGTGAGTTCTCAAACTATGCATCACGAAGGCCTTCAATCGTTTTTGCCTTTTCTCTTCATTCAAAATTGGTGGCCAGCCATACTGACGGGTATTTGATGAGGGACCAGGATTCTTTATTATTTGATATATCTGTATATTTGCTATTAGTTATAATTAACCTACATCAACAAAATATATTCTACCTCATGTATTACATGCATATCTTCCTGTATGCTCTAGTAATACTATCCCTCCCTACCCCCCCTGTGCCTCTTACATTTCCTTCCTTTTCTCAAAGCCCACGGGGCCTGTACAAGGCTCAAAACATACTTCCGGTGTCATCTATCTCCTGCTTTTGTATAAGAAATCTAATTATCCATTTCATAAGGTGCGTTTTAAATATTCCAGGGTATACAAGATAGAGAATATGTGATTTAGGCAAGTCGGATTGCTGAATGGTCGGAAGCCCCCAAAAGACGCTTGAAAGCAATTTGAACCCACGATCAGTTAATTCTCTACCAGCTTGCTGGTCGCTATCCAGGTATTTGTTGAAAAGTGGTCTCATTTTCTTTAATCTCCCTTGGCCGTTGAACTAGGTTTATTTGTGTCTAACAAAAATACAATAGGACCGGCGATAGACCTGCTAGCGCTGGTGCTAAGGGAGGCTTTAAGGGACCGGTAGCTAGATGGATAATAGTTGAAGGACAAATAGAACTCAGGGATTGCCGTTCAACCAAGTGTATTCTTAGACTGAAGGTCTGTCGAAGTCTGCTGTTTCCTGCTAGCTAGGAGACTGGTTTGAATACAAAACTCAAGAGCGATAGCCTTCCAGCAATCACGATCATTACCAGGAGCTGCCCACATACCGGAATCCTGTAATCCTGCAAGACCAAGGAATGAAACATAGCTCAGCCTCCACCAGTGCCACATGACCATTCCATACCCAGAATCCTAAATATAAACTTCCAGCAAAGCAACCTAAACATAGCAATGCGATAGCATACCCTACCTGACTCAGAGAAAGTGGCGGAGCGGAAATCAAATCAAATAAACCAAATATAAATCAACTGAACATAGGAGATCCTGCACTGCCTGCTCCTGTGTACCGTTACTGGAACAAGTACACATGTTACATTCCCTTATTCTGAAAAATCAACAATGATTCCAAAGTCTTCGCTGTCCTCAGCGCCCTCGTCGGTTTGCCATAGGAGGCTGTCGTCATCTGTGGGGAAATAGTCCTGCTGAGAGCTGCTAGAATCATATTCCTCATCGACATAGGGTTCCCAGAAGTTGTCTGGGCAATCGTTTGCTGTGCAAGGCGTAGAGGAAATGTCCATAGGTGCCCAGAAAGCTTTAATGTAGTTGAAGGTGATCTGGGATGTCGGCTCTGCTGGGTGGTTCGTGTCCCAGTATTCCTGTATGAATTCTAGGGTGTGATTGAGGTTCTCGATAGGTTCTGAGGAGTCGTCTGCTCGCTCATAGCCATTCCAGTGAACTAGGAATTCGTACCTATTGTTCTGGCGGCGGTAGTTGAGTATCTGCTCTGCTTCCCATTCTTCTGCATTGTCGATTAGGATGGGTGCTGGCTTGTCAATTCTGCGGGACTTGAATCTATCGGGATCGTTCTCTCTGTATTCCTTAAGGGAGGAGACGTGGAAGTAGGGTTTCTGGTAGGCCATTCTGGGCGGGAGGTGTAGCTTGTAGTTGTCTGTATCAGGTAGATGTTCTAAGACCTTGAAAGGTCCGAACCAGCGTGGTTCTAGCTTTTTGGATGGTCCAGGGGAGGAGGTATAAGGGCGGCCCGTAACGTGAACTCTGCTGCCATTCTTGAATGGTTCCATTAGGGGCTTGTGGCGTTTGTCAGCCTGAACAGTCTGGCGGAAGGTAGCATACTTTCTGGCCATGTCTACTTCTATTCTCGGTGCTTCATGGGTGTTTAGAGTATCGTCCACAGCTGGTAGCTTGCTCGTGGATCTCTGGACAGGGTTGAATATCCTCCATGGACGTCCATAGAGGGCATGGTATGGCGAGATGACTAGGCATTCATGGGGGGCGCAGTTCATGGCTGCTCCAATAGCTGGGAGAGCGCCGGACCAGTTGTTCCGTCTGGGGTTAACGAAGTTCCTCATCAGCTGTTTAAGAGTGCGAATCCTTCGCTCAACCTGGCCATTATTTTGGTGGTGGTATTGGGTCGCCATCCAGACCTGGATACCAAGGGACTTCATCATTTGTGACCAAAACTTAGAGGTAAAGCGAGAGTCATGGTCAAGGACAATGCTAAGAGGGAGGCCATAGACGTCGAAGATAGTACAGTTGAGTTTCTTGAAGATCTTTTCAGAGGTAGCAGCGTCCTTGAGTGGGATGAGATGTGTGTAGGAGGTAAAGTGGTCCATTATGACCATGATAGATGTATAACCATCGGATTTGTTAAAAGGGCCGCCGAAGTCTATGGCTAGGGATTGGTAGGCTTCGTTGGGGTCAGGGAGGGTAAGGGATCGTCCATAGGGTAGGGTTGTGGGGTCGTTGTTATTCTGGCACTTATCGCATGACCGACAGTAGAGGACAAAGTCCTGGCGCATCTGTGGCCACCAGAAGAGGCAAGCCGCATAGGAGTAGCATTTGTAAGCTGAGAAATGTCCGAGGCCTTCATGGACAGTCTTGAGGATGAAATCCCGTAGGGATACCCCCTTCTCAAGAGGTCCTACCAGTATATAAAGGTTTTGGTACCGATTAGTGTTCTGGGCCAGGAGAAGGCCTTCGTGGATGGAATAGGGCAATTTTTATCGGTTCTCTTGACCCTGGTGTAGAGGGTGTCGGTCTTATGGGCTTCTCTAACTTGCTGGGCGAGGATACCCATAAGGCGGGAGTGTAGGGTGCTTAGGAATTGGTTGGCATTGGTTGCCTCATCGGAGTCATAGCCTACTTGGATGTAAAAGAGACTAAAGGCCGGCGAGGCCATGGGCGGTGTGGCTAGGATGGTGTCGTTCATACGGAAGGGCGGGAGGTTCTCTGAGAGGTATGGGATATTGGGGAGCGAGGGCTGGCCTTTCTCAAGGGCTGTATTCGATATTGAAGTCCTATCCTGCTCTGTTCTCCTCGTCTTCTTACTCTGCTTCCGGACCTTAGGGTCCTTTGGCCAGTAGCCTGTCCCTTCATCTTCATTCTTATGTATTTCACACCCATCGTCAGTGCATGACATGCAGCTTATTTCTGAGTGTTGTCGTTCCACTTCACTAGAGATTGGGTGAGTTCTATTATTACCCCAATCGATATTCTGCTATCGTTGCTGGCTGCGCTTGATGTAGCTGGTGAGGAAGCTGAGGCCTGACACTTCTGGGAGCGAGTCACTGCATTTCTGGTAATCTCGTCCATAAGGCATTCAGGGCGGCAACGACTGATAGAGTCACTGCTGGTAAGGGTGGGAGAGGTTTGGGCTTCGCCTCAGTGGTACATGGCGTCTTCTGATTCAATACTTAAATCGGCTGAGGAGGCGTAGCATGTATTGATTTGCAGGGATTGGAGAGGGTCAGGTAGCTCAAGGCTGTCATAATCGATAGTGGGGTCTTTGAGACTTATATCTAGCGGCCCTGGGGTTCCCTCATGGATTCTCGATAGGTAGTCTGCTAGGAAATTCATCGCTCCTGGCTGGTATTCTATTTTAAAATCAAAGCGACTGATATGCGTCAGCCATCTCTGCTGTCGTCCATTGAGATTCTTTTGTGTCATGAGTTTAGTGAGGCCTTCGTGGTCTGTAACCACTGTAAATTGCCTGTGTGGCAAATGGGGAGCGAATGCTTCCATAGCCTCAATGATTGCGAGCGTTTCCTGTTGGTGTGTGGGGTAGTTGCTTTCTAATCATGTCAGCTTCCTGCTGTGGAACGGTGCAGGTCTGGCTGCATCTCTGGTTGGTCCTTGGCCTATCCAAGCGCCGGTTCCTGTCGAGGATCCATCGGTAAAAAGGCATATCATATCTGGCTTGTTATAGGCGATCGGTTTAAGGACTTTGTGCTTATCGGCAGCTCACTTGACCGCTTCGAAGGCTGCTTCCTGCAGATCCGTCCACAGCCATTCAGCGTTCCCACTCAGCTCTGTGAGCGGGGCTGTGAAGGTGGTAATGTGGGGAATGAACTGCGAGATATAATTAACCATTCCATTGAATCGCTGCAGTCCTTTCTGGCTTTCTGGTCTTGTCCAGTTCGTTATGGTCCAGATTTTCTATGGTGCAGAGTGGATGCCATCATCGTCTATCATATGGCCTAGGATATCGAGTTTAGTGGCAAAGCAAGCACTTTTATTTGCGTTGGCATAATAGCCGGCGTTCTGCAGCTTATTGCAGGCGTTCGCAACATCCTTAATATACTCTTCAAAGACGTCACAGAAGAGAAAAATGTCGTCAATGTAGACCCTTATGTTCTTGCCTAGTTCGTCATGGAATAGATCCTCCATAGTCCTCACAAAGGTTCTGGGAGCATACATGTCTCCTTGCATCATGACCTCGCTGGTAATGCCGCCGAAGGGTGTTTTCATAGTGTTGTACTTCACATCATCTGGATGCACTCTGGTCTGGAAGTAGGCGTCAATAAGATTTATCTTGCTGCGGAATCGTCCTCTGACCACCGCATTTAGCAGAGTGTTTCGTTCTGGGATCTGTGTGTGATCGGCCAGGGTGTTATCATTCCTGAAGCGGAGGTCTACCAAGTGGGGGATTCTGCCATGGCTTTTTGCTTCCACAAACATGCTGGCTCCTCCGGACACACTGGTCCTATGGAGGATACCAGCATTGATCTGTTTGTTGATCCATGCCTTGTATCTGGTCATGAGGGCTTGTGGCGCTTTGAAGGTGTGTGTCTTCAAAAGCTTCGTTGGGTCTATGAGGCTTATCCGGTGCATTATTTTGCGTACTGGTGGCAGTTTCTCTGATACTTCTTTGACAAATACCTCGGGGAACATCGCCAGGAAGTCTGGTACTTCCTGTGGCTTCGTCATGGCTGATCTAGATTCTCTAAATTTTCCGTCACCGTTAACTCTGACCTTGTACTTGGAGAAGTAGATGCTGTTCTTTTGGCAATCGATGACCGCTCCTAGCGTTATGAGATCATCCATACTGATGAGGATATCATAGTCTGATACTAGCGTGACCAGCATAGGCACCTTGTCGACTCTCATCTTGCCTAGCCGAATCATAACCTCAACAGAGAAGTTGCTAGTTGATCGCGATCCTTTAACTACAATCTTTAGGGTGACAGGATTCTTCCTAGCTGTGTAGGGGATGTTGTGTGTTGGAACGAATGTGTTGGATATCAGGGTACCGCCAATGGTTCCTGTATCTGTGAGGGCTCTGGCAGGCTTTCTATTGATGTTGATAGTGAATTGGCGTGCCTGGAATCGCCTGTCCTTAGGTGTGCCTACTGTAGTCTTGTAGGTTCTGATAGACCCGCTGCCATCTAGCTCCTCTGTTCTGTCTGTATCAGGCTCATATTCGCCTTCGCTGCTATCTGGGCTTTCCTGAGAAAGGCGAACATCGTTAGTTTTAACTTCTTTCTTTGGGCATTTATTTGTCATGTGTCCGCTTTGGCCACAGTAGAAACAGGCTCCTTCTGCCTTGCGGCGGTCCATCTCAGCTTTGCTTGACTTGTTGGACTTGGTATAGGTCCTTTTCTTGGCTGGGGCCTTTCCTTTGCCTGTATTCCTGGGGGTTGATGTGGTAGAGGGCTTGCAGTAGGTATTCTCCTTCTTTGGTGTATGGGTTTTGCTGCTAGAAGCGTGACTTCTATCGCTGCCTTTGTAGCCACCAGTTCTGTACATAGTAGCATCATAGCGTTCTGCCACAGCTACCATTTGGTCCCAGGTATCTTCTGGTCTGAGCTGGGGCTCAACATTGCCGCGTAGTCTAGAGTCCATAGGATCGAGAAATCGCTGCTTCTGTGCGTGGTCTGAGGTGGATCCAGATGGAAGGGATCGTTTGAGGTCCGGTAGCTCTCCAGCTATCTTCGTTATGTGTGCTGGCTGTCCACCTGCTGTCTGCCGGACATTCTGCCATTTGTGATAGGTATAATCGGTGTTTGTAGAGCCTTCGAAGAGCTGCTCAAGGCGTTGTGTTAACTGTGCTAGGCTGAGGTTTTCTACTTCTATGTCTAGCGTCTGATATGCATTGTTGGCTGTGCCTTCTGTGTAAGCGCCGTAGTAGTCCGCCACTCCAGGGGAGTCCTCGTTTTGTCCTGATCTCACGAGGTGCTTCTTGACTGTTCTAAGTGACCGCTGGAGTTTGTCTAGTTTTAGGTTTTCGCCTTCACGGCTAAACATAGGCGGTTGGGGGAGCTTGGGAGGGGGCAACCTGGCCGGGCCAGGCTCCGCCATGGTGCCTGTAGGTGGGCCTCGGGCTGGAGGTGATGGGTCTGGTCGTTCGGGGTGGTCTCTGGCGCTCCTGCATCTTTCTGGTCTTTCTGGTCAATCTGGGATGAATGTGCTGGGTAGTGGTTGGTCTCTATATTGACGGGAGGGCGCTCTAGTTTGTGTCTGACTTCCACTACTCCTAGAATGCTGGGTGCTCGCCACCTGCTTGTAGTGGGGCGTTCTGGGGGGGGTTCAGGTTCCGAAGTTTGCCAGGCTGCTGCTTTTACTGGTGCTCTTTCCTCATGCCGCTGGGCTTCTTTTTCAATGAGTTCCTCAGCTGTGAGGACGTGGTCTTCATCTGAATCTGTATCTAGATCTCCTGGAAGGAGGTGACTGGTTCTTGCTGGTGTATCGGCTGAGCCTGGCATGGGCCCAGGGGTTGGTTCCTGTGTGGTTGGTTCTGGGGTATCGTCTGTGGGTTCTGCTGAAGGACGATAGTTAGCCCTACCAGACCTGGTAACGCTTGTGCTCCTGCGTTCTGCTATTGTGAATGTAGCACCTGAGCCGGGAGTTGCTTTCCCTGCTGCTCCTGCTTCTAACTAGTTATCAGGATACTGGAAGGGTGATCAATCCTACCCGGCTGTTCCCAATCCTGAGAACAAAGGGGTTTCACCTGCTGTAGGCAAAAGAATATAACTGGTTTATTCCTGTCTAACGAAAATACAACAGAACCGGCGATAGACCTGCTAGCCCTGGTGCTAAGGGAGGCTTCAAGGAACCGGTAGCCAGAAGGATAATAGTTGAAGGACAAATACAACTCAGGGATTGCCGTTCAACCAAGTGTATTCTTAGACTGAGGGTCTGTCGAAGTCTGCTGTCTCCTGCTCGACAGGAGACTGGTTTAAATACAAAACCCAAGAGCGAAAGCCTTCCTGCAATCACGATCATTACCAGTAGCTGCGCACATACCAGAATCCTGTAATCCTGCAAGACCAAAAAAAGAAACATAGCTCAGTCTCCACTAGTGCCACATCACCATTCCAGACCCGGAATCCTAAATAGAAACTTCCCGCACAGCAAACTAAATATTGCAATCTAATAGCATAGCCTATCTAACTCAGAGACAGTGGCGGAGCTAAAATCAAATCAAATGAACCAAATATAAATCAAGTGAACATAGGAGATCCTGCACTGCCCGCTCCTGTGTACCGTTACCGGAACATATTCACATGTTACAGCCATAGAACGTCTCAAATGGGATCCTACCTGTTCCGGTCGAACCTCGCAGACAGCGCACTGATTTTGTTGAATGCCGTGTCACCTGACATTTTCCAAGTGATCTATAATCCAGGCTGAGAGACGTAGAAAACATAAGCGGACCTTTCCATCGGCGCATTCCATCTCAAGTCCAGAGTCCCCCCGTACAGCCATTGGTATAAACATTGCTTCCATCAAATCATAAAGAATCTCAATGTTGACTCGCCTTGGCCGTGCATCTCTTGCTACTACACCAAGCATCTTTGAGGGGACAGGCAAAAGGGCTAAAACGACAGTTGCATGTTTTGAAGGCTTATTCCTTGTTCTCAACAGGATATTACCAATGGTGATGTAGATTGGCCAGGCTTTCCTATCACCACAGAAATTCGTCAGAAAGGTGATGTCTAAGGCACATATAATTTGGACAAGTGTGACTCCATCCCGCAATCTATGCTTTTTTGGCTATCAATTTTGTATCCTAATATATGGTAAAGAAGTACCACGGAATGTCGCATCTGAACCTACCTGCGTTTCCCACCACCAATCTGCCATGTGCATCTTCGAATAAACTCAGTGTGGTGATTCTTCACCATTCGATTCCTTTACAGGGGCGTAAACCATATCTTTAGCAAAACATTTTTGACACAGTAGATAACTGGCGCACTCAATCGGATCGCGGAAAAAGAATCGCTGTCTCAAGGAGTTTTTGTCTGGTTGGTCACGATCCAGAAGTTCCTTTTTTCTGTCAGAATGAGACGTTCTACGGATACATTGACTTACAGCTTCGCTAAATGATACAAACCTCTCTTTCCAGCTCTTCATCCCCATACCTGATTCCAACTGATCAACAGTATCAAAAAGCCGATACGCAGATCTAAGAGTACTATCCTCTGGCCCCAACTTCTGCTTGAAATATTCATCAATGTGGTCCTTTGGTACCTTCGCCTCAATAAACCACTGGGCCAGCTCAAAGTCCGGCTTGTTTTTGTATGGTAACCACATCTCATCTTCAGACCGTTCGTGCCATACAACATCTCTTAGCGACCGCCCTGGAGTCGGATGTTTAGTCGGTATCGGTAGTTCAACCGCAGGTGTGCTTCTCTCGGTATGCGAAAGATTGAGACTTTCCAAGTCTGAATCCACTTTGTGTTCGTCAAGATCAAGCTAATTTTCGCCGGTATAGGGTTCTATTGTACCGAATTCTTTGTCTAGTAAATTGGAGGCGAGATCAAAGTCAGCTGCTGGCTGCGGTATTTGTTCAAAACATTCTTCGTCGCAAATAGGCTGTTCTAATATACTCCGACTCTGTACACAGCCAGAATGCTCAGTTTCTATATGGTTCCTGTACCATGTACTTGAATTGTATTTTCTTCTGCGGTATAGGCATCGACACCCCTGTGCCATTCTAGTAGTAATTGAATTAGTTTAACAACAGTACAAATGGGACGCGAAAAAGTCAAACTTACTCCGCAAGACTGATGCACTTTGTACCTGAATGCAACTGGTAATTAAATAAGTATTTTCTTAACCGAAACTGTACAGTGGATAGGAATTGTGTATGGTAGATAGGAATTGTGTACAAAAGTATGTAAATGGGACGAAATTTGTCTCTCACTATTCTTAGGAAATTGGGGGTACATCAGAGGATAGAAAAAGATGGAAAATTTGAAAAACTTGAAAACCTTTCAAGGTGTGTTGTATAGCCTGTCACCAGTACCTTTGCGAATCCTTCAAAAGCCAACTGCTCTGTTCTGTCTTGCCTAGCTCTGACCAAGATGGTGTGACGGTTCAAATGATATCTGTTCCTCCACTCAAAACTCTCTTTTCACATTCGCACCAACCCTAGACTGGGGCCTTTAGTCCCGGGAACCTCTCTGCTTGCTTTTCTTTTTTTTCAAGGCAAACACTTAGAATTGCAATTGATTCTTATACTTTATGCGGCCTATTGCAGACTTTGAAAGGGTTAACCCTAATGTCAAGCGCTGATATACCATACCCTAATAATCCTTTTCCACACACACCCCAAAAAAACCAGGGGTAGGATGTGGGCTACCTATGACATCACCGTACCTTAGCGATCCCTTGAAAAGCTTGTCTATGTTTGTTTGACTAACCTTTTCAAGTGTACAAGGCAAACTTGTACGCTTGAAAAGCCTCATGGTAACAGTACTCCGGTACTCTTGTATACAGGAACTAAAAAAGGCTCAACGTTCAACTTGAGGCATTTAACAGTCTCTTTTTCAAATTGTAGGAATTGTTAGAACTCTCAAACTACGACAAACAGCTTGATTAGCATGTTCCTCCTTCTTATATAGACCCCTCTCTACCCAGTCTTTTGCTTTCCTTCCTGCTTTTCTTGATTCACCTTCTAATCATTCTACAGCCTCTCATCGTTCTTCTTGGACCTTAAAAGGTGCTTTTTCTGTTCACAATGATACATTTATATCCAGCCGTCAATTCCCTTGTATGATCATAAAGTCTCACTCATATTTCACATCAACTCTACTGGTAACTCTCCTCTGCGACGGGTAATGTACCAATTGGACCGTTCTCAGGCCTTTCGTCAACTATACTGATTGCTGTCTATAGAATAACTTACGATTAAATCGAAATCAAGCTTCAATCATTTCTCACTCCTCAAAGGTAACTTTGTCACTCAAGGTACCTTTTCCAAACCCTCACTTGTCTCCACCGAAGTTAATAAGTCACAGTAGACAAGACCGTCTTCTACCCTACAAAGGTAAGTTTATAACACGATTCGCCACCTTATTCCCATTCCTTATCCTGCTAGACAAAAACAGGGTTTGAAGTCTATTCTTCCTTGCTTCTTTCTGGGGCGGTAAAGCACCGTATATGTTCTTCAATGAACTTGCAGGCGGCTCGTATGAGCTCTTTCATGCCATTTCTCAATGTGAAACGATAGCTGACCTCTATTCTTCAGATATACTAGTGACTTCCCACTATTTTCGGCTGCCATTTCCCCAATAGTGAGTCTCCTGCAGCTCTCATTTGCGCCTTTCCTAAGCTGGAATGATTACTGATCTCTATTCGCTAGATTCCCGGGGATTTCCAGTGTTCATCTGCACGCAAAGCTCATCCTCGCTTAATTCCGATTAGAATCCTATTCGTCCCAGTTGCTCCTTTTTCAAATAGAATCTAATTGGTGATTAGCATATCGAGTTCCACAACTGCCGAGTTCCGTACCTAGCTCAACCTTAATGGTACTGGAGGCTCTGTGGATTGGAGGAGATACTGCGCCGTTCACCAATTCAGTCTCCAGAAGTGTCAGGAGAGGAACATCCTCTCTTGTAGGCAGGCCGATGACACTTTGTAGGGTCAAGTCAGAATGGAGGCCATCAGACACACTACTCTACAAGGCTACCAAGTGAAATTCAACACACCCCGGAACAGCCCATATCAGGCCTTCCACCTCACCCTGGATTCCCTTATCGTTGACCTGCTGAAGAAGGGCCCCGAGTCTCTTCAGAATGCGAGATTAAATTCAGATAACGAGCAAGAAAAGAAAGCTGAGGGTACTGGCTGTAGGGCAGGATCCGGATTGAGGGGTGAAAGGGCTGGTGCTCGTCACCAACCGACCCTTCCCAAGGAGAGACCGGTCCGAATAATATTTACTGAGACCTCAGGTGCCAATCCGGGGCAGGCTCGCCAGCTCCCATGTGTGATGTATGGCAATACAACACCAAACAAGAGTTGGCTGGCGATTCTCTGGCACTACACTTTGCAGGAGCTGGGCGAAGCTGCTTGTCAGTATATTGAGGACGGCGACAATCCCAGGCTGTTCATAGGCATTCATCGTGACATTCAGTGTATCAATGTCACTCCCGATGCTGCCCACCAGAAACTGATCGATGACGATCAAGTCAATGCCTGGCTTCATCTCTCCCGGTACAGTACTCTGACTGTTGCTTGCTTCCTCCACCAAGCAGCTGTTGCCCCTCCTGATGGGAGAGACCCTGTTCGTCCTAATACGCCTCTTGCGGGTCACAATTGTGGCTATTTCGACCCCGGACAATTCGATGTTGCAGAGTTCTACACTGAGCCAGATTCTGACTCTCATGTGAAGGAGGATGCCGGTCGTCAGGCAAAGCACAGGAGGATCTTTCTCAGGTCTAATGCAGGCTGGCAGAAGATGTATCATGTGTACATGTTCCGGTAACGGTATACAGGAGCGGGCAGTGCAGGACCGCATATGTTTCGTTGATTTATATTTGTTTTATTTGATTTGATTTCAGCTCCGCCACTTTCTCTGAGTCAGATAGGCTATGCTATCGTATTGCTATGTTTAGTTTGCTTTGCTGGAAGTTTATATTTAGGATTCCGGGTATGGAATGGTTATGTAGCACTGGTGGAGGCTGAGCTTTGTGTCTTTCTTTGGTCTTGCAGGATTACAGGATTCCGGTATGTGCGCAGCTACTGGTAATGATCGTGATTGCAGGAAGGCTATCGCTCTTGGGTTTTGTATTTAAACCAGTCTCCTGGCTAGTAGGAGACAGCAGACTTCGACAGACCTTCAGTCTAAGAATACACTTGGTTGAACGGCAATCCCTGAGTTCTATTTGTCCTTCAACTATTATCCTTCTAAGCTACCAGTCCCTTGAAGCCTCCCTTAGCACCAGCGCTCACAGGTCTACCCCCAGTCCTATTGTATTTTCGTTAGAAAGTAATAAACCTGTTACAGAAGAGGATTCAGCGCAATGATCGCAGGGTTACTAGATTTCAGAACCTTTCTCAAGAGCTGATTTCCTGTGCTCTTATTACGCAGTGAGCGGCCTATATGAACCATTATGCAGGACAAGATGTCCAAAATGTGCCTCTTCTACCGGGTATCCCACTATTACCCAAGCGGGAATAGCTTGCATAATTATGCATAAGGTATATGCCACTATGGGGGAGAGCATATATCCCAACCCAAGCTTCCTGAGTAGGAGCTTCCCGGAGGCATCTGACAGAGTACTCAGGAACCACAAAGAGTTCACGTTTCAAGATATGGCTAACTGATTGGAACGATGATTAGAGAATCAGTTCTCTACACTTACTAATGCATACGCATTATGCATTGATAGATGAATATCGGACTTGATCACTCCATATTCATGATACTATTAGTATGTAGCCATTTAGACTGCATATTCCATTATAGTCTATCAGGACGAAGAGATCGAAGACTGACTACTAGTAGAGTAAGGACACCCTCAGAAGAAATAGCAGTCGGGAGATTCTCCGAGTCAAGATGGGCAAGATTCAGGGTCAAACAATGTTCGCACTTTGTTCTGACGAACTGAATTTCTAGAAAGATACTTCTTTACTAGAGAAGTCAAAGTAGCGTGAACATTAGTATAAATAGTCGAGCTCTCCCCAATGATTGAGGACATCATCAAGCAATGGAGAAGAGACCTGCACAATATTATAAGTTATTACAATATTCTTCCCTTACTTTATTGAACAATACTTCTTGAGCCTTCCTGACCTATAATCCGTTGTCTCGACTATCCTCAGCCTAGTCCGCCTGGAATCCTACAGTGTTAGCTACCCCTTAACACTATATTGTTATTCTGCAGTCACCAAGGCTCCTATGTTGGCGACATCCTCATCAGCTTTATCCTCTATTATCTTTTTTTCCTCCCTGAAGATACACCACAGGCTGCCATAGTCGCACCAGAACCCACCATCACTGAAGATTCAGGGTCTTTAGAAGATTGGGAACCTGAAACTGATGAAGGCATAACTTTACCTTGTTCCTCTCCTTCACCACCCCCGTGGCCTGTCTCGCCCTTCTACCCCAGAGACTATAATTCTTTCATCACAAGCTATCGGACAAGTAGAACGAAATCAAAACATTCTTCCCAACCTTATTGACGCCCAAGAACAAAATTGGTGCGTAACACCACAAGGGTCCTTTCATCATCCTTTCCCTACTATAGCGAAGGGTCGTAAAAAGACTCGACAATACTGGAGAGTTAGAAATCCTCTTGCTAATTAAAGGAACACTAACCTCTACCATGGGTCTTGTGAGCCCCAATTCTCCTCACCCGGAACTCATCTGAGATCCTGATCAACCTATAGCAGATGACGATACTTCCACCCCTCATGCATCCTCATTTGACCCGTCCTCCCGTGCTATGACCACTACCTTAAATCCAGGATCGGTTATACATTCCCCCATGAGTCACTCCCATAGTACGCAATTTCGTGTCGAAAAAATACGTCACGATCAAATTCCCGTCAACGCGCAAGAAACACTACAAACCAAATGGAACTTCTTAAGCAATAAATCAGACTAGCCTTCCAACACATTTCTTCATCCATCAATCAAAGTCAAGACGAGCACTTGATAGCTTTGGATGCCTTATCGGAAGATTGTAGGGCCCAATACACTAACCTACAGTTATTACAAACAAGGTTAGCAAGGGGCGAATCAATTGTTGACAAGGAACTCCAGGACTCAAGAAAAGCACTAGCAACTCTTGAAGGAGCAACTCACGACGAACAGGAACCACTAAAGTTAGCTATTGCACAAGGATTTAGCCGCCAAGAAGCCCAGCAAAAAGAAAATGCAAAATCTTCGGAGGTTCGAGATAAAATATTGGAAGCTGAAGTAATATCGTTGCGGGCGCGATTTGCTGAACAACTTAAAAAACAGGGCACCGAAGGGCAAAGAGTCCTGAGACAGCAGGAAGACCGTGCTACCGAACTATTAAATCAACAAAAAACCAATGCAGCAGAACCTGATCAAAAAGACCGTCAAGCAGCAAAGGAGCTTCTGGATAAACAAAATCAGAAATTCCAAAATGCCATACAAGCTTTGACGGACAGAATAGATCATCACAAAAAGCCCAGCTTTACTATCCCACCTACAGAGGCAGGTGATGGAGATTCAGGACCCTCGAACCAGGATCAATTCAATCCTTGGATTCCTCCAAATAATTCTAATCCCGATAAACAATCAGCTTGAACACCAAGGCAAGGAAAAGGAAAGGGAGTTGATCGAGAAGGAAACTTCCAACCGCCGCAACCGCCGCCACCACCGCCACCACCGCCAAGTAATATTGGTGGTGATCCAGACCCAGACCCAAGTGACCATGACGACGATGATGACAAAGGAGGAAACGATGGCTGGGGCAGAAGAGGCGGACGTCTGGAACGCAACGCTCGAAGACCATCGGTTCCTAGAGACACATCTCCCGTACGAGAGGCATATTAGAATTCTTGCAACAACTCAGTAGACCAAATTGATCATTAAAAAATGCGGCTGAACCCCCTTACTTTTTTCAAGGCGATGATAACCAGGATGTTCGAAACTGGCTAACCGCATGTGAAGATTATTTTGATCAAAACCCTGACCAATTGGAGAACCACTCTGATCGCATTGTTTTCGCCCGCGGTCAAACCAAGGGAAACAAGGTAGCCCCTTTGGCGGAGAAATATCGAAAAGTCATGGGAGGAATAGGAGGTTTCACTAGAGATCCAGATTGGGCAACTTGGGAGAGATTGCGACAAGAGATTATCAAAAGATATATCAGTATCGAGGAAGAGTGACGAGCCCTAGATGAAAGAGACAGAATCAGCTATAAGGGCAAAATTGATACCTACCTGCTCCTTCTCGCAAACCTGAACATCAAAGCTGGACTCACTGAAATAGCGTGGAGGGTCCGGGTTGAAAGCAAACTCCTGCAAGAAATATTACGTCGCCTATCCCATTTCTCATTTGCCACTGATGAAGACTGGATGGAAATTTTAGGAAAAGTGGGCAGGCAAGAGGAGGAACTGCTAGAAAAAGGAAAATTAACCAAATCTCTAAGGACCCCGCACGCACTCCCTCCTAAGGGAAAACGAGAAGAATCGGACAAAGGTTTCAACACAAAATACGAAAAGAAGGGGTCAGACAATAAAGCTAGAAAAGGATCATCCCAATGGAAGACGCCTCGGAATAACACGACAAAAAAATTAATACGAATACTGCAAAGGACGACCATACCGATTGGAAAAAGGCACACGATGGAATTAAGAACAAGGTGGGTGAAAAACGAACAAAGGAGAAACGCTACACCCGTTGCAGCATGGACAACCACACCGGGAGAAAGTGCCGTAAGCCAATCTTGGTTGCCGCAACCTTCGCATACAAAAATACGGGAAACTCTAAACAACCATTTAAACCAAGACCTAGCACACTCGCGGTGCACCAACCTCCTCCAGCACGATAAGAACAACCTGCAAAGGTTGGCTTAATATGACGAGGAAGGCCATCGCAAATCATGGAATTATCTGATACACAAATGTCATAAGTCCATGCGTCGCAAAAAATCTAAGTATTTTCTTTCCTCAGTCTATGAGTCCTTATTTATCTCGCTGGGCGGACCCACTAGGACTGATGTCACCGTGTCCTTAAGAATGACAGGGACACGAGCAAGTCGGGTCCTAGATTCGAGAAGCAAGCAGATACTACTTATTCTTAAGGCAAGCATGAAGTGATTACGAAGATTTTTTCACACATGTTACACCTTGGCATGTTTCGGGAATCCTTGGAAAAGTCTTGGCGCTCGTACAAAATTCTCGCTGCAGAATGCGGGGATACCACGCCTGCAGGAACTGTCAAACATGGAGTAAGGAGACCGGTGGACAGGTGCCTTCCCTAAAAGAAACCAGGGGTGTTTGCCTTCTGAGAAAGGACTTTAGAGTTGCCCCCCAAAGGAGGACTTTTTCTTTCCCGCGAAGGGGTCGGATATTCCTAATTTGGAACGGTTTTCCCATTTTATAGAAATGGGTGTCTTGGGAGAAGGATCAGGGGTCAGAAACCCCCTGGGCTTTCCCGGGCCCAAGGTGCCACCAGTACAAATTACATTTGTTCGTGCCAGAGACTGGACTCGAACACCTGACCCTATGGGTGAAGAGAGGTGGGCCTGCCCTATCTCACCAACAAGACCATGGCGAACAGTTCAGACATACAGTCATATGATCACGTATTATACCCCAACCTGGCGTAACCTCAAACACCAAAAACACGTTTTGGCAACAACAATCCAAGCTATGCAACAACAAACACAGTCGCTAAGACAACCACGTTAGATGAAAGATAAGTTTTGCTTACTTTTATTGATTGTTTAATTTTTCTTGTTTTTAGCAATGCTTGGCGTTGGGATTTGGCTCGTTTAGTGAGCTTTATATATTCAGGAACCTCTCGGAAGGGGGTAAAGACCACTTGTAGGGGGTTGCCCAGAAGTATAAATTATTTTAATCATTTAATATAGAAAGTTTGTCTAAGGAGACCTATCTGGTCGAAACAATGCGGGAGTTGTAACAAACACCCAACTATACAACACCCACGATGCCTTCTAAGCAAGGTAAACAACAAACTTACGGTCACGTTAAGCGCATCGATATTGTTATCAACGAACCACACCGCTATGATTGTCCCGAGGGATATGCACACATTCATATCCTCGGCAAACTCTATCGAATCCCAGTCTTGTTAGACTCCGGGTCGAATATTTTCCTTATCAACGAACAACTCGTTAAGGACCTTCACATTCCTTACCACTGTCGGGCTGATGCAGTCCAAATCCATGGTTTCACTGGAGAAGCAATCTCTTCCAGTAGATCACACTTTACCAAACCTCTCTACTTGGAAATAGGAACCAACAAACACTTATCGCTCGTTTCCTGCGAACTAGCTCCTGCTGGAAAGTATGGAATCATTATACCTTGTGGATGGTGGCATCAAGAACACCCGATAAAAAATATTGCGACTCAGACGCGTGGTGCTTTGATGACACTGACTGCCAACCCTATCTGCTCCCCGAGGATGAAGGAATCTGGGTAGAATGGGATGAAGATGTGCTAAACAATCCCAACGCAGTGGTTATAGGCAGGATTGATAGGATTGAGGAAGAAAAGGTTACTATCATCGATCGCCTACCAGATCAGTACCACAATTACATAGACCTATTCAGACCTTCTACGGCAGAAAAACTTGCTCCCCGCCGTACCTTTGATCATGCCATCAATCTCAAACCAGATACCCAACCACCTTGGGGCCCGGTATATCCGTTATCACAGAAACAGCTTGAAGCCCTTCCGAAATACCTTGACCATATGCTCAAACAAGGAAAGATTTCCCCCAGCAAGTCCCCTGCGGGCGCACTAATCCTTTTTGTAGCGAAGCCCAACAGTCCCTTACAGTTAGTTGTCGACTACCGAGGCTTGAACAAGGTTACAGTACACAAGAAATACCCAATCCCCTTAATGACGGAATTGAGAGATCAGGTCCGTGACGCTCAGATCTTTACTAAGCTAGACCTGAAGGACGGCTTTCATTAAATAAGAATACGAAAAGGGGATGAATGGAAGCCAGCTTTTTGAACTCATTATGGCCATTACCAATATCGGGTTATGTCTTTTGGATTGGTTAACGCACGCGCTACGTTTCAAACCATGATAAATGAAATATTACAAGAGTTCCTAGATCAGGGAGTTGTAGTATACATCGATAATATCCTAATCGACTCTCAAACACTGGAGGAGCATATTATACTTGTTCACAAAGTTTCACAACGACTTCGGGAATACCGAATGGCCATCTCCTTGGAGAAGAGCGTGTTTCATGTAAAAGAGGTGGATTTTTTGAGATATCTGGTTGCAACCGACCGGGTGACTATGAACGAGAACAAGGTCGAATCAATTAAGTTGTGGAAAGCCCCTGCCTCGGTTAAAGACATTCAAATGTTTATTGGGTTTGCTAATTTTTACCGCCATTTTATAAAAAACTTCTCGGCAATCTGCACACCAATTACGAACCTACTAAAAGGGGTCCCTAAGAAGTTTTCCTGGGGAAAAGAACAACAAGAAGCCTTTGAGGACCTGAAACGTCGTTTCATCTCGGCTCCTATCCTATATCACTTCTATCTGGATTTGAACACCGTGGTCGAAACAGATGCCAGTGACTATGCACTTGGTTGTATCTTATCACAATTCTATGGCAAAAGACTTTATCCTGTGGCTTTCCACTCTCACAAACTCTCACCGGCCGAACGAAATTACGACATTCACGATAAAGAGCTGTTAGCTATCGTTGTCGCCTTCATGGAATGGAGACATTACCTAGAAGGAACGGAAAAGCCGGTAACAGTCTATACCGATCATCAAAACCTCCAGTATTTCCTTACAACAAAAGTCTAGATGCATAGACAAATAAGGTGGGCTCAAAAATTATGTGGCTTTAACTTTAAAATAGTCTATCGTCCCGGAACCAAAGGAGGCAAGCCAGATGCTCTGAGTAGGCGGCTGAAGTACGGCCCTGAGGAGAGAGCTACGCATCGCGAACAACAAATGCTGCAACCCAAGCACTTCGGAAAATTCCAGATCACAGTTGTATGTGGTTCAAATGCAAAACAGCTCCAACAGGAATTGCCTCAGATGGAAAGGGAAATGGGGATTCGGGTACAAAGACTCTCAGAAGACTCACGAATCGCGACAAAAGGATCCAGGCTAGCAGCAGGACACGACCTCTACAGTAGCGAAGACATCGAAATTCCCACAAATAACCGAGCACTGGTTAAGAATGGCTTAGCCATCGCAGTACCAGAAGGAACCTTCAGTCGCATAGCACCTAGAAATGGTTTGGTGACTAAAGGAATCTTGGTAGATGCAGGGGTTATTGACGCTGATTATAGAGGAGAAATCAAGGTACTGGTTGTTAACCATAATGAGGTGAACTATAAAGTGAGGAAAGGTGGCCGCATAGCCCAGCTAATTGTGAAACGAATGGATGATCAAGATTGGATGGAGGTAGAAGGATTGGATGCAACAGAAAGGGCAGAAAAATGTTTTGGAAGTAGCGGGCTAGGAACGGAGTTGAAAGAGGTCCAACTGACGATATGCTTCCTTCAAGCAAATGGCAACCATCAGTTCTACGATCCTTTGGACATAAATCAATACCCTGTATTACGCAAGAGCCAAGTCCTCCTATCTAATGCGATCATTGCTAAAGCCAGCCTAAGAAAGTTCGAAGAAGACTTTCTATCAAAGGTTAAAGAAGCAGCAATGGAGGACGTGAATTGGATGCGAAGAAAGGAAGAGTTGGAAAACTTAACTAAAAAAGAAAAAGAACTAGCGAAGCAATGGTCGATATTCGAAGGCCTACTCTACTACAAGGATCGCCTATTCATCCCCGATAATGAAGATCTGCAAACCTTTATCGCTAAAAGTTGTCACGATTTCAAAATAGCACGACATTTCGGACAGGAAAAACCCCTAGAAATTATCACACGAGATTTCTATTGGAAAAGGATAACCAATTGGGTAAACGAGTATGTCCGATCCTGTACCAGGTGCCAACAAGCGAAAGCCCCAGGACATGCTCGCTTCGGACTACTTAGTCCGTTACAAGTGCCTTATACAGCTTGGGCCTCTACATCGGTAGACTTTATCACGCAACTACCAAACTCATCAGGTTATACTCAGATTATGGTTGTAGTACATCAGCAAAAAAATCATCTTGCGCCCCATCTCTCCCCGCTCACCCTGTGCGCCGGACGTTCCAGGCGCTTATAACGTAAACTCGAGTTCTGGGTGCGTCCGCCCGGGTTCATTCCGTCCGGAAG
>Ga0307513_10000290_pt1 | contig 72981 bp, 74 predicted proteins | sample 15_EM_MG_FD_202174 | JGI IMG/M metagenome (GOLD analysis project Ga0307513, IMG submission 202174) | Populus trichocarpa ectomycorrhiza microbial communities from riparian zone in the Pacific Northwest, United States - 15_EM | ecosystem: Host-associated > Plants > Roots > Unclassified | place...
TCCAATGCGTCCGGACGCGCAAGTCAGCGTCCGGACGCATTGGACGCGGCCCTTTCACTTCCGGACGGAATGAGCCCCGGCGGACGCACCCAGAACAGGAGTTTACGTTATAAGCGCCTGGAACGTCCGGCGCACAGGGTGAGCGGGGAGAGACAGAACGCAAGGTATTTTTTTTGCTGATGTCAAGGTGACTGGGAAGTAGAAGGGATGTTGGCCTACCCGATGTTGTCTGATAAGTTGGCGACGACGGTGCCGAGCTTCTGTGTGATAAAGGGGAAGGAACTTGCTGCGAAACGATTTCATGATGCTTATGAAGATGCAGTTCTGGAACCTGACTTACTTATGATTTACACGGATGGTTCCAAAAGCAGCAAAGGGACAGTGCTGGCATGGACGACCGAGGAATGCGGGATGACAGAGGCCGTGAGAGCCTTTGCCCCTCTTTCCACATGGAGCATCGTGGAATGCGAAATCTTCGCCATTATCGCCGTCCTGAGAGACATACGCTTGGATTTCAACGGCAGGATCAGCATATGTTCTGACTGTGTGCCGGCCATTATGTGTATTGCACAAATGGAGTCTGAGGGTGAATAGGCTGGCATGTGGGATACATTGACACCCCTGTTCAATCGCTTCAGCGAGGTCACGATATCGTGGATCCCTCGTCACCATGGGATTGCTGCCAATAAGATGTCGGACATCAAAGCCAAGGAAGCGGTGGGTGGTGTTATGCACGTTCGCAATTGGGCTGGCGTTGTGTTGGGTCTTGGTCATGCTATGATCGCAAGAGACCTGAGGCAGACCGAATGGGTTCATTGGCATAAAACGGAAGGACACGACTACTAGGACCGTGCTCCGAAGAGGCCTAGACACCTACGAGATCTCAGCAGGCTTGATCACTACGTCCTGATTAGGATTCGCAGCAGCACGGGTGTTGTCAGCCATGATAGCTGCCATGGAGCGGGCGATCATTTTCACATAGTGACTTGTAACAGGTACCTTGCCAAACGTCCCAGGTTCCCGACTTTGTTCAATGATAAGCGGATTCCTGAGTGGCACGACTGGTGGCATTCCCATTTCAATCTGGGTTTGGGTATTCCGAGTGAACACACAGACAATGATTGTGTGGTTACTGTTTGCGGGAATCCCTTCCAGCGGACGGTCACGGAATTGATCAACGGTACTCTCAGCCTGTTTCATCTGGGTGCCCCTGATGAGAGATGTACACCATGCCTCTTGAAGAGCTGTGATGGCATGGACAAGTGCAAGCTTCCACTCAAGTATATTGGTGGTGGTGGAAGATGGGTTGCTCCTTCGTGGTGGCCATCAGTCGGTACCTGTGGCAAGTGTGGCAGTAGCGCCAAGATATTCCGGATCCATTTGGTTCATTTTCCAGAGTGTGCTAGACATTACTTTGTCTCGTTTTGGCGCGGTATATTGGCCAACTGGAATGATTTGCCTGCGATTGATCGGAATACGGCTGCCTTGCAATGGTCGTTAAGCCAATCCGACCAGTGTATATGTGGCTGGAATTCCCCTGCAGTTGTTGGGAGTCATTTGAGGCTGCGCGCTGGTGAGAGATGCTTGGAGCGCATTGTGTCCAGCTTTTGTGCATGGTCCGGCGGTGGTGGCCGACAGGTGTTGGTGGGGATGGATATGGTGTGGAGACGCTGATAGTATGATGAGATGCGAGATGGATGGCGGTCCATGTGTTGTGATTATTGGATTTATGTTTGGTTGGAGGGATGCGTGACCGGTTTGCCGGAATGTGGGCTTGGTTGTGGCTATGGCCCTGCTTGCCGTAGTTTTTGGTAGATGGCTATGGGAGGTGGATTTACTTTGTTCGTACCCTAGTAGGGTGGTTTAATTTTGTGATTCCCATGTGCTGGCTGGATACTCGGACTTCGGTCTACGGATCGCGCGGGTGGCACTTTTCCAGATGTACTACAGGCTAGGCGGGTTGGACTGGCGTACTTCTTGGAACATACTGCCATATCGTTGTGCAAGCCCGGATAGGTAGTCGCTCCATTAGCTTATAGTTATAAATAAAGTGATTGAACCCCTCTATTTTCCTCACTTTTCATTGCAACCAATCAGATCCCCGGATTTAGAAAAACTCAACACCACACATCATCACCAGTCCTCGTGGCGAATTTGCCCCAGCCACCAACCCTCCCTGTCACCTATCTGAAATAGCTTCCCAGATGGAGGATACTCTTGAATCCCCTACCTCTAGGGTGTTTAGCCTGTGGTATCATGAATTTATGCATGGTATCAGAGGCATGGTACCAAAAATGTCTGTTCTGGAAAATTCGGCCCTGAAAGACAAAATATTAAATCCAGAAGAAACCGAGATGTCAGATGGCAAAGTTTTAAACGTTACCTTCCAACTCGAGGTTCTAGGAGTCATCCAAGGGCTACAACACCAGGTAGTCAACCTCACCAGCACAGTGGACACACTTGTTGCCACGGTCAAAACTCTCTCAAACAACGCCAGAGACCTGTCCACGAATGTGGTAGCTTCAGCGGCAAAAACGACTCCGCAAGTCGGCATATTGCAACGCCCGCAAACGAGGTCGTATGCGGAAGCGGCAGCACAACTACCTAAGACACCAGCGAAAGGGAGAAAGAGATCCGCAATACAAGAACACACCCCTCCAAAAAACCCTAAACAGAAAAAGAAGAAAGAGGCTCGAGCACCGGAGGACACAAGTGCAATACCGGCCAAAGGCAACAATGAAAACGCCACTGTTTCTCACCTAAAAACGCCACGATCGCCACAAGACGTATCTACACCACACGGGCAACGCCAGCACCACGACCCGAAGCTTCGAAACTTGAACCTAAAATAAGTATGGCGATTACAAAGAAACTACAGAAATGTGGATGCTCAGCCCCCACCAACCTCCTGATCCAAATAAACCCCACCAACGGTACCATTTCCCTGACCACTGCCCCTCGCACCGAAGCAGCCGAATACATGAATTACCTCTCACCGATGACAACAGCCCTTTCAGCAACCCTACCGGACGCGGCCAGGGACTACAAGGAATTCAAAAGAGCACCCACGGACACACAGGTTGTTATCCACGGGATCTCGCTAGAAGCAACATCGAATGAGGAAGACTCCCTCTATACGGTCATGAAAGAATCACTATTCTTGGGCCAACAAGTCAATATCAGCTCTGCCAGGTTCCTCCAAAAGGACACTAAAATATGAGAAACCAAACATTACACATCCGTGGTCGTATCTCTACCTACAGACGATGTTGAAAAAATAACACTCGCTGTTCTTGTATTCGGGAGACACAAATCCTCTACGGTCATGTCGCACTCCAATCCTACGAAACAATACCGGAAATGCTACTTATACGGACATCCTGAAGAGGGATGCAAAGCAACGAAACATACCTGTCCTATCTGTGCCGGTGAACACAGACTCAAGGAGCACAAATGTGGATCACCAACGTGCCCCAAAAAGGGGGACAAAAAGATCGTCACGAATTGTTGCCCTGTTACCCCATCCAAGTGTATAGCTTGTGGCGGGAACCACCCAGCATATGCCGCTGAATGTCCAATCAAGATTAAGGCAAAGGGTGATGCTAAAGCTCATTATGATCGAAGGAGACCTTCCCGAACTCCCGAGGACATGGACACTACGAAATAATAATGGACGAATCTAACGATCTGCCGGACCACAGTGCTTTACAAAATTTAACAATATTGGAACATAATTGCCGGGGAAGCAATTTGGTGTTTTTAACTTTATTTTCGCTCATGAGGAATAGGAATGTTTCTTTTGTTTGTTTACAAGATCCGCCATTATTTCAAGGTGACCCACTTAGGGTACCAGGTTATCAATGTTTTTCATCTAATGTTATTGGTCAGAAGAAAAGAGTAGCTACTTATGTTAATTGTTTTCTTACTAAGAGTTTTAATTATTTGTGTGTTTCACCTGCCGCTGATGTTCTTCATTTATTGATGTCAAGAAATGATGGGGGCAAGGTGGTAGGGGGACATGAAAGATTTTCCTTGATTAATACTTACAACAGACAGGTGGATGGCAACAATATGGTGTCATCCGCGAACCTGTTCAGAGACAACACAAACCCATCCCTCATCGTTGGCGACCTAAATGTACACACAATGTACACGAATCCAGAACGAGACATGTCAACTACTGAGAGGAGAAAGGGGGAACACCACTTCGGGGTAGCCGGACTTCATGGATATGCAATACTCAACGAGCCTGGTATATACACAAGAACACCAGATAACAACACTACAAGGCGATCGGTTATCAACTATACCTTAGCCAATAATCTGTTAGCCGAATTCGTCAAAACATGGAGAACCAACATCCCACACACTGGTTCTGATCACCGCGCTATTATCATTACGATCTCCTCGACTACGTTTACCCTAACAAGACCTTCCCCCGACTGAAACCAGATTACCTGGAAACCACGAGGAGAGGCCAATGTGGTAATTGAAGACGAGTTGAAAGTACTAATGGGCAACGAGGGTGAAGGCAGAAATAATACCGTATTCAAGTGGACTAAGGAAGGGGATTCGGAGAACGCGATCGAAGACTTCGAACACAACCTTTCCCTTTTAATACACACCATCAAGAAACATGCACCGATCAAGAGGCCATGCAAGTGGTCCAAATCGTGGTGGACACCTGAACTTACACAACTCAGGAAGGATTTCACGGTCAAAACCAGAAAGGCCAAGGAAGACCCCGGAGGAGTGGGCGATGCAAAACAAGCCAAGAAGAAATACCAGAACGAGGTCAAGAAAACCAAGTCAGCTCACTGGAGGACCTTCCTGGAAAACGCGAAGAAAAACGACGTGTGGACAGCACATCAATTGACAAAGAAAAGATTAGGATCAACGGTACCCGACGGGCATAACTACCCAAGTGCAGCCTCCCTAAACCTTGCAATAATGCAACACTTCTTCCCACAAAACCCGAACTCGGTCGACATGGAACCACCTAGGTACATTGGGTTGGAAGAAAAAGATACAGTCGACGCCTCCGAAGTGGCACAAGCCCTCCAAAGGTGCAGTAACAGGTCCGCACCAGGACCAGACCAGATACCATATGGCATTTGGAAAGGGATACATAACGTGAATCGTCACGTCATACCTGCCCTTATCAATCACATGCTCACATAGTCCATACATCCACCGGGTCTCAAAGACTCGCTAGGAATACTCCTCCCCAAACAATCGAAAGAGGACTATGACGCCTTTGCGAGCTACAGAGTTATCGCACTAATGCAAATATTTTCGAAAATAGCTCAACGCATAATCAACCAATCCCTCATCAAATTTGCCAAGGCAAGCGGACTTTACTCGATAAGACAAACCGGCAGCCTCCCCCAAAGAGCCACATTTGATGCTGGAATTTCCCTTAAACACTGGGTCCAAGAAGCACAGGCGGCCGGCCTCAAAGCCAGCACTATGTTCCTGGACATCAAAGGCGGATTCGATAATGTTGACCACGGTACATTCCTTTGGAGGCTTCGGTCGAAGGACACCCCTGAGTACATGACCAGATGGATCTCAAACTTCATAGCATACAGACAATGCGCTATCATCTTCCCTGGCTTACCGAGGAATATGAAAGGCATCAACACGGGGATCCCTCAGGGCTCCCCACTTTCCCCAATCCTATTCGTAATCTACGTTGAGCCCCTTCACTCGTGCTTGGACCCAACCAGGGAACTTATTATTTCATACGTTGACGACATCCAGATTACTGTCAGCTCGCACTCATGGAGAACGAACACCCAGCTGCTGGAAGAAGCATACGGAAGGATCAAGGCGGCAGCTTCAGCAATAGGGCTGAGCCTTTCTTCACACAAAACAGACCTGATGCATTGGAGGACACCTAAGGAGCGAGCGGATAAATGCGAGCACCCTATCGTCATTGACGAACAATACGTTGAACCGGCCCCAAAAGCAGTCAAGTCGCTCGGATTTCATTTCGAACCAAATCACGGTATATGGACACACTTCGCGAAGAGACTCGCCCTGGCACAAGCTGCCTTTGAAAGGATAAAATGACTTTCCTCACCAGGTGTAAGACTTACACCATACAGTGCACAAAGAATGGCCAAGGGAATCATAGTCCCCACGCTGTTCTATGGAGCTGAATTCCTCGAACCCAACATCACAATGCGCAATAAAATGGAGACATGTATAACCGAGTACGGAGATGGATCACGAATTGTTTCTATTCGACCAACACGATAGTCATGTCAGCGGAGGCTTGCCTAATGCCGACCGACCTATACCTCGAACAAATCAGAGACATGCCCACCATTAGATGGGCTACAGTACTCCCTGACAACAACATTGCCACAGCCCTTTTCCCCTCTGGCTTTCCACTACGCGATAGCCTCCGTTTCCCTTCCAACAGGAGGGCTGCCTTCTCAAAGGTGGTAGGCATGAAACCTAAGACCTGGGACTCCACATCCTTCACTTCGGTCCAGAGGGTGTTACTGATCGATGACATCGCCAGAAGGGCTAGACTAATCTTCAAGAAATGGCCGGTCCCAAGAAAACCCAACATATGGTCACCCCCTCGCAGCGAAGAGTGCACGTACTACGATGACACAATCAAAACTGTTAGGGGAGCGATCTACGAAAAGTGGAAATTGCGCAACTACCCTGACTACCATGGCTACAGGCCACTGTTCAGAACATGCTGGCGATTCATGACATCACGAAAGTTTACCGCTGCGCGCATCCATCAGATGAGGGCCGGTAGGAGCTACCTTAAAGCACACAAGGATTGGAGGGACCCTGATGGATCTTCTCTATGCCCGAGGTGTGAAGAAGAAGAAGAGAGTTTTAAACATGTTATAACCGTATGCCCTGCCCTGGCGGAAGCTAGAGTAAGGCACTCGGAGTTTTCATTTGATATTTCCCCAGATTCATTGGTATGGAAAGAGAACAAGAAAGGATGGGATATGATGAAGCTTTTGATTTCGTTTATTTCCATGAATAAGTTAAATTTTCCTGATGATAAGAATGTTTTTGCATTTACGCGGGCAACACAGGTGCAGTCTTGAAGTTTGTTTCAGGATGGAATTGGAAGAATCTCATAGGTTGGGAAATATTCACGTTGATTTTATACTTAGGTATTAGTGAATAGTTTTTGTTTTATTTCTTTTGTTTTTGTTTTGGTTTGAGTTTTTATTTGCCATGGGATATTTCCCGAATGCAGTGGTTGGACCCTAGGGAGTGCTAGTCATGTACCTAAAATCATACCACGGAATTAACAAAAAAAAAAAAACTTAAAAGTAAAACCTAAACTTCTCGAATGATCAGTATGAAACTCCTTCTCGGTGGTGATAGCTGGAGACTAATCGGATGTCGGGCCCCGGCGTCCCTCAGCGGGTCCCCTTATATGGTGGCTAGAATATGGGGAATCGTCATTGCAGGAAAGTGCCTTAAGCATTTCCGGTCCGCTTGGACCCTCAATGTTGCAAATACTATTAGTACAGCGGCTCCCTAACCATCTCTCCGAAAGTATTTATTGGGCTATCTTGCTCTCTGGAGTTTATTAGTGCTAGCTATGGACGCAGATGGCCGAGAGTGCGGAACCGGATCGAAGGTGCAGTAGGCAGCAAGTGTGAGTATTTTATATAGTTCTTTTGCCACGTGGTATCTCATGATATAATATCAACAACTGATGGATAATTTGTGTACAGTACCTTTGTGCTAAGAGGTTTGTTTTCCCCGTCTCTATTTTTTGCTTGGGGGCAATCACAATCTCAATGTAGGAGGATATTTTGCTGCCGGAGATTTTTACCAAGGTTTGAGTATACCTGGAACCTGAGTTATTGGATATATATGAGTCCGGAAGATGTGAGGGGAGGGGGGGGGGGGCGCACCACCTATTGAACGTGCTAGCACAGTGGCTAGTACTCTTACTCGAGTACTTTAGCGTTCTTAACCGACGGCAACAGTTCGCAGACCCCACAATCTCTTATACCTACCTGATTTCGATAGTGCAGACACGGGGCGCGGTGGATAGGAAGGGTTTGGTAGTAGGTGCGGATTAGAGATGCTGGGTTAGTATTGTAGGCGTTAGAGGTTTAGGGAGAATCCGGATCCCGGTTCGCGGTGGGCTTATTTCATTTCCTCCAACGGCCTCTAAATATCCTGTACTACTTCCTTTTTTTTCCTATTGTTCACATAGATCATACGCGTATCTTTGCCTGTTAAAGTGATAGGAACAAACGCGGAAGGAGAGATCTGAAAGATGATGGTAATTGGTTGATTCTCTCCCCACCTCCGTGTTCCTTCTAATAAGCTAGACTATCATATCATACCGGCTCAAGTGCTTAGCAAGACACCAACCCTAAACACCTAACCTCTACGGAACCCTAAGCTCTAGCTACCAACACAAAAGATCACTACGTAAAGGATATAAATCTCTATTTTCTCTTTTAGTCGCGGCTCTTCTGCTACTCCACGGAAGTGAATCACCTGACATTTCGACTCCTCTTGCCGTACTTGCTTCCGCCATCAGCTCTTAATCTAATAGGGTCTCCCAACTCACAACCGCCACTAGTATTATAGATGTAGGCCTTGCAGTGACACGGGGAAAGAGTGGAATGTTATGAGTGCAATGCTAAAGAAGAAACCCAGCCCGCTGTATCCATACCGGTCTCCCGCTGATGAGGATTCTAGGTAGTCCAGCCTCGATCCTTGTCCGGGAAGCGCACTCGCGAAATGATCAGAATATGCCGTCTACCTGCTGAGTGTTTAACGTGGCAAAATCTCATCCTTTGTAAAACCACAGTTTCCAGCGGGGATCGTTTTATCCGCTCCGTGAACTGGGCGTAATCTCGCCGACGGCTGCCACCAGCCCACTCTTACATAAGAATTTATCGATTGCTGATCATAGTTTGTCACTCGAAAGACAGATGCCGGATGCTGGGGCACATTCCTACAATAGCTGTAGTACTAAGCGCAGTACCCAGTTGGCCACTGGTGGTCGTCGCTATAACTTGTCCAAAAGCTTCACTCACATTGTGGGGCGCGCAACCTTCACCGGGGCGAATAACGCATAGAAGATTCATCCGGGGGCAAGGGTACTAAATTCTATTCAACTTCTACTGAGTGCCTTGGTCACAGTGAAAACCTCTCCACGTTCTGGGACCTCACCTTGTGGGCTCTTTTGCGTCTCATTCAATGATACGGCTATTTTTAAAGTCTATGTGATGCATAGTAACTGTGAGAAATGATATCTGTCCTAAAATACTGTTCCGTGGCTCGCGGAGGTTTTTAGTGCTATGCGGGTTACGCCTTGTAACACCCATGTCAAAGCACAGGCACTATTTCGTTTATCTCGGGAGAGCAGAAAATACAAAATACCTATTTGGATACGCAATGTGCTCACCGCTGATTACTGCAAATCAAGATATACCAGGATAGAGAAGCAGGATCACGAGACACGAAGTTCCTGTGGTGCCGGCAATGCACGTTCACCCAGACCGCTAGCAGAAATCAGTCGTTTATTTCTGGGTCACCACTTGACCATTGGTTTGGCTGATCTTTGGCCAGGGTAGTTGGTATTTGTAATCGGGGTCTCTATTTGTTTGACTGGGGCGAATGGAGGACCGTTAGGTACCCAGCTACCCCACTGAGTACCTGAGTGGAATGCCACACCTAGGGACGGAAAACGTAAGCATTAGATATCCGGTTACTAATATTTCCTCCAACAGATTTTCTATTTTCTAGTATGATACCGTTGCTCCTCGTTAGAAGTTCCTGTGAACTTCCCAGCACCCAGAATCCGGAACCACTTTAACGATACGGAATACCACGCTGTTCGTTGTCCACATCCCATACCCACCCCAGAGATGTCTAGCGACCCAGATATGCACCTCCCAAACCGAAGACGAGTTAGCACAAACCGCCAGCGACCAAAAGTGCGCGATGAAGATAGGAAGAGGATTGCTGTAGCGTCCGTTGCCCTAACCTACTGATAGGATCTGGAGGGAAATAAGGAACTAACGGAAATCTAGATGCGATCATTGCAAAACGCGGAAAATTAGATGTGAGGAAAACCCCAAAAACAATTTATACATTCAACAGGAGGGTAGTGCCCCGATACTAACTGGTATCTAGGTACTGGGGAACAGCCATGCCGGCAATGCAATATCTCCAACATCCCTTGCAATTATCCCCCAGCCTCGGCCAAGATCGTGATCCCGGAGGTTTATGTCGAGAAATTGCGAACACGAATTCTCGCACTAGAGAAGGCCCTTGTGGAGGGTATCCCAGACCAAACCGCTCGTGAAGAGCTTATGAATCGCCTCGAAATACAGCCTCAAGGCCATGCTACCCCTCCGAGCTCTTCTGCTGTTGGGCTATCATCACCGTCTTGGCCGGGGGGTGGAAATGTCGCCCCTCACAGTCCTAGCACACCGAACGAAGACTATGGGGAAGAGGATGAACAAGGACGGTTTCTGACGCATCCAGAGAATTACTCCAGTAAGGGCCCAAATCCGCTGTCGTGGTCTGAGGTCGTTTAGGAACTCATATTTTCGGTGGTTGTAGGCTTCATCGGAGATTGCGGAGGGGCTACATTTCTAGATAAAGTCCGAGACTTCATCCGGTCCACTCTGCCCCTCATACCCAGGCAACCTGGGTATGTAATTGATCAAAGCTTTCCTGCTGATCCTACTGAATCATTCTCCTCGGCGACATCCTCATATTACAGTCATGATAATTTGCCCTTATCACAATCCGTTACAGAGCCTTACGCTCTACCATCAAAAGGGCAAGTTTTTCAATACTTGGAAACCTTCTTGAAATTTCATGGTTGTGGCACAGCAAGCCATCCTGTTGCTGGCGGCGGGATATTTTATTGGTTTAACCCAAGGAGACTTCTGTTGGATATCGAGGCCTTGTACTCCGGAGCAGCCTACAGTACATCCGCAGATGGGGGAGCATCGCCGGTGGACTATACGACCTTCTGCACGCTTAACATGATTTTAGCTCTGAGTTGCCAGGCAACGGCGTTTAGCTCAAGCGGTCCGCCGATAGAAGAGGGACTAGCTGGCCCATCGCCTTCCTGGCGTCCGGGCGCTGGTCCGACAGCCGTACCTCCACAAATGGAAGGTTACAATCCCACACGGGACCACACGGGAACATATCCCCACACCAGCACGAACACTCACCCAGGAATCTCATTTTTTGCGCGAGCCAAACTCCTTCTTGTGAACCCGATAGAAGAAGCCACTCTTCCGTGTCTTCGAACAGTTACCTTAATGGCCTTTTATCTCTTGTCGGCTAATAGGCGGGATGCCGCGTACATGTATGCAGGCCTTGCCGTTAGGATGGCTGTATCACTCGGACTCCATCGCGCATGGCGAAAAGGAGAATGGGTTTCGGGTGGAAGGAGGCGCTATAGTGGGGTTGACTGTCGGGATACTCAGCCCCTTAATCCTAGCGAAGAACTCAGAAGGAGAGTAGAATATGAAGAACGCAAGCGTGAATTCTGGAACATTTATGTGCTGGACAGGTTGGACCCTAACCCTGAAATCCGAAGTCGGGAGTTCTTCAGTGTGCCCATAACTGACGCAAACTGATAACAGGATATTCAGCTGTTTTATGGGGAGACCGGTGATGCTATCAGATGACGATATTGATCTAGATCTCCCTGTGGATGTTGTAAGCCTTTCTTTTCGATACGATTACTTCACAAAATTTCTCACATGACCCCAGAGTGATTCATTCCCGCCAAGTTTCGGCCTTTCGGCCCACATACGGCTGTGCAAGATAATAGGAGATGTCGTGAGCAGTAAGTTTCTTGTTTTGTAGGCGGATATCACAGAGGTCGAGTGCTAATTTGTGAACAAAGGGGTATATCGCATCCATAAGGTCTCCTCCGGACAACCCAGAGAGACGCAGGACGTCATTGGAACCATCGAGAAGGTTCATGAAAAACTCAACGCATGGAGCGAGACTCTGCCGCCTGATATTAAATTAGTGAACGGTATTGCAAGGGGGCGTTCGGTTGCTCTCTTGCACCTACTACACAATCAGGTAGCTCATCCTAATCATATCTTCGAAATGACAACTAAGGTCTCGGATTCTGGGATAGATGTATATTCTAACGACGAGACCGTCGTTGCTACTCGCAGCTAAGCAACGTACTGCTGCTCTCTGTCTTTCTTTCGACAATACTCCGAGTCTTCCTGCACATATTGAGGAGCATGTCAGTACGTGTATCAGAGCTGCACGAAGCATCATAATGTTAGCAAAACAGCTGGAAGAATCAGGATGGATTTCACACCATTCATTCACAGACCACCAGTATATCTTTAGCGCTATTATAGTTTTGCTGCTAGGCCGCCTAGTCCGAGAAGGGGATCAAATAGGCTCATTCACAGGGGGGGGCAATGAGATCCCTTCGAGTGATCAGAAAGACATCAGCTTTGGGATCCTGACCCTATCTAGATTTGGGGAAAGGGGTAACGGGACTGCTGCAGACAGTGCCAAAATATCCTCAGAGCTCAATACCGTTGTTTCTCGGATATTGTGCGCAAGACACCAGGAGTCACCCGCATCCTCGGTCCAGTACTCAGATCACCCTGCCTCGAGTGCGAGACTTGGCTCCAACTACGCGGCTACGGACTATGCAAACCAACACTACCCAGCCCGTTTTGGTGTATCCTCCGCCCAAGCTGATTCGGCAACAGAGGAGGTCTCCGCAGGGCTCCAAACGGGCCATTTCGATGGGTAATATTCTTCTTCTGAGGTTTCTCTCTCTTGGACTGTTTGTGGCTTTGACAGGTTACCGGAATCTGGGGTTTTAGCTTGCTTTGGAGGATATTATTTTCTTATGTATCCACTCTTGTCAATTTTTCAGTCTTTTTATGTTGCACGGGGTTGGGCCTGTATGGCAAAAACTCTCAACCCGACACGTTTTCTTGTTTTTCACTTCACCCCGGGAATCAGCTGTTAGTGAGAGCATTATACCCTCCATTTCCCAAGCATGCGCACCTTTTTGTAACTTTTACCAATAGGAGCATCTCGGTGTGTCAATCTGTGGCCTCTTCCGCAGGGCATAACATGGGCAAGTACGCACGCTCATCTTGTATTGCCACTCTGTGCTTGTTTTATATTGCCTCCCAGTCCAAAATATCTTTCCCTAGCCCCTGTTAAACACTCGGAGCGATTGAATCAAGAGAATGACTCCCCATAATCATATCGAAGCGGTGGGGGGCCAAATTTTGTCATCTCACATACGATATGTCGGACCGGAGATGCCGTGCTATCTGTTTAAACACCCCATTAGATATAATTACTAGAGATGGTTGCAACTAATGGAATATAGGGGGCCCGGATCTGGAAAACACTGACCTAGAGTCACCCGGGGTGGCTTTTCCAACCCCTGGAAGATAGTAGAAGAAAAAATAGCACTTTCGATCCAAAAAATCCCAACCGGATTCCAGGGGGAGGGTAAGTCGTTGCGAAAGTTAGGTAAAGTCCGCGGCTCCCTCACCGCCCCTGCAGACATGGCCATAACACGAATGGTGGTCCATTGCTGATCATTCAGAGCAGTTACCAGAATGAGTGATCTCTGATGATCAAGAAACAACACTACTGCTTCTCAGAGCGAGCTTTCTCTATCAGAATTCAAGCAATCGACATTGCGCATTGGGAGAAATGTGTCTGGTAAGCCTCCACTCTTGTCAGGGGTTGGTTTGGCGAGAATGTTTGACCGACGGAGGCGCTCTGTGGATAATATCGAACCGATTTCCAAGCTTCATGTACTAAACGGCAGTGGACATATCTATCATTCATTTTTCAAGCCGTTAGAAGATCTGATATCTCTAAAACTGTTGTGCCGAATAATAACAACCTTCGCCGCCGTAAAAAGTGCGGGGCGCACGAGGAAACCCCAGATGATTTATATCTAGAGCTTATAATTATACAGTTTAGCGGATGCTAGGGCTAGAATGGGCATTTATCATACTTCTCTTAGATCATGACTGTGAGATCCCCTGCCGAAGTTTTTAATTCGTCCCTCCAATCGCCGATAAGAAAACATCAGGAGCTTTTGTATTGGATTGTCATCCAGCGCCTAAACACCGAACAAGAGCCTAGTAATCTTCAAACTCTTCGACAGAAAGCAAACGGAACCCACGAAATGGAGAGAAGAAGAAATCGGATAAACAGCAGACTCCGCTCTCCCCCTGTTCAGTCAGACTTTATTTCAAATAAATTCGGCGATCCTTGTGCTGAGGTTGAGTCTTCGCTTTGGCCAATTGCCAATCCATAAGTTGTTGGTGGTCGCGCAGTGCGATGTGTTGCGCAACGCACGGCATACCCCCCCCGTATTGCACCTTGCGCTAGAAGCTGACTTGAACTAGCTCTTTCTCTGCTTCGATATAGTAGAAAGCACAAAATAACATCATCTCCTCCTGGGATAAACTTTTGAATGGCCTTTTTTTTGTTAGGTTGCACTTGTTGCTGAAAACTATTGTGGAACTAGCTTGAACGCTGATCCGCTGCACTTAAAAATAACCGATGAACAGCCGGGACAAGCTCTAATTTCCCGGAAGCCCTCCACCCGAAAGTACGGCCATTGGCCCTCAGGGAGTCGCGGGCAAGGTCGTTTGGACATATGTGAGCCAGTCTTCGCCTAGTTTTCGTGAATATATCGGGAGGAATTGGCCACCTAGGGAGTTTGGAAGGAGATCAGGACCCCAGCCGGATAGCGCTCAGCGGTGGTAAATCACCGATTCAAACTCTGTTGTGATGTGCTCGACCACATATTCCGCGGGGACTGTTAGCGACAGAAGGTTGTTTATTAGCAGATGTTGTGTGAAGAATGTGGGCCATATGCTGGTAGGGGAATTTTTTCTACTTATCTTTTTCATGAGCACCTCTAATCGGAGTCACGGCTAGGAAAGTATCGGCATGCCTTGACCAGCATACCCCAATTCCCAAGTGCCACAGCATGAGCTATATGTGAGAGGCACTGTTAGCAGTATATCCCCCGGTTAATATCAGTTTTCAAATAGATAGCTGCCCATTCAGGAGGAGTATGCCTCGAAAAATGACAAGGAACTCCCCCTTTTACTCCTCTAATGTCTGAGATGGCGAGCACCGAGCCTTGAGGTTGGTTCGTGGCTTAAGATGACCGTTTTCCTTAATCGGGATAGACACCGCATCCAAACAATCCTCCGGAGCTTTCACTAGAAACAGTAAGGTTGGGTAACGACACATCAACGCCTTAGGAACCACTTTTGTGTTGCAGTAATTGAGCTTCGCTTTCCAGGCCCAAAAGATCAATTTGATGGGTGATGGTAACATAGAGACCTGAAATGGAGACTACTGGAAGGAATTTTCCCATTAGGTAGACTTTCGAAAATTACTTATTCATTCCCCCGAGTGAGGAGGAGATTTTTCCCCGCTTTGGTGTGCCAGGTAATCAAATACTTTTGCCCAAGAGATCTTATGCCCTAGCTGGAGAATCTAGATAATTGGACAACCTAGATTTCAGTCTAATTTATTACCATGCCCCCTGCAGCAGAAGCAAAAGGGTTGATATGGAAATTACATAAACAACTGAGTTCTAACAGATTGATACCCAATAAAATCCATAATCTACTATACCTATTGGATAAACGGAATCTAAGATTATGACGAGCTTCTTGACAAGTTGTTCACCGAGGATCACTCGTTACTGAGGCTCAGGACCCTTCATAAGGCAAAGAGTAATCGCGCCAGACAGCACGGGGCATATCACTAACTAGGCATTAAGATCAGGCCAATCTATCGCAAAATCGATTTGTTTCGGCGCCGAAAGCATGACTAGGATGCACGCTTTGAAATGTTTTTTTTACCGGACATGAGAGCACCTGGAAAGATTCCCCGACCATCTGGGTTGACAACCCTACGGGGTCCTAGCTGTGGTTCAGCCTGGGGTATTTAAGAGGAGAAGGCACTGGCTCTGACAAATCTCTTTAATGCTTGGCCTCCTTTGACTGGAAAGCACTATTGAATCGGTTGATGATGAGAACTACTTGTGGGCTCTTAGCACCGGTTGAACCGGAGCTTGCTTTTCAACGAAGGGTGACACAAGCTCTAAGTCCGAATCCCGACGCGCCCAGTACGAGTAGTAACTGTTTCTTTTTGGAAGGACAGAGGAGTGGGGGAGCTCATGAAGGTTTCGATGTTAGAAATGTCACCAATCTCGCTTACTCGTGGGAGCCCACCCTCGGCTCTGCTCTGCCGGAGCAAATTTCTAAAAAGGCAGGTGATCAAAAGGCCTTTGTAGGAAGCACCCCGACATGCCAGTGGTGTCTGTGCGAGCGGGGACAGATCCCGAGATGATTCAGTTAGGCATCTCCAGTTCGGTCGAGTTTTCATGACTTAGTACCACATCGCAAAGAAATTAATAATTGATTGGTAGTTTCTCTGACAAATACTGCTGCGATACCGATATCGGAGGGAGGAATCTTTAATCCACATACACACGGACACGTTCACACGAGGAGCGAATTTTCTACTACTCCCTGACTATATGCGGTGCTTCCAGGCATGCAACTTTGTAAATGCACTAACAAGGTATGTTGGGCTTGAAAACTAATCTACTGTACAGTGCTCCTTTAATATAAATAATAGTATTCTTAGGGGCCAAAGAACACACCCAAGGAGAGGGTGTAGCGCTCATATTTCCCTAGGCCGAGCTTGCACAACATCCTCGGTGGCTCCCGTGAGAGTAATCAGGAACTCAACTATGATACCGGGGTCTCAGCGGGTGTTTCATTCACATTCTAGATTGGCCAATCCATGAGCCGCCTGCCGACATGTTGTTTTAAACCATCTCACGGGGCCCCGGCTTCTATCAATAAGTGGTAAAAATACCGAGGCTTACCCATGCCAAGTTGGGCTCTTGCACCTGAGCAGAGCCAGGTCTCAAGATAGACCTACCTTTATTGAGTGCGTTGGGGTGATGGGTATAAGAGTTGTGCTATTACTAATTATCATGGCTACATGGAGAAGATAGGAGTGATACCTGTTATGTACAGACGTTCTTCAAGCCTTAGTACCGGTATCTCTTATTTAATCTTGTTTCATCAAAAGCCGTTCAGATGTAGAATTCTAGAGGTTGAGTAGAGAAATCTTCTTGTTTGTATATTATTGACTTTGTTTACCGCTGAGAGGGGAAATTGTGCTGGGGGTATTCAAGATTAGGATTGAAAATGATGACTGGAGAGGAGATACTAGTAGGCAATTTGATGAGAAGTAGATGGCCGAGCTCGAACACAAGAAATGGACCGACCCCCCTTGAGCATAGACATTTAACTTGATTACAACTACTGCACTGCGTGTAAATATAACAAGATAAGAACCCTGGAGCCTAGTAGGTATCTCAGCGAGAGTGAAACATGATATTATGATGAAGTAATTGCTATCGTTTGGGGGACGAGTATTGTGAGAGCTGAGTATGCCCGGCGAGGTGGAGGGAGGGGGGTCTGCTTCTTTTGCCACCAAGCCCGGCCAATTGAGACGCCGAATAGAAAAGGTCCAAAGTTCAAACTTTGAGCTGCCTTCAAGACTTTTGGGCATGAGTTCGAACTCCAGAACAACGATACATGCAATCAGGCAGCCTAGGCCCCAGACGCCAACGCCCTTGTAATTGTGGTATCGAGTCAAAACACCTAATTTCCTAATTACTTGATCGGGTACAGTACCTTTTGTCCCCAGATTGGGTCTACCATAGTGTTTCCTCCCCAGCCCCCTACACCCACGATACTCCAGCTATACCCCCCACGGCCCTCTCAACTAAGGGTACCTACAGACCTTGCTACCGGAGTCTTTTCCAATGAGTAAACCGGAATCAACAGGTGGTTTTTTTGGCCATTCGCCCTCAACCGCCAAGGTTTGAATAGCCCTTCCCATCTAGCCACCGGAAGGAGGGAGGTACTATTATTAAGTATTCTTTACCATACTTCCCATTCCTTTTCTTCACAAGAGCAAATGCTAACATTTTTCCTCTATAAACTCCACATTTACCCATAATTTATAGTCGGATAACCCCGATACTTTAGCGAGACCGGATGACATCGATCAGGCCCTACGTTTCCCTCAACTATTGGATTTCTTACGCTCTTCCTATGGTTATAGGCTCAACTTACCTTTGTGTTGAGACAAAGGATGGCATCGATACGATACAAGTTCCACGGTATAACAGTATAGTGGGGATAGGCAGGCTGATAGGGTGGCCTTGAGAGAATATTTATGGAGTACCGCAAGAACTCGAATAATTGAACCTCGTGCTAAGACGTCCGAAATTCCCTCTCTTAGATACGAGGCGAGCGCACAGCGAAAACTGAACTCCTCAGCCCGAGCTTGAGACAGAAAAAAAAGAAAAAAGAGCCACACCTTACCAGCAGGGGCAATTCCAACGTGAGGTTCAATCTTTCGAGTTCTTACGGTGGTCGGATTTTGCGGCAGGTCACCAAATGAGGGACCACCCCAATAAGCTTCTAAGCCCGGTTCAGTGGGGGCGGGAAGGGGTGCTATAACAGTTTAGCCAGACTTAAGACACTACATTCCGAAAATACCTGTGTCCTGCCACTTGCTCTTACGATAGAGTTGGTGGATGGGATTAAACATAGTCCATTATATAATAGTTAAGGCTTGAGGATGGATTCAAAGCTTAGGCGCTCTATCTAACAAAGGGAATTCCCATCCCTTGATATACCCTCCTATCATTACGCGAACAATACTCCATACCAAGATAATGTCAAGAAGCCGCTAGAATACTCGAGTACATAAAATCCATGTTAGAAATCAGCTAGTTCTGCTCGGCATGCTATAGTTTCTTTTGTTATATGCAAGTGCAGAAGCATGAGAAATATGTTTTCGTTGGTGGATGGGAAGGAGCATAGACGGTTAAAGGAACGCATAATGGCAAAAAGAGATGAAGGAAGAACAAGAGTTGGGCATTGGATCAAAGGTGCAGGAGAGCAGGAGTCTTTGTGATGCAATTCATTTGTTTAGAGACTACACAGAATGATTCTTTCTTTTGTTTGGAACGCGGAGGAAGGAAAGTGGAGATGTGTGGTGATCGATAGAAGGATCAGAGCTTGGTTTTGTTTTTGATATATACTTCTGTCCTTACCACTAGATTAGCAAACAAGAACGAAGAGAAGACGTTGCGCGCTATCCATCCCAGCTGCTATTCGGTGACGTATATTTGACCATTTTCAATAATTCATACAGGTAATATCACAGGACCATTATAGGTATCAGTCATCAGGGATGAGGAATCACACTGCTCAACACCTTCTTTCCTTTTTACTCGTGCTTCACTTCTGAATGTCTTAATTAAAAGATGATTTTCATGGCCATCATGAATTGTCTACGATAATATGTTAATTTTCCGAAACGCTAAAATTAGTGGGTTTCTGGGTGCTCCTAAGCGAGTCAGGGATCTCAGGACATCACATCACCGTATCTCGTGCCGCTGCCGGTATGTACCAACAAAGCTTATGCTAACATCACTGCGCCCCCACCAGGTTTCCGCCGAGGCGAGAACAACAAACCTGACGCCCTATCAGTACCGGCACTGCATCACCTCCAAGAAGCCCGACGAGACTCCCCAACTTCTGGGAGAGGAAAGAGGAAGAGGGAAGAGGAAGAGGAAGAAACCTCCCCAAGAACCCCAGTCAAATATCGCTTTAGCCTATAAGCTGCGGCAGACTTATCGCACCGCCAGAGTTTTGCCTCAAAAGGTGAGGCTTGTCAGCTTTTCACTCTGTTGATTTTTCGATTTCCAAGCCCAAACCCCTCTCGTTAACTACTCACTCCGGCGGAGTGTGTATTTCCTTCTCTATTTTGAAACCACCCTATCTGCCTGGCCGGATCAGGAATCATTTCCGAATTCTCCCATCATGGTTAGCCATAGGGGCTATCCCGCTCTGAAACATCCACTCGTGATCGACCATGCCTGAGTACACCACACAGAATACTATTTACTCAGGTATGGACGTGGGTGATCGGACAGATAGGGATTAAAAACATATGAGGATACATAGATTTTCAATCCCTGTCTGCCCGATCACCCACGTTCATACCCTAGTACACAGTTACCGGCATTATACCAGCACGGTAGCTTTTCCCGTGGCCTCACGGGAGAAATTCCGATGGCCTGATTGCCGTAGCAACGCCTGCTGTGTTTTCCCTTTTCTTCAGTTGAAATACCTCAGTCCGGAATCGATATATCCCGCTTGATGATCGTAGGGGGATCCATTTGCTCTGGTTCGCGCACAGTCCAGATGAGCCCTACGACTTCCGCAGTTATTTGCAGCTACTCCAAATTTCAAAAGGGGAACTGGATCTACCACCTTGCTGTTTTTACTCGGGCGGCAGGTCTATACCGTTTATCCAAAAGCCTTTGTAGAGGTGATAGGGCTATCTTCTTCGACAATGTACAGCGAGAAGATGCCCAGAGCAAAATATCATGCAATTTTCCACCATTTCAATTACTTCTCTACCTATGTTGTTCCCTTAAGTTTTTACTTGCATTACATTGTTTCTTCTTTGCGTTGTGCATCTCAGACTAATCTCGGTATTCTAACTCTCACCACCTCTTTCGGATCATATAGACTTCCCACATCCACGCGTAACGGATTCGGGAAATTGTCGCCCTCATTCCTCTTTTTATCGGTCTTTATTCTCTCCGCTGGAGCCAGACACGACGCCCACTTCAGTTCCGGCGTTCGACCCCGACTTCACGTTAGAATAGCTAAGCATCAACTGCGCAATATCACAATGTCTGGTTTCGATAGTCAAAGTAGTCGCCCCAACCACAATGAATTGGTCAATCTTTTTGGGGAGCCGATTTCCACAAAACCTCCTAGTCGGCAATTTGATAGTTTTTCCGAGCACCCAGTTCCTCGGAGCTACTTCCCAAAAACAAGCTCAAAGGAGCCTCTTTCTACAAACAAGTGCGCCAATGGCTATTGAATGCGCCCCGAGAGTAATAGCTAACCCCTTGAAGATTTTACTCAAACCTCTTTCTCGGTAACCAAACCCAGGGCGTCTGGACATTGCCATATATGATCTGGTGGAATAAGACGGGTAGGGTACCCGGCCTAAGCGTCTCCCATACAGAGCAACACCAATTCGTGAGTATTACCTTTTCCTCCTCATACGCGGCACCTGTTATGTATCTGACAATCACAGATCGCAGGGCCCGTTCCAAGTGCTGACCCATACCAATATTATATTTCTCCTATTGGTATCGCGTCTATTACATTCTCGGCCAGAGAGTTTGCTGAGAGACGCTCGAATATCTCTCTAACTAATCCACACAGTCGCTCCGTCAACCTTAATCTGCATGCAAATACCGATAAATATGGGCCGGTTGGGCACAAAATAACCTTTCCTCTAGTTCAAGGTATGGGGTTTGTCACAGGGAGGTATGATCAGCTGACTCCTATTATTTCCTCATCTTTTGAATTCGTCGAAATAGAAGCCTTGCCGGGCCCTCATGGCGGAGCACAAAAGTGGAGGTTAGGTCTTTCCGATGGAAGAATGTGGCTCCTGTATGTTTTTCCAGTAGCTGGGTCGGAGTCACCAGAGTTCACTTATAATCCTGGAGAAGGGCTAGTAGGATCTGGTGAGTTCACAGGAGTCATACAGATTGCCAAAGCGGACGCCGAGGGACAGAAGTTTGGTCTTGAGGAAGTTACGGATTTGGCAGCTGGTGTGTACCCAGCTACAGTTGAAATGACGGGGTGTGTGACTGGAGATGTCGGAAGCTACAAATTTGAGTATAAAGGCTGGAGAGACGAAGAGTGCGAAGGTGCATTGATGTATGCTTTGCCGCATCATATTGCGAGTTTTGATGACAATACAGCGAGGGGAAGAACCGGCCTCAAGTTGCAATCCCCAACGAAGGGCCTCATGGAGGCTGTCCGTGGATGTAGTTGGACAATGGTTGAGCGAAGCCTACCTACAAACGTTACCTGGCTGGTCGCCGGTGGCCGGGAGCCAAACAGACAAGTGACCGAACTTATCGAACGAACATTAGTCAACGAGAGCAAAAGTGATATCATAGGCGAAACGAATCTGAATAGCATGTATTTTAGCGGGAAGGTAAGTTGCCCTTGGTCTAACCTTCATGGTGTGGGCTAACCTGATCTTTAGGCCTTTGCAAAATGGGCACAATTTGCTTTATTAGCGCACGACGTTGTGAAAAAAGAGAACTTGACCCGAGAGGCGCTAGGGAGATTGATCACAGCCTTAGATCCCTATGTCAATAACCGTCAAAATCCTCCACTCGTATATGATGGTATCATTTATAAATGTTCATGCCAACTATTGAATTGTTTTGCTAACCAAGTATTACTTTAGAAACTTGGAAGGGGATTATTACCAGTGCAATTAAGCAAGGTGGTCAGATGGCAGACTTCGGAAACGGCATGTATAACGATCACCACTTCCATTATGGATACTTTGTATATACCGCCGCAGTCATTGTGCGGCTAGAGCAGAGCCTAAACAGGGGAAAATCGCCTTGGTTGGAACGCAATGGAGACTGGGTCAACCTCCTCATACGGGATGTGGCCAACCCGAGCACATTGGACCCCTACTTTCCGGAGTTTCGTTCGTTTGACTGGTTCCATGGCCACTCCTGGGCCAAAGGCCTTTTTGAGTCCGCAGATGGCAAAGACCAAGAATCTTCGAGCGAAGACATGAATTATGGATATTCCCAGAAGCTTTGGGGCATAGTAACTGGTGACAAATCGATGGAAGCCCGGGCCGATTTGATGTTGAGTGTCATGAAGCGAAGTTTTAATCAATACTTTCTACTGAAAAAGGGAAATAGAAACCATCCTCCAGGTTTCATAAAAAACAAAGTTCCAGGAATTGTGTGTTTATTATTCCTCTTTTTAGGCTTTCCAGGCTAATGTGTCCTGTATAGTTGTTTGAAAACAAGGCGGACCACACGACATATTTCGGTCACGTCATCGAACGCATCCAGGGGTACCAACCCTTCCAACCCATCCTATTCACACTCAACTGACGATCCGATTAGAATACATATAATACCATTCACTCCTGTATCACCCTGGTATCGCGATCCCGTCTTCTGTAGAGAGGAATGGGAAACCTGGTTTTCAAATGGGGTGAATAAAAGCGAAGGGGGATGGAATGGTATATTGCAAGCGAATAGGGCAGTTTTCGATCCAAAAGGCAGCTGGATGTTTTTTACCAGCAATGATTTTGTCAAGGAATACCTTGATCCTGGAGCGAGTAAAAGTTGGTACTTGGCACTTGTAGCCGGTATGTTTTTCGTACCCCGCCGAGAACGCCCCATGCTAATCGCCTCAATCGCAGGTTTGGGTGGCGCAGATTGATGAGGGGCTCACAATTAAGCATGGGTGGACTTTGGTACCAATTTACGGCATGTGATTAGGAAACACAAGAGCGGTAACCCGTTTGCTAGCTATTATTGCCGTTAGGCGTTTCTTACTAGCTAGAAACACACCATCGATGTGATTTCATATGAACGAGTGATTAAATGTGAATACGGCTCATTGCTTGTGAACCCCAACCAGTGAGCAGCAATTTTCCCAGCGGCTCTGCATGAAGGAAACCCATGAAGGCGCGTGCGGTTCCCCAACTTTGAGACCCGTTGGAAGTGAGAAATACAACATAAAAGTGTTGATGATATGCGGAAATCAGCTACCTAGCAAATAATGACCTCCGGCTATCATGTTACTTTTTTGAGGGAGCATTTATAATTAACTACAGCCACCTAAGGATAACTCGACACAACAAAAGCATATGCTTGGTTTACCAGACTTGCTGCGTCAAGGGATATCCTAGATAACAGGGTGGGCGCCCTACTTGTTCAAGGGGGTGAATCTCAAGTATCTACGGCGAAATACAAATTAGTTTTCTTTTTCCCGAAAAAAGAAAAGCGGACAAAATGCGAGTCAAGGGAAAACCTACGGCTTAACCACCCTAACATTCCCCTCTCCAAACTTCACCTTGGCATCCTCGGTAGTAACCGTTGGCGGAATAATAACATCCTGTCCGACCTGCCAGTCAATCGGCGTCGCAACCCCATTCTTATCACTAGTCTGCAAAGAGTCGACCACCCTCAAAACCTCCGCCGTATTCCTCCCAGTGGATGCAGGATAGCTCATGGTAAGCCTAATCTTCTTCTTCGGATCGATAACGAAGACAGAGCGAATGGTAAACGCGATCTCCTGCTGATCGATACTCGTCCGATTCTGGGCGTCGACCATGTCGTACCGCCACGCGACCTCGCCCTTCTCGTCGGCAATGATGGGGAAGGACTCCGCGGGCCGGGAACCGTGGAAGGAGGAGCCGGTGACCTCATCTATGTCGTGGGTCCACTGATCGTGCGAGGCGAGCCCGTTGGGGGAGAGGCCGATGAGCTTAACGTTGCGTTTTGCGAATTCGGGCGCAAGCTTGGCGAAGGCGCCGAGTTCCGTCGTGCAGACGGGTGTGAAGTCGGCTGGGTGGGAGAACAGGACTACCCAGCTGTCGCCGATAAACCTGTTTCATTATCAGCCATTGCACCCTAAGAAGTACTAGAGCGGAGCGGACGAAACTTGTGAAAGTCAATCATCCCATGTGTAGTCTGCGCCCTGAAATTTGGTGCTTCACTACCAAGTCTTAAAGTCTGGACCCTTAATACAGTCCACTCGTCCTCGACTCTACGGGGGAGGGTCGTGCTCAATTGCCTAATGACCGGGGCTTTAAATGCCGGTCGAGCGACAGCCGTCTGCACCAGGCGTGGACGGAGTATCGTGCGAAGGGAATTGGCGAGGACACGCATTTTATTGTTTTTTGAAAAAAAAAATTTGAAAAAAGAGGAATTGATGGTTTAAGGAGCGTAATTGTTTTATTAAATTTTGTTGGTTCGGGGATGAAGGGTTGTGACTGTGATCGAGGTTTTGGGAACCCTTTGGCTGCACCTGAGGGGCGGGAGGAATGCAGGTGAATGCTGAGTTATCGATTGCGATCGGTTGGTAGGGATAGTTATCTGATCATCGCGATATCCGGTGCCATTGGGTTCAATCTGCTACCGAGTCATGTGCTATGTCGTTGAGAATTCCCTACTTTAGAAGAGGGGCCAAAAACACAGCAAAAGAAGAGCGGCTCAGCCCCTCTGAGAGACATAAAAAAACAAAAAAACATCAGACCTTACCAGAGGGGGCAACTCTGACTACACAGCACACCAGCACACAACTCGATTATTCCAGTTTTTACGGTATAGGAGATGGAACGGTCGAACTATACCAGAGACTTCAAGAGAGAGACTTGAGAACTGCATTCTATCAGAGGAGGCTGGAGAGACCCACTGCCAGTATTTACGCGGTGAAACAGCAACATACAAAGGCAGTGGAAAAGAGATCGAAGGGGGGTGGGGATGCGGAAGACAGAGGGAGCAAATGAGAGCAAAATTGCATATTTGATCAATTGATTGAGCAATGATATGGGCCAAGAGGTAAGCGGGATGAGTTGAACTCGGGCATCTTTAAACTAAGGCTAAAGAGTACTGACTGACCTTGCTCTACTCAAAGACGTAGAAACCAGTCTACATATTAGAGAACCATTTCAACACGCCAGTGGTATCCACCTCATTACAGAAGGAGCAGGAAGGTGAATTCAAGGAGCTATGAGCTAAGGAAACTATTTCTTTGCCTTTGAAATAGTTATTCGAGAGGTCCTGATTTTGGTTTTTGCTAACTCTATCCCGCGGGGTTTGCTTGATAAATCTTTAAATGTTTGCCTTTAAGCCCCTCATACAATTCCACCGGGAAGCAAACCCCCCGCTTAGCCTATAGTTCATTCAGAGCTATCACCGCCAATCGCAAAAAAAGTGCAAGACTACTTAGGTAGAGGCTAGTATTCTGGATGATAACCTCCAACATAAAATGAGGACGAAATAAAAACCCACGCATAACAAACGATCAAATAATTCCAACCTCCTTGGCCCCGGCCTCATCACTTCCCGGGTTCTGGTGAAAGGGCATAAAGCAGTTGTGAATCGTATCATGTCATAGCAGGAAGGAATAGATGAGAGAGAAGTAGTGGCTTACTACCGCTTTCCAGAGTCATCATACTCTTCAAGGTATCATACCGTGCATGCCCATGCCATAATAATCGCTAGTTTCCCACGCTAACCTCATAATAGCACAAAACGCTCCCACAATAGAGGTATTTCGGAGAAAATAAGTTGGGATCTCGGACTAAGCTGCAACAATGTTTATCGTGACCACAAACACGAAGAGATAAGATGGCTTCTGGAGTTGTAGGGAAAAATTAGCTTATAACTAAGCTTAATAAGCGGTGCCAGTGTCTGAGAGAAAATGATCACATTGTATTCATGACAAAGTCATATCCCATCACACACAACAAATATCTCCAACTCTTGCTTCGATGTTTTCTTTTAACGAAGAGGACCGAGCGAGACAGGTACAGGAAATGTGTCAGTTTCTTTTGTGCAGAAACTGGGTCAATTGAGTGGATGTTTCGGAAAGATAATGTGCCGGTACCGTACAGTATAGTACAGGTAGATGATGGTTTGTTGTGCGGTGCCGACAAATTCGGGATCTCTACACTTAGCCTAGCTGGAACTGAGAGTCTGGCATCTCTTAACTGAGGCCGCAACCTCAACTCTTGACATATTGCTGCAACACGCTAGAATTAAGCTAACGTATAGCTCCGAAACCCCTGCAATGGCTGGCGGATGGATATCTTCGCATCCCCCACTGCTAGTCTGTGGCATGAGCGGAGGGAATTACATTTTCCGTGTCGAACTGGTGGCAGACCACGATTTCTGGTGGAATTGAAAATGGTGAGTTGTTGAGGGTTATGTAAAGTAGAGTTAGTCAAATCGGGTCTGAAGGGAATTCCGTAGTGTTTTTGCAATGTACTATACCTGGAGAAGAGCCGGATGGGGCCTCCTTGGATCCTGGAGAGCGTACGAACATTTCTTTCCCCTAAATATGGAGGAGAGTAGTAGAACCGACAAGGAGATAGAACAAATTTCCTTCATCCCCTGGGAAGAGGTGTTGCGGCGGGGTCTTCCCCCCAGAACGAAACCCGATCCGTTAAGCCTTTCCCTCTCGATGGCTTGCATCTTTAGAATTGTATTACCCCCAGCCTCCTCTTGCTGGCCTTTCTTGAGCTTCCACAATGGGGCTGGCGAGATATTTCTTTCCAGGGGCTCAACAACATTGCCGAAACGAGGCTGTCATAATTCATATAGTAGCTAGCCATTTCAGCGGCAGTTATTAAAATTGTGGGAGAGCTATTTCGGGAGGAGTATTGTCAGACCAAGTCGGGGAATCCGAGGGGAGGTCATTATGCTTTAGATCCAAGTCAATCACCAGACACAATCATAGCCTATTTTACCTTCTTGATTTATTGTTTGTATAGAACTACTATGAGATCCGAGTTATTGTATTAATGTCTGGACTCCGTAGAGTTCTCCAAGTTCTCTAGATGGGCTTGAGCGGATTGGGACTCGGAGATGGTAGAGTACAATATAGATCCCTCTCTCGTGAGCTGCATTCAGACAAGCAAACTCATGAGCGAGCCCTATGAATAGGTATCAAAAAACGACAACCACAGAACCCACAGTTTGAGGCGAGCCTATGGGCGGCTCTAACGTTTCATTAATTTATATTTCCTCTGCGCTGGTTCTCGGTTAGTTCCTACAATATCTTCCCCGCTTCTCATGCGGATCCTAGGACTCAAGTCTCATTCTCATTGATTTTGAAGCTTGCTTTTTCTACAATCCATTTCTACGAGTAGGCTTCTTAGCCTCGCTCATGGGCAAAACTCAAGTGCAAACCCAGACCGCCCCTTTGAACATGTACCGTGCACGTACATCTCGTCTTTGTTATGATACTCGAGGACCTGCTCCAGGCAAGAAGTATCTGGAAGCAGGCATCCGCAAAATATATGACTGAAAGCCCGTGCGTATTACAAGTCCACAACTCGTATTCCTAGATACTTCTCGCCTGGGACAAATGCTAGTACAACACGATATGTAAGATAGCCTATCGAAATGGAACGTGGGCTGGGGTCATGGATCCTTTATCGCGCCGGGTATGGCGAATACGCACATGCTCCCCCGCCTTGCTCTGGTGGAAACACCTCCGATCTCTCTGCTAGATACAAAAGTGGGGCATCGGAAATGATATCGGCCAGCCGCTTCCAGTCCCTTCCCTAAAAGCCTATTCAGTGAACCGCAGAGTAACGTACGGTTGTAGGGGTCACTGAACACGGTATCCCGATACCTGGGTTAACCCTTGCACTGGCCACGGAGCACACCGGAGCTCAGCGACTGTACCACCTGCAGAGGGAGTACTACCAAGGTAACCTTGCTATCTCTTTCTCATACCTATTTCTAGGTTGGGTGTTGGTACGAGTGGCTATGTGCCCCTCCTTACTTCGAGCTTGAAGGGTTACTAAATCGGGTCGGGATTTCATCACAAAATAGACTACATCTATGGACTGAAGAGCCAAAAGACTCTGTCGAGTGATGCTTAGTGAATCTTATCGCTGAGTGAGACTAGACTAAACAGTGGCTTGCGCGAAGAAGCGCAAAATACCCCACTAGCACTTCGGTTGCCGACTCTCCTGGGAGGCGGGGCTTTAAGAATCTGCACGACAACAGCCTCAGTGCAAGCCTAAATCGAGACGCTTAGTAGCTTTTGAGGGCGCTTTTCATTATAACATTAGAGTTGTGCCTCTAAATAAATGAGGTGCCTGGGGGCTTTGTGATGCAGCCGGGTTTGGAATGTTCGATACGAACTTGCCCACTAAATTGGATAACGATCTGCGCTTAACTCCCCGTATCTTATTGGCAGCTTCTCCTCTGGGTTCGGTGAAATTATTAAGGGTTTTGCATGGAATTCCGAATGACCAGAGAGTATTCCAACCTACCTTGACACAAACATCTCGATACGATGGGGGGAAATTTTAACATTACTCGTGGAAGGCAAGGAGTCTCTAAAAGCAGGGATCGTGAATCTGTATGGCCCGGATACGCATGGATTGTTTCCCATATCTTTAGCGGATCCCTGTTTTTTCGGGTACTTCTTGCCTGCTATTATAAGTATAGTACGAGCGCAACTTGGGTCGTGGACCAATTTTCTAGGCAGCTACCGGTAGTGCTTGGAGGATATACCCACTCATGAGCGCAGCGCATGAGGCCGGGTGGCGAAGTTGGGCTGGGCAAGCCCTTATTATTGGCTGCAATAGTACGGGAGGCCCTGCGTCCCGTTTCATGGAGTTTCGGAGGGCTACACAGACCAAGTTGTGTCGGCGGCTGGGGTTGCTCAACTAAATTTCAACGTTCGTGTCAGCCTCGGCTACTACTCGAGTACTCGAGTGCGGTACGGGCACCCCAAGACCTGGGTTGCTAACCGCAGACATTGGCCAGCGCCTAATATTGAAAGGATATCGAAGTAAGGTTAACAGCAACATGAGACGATAGTTATCTTCACGTGTACTACCCCACAGGGAATCCAGTACCCCTTTCTCGTATTTTGATGGGGCTCAAAAATAAAGATGTGGTTTAAGTTTAAGCATATATAACAGGATGAATCACCTAGAGCTCTTACGTTATTTATTCCGGAGCAGACAGCTTTCGTTCCACACCCTAGCGGTCTTCACAGCCTTACGTTCTCTTTGGCCCACAAAACTGTTTCACTCCTTTCGCCCTCGCAATTCTCACGACATATCACCATTTTTGAGAATATCTTCAGGAAGTTATTCTTTGATACTATTTAACTTCTTTATTTATTTTTGAACGAATATTCAACCAGATATGCGGGCCTCAGCATGCACAGCAATTCTTGGGGGCCTCTTTGGGCTATCCTCAGCAGCAGTTATGGGTCGCTCCGCCATTGAATTGAAGCCTATCAGTCCTGATGCTTTAGTTCCTGGTTTGGCACCAAGATCCGAGGGAGAAGGACCAACTGTCCTGAGACCAATCAACCTAGATATCTTCGATGCGATGAATGGGTTGAAACCCAGAGCTGATGTCGACTTTTCCAGGTTGGATCCTGCCGAACAGGCCCAGCTCATTTTCGGTGCCCCGGGGGAAAATGGCAATATCCTGTTGGCAAACATGACGCTTTATGCTCCGGGTGGACAACAGATTGTCATGATGGAGACCTTTGAGGGTCTCACTTCATCCGTGGATTGCAAAGGAGATGACGGCGAAATGGCTCTGACATTCAAGTCCCAAGACGCTTTTGACTACGCCCATGAGAAGTGGGCATTTATCAACGAGAAGCCGGAATACTCGTTCTTGCTCATCGCTAACCATGATGGGTGTGGCCCGGATGATGAAAGACAAGCTTACAAGTATTAATTCCTGTTCATTTTTACGGGTGACAATGTTAACAATTTCTTAGTATTACCGGGATTGATAATGTTGAAGGAACATTGACCACTCTTCTGAAGGCTTCTCCGGCTAAATGGAGTGATATTTCCGGCACTTATGATCTTGATTTCGGTACTGCGTCTATTGACCCCGATGCTGCCCGGCGCCTGAGAGCTCGTGGATTCATTGACAACATTACCAAGGGTGCTGGGAATATTGTCAAAGATATTAAGGATGGCGTTAAGGATACTGTAGACGACATTAAGGATGGATTGGGTGATCTTGCAGATATTTTCAAAAAGATTGGAGATGCCAACCTCGATAAGACAGTTGTTTTCGACATCGGTGTTGGAACCAAAGGAAAGAGGACCAATATCATCACTGATAAATTGCGGACTATTCCCCGCCTCGTCGTTGACTGTGTTGATTGCTTCATCACCGGAAAATTCAAGGTCGCTGGCAGACTATCAGTCGATAACTTCGTCGTTAAGCAATTAACCCTTGGAGCATCCCCCCAGGACTTCCGTGCTAGAATGGTCTTGGAAGCAAAGGTTGCCGATAAGATTGCGGACCTCCCCTCAAGTCTTAACCTGACAAAGGAGCTCGCTAGCTTCCCAATCCCAGGCGCCGGAATTGAAATTCCTGGAATCTTCGAGCTTGGCGCTATCATTGCTTATGAAATCGGTGTCGAGTGCTCTATCAACGGTGCTGCAAACTTTACTTTCGGCCTTGGTGCCTCTCTCCCAAACACTGCTATCGTGGCTATCGACTTGGCAGATATCACTAAGACTAAGGCAACCGGTTTCGATGGTGGCACATTCGACCCTGTCTTTGATATCAACTCTGGCTCTGCTACCTTGAATGTTGCCGCTGTCTCCCGCCCTAAGCTTACCTTCGGAATTGAAGTCGTTGGTGTCGGAAAAATTGAGGCTGCGCTCAAGATGGGTCTTCCTGTGGTCAACGCTCAGCTCATCGCTGCCTTTGGTAAGAACAGAGTTTAGAATAAAGATTCCGCAATTCGGGTACGCCGCTAACTAGCTCCACAGACGAGGACGGTCTTTGTGAAAAGAAGCCAACGGCCTCCAAGACTGGCTTCAAGGTCAATTCTGGGGTCGCGGTTGAGCTTGGATTTAGTGTTGATGGCAAGCTTGGCTCTAAGTCCGCCGGTCTTTTCGAGAGGAACATCTTTGTACGCTCTTTCCCCCCTCTTCCCTGACATTGAGTAACCGCTAACCAGCTGGAATATAGAGATTCAAGAAAATGATCCTCGACAAGTGCTTCCCTCTCAGCATTCCAGGCCTCAAGAAAGGCCCCTAGACACGGAACCAAGCACGGGAACTATACACTCCCGGGATCCAATTGTTCTGAGCCGACAGAATTCCACTACGCCTGCCCCTACTGGTAGAAAGGCTACGAAGTTTTGAGATTTAGTTTCTAATCTATCATGGATGAATGATGTTTGGAGTTTTGTACATAGTTTTCTTAAATAGTAAGAGCCGATCCTCTTTGAGGTGGTGGTGATAGACTTGCCTGTGCATGCTTGAACGAGTGTTGTGTTTGCAGTGTCTGGAGTCGGGTAAGCCTTCCAATCGGTCGGGTAGAAGAATAGTCTTCCTTAGGCTAGGTTGGATTGAGCCCTGATTACCTCGACAAATCCTTCAAGCCTAGCGATGCAAAACAGGATTGTTGCTGCCAGCAAGCTCAGAGGCTTATGGCGGTATTAGAATATCGCCCGTGGTGAATCCTTCAATATAGAGGCTATAGAATCTCAAGTAACTTAATTGAATAGTATAATACAAGTAGTAGGTTTCCCAAAATCCTCTTCTCCAGGAAGAAAACTTCGCGAGAGTTGAGTACCGTAGTTCGGCCTCCCTGAATGACGAGAGAGAAAAAAGGCCAGACCTTACTCGTACCAGTGGAGGCAACTAGCACGACATAGCACATTGTTCGGCTATTTGAGGCTCTACAGGTAGTCCAATACGGTACATAAATCTGAATAAACCTCCTCACTCTAAGTCCAGAGGTCTGGTGGCTTCACCCACAAGTCATGACCCTTCCCCATACCAAGCAACTAGCTACTGTACATGCATAAGTTTTTCTTCCTTACTCTAGTCCTCCATATATCCTATGAGCTCCGAGCCCGTTGCAAATTTTTTGGCTTCATCGCTCTCACCAGAGGATGCCATTCGCAGTCAAGAGGCTGGTACCTAACTACGGTAGAGCAGATAAAGTTAGACAAGCGGCAGGAGGACTTGGCATTCGCTTCACGATGTATTAATATCAAGTACTGGTACCGGTAAGTTAGCGCTTAGAGGTACGGCACACTTGGTTGTACAGTACTTACTGCAAGTAAATATAATACTCCATGGTGCGGGTAATAGGGCAGATGCTTCGTACAGGGACAGGAATAGTTAACTAGCATAATAATCCCTCCCTTATACGAGAACACCTTGTCGAAGGTTTGGGCGAGTTCCTTGGGATTCTTGGAGCAACTCACCACGTTTAAGCGAGGCCAGACAGACACTCAAGGATATTTTCTGACCGGACAAAGAATTAAAAATCTAACACCCAGTTACATTGGTCTTCCCCCCCTTTTTTGTTAAGTTTATTTTTGTATCCCCCCCCACCACCCCACCCAAGGCCAAAGGTGAGCCGATCCTTTCCAAAGATTTCCCCCCTTCAGTAGTGCATTTCCCAGATGATCTTATAGCATCTAAAAGGTTTATATTGTCCGTGCACAGTACTATGTAGTACTAGAGAATCTCTATCATTTAGAATTCGTGATTGTGCCTTTCCCCCGAAATCAATAGAAGCAAAGTGCCTTTTTTTAAATAAAAAAAAAGAAAAAAGAAAAACTTTTTTAATCTTTGTTCTGCTATCATACTTTGCACAGGAGGTTAATTGTTTCTTGACATGTTAACCACTGCGTCAGCTAGGTATTTTCATATCATATCACTAGAGGAGCCAATAATTATCCTAGTGTCTTTCATTTTACCTACCTACAGTCCCACCTACCGAGTAGAGGTACCAACTCTTGTCCACTGCCAATAACGGCACTCGACTGCCTAACACTCAAGGGAAAAGGTTATCAATTTACATAGTAAGTAGGACGTTGTGGTACGCGGAGGTATTGCCCAGGGGTCATGGTTCTGCCGTGGGAGAAATCCATGAGAGGAGCATCACCATCCGATGGCAGATGCATAGAGGATAAACCAAGTCCGTAGGGTTTTGGTAAAGAGGCGGTAACAGGCTGTGCAGTGTAATACCTGCTTAAATGTGAAGGGGCTGTATAGGGCCCTAATTCTGTGAAAATGCTGCCCGCTTGCGTGAGCTTCCTTTTATTTTCATCCTTTTTTTTAACAGCTTCTTTAATATGGCCAATATTTGCCACCCGACTGGGCGTGAACTGGGATGGCAAAATACATGATTACCTAGGATCCAATTTTATTGTAGGAAATGCCACTTTCCAGTGTCATACTTTACATTGCTGTAACCTACTGCACTATATTAACTATTTACGATATGGTAGTGTACTATATTATCCCAACACCAGCCGCCAGCAATTCCGAATCAACAGATGATTGAGTCCATATGACTCCTGCCCCTACACATTGCACACCTCCATTCATTGATAATATGCGAGTATTGATTAGATAGAGGTCATCTTCGTATCGTATGAACTACTCAGCAGAGCCACGACAAACTATCCTCCAGTCTCTAGGATGCCTTGGCGAGCTAGGTTAAGGGCGGGGGGCTACCGCATCAACCCAGTCTTGAGAAATATATCGGCCGGGTGACCAGTCATACATGAAGTATCTGGCGCGCTGCATCATTCAGAACCCCACACTGAAGTACGCAAATTGAGCTAATATATGCCTCCTGTCGCCAGCAGTACCGTAGAGGCACTCTCCGCTGGAGGATATATTCAGCACGTATCGTGGGCAGCCGGTCATAACAGAGTTTGTTTCAGTCGTAATTTGATCATCATATCTAATTTCCCAATCCCACCCCACCCTTTCTCTCCTGACAGGTTCATGATTAGCTAGGCTAGGTCCGGTTGGGCCCTCTTCTTTCAACAGAGGTTAGCCCATTGGAAGGTCTGCAAACCCAATATGTACTGCAAGATGCATTTCCAGAGATGAATAAGGTCAGGAACCGCCCCACCTCAGCCGCCAAACCACTCACCATCTATAACACTCCGAGGTTACCGTCAACCCTCCAAATAAATTGAACCATATCAGATGCAATTTGTGCACTATCCGAGTGACCAACGGTGACCCCACTTCTGCCAACCACTCTTGTCGATTGACCCCGACGACCACCTGCAATCCAACTCTTTAGAACGGACCGGATACTGTATACTCGTCTCCAACTATTATGGATAAAACTCATCTTGTAGGATAATAATGTGAAATTAGCGACTTAGGCACGCCTGTTGCCAAACAATCGTCATATAGATATAACCTGGCCGCCCACTACGGGTTCCGCTGCGATATGGGAGAAATGATCCGACTTGCAAGCTCAAGTACGATAGTATCTGACTGAAAGTTGTGCAAGATCAAAGGGGAGATAATTTTGTTTCCCAATGGTCCGACCGGCTTAACTTTAAGGGCTTATTGAGGAGGTATTAAGAATTAGCCGGTAGGGGCCAATGTTTCTATACACCTCACCACTGAAAGCGTCCATATATCTCCCCTCGTGGTTGATTTCACCTTAGATTTTTCATTCGCTACTACTCTTGCATGTCCATCTTTCTAGGAATCCCCGTCCTTAGCGGGCTAGGAGATCGATTTGGTAATCGCCTTGCCTGAGAAGTGGTAATACTGTACGACATTATTGCATATTAGATGCGAACGAAGTTTATTTTGGATGTGTGCATGCCAAATCAGGACTCTTGGCGAAGGTAGAAGGGTATAAAGTCCTACTGATAGCTTATGAATTTTGACAGCATATTTTTACATTCAAAGGAGCCATTGGGGGGCAGGCCGTTGGTGCCTACTCCATATCCTAGCTGGAATTACTCAGAAACTTCGCTCAACCCTCACCCTAGAACTATTCATCGGAGGAACACCCCCCATCTTCTATTCTTCGTACATGGAGAACTCAATCACCTAGTGCAATTATTCCTCCTCTCATCGGTTTTTGCTCCCACAGAACTACCCTCCCATTTTTGTACTCTGGAATCCGGAAAGCACACGTCCCGAGACACTCCTCACCCGAGAGTATTATGCTTCGGCTTCTTGGATGGCTTTCACATGCGGGGTATTCTTCTACCCATTGCCAGTGGGGAGGTTCTTAGGCTAGATTTTAGCGAGAACGAGTGTTTGGTGGCCCTAGATCCCCCCAGAAGTGAGGGATTGGAAACATCACCACGAGTTGGAGAAGCAGAGGATGGAGCGTGGAGGTTTGTACAGACGAGTTCGCTTTCACTACCCACACGATTACTGTGCCAGAGGTTTTCGGTAGATGGGTGGCTAGTGGTAAAGAAAGGGCCACAAGAGGTGACAATACTCACTGGTGCAGCATATACTGCTCTTGCGCGGTTAGATAAGGGCCTTAATCCGTTACTTCACTGCCGGATTATGCCATCATTACCACGCGGGGCTCCGAGATCCACGTGTCTTGGAGGAAGGTGTGATATCCAGGGCTTACCAAGGGTGCCTTGGGGAACCACGTGCCAAGGGGTTGAAAAGGAGATCGAGGGCCGGGGTAGCAACAGGAAAACCAATGTCGTGAGCTATTTTGGGTACTGCATATTTGATAATTTGCCGCCCGATAACTATTTCCTTGCCTGAACTGGATTTAGCCTGGGAGGCTGGGCATCCAGTCATGGGTAGCCTCGTATATGATGAATTGTGAACCCTTCAGTATGCTAAGGACCAACGGGAAGGGCAACTGCTTTCCGGGGGTCCCCCGGGCATCACGGCAATTAATTTACGCAGGTACCGTAGATAGTCCAGATTAGTCCAAGTATTTGTGCTGGTGCCACGGCTGAACCAGGAGCACTGCAGGGTCTTCAATGACGCAAGAAGATTGCTGGGGAAAGGAAGGAAAAGACGGCGGATCAGCCAGATATCTTAAGCTACTTAACCAAAGCAAAGCCATTGAACGTTGACCAGCATGGGATTTCTACGATTGTAGATTAGTTAACAGCGATCATCGCTGAAATTCAACACCTTTTCTCACCCCCCCATAGAATTTTGATTCTAACACTTTTCAGTAATACCACATTCGCAATCTTCACAATCCTCTTCTACCTGTCTCAAATCCCCCCTCCAGCAGCGCCCCCCTAGGAGCCGGACTCTATCTTCAACTACTCCCACCATTCAGAATTTTCCATCCTCTCTAACATCAGCTGCAATGTCCCAAAACGTACACCGCCCCTCCGGGCTTGCGTAAAAATCTATCGCAGCAGCGGAGCGTCTATTCCTAACAGCACTTTGGTGATAATATCGTATACCCACGCAGGATCATAGATAGTCAGAACAACAGATGGTTTTTTCGCCAGAAAGGCGGAGGGGGATAGGCGAGCTCCCGCTCGCTAAGATGTATTCTCTTAGTTGCTTTATCCGGTTCTGTACTAGTGCGTGCATGCGCCTTGAGAAGAACCCTACTCTGGTAACAATGAGGCTGATGGGGAAGATTAAGTTAGGGGATAGCTAAGGGGGACGAGTAGAGATAGGATGAATAAAGAGGGTAGGGATGATTTTGCACTTTATTTGGGGAAGTTGGAGTTGGTTGTTAGGGGGAGAGGAGTACAGGTCGTGCTGTCTGGAGGGGGGGTATTTGGGGTTTGGTGTGGGGGGTGGAAATTGAGGTGGAGATTTAATTAACGACTATGGAGATCACACCCATGGGGGGGCCTACTGAAACCGGGGTTTCTCAGTAATATACCAGGGTCAGGCAAATAGTATACGAATGCTGTACCCGTTAATTAATTGCTCCTCACTCAGCCCTACTTCACTGGGCATATTAGTCGGGTTCCGGTAGTACAGATATGCTAAATACGTAAAGTGCAACACTCACCCTCCCAGAAGGAGTGCTATGCACCTGCGTAATTGCCGTTGATGAACCCTACCCACTTCCCACTGCTAAAAAGAGGTTTTCCATATGTTTGGCCCAGTGCCCCTGCAGACATGGTTCGTATCTCCGAGGAGCGATATATGGCTAGAAGGGCATTCGAAACTGAATGGTATATCATGGCGCCACCGGTGGCTATTCGACACAGCGCTCTATTGTAGGGTAGAGGAGGTAAAATGGTAAAAATGGCTGAGTAGGTTGCGGGTGGGATGTTTGGTCGGACCTTGAGCTAGTTCAATATTTTAGGTGGGTAAGTTCATGCTAAGGCGAAGCCGTCCATATCTAGGCAGGTGACCCTTTGCTTCTCGACTTCTTAATCCCTCTTCATATGTGCTTCTTTAATATTTTAACTACCATTGGTTCAGCTAATAGCGCCTAACAAGTTTTTTGTGAGCTACACCACTTGTCCTGGCTTCTAGAACACTAAACTGTATAAACTTACTGATTGGCCCCACGTCCCATCCCAACTACACTGTATCAATTGATTTTCCCAGATGTTCTAGGGGTTGGTCCCCCCTGAGATGGCTCTGGGAGACTCTTTGATGCATGCATAAGTATCGAAGCGTTTTCACCTGAAGTGTTTAAGGTAGGTGTTTGAGGTGCGTATATTGAAATAAATAAGCTTAAAAATTAGAGTAGCACGCACTCCAGTCTACCTACAAAATAATCTATAGTATAATATCTCGAGGCTATCATCCGTGCTAGAAATGGCCGTTTGATGGCCGCACTTGATGCGGGATGTGCCCGCACTCTGTGTCTGCAGAGGCATCCGCACGCACTAGTCAAAGGACGCGCAAGCACTGAAAATGTTTTCACCTCTCTTGTTTTTTCCCTCCTTCTCACTTTTCCCCGCTTCACACCTTCCTTCCTGTACACAACTTTCCTCAAGCCTTTCCTTTCATCAGGTTATCATCAATCAATCATGATCCTCATCTCCACTTAAGTGGTTTCAGTCCACTGGGTAAAATCCTCACCGTAAATCATTACCTCCGCAACCCAGATTTTCAACAATCCCCATTCCAACCAAAGCGAGTGAGCAATGATGATTATCGATAGGCATAACAACCAACCGCTCCAAATCATCACCCTTCCCCAGGTGTTCTAAACACAGCCAATCCTGCACTATAGCACGCACTTCATTTCCCCACTACAGGCCAGGCTTTGATTGGGATATAAGCAAAATGTCCTCTTGGAAAATGCAAGTATGGTAGTATGAATGGAGGTCTAATGCAGACAGTTGGGAGGGGAAATAAAGTCCTTTGTGTTTCATTATATTTCTCTAGGAGGGAATTCAATCAGGAGCGGGGTTGATTTAGGGAGACACCCGGAGTCCGACAGAGATCTTGCATCTTATTTGGATTAACAGCAGTCCTCGAACCCTTGTGAGCACAACTGATCCCAACGAGCCAAATCGCTCCTTTCGTGATCCCCATTAAAATTACCCCCCCTGTAGGCCTTTCTAACAACAAGTGCATTATATCTTGGGGTTCTAAACCACTCAGCCGCTAACAAACTCACATTGGGGTATTCTTGCACCTAATAAAATGCGCGGTTCAATTCACTGTCAATAGACACCCGATTTCTAGGGAGTGCAATGTTAGCGACTTAAAGTTTACATCCCAAGCTTCCGCTAAAGAACTAAAACTGTAGAAATCACCTTCGGCATATATAGACGAATATTCTAATCCAGCCTGAAATAAGAAATATATGATACAGCCCTTTCCTAAAATGGACAGTGGAGCTGAAAAATTCTCTCCGAGGTGTTGACCGGTGGAGACATTTGCTTGAGGTTGCTAGCTAACAACCCCTTAGGGTCTATTCAGACCCTTAAGAAGAGAAATCTTCTATCATACATACTCAAGTATATAACCCTATACATTCGCTCATGCCTTATTGTGCCTACACTCGACGTCTATAATTTTGTGCTTATCCGTATGTGCTCTTCCTAGTATGATATCATATCTACGCTCCTTCGACGCTCCTAATACTACAACATTCTATGCTACTACAGGGGTTATTGCACCATCGGTGAGACATTTGATATGCAAAAAGAACCAGCGTTGGATTGTGGCCGACCCCAACACCACTCACTGAGGAAGTTCCGGGGCCAACAGCACTGGTGCGAACATACGGTAACAAGTGTTCTAAGCTAGGGGCTAGGGGTACTATTCTCTGCTAGAGGGTTGAAAATGGTCCCTCATGGACACACTGTACAGCATGGACTGGTTTGTTTTTATCTCCTGCCACAGTGGTGCTGCTCTTCCGGGGAGGGGGGGTGGGTGATAATGATCACGACCACGAAAGCTACCGATTTTCAATGGAGAGGGAGCTCTGTTGCTTCTGGGTTTGGTGGAGGTCTCTATTACGAGGTTATGTTGCCTAACCTCGTTATAGCTTCCCACCGCTCGAAATTCAAGATGCATTGGGGTCGGAGGAGGGCTTGGGTTCCAAGTTTACGAAGGATTAGTTGGAAGATTATATTCAGAAGATACTGAAGCATTGGGATGAATCTATTGAGGCCTTTGAGGCTAAAATTAAGGTCGAGGATCGGACGGTTGGCATCGTGGGCTACTTAATCGTTACTTGTTTGATGGGCAATCACGCCCCCAAACTGGTTGCCATGGTTAAATAACTGGGGGCATACAGTAGTGGGTGAGGTATCTTTGGTCCCCTCCTTCAACATGGTAGAATCAATGGCCAGGATGATTACTTTCTGAATATTACTGAGTCATCACAGCACATGCCAGGCGAGTTACTTAAATGCCCAAAATGGCCGGAGTACCCACGTTGATACTATAGTTGAACCAGGACTAGATAATGATTTCATCGCATAGTGCGAGGAGATTATTGAGAGACAGGAGAAGGGGGAGACAGGCTAGCCGGACATATCCTGCTAGTCTGTCGAAGGGGAGCTGTCGGATGTTGGCCTGCAGTCGGGTTTATATAGGAGTTGATACAAGGAGGGCGACCGTCGATGGGAGATTATTTCACCCAGCCCCCCCAAGGATTTGGAGAGTTTCCCCAGAGCAGATACACGATTGCAATAGCTTTCACGGCTCATCTTTCACCTTGTGCAGAATCCCTCTCTCCAGCGGTGCCTCAGCGAAGCGCCATACCTGGTCTTCTGGGGGTTCTACTAATCCGGGACCCCACTCCTTTCGGATAATCGGTACAATTATATAACCCGCTCCCCCCTCCTAAGATAGTACATAAACGAAGCCCTCCAGATACCCTGCCCTGCCCCACAGGCATTGAGCGCATAACCCCCGCTCCAAGCACCACAATAGAGAACTACATCCTCGGCGGACAGACCTTGCGCCTGATAAGTGGATGGATAGTGGCAAATTCCCCATTAAAGGGGATTCTGGGGGTGGACATATTCCTTTCTGGACTGGGACATATGGCTCTGTGGAGAAGAGTCTTGATGTCAGCAATTCAAGGATGGTAGCAATGAGGTCTGGGAGGTTTGAGTGGGTGCTAAGTGGGCCTCGAGAGACGGAGCAAGTGACGAGAGAATATCTACGGAGGCGGGAGCTATTTGGTACCCTATCTTAGGGATATAGTTGATTAGCAAGGAGATAAGAGCGTATGAGAGTTCTGGGAGGACTTATTACTTTTTCCCTATTCGATATTTAATTGACAGTTTCTATAGACGCACGTTTATGGAGACATCGGTCCTCACTCGACCCAAGCCCGAAACACTACTAGCTGTGTGAGCACAGTACTAGTATTAAGGCACTAGGGGGTTTAGAGTTAAAAAAGTGACCCTTTAGGGACGAGTAAACACTGGGAGTTGCATTGAGTTATTTTATTGTGTTAGTCAATAATACCCCTATCTTTCTGGTGGTATATTTAAGTGCACTAAAGTAACTAGAGGCAAAATGTATAGGTTATAGTAAAGCCTATACATACTAAAATTATTCATTAATCCCAATTCCTCAGCCAAATTCCAAACCCAAGTGGCCTTTTAGCAGAGGTGACATACTTTGGTGGTGTGGTAATATTTCAGTACTTTTTCCTTGATTTTTTGGTTCTCTTTCCTTCATGTACGAGTGCTGTTTCCGAGCCCCGGTGTGCTACAATGACTAGAAGCCCGCAGCCGATATGGACTCTCCGGCTTCCATACATATGCAGAAAGAAAAAGAAAAAGAAAAAAGAAAAAGAAAAAAAGTATCGTATCATATCACAAGGCAAAGTCATGATAAGCCGGCCATCTTTGAGCCAAGTTGACATGAAACGCCCCAAGTGAACTAAAAAATGCCGATTTTCCCAAAAATTTAACATCGTGTATGCCCGCCAGACATGCGCATAATCAGTTTGAGGACCCTGCAGACAACATCACAAGCGCCTCCGCGAACAGTGAGCTGCGCAATACTGCTTACGGCCTACCCACAGGTGAAATTTTTCGTGCAGCAATTTCTACACACAATGATGTATCATAAATTAGGACATCCGCATACACTCAAAGTTGGCCTATTCAGTGTGCGAGCAGTCACCTATTGATAAAATCGGAAGGGTGATATAAAGTGATCAAGAGCAGGTTTGCAATCTGGCAATAAGTGAATTATAATACCGTATCTAACAATAAGGCAATCGTGCAGCGACCGCCGACCAACGAAAAATACCCTACCTCATTTTTAGACACTTTATGCCAGATACAAGGATAGGCGGAAAATTAATCAGAAGGGTGATACCGTACTGTAGCATGAGATGCCAAATGAGTCCAGCACAAACTGACTTGGTGGGCGGACGGTTTGTATAGTCTAAACCCAATCCAAGTTTCGGGACCCCAAATGTGGAGCACGACTTTGGGGGCGGGGGAAAGATTGCGGGAAGTAGGATACTATACTTGCGAGACAGTCAAAATATTGTCGTGTGTCTTTAACGCGGTTTTCCAATATAATTCTCACCAGGAATTAACAACCCTTCAAACCTTAATGGGGGCCTGTCGGTATGATACTCCATAATGTTCTTGGAACACAACGCCCGCCACTCTGAGGAGGTTAACTATTCAGAGTGAGAAGACCTTCCCAGAGATTCGAGTATGGTAGGGTCTGCTGTAGGTTTAACTCATTCTATTAGTAAAAGGCCCTGAGGTCTGAGGCTTCCTGTATCTGAGGATAATTAGCCTCATCCTATTGATAAGCCCCTGGGACCAAGCTGCCCCATGAGGCGGTAGATTGTACTGGTAGACCATGAACGGGTTCAAACACTAGCGGGTCCGACTAATAAGTGACACAAAATTAGCATTCGCCAAGATATTTTGTATACCTTGTTCAATACAGTACCCTCCGGTTGGTTGCTCACAGTCCACTAACCAACAATTCATAATTCAGCCCCCACACCAATCTGCCCCGCATGCTGGTCAACAACAAGAACACAAGCCGGCAGACGCCAGCCTCAGACGATGTCAATCAATAGCTCCAACCGTCCGGATAATTTCTTTAACGAGATATCACCTGACGAATACTTGACTATATAATTCTAGGCCCCAATTCCTCGATTCACACACTCATCTCTTTCTCGTCACCTCCTCCAACCGCACCCTAAAGTTGAAATGTCCTTTACTACCCTACCGAATGAGCTTATCCTCGAAGTAGCTGAGGAACTACAGCCTCACGAGCTGACCTGCCTCATCCGAACATGCCGTCGGTTCTCTCGATTACTTGTTCCTACGCTTCAAAAGTTTGCACTAAGTGAAAAGTATGCTTCCATTGCACTTTTCTGGGCAGCAGCTCTCGGCAATGAACACCTGGTTCGTCAAATTCTCACGAAAGGTCATTATGTGCCTATTATTCGGATGGAACACGACGACAGGGAGCTTTCCATATCCCACCTGACCTCCAGCGATCCTGAAAAGAACGAGCTAGTCTCCTTCGCACTAAAACAAGGACCCAACCTAGTTCTCGAAGACGGAGACGGAGGGTCACTCCACTGGGCCACCCGACACGGCTACATAGATATGATATCTATGCTACTAGACCAAGGCGTCGACATCCAGCTCAAAACCATTGACGGCGACACGGCACTTCACGCCGCTGTGATATGGGGAAATCTAGAGGCGACTGAGCTTCTGATTGCTCACGGCGCAGATGTGAACGCACGAGATGGCTCCGGGAGAACACCCCTGCACCTTGCAACCGTGCGTAATCACGTCGCCATCTGGGAAGCGCTGGCCGATCACGGAGCAGATTTGTATGCCGTGGATGATTACGGCAAGACGATATCTGATAAGATCCCCCCAGGGAACGGACACCCCGATGAAGTAGCCAGTAGCTTTATTTGGTACTCTACCTACGCGAAACTGTCTAGGCCAGACATCACAAGTTGTCAGGGGAAGTCGGCATGAAACTGGTCCTGCTTGATTTCCGTTTTTTTATTTATATTTCTTATATTTTCCTCCTTTCCATTTTTCATCAACACATTCGGATGGGTGGTGGTAGGAGCGAGATCCTCTTCCCGACTCAAGTGCTGCACGTGCAATGAGCGATATTCTAGAGAGAGAAAGATCCCTGCGATGAGCTGGTTAGGCAAGCGGCAGGAATATTGGGATACCTTCCTTTCTGGCGCAGGATCAAGAACGGCATACGTTAGCGGCTAACGGTGGTGATTGGTGGCGATGTATGAGAGGGTTTAGAGGTTTCCCTGAAGCGAAGGCGGAAATCGAGTGGTTCGGGTTTACATATTCAGCTATCATGCCCGGTGGTTCCTTTTTCTCCGCTCTTTTTCTTCTTTCCCTTCCTACATTCATTAATCTGTGGGCCGCTAATGTAATAATATCACTTCTTTTTTTTCTTTTTCGGCGCAGTGCGGGGGTGCTACTACCAGTTTGTCTCTTTGCATTACATTTGCTTGTGCATTGGCTCATTATTGTATCGGTGCTACTACGTTTTCTTTTCCTCTCTATCGGAGTTAACTTGCCTTGCTTCTCTACGGGGCAAACCGGCCAACGCTAGCCTAGTCTCGTTTAAAAACTCAAAAAGTTGAGTTACTCAAACTAGGGGATTCACGTGATCAAGTGTTTTCAAACTTACTCTGGCCCACCAGGTGTGGTGAGGAGTATAAACTGGCAGCCACGGAGCGTTGTGCTGGGGGTCTTTTGCTCCCCATGGGAACGGATCAGCGATGGAGGAGAAAGGCATGCTCAGCGGAGGGCGATATCTGGGCTGCCGGGCAGGTGGCATGGGGTGGAGGTGTGGGGGGTGATGGATGAGGTGGATCTATGGGATACGAACGGCGTGGAGCTGGGAGGTGAATCAGGAAGACGAGAGGCGGGAATCTGAGTGGTAAGAGATGGCAAGGTGCTAGCAAGATTCTTGGGGATATCCGGGCCGGTTTTGGGGGAAGCAGATGCATTGACCTCATTTCTCGACAGCACTTGGTATGCCAACGATCCCGCTGGGTCGCCTTGGTCTCTACGGGAACTCTTCAAGTGGATCTGGGGGAGGGTGTATACTTGGGCGCAGAGCAGAAGTCGACGACGCGCCTAGTTCTTGCGACGGTCGGGACTTGGCCAAATTTCCTAAGGCGATGTGACCAATCTAGAGACCTTAACGTCGCCAAGTTACCGCTTCGTCATGCGCCCTGGCCGAGGAGAACAAGAAGGCCCTCGAGGTGCTCGTGTGCTTGAACGTCCCGGATAGGGATACGGGAGTTATCAGGAAATACCAGGCGCCCGGTTTAGCTTCTTAGAACGTAAGCGATCCGGGGATGGTCGGGTATTGCAATTGTTTGTATCTTGGGAGTGCGGGCTATCTCAGAGTTGGGTTCATTTGGAGGTTAGGTTTCGGTTTATGGTCACGATAAATCACCCCAGAATGGGTTCCCGCCGTGGCTAAACTCCTATTCTTAGGGTATCGAATGGGTGTTTAACACTTCCCTGTGTTGGTGGAGAGTTGGGGTATGCAGAGAAACTTGCCTTTGCCAATGCCGGGGCAGTTTTTCGGACCCGGTAAGTTAGAGTTAGCCTCCCTTGGGCAATGAAGGCCATATTAATAAAGCTTTCAGAAGACAACGGTTTTATTTGCATCGTGCACATCTCTTAGTCTCATTTTCACAGCCCTTCATTCTCTTCAGAGGCACTATAGATGAGCTCGAGAGAGGTGCGTCTCAAGAGTCCGACTTGGCTCTGTATTACTGGTAGGAGAACGTCGTTTTGGAAGTTAAATATTCATCCATTCATTACTGTTTAAAAGGGTCCCCAGAGGGCCACAGGTTATATAGAAAGGGAAAGGAACGACGGCCTAAGCCGGAACAAGTAAGGAAAATATGTGCACAATCATAAATCGTCACTCAGAGCCCCAGTCATACGATATCGATATCTTACACCAAACAGGGGTTTCCCTCCTACCACCCATAACTCTCCTCGAAATACTGCACATGCTTCCTCTCCTGTGTCAGACACTCCACAACCGCATTCCTGGTAATATCAACAAGCACTGAAGGCCCACACGAAAGCACTGCCATCCTCCCTACCAGCCTCTTCCTCTCTGTTGCAAGAATCTCGGGAATATTTGGCCTACGATAGCGCACACCGGGCAACTTCTTCTCCCCCTCGGCCTTCCTCCTCGTAACGTACAACTGTAAGCTCACGTCCTCCCGATTGAGCACGCCCTTGGGAAACCGCTTGACGATGACATTCTCAACAAGCTCCTCCTCGCGCGCGGTCCACACGAAGACAAACCGGCGCGTGAGCGTGCGGTTATCGGGACCAGCTCCACGCGAGCGGTCGACAAAGTCCGCCAAATATGGGAGGATAGTAGTCACGCCGACGCCACCGGCAATTACGACCGCGGTCTCGAACAGGTGCATGGGTCGATTTATCCCGTACGCGCCCTCGATAAGGCACTTTATCTCCAACTCTTTAATCCTCGTGATGCCCCGACGCTTCTGCGCTTCGTCGTTCTCGCGGATCATGCCTGCCAGTGTGGCTGTCATGCCTTTTCTAGGCTTTATAAGGAATGTTAGCTTTGGCCGCGGCGGACCACGCCCGTTCCCCGGTGGACGGTTCACGGAGCCGGTTGTGCGCGTGGTGAGGAGGATCTGGGAGAGGTCACCCTGTTCCTCTTCGAGTTCTATTGCACGACGGCGAAGTTCTGCCTCCTCGCGCTGACGCTGTTTAAGCATTTCTAGCTCTTTTTCTATGGACATGCCTTCATCATCTTCATCTTCGTCATCTAGGTCATCCTTGCCTAGAGCAAGTTCTAAGGCTAATTTCTCCGGATCCAGATCGTCGTCGTCTTCGTCTTCGTCTATGCCACGGAGATCGGGGACGTACTTCTCGAGCACGCCAACGTTGATGTCCTCGGTGCCGGTTTCCGGCTCGGTTTCGGACTCTTCATCCTTTTCCGCGAGGCGCTTGCGCCGTTTTTCCGCCCGTTTCTCGCGCGCTGCTGCGCGCTCTTCTTTGGTTTCTGTCTTGGAGTGGGTGCGTTTCGGCTTTCTTTTTGACGATTCCGGTTTTGGCGGGGGTTCTTTTATGGCCCTTGCTGGCTCTTTTTCTTTCTTGAGGGGGTCTCTAGGAAGTTCTTTCTCGCTATCGGCTTCAGGGGCGGCAGGAATCTTCTCGCTATCTGGTTTCTTGAGTGGTGGGGTTACAGCTTGTCTGGCTTTTTCAAGCTCGGCTCTGGCCTTTGCAAGTTCTTTTGCTTTTGTCAACTCGTAGATTCTTATCGCTTCTTTGGCTTTCGCCGCGGCTTCTTTCGCTCGTGCTACTTCTTGGGCTTTTGCGATCTTCGCTTTCGCTAGCTCTTTGCTGCGGGTTGATTCGGATTTGCTACGTTCTAGGCCCCTTGGTGTGCCTGTTCTCTCGATGTCACCTACTCCTGGAGCATCGGAGAGGATGGGACGGCCCTTTCCAGTGTCGGACACGACGAAAATATTCCCCTGATTCCCGTTCTGCTTGACGATGTATATGTTCCTTGACTTCTGTCTCTGAAGGTCACCGCCGCGGAGGCCCAAGATCGCTTCAGCGTCTTCAATGTCCAGACCGCCGCCACGAAGTCCGAGATCGGCACCACAGAGATCTTCGAGGCTTGGCTCCCCGCCCCTAAGTCTTGTTCTGTCTCTTGAGCCTCCTCTGCTTCTATCCCTTTCGCTTCTGCTGCTCTTGCTTCTTCCGCTACCGCTTCTTGCCACGCCGCTTCGAGCACTTCGACAACTTCGGCCGCTCCCACTTCGTGTCACTCCGCTTCTTCCGCTACCACTCCTATTAACACCACTACCACCACTCCTACCACTCCCACTCCTCGCACTCCTCCCACTCCCACTCCTAACCACCGCGCCACCCCTCAGTTCCCCGCTTCTGGCACCAATCTCCTTACTCAACGACCCATTTAACGAATCTGCCAAAGACTCCGATAGTGACCTCGCACCCGACGGCGACCTCTGCGGCATCCCAGTAAGCGTCGGTCCCGAGGGCCTCCAATCCGCAGCGGTAAACGGGTGACATTCCCAGAACCTCCAACTCCCTGTCAGAAAGACGAAAAAGTGGGCCCCGGGGAAGTATCCCACATCCTCCGCGGATGGGTACACAGTTAATTGAATGATGTCGGTCCCTTTCACGAATTTCGCCCGTGCGAGGTGGTGGTTTGCTGGGTTGGAAGAGAAGGCTCGGGCGTTCAGGATTATCACTCGGAGGAGGCGGGCGAAGCGGTCAAAGGCCCACATTGACACGCAAGCCCAAATCCAGCCGTCGTAGGAGTTTGTCTTGGAGAGCTTTAGGTGGCTTTTGTTCAGAATAATTAGCCACATGATCTAGAATATGGGGAAGAACTGGGGGCGTACTGGTACACGAATACTAGGAACAGGACCGCGCATATGATATGACAGAAAAGAAAGAACTCGTACGCCTTCTTGCGGAAGGGGAATAGCGATAGGACGAGGATTACTCCCATCGTCGTCGTTGCCTAAGATTCTCTTAGCGGTCACGACAGTCTCGCATGGTTCTAGCGGGTCAGGGTGAAACCCACAGCTATGCCGTTCATCCAATATATTCTGTTCCAGCCTCGTTTCTCGGGTCCAACTATTTTCCCGTGTGCTTAGCTCTACTGATCCCTCCACTCTCAGGGAGAGAAGGAGTGCATATCCGAGACTCGGGATACCAACCTTGATACATATAAATCGCATATGCCAAAGAATGCACTACAGCCATCAACACTGCGCACCTCGCAATCCACTTGTGAAACACGTGGAACATGGAGTAACTCCACCCCGTCAGCCAAACCAAAAAATCATTCCTACCCGCGAGCAAGAAGAACACTGGTAAATTCCACAACGCTAGCGTCCCCGCCCGGTCCCCAATGAGTTTCACCGAGTCGATATACTTCCCGCTGAGGCCCTTCTGGTTTCGATTTATAACGAGGAAGATGATGTTCAGCAGCCAGTACGTCGCTACCAGGATCGTTTCTATGCGCGTCGGGAAGGTGTACCAACCGATGGGCTTCCGGTGTCGGCCCCGAAAGAGTGCTGGGTATTGGATTGTGCGCTTGAACCAGTTTGATAGTGCGCTGGGGGGGTAGGTACGCCATGCTACGGGATTTTGGGATTCGGAGTCTATGGCATAGTTCATGCGAGCGTTGCGCACGGAGTAGTAGAGAGATCGGATGATCCCGGCTGCAAGAAGGAGGGCAGGGAAGATGTAGAGATAGTAGCTGGAGAGAGTCATTTTGATGAGCTTGAGAATTATTTGGGGGAATTGAGATGCCTACCCAAGTTGCTAATTGTTGAGAAGAGGAAGAGATGATATGTTAACTATTGAAATATCACCTAGGAAACGGGCTCCCGAGGAAACCCGAGTGCCCGAAACATACCTTATGCATCCGCGTTGCTGCATCATTGTCTACCTGTTCTAAGTTAGCATTGTACAATCTCCACCCACGGAAAAATAGGAATTACACTACCATGATTACGATTTTCAAAGTCCAACTTTGCTTGAGGGAAAAAATGGAAGTTTCAAAAATCGAGTACTGCTTTCAATTTAGCTCAATTCCTAGAAACCAAGTGGGGTTATTGGGAACCATACCCCGCTCGGGACAGAACTTGGACAGTTCACAAGAAAGTACGGATCGGTAAGAAAAGGAAAGAGGAAAAGAAGGAAATAAGAGAAGGGAACACGGGCAGCGAAAGTATGCCGGCGCAAGGAAGTATATCGAGCGTCTCCAGGACCACTCTGTTCACTTGCTAGGTAGCGACTAAATTGCCAACGAGGGGACGAAAGTGTTCAGGAGGAGCCGACGAGAGGAGAGAGAGGGAAGGGAAGAACGAGAGAAATATTGTTTTATTTATCTAGCTAGCACATGATACAATTAATACCTTTCATGTGTTCATCAATGAGTAACGATGACCCCACGATAGGAATCAATGGATTCAACGGGCTGTCAAGTTTCTCCAATGAACGAGCAAAGCCATTAAGGGTGATTTCCCTTGGACATGAATGAGTGAGTAGCTACAGAGCTCGCCTTGCTTTTGCACTGCACGTTCAATGGGGCGATATACTCGGACCAGGTCGAATGGAATTAATGAGGCCAATGTTCCGCCACTGCTAGTTGGAAGACTTTCCACCTCTTGCCATAGCGAATGGGAAGTGAGGCGAGAGCAGTCCACCCCAGCGAACCCATTGGTGCAGTGCTCTACGACGACTGTCCATACAATTCGCATACTAGCATAAAACGTAGGACAAACATCCTGCGCCTCGTCCCCTCCCCTTTTCCCTCCTTCCTTTCGTCCACCAAGGAAAAAGTGATAAACTTGGAGCAATTGGTCGAACAACACAACCCACTCCTGCAAGACGGGACGAAAAAATCGGGAAAAAAAGTCAGTAGCGCAGAAGGAAGGATGTTTCTATTTTCCCCAGAATCGCCCTTTGGCCCAGAAATGTACATTGCCGTACACTTTGTTTTTTTCTTTTTCTCTCTCTCAAGGTCTTTGTGCGATATGCGATGTGGTCGAATCTAAGTCGCCGGCCAGCCGACAAGTCAAGAGGGTTATTAGAATAACAATAAGGTTATTCCCCCTTGCCCCTCCTCCGTTTCTTCTGGTGCGTCCACACGCAGGTACACGTAGGTTACCTGCCAGCGTTTGGTTGGATTTGGCCTGCGAGTGATCTGTCATACAAGGGTCCAATTGAGCCGCAAGCCGCGGCAATCACACGACTACCAGTTACTAAACACCAACAGAAATAAGCCCGGCTGCAGGAAATAGCAGCTGTAGTGAGGGACGTCGGGATGTTTTTTAACTACCGTTCCGACGAGAATCACGGCTCTATTATGTGATAGAGTGGATTATTCTCTAGACGTTAAACCAGAAAATGGGAATATCTCAACCTTTCGTAGAGATATTAGCTCAGAAGCAGTGCAAAGTTTTGGCAGGGGCAGGGGAATGTTAGTGGGACGTTAGTTACTATTACTTTCCTTGGCGGAGAACAGTTGGTAGATCCTAGTATTCTCCAGGGGATTAAACTGAAATGCGACTACTCTTGGCAAATTAAGATTCTATTACTCAGCCCGAATGAACGCTTCCTTGTCCCCTCATCATACAGCACTCTCCAACACTGTACCGCAACTGACTCGGCTCAGCCTAGCCTCGGTGTCTACCCATCCTCGGGCCATGGATAATACGAGGTACGAGTGCTGTATGGTACGATTACTCGTGAAGACTAAATCGGTAAGGAAGAGAGGATGGTATGGTGTGGCATGGTCCTCGGTGAGCATTTCAGCGACTAAAATTAAGTGCTAGAGGCTAAAAAGTGTACCCTACTCCGCACCGCATTTTCTCACGGACCCTCCGCCCGGCCTCGCCCCTCTTTCCCCACCCCCACCTCTCCCCATACCACTCAAGTGATCAAGCCTTGGCTCCCTAATGCTGTTATCGCACCATTGCGTACCCCGCTGCCTTAGCTAGGGCCCAATTGACCGCGAATAAGGCCACCCGCTTTGCCACGTTGTCCCCGAGGTTCGACTCTTAGAAAACCTCTTATCCCCCCTTCCCTCTTTCGCGGGATATCATACATAACCATTAGTAGCCTATCGTAAATGACTCAACCACACACACGACCGGCGACGCCATCCCGGGAAAAACTCACAGAGAACCTTTTGCCAACCGTCGATCGGTCACCCCGTGTTCCCGCCTCGTTTTCTTCTGTTTCTTGCTTTCATCAATCATCACTCGTGCAGGGTTAGGGTTACCCCGATACAGCGTATGGGGGAGTGGGAACTAGCGGAACGGAAGTTCCCATGAGTTTTCTTCTTCCAACGGGAGAAATAAGCAATCCGCTGCCGTAGGCTAAAATAAATTTCAATGTTCTTCGAGAATCAGGCCTATCGATTGATTGCTATTTTCGACATTTTCTCGATGGGAGACTCTCCCGTGCCGATATCTATTCCTGGGCGTGGAGAGGAAGCCCGATTTCCCCGGCCTCGAAAGATCTTTTGCCCTAGGGTGATTTTCTTTTCAGCTTGGGGTGTCATACAGGATCACTCGCCTGCCTACTTGTCTGGCTGCCTTTCCCTAGCTATTGGATACAAACCGTGGCGCACAGGAGGTTGGGATTTCAGTTGTTGCAACAGCAGCCGTTGGCGAGCAAATGAAAGGCTTAGGCACTGTCCCGACCAATCATTTTGGAGTTCTCTGAATGGATGTCTCAGAAAGTGTTTTAACTCGGTTTTTATTGTTTGTGTGAACTGTTAGCAGGGTTTGCGTTACGGATGTTGAACTTGAGTCGCTAGCTGTGTCAGCACTAGCGAATGAGTTTTGGCAACTTAAATGTAAATTTATGGAGGCCTCTCCTCTTTCTCTCCTCTTTCCTGGTTTATCGGAGGTCATGGTGTGCTTGATGCGATTACCGAGAGGAGTGCCTACAGCTTGATTTCTCCACCTATCCTGGGGGGTTGAAACCGCGATATACCGGTAGCCCCTGGTGTTAGGTATCAACAAGTCATTACAAAAATGCTGGGAGGAGGCTGCGGAATATCCTGACTTTGTCAAGTGCCGTGGTGCGCTGCTTAGGGGCGGATCGGAGGGTCTAGAAAAGGATGGTTTGGAATTCCTCCATTTTCCTTCAACTGCCATCGGAGTCCATCAGCCTAAAAGTTACGCCGGACCTGCATCACATGTCTATACTGGGGACCGAGGGAGTAACTATTGGAGAGTATCGAAGGGCGTTTGTACAAGGTGCCGTATCGTCGGTGGGTCTGCCGAACCCCTCTGGTTGGCCCGGTTTCCTCTCAGCCACTCAGGGAACCTGATTCCCTCTAGCCACTGGGCGAGAGTTTGACGGAATTTTTCCACCCACCAGAAATCAGAGTAGATTGGCGAGTAGCTGCTGAAAAAACAACAAAACGGTTACACTACTAATTTTGACCAGTGAAGCAAAGTTCGATAGGCTGATGCCCACGCTCCAAGTGCTTGCTCGGAGCCAGGCTCATCTGGAGGAACTGCCTGATACCTGCAAAGCCTTCTCGGCACTTTACTCGCCAGCCACTCTCTAGTCCACTCATGTGTGCCACAATCTAGGGGCTGTTTTGCCCCTTGCAGTTTGAGGTTACTGTCGTCCTAGATGGCGAGGAGCCAAACATCCTCCTAGTACGATATACCTTTCCAAGGCAAAAAACTAGCCTTGCTATTATTGCCTCCAGTGAAGAGTAAAATAGTAGGTATTGAAATTTCAAATATTCGAGCTTAAGTACTGGAACCTCAGTCACTCTGGCGCTGGCAGCACTAGCGGTCTCATCCGCACGCTTCCCATATCCCCCCCTCACGCACCCCAAGAGCAATACCTATTAACAATGGAATAGCACGAGCCTTTTAGATAACCGTTTCCGGATATGCCACTAGGGACACTGTAAATTTCAACCAAAATTTGTTCACCTAAATAATTGAAAGAGTGTTCTGATGAAGCGTTTTCAAGGGCAGGCAGTGCTTGGAAGGGCATGGGAACTTCGCGGGCGCCCCTGTAACTCACCAATTTCTATACTTAGCTAGGTTGAAAATCGAGACATCAAGTGGCAGTTCTTAGAATTCGAGACCCAACGGTGTATAACCTCAGCGGGGCTCTTGCCCAAAAACACAACACAGCATCAGGGAGCGAAGTACTGATACCACCCTCAGGAAAAGCTTTACGACTGGCACTCCTATTTGAAAACCCCTCCCCCACTAGCAGTCCAAAGGGAAACCCCTCTGAGAGCCCAATGATATACACCTGCGGTAGTAGCTAAACAAAATTTATTCTGGGAAAATTTATTCGGTGACATCATTGTTCGTTGGTTCCGGACATCCTTCTGCGAGTTTTTAAATCGCATCCACAACCTCCGACACCTAGCACTAAATTTCCGTCACTCGCTGTGCGAGTACTGCGATCTTAATGTAGTGACGCTTGTAAAGCAGGCTGATATTGCAGCCAACTAGGGCCCCGGGGGTCTGGCCGGTTTTTGGCTATATGCATTAGCAATCCGTTTTACAAATTTCATGACATCGTGAGTACAGTACTGCACTATGCTAGTAGACCTGCCGGTAGGTACTTTTTGGCGCTAGAGCAGCATAATAGTTTGGCACATTCCTATAGGGGGGCCCGAGGTACGATCTCGGTAACAAAAGAAATGTGTGCTCCTTGGGTTTTCCATCATCAAAATTCCGGTTTCCAATTAGCTACTAGAAACAATTATAACAAGTCCTATCCTCCAAACTTTGGTGACATGAGGGGCACCCAAAAGGGGGTTTAGGATTACGAATTCTCAACGCGCTTTTTCGAACCGGGGGTGATAAGACAGAATCTCTTCTAACAAATCGGTAAACAATGATATTTGAAGGCAGCTGGAAGCAAAGAAACAAATGAGATGATAAGAAAAGGGGCCAAAATGGAGCAGAAAAGGCAAATAAGCTATGATAGCGCTGGTGCTCGAGTACTCAGTTTCCCCGGCTTCTCAGCGATGAATACTCACATATCTAGACCAAAAGTAGAAATTCGCATCGGAGTTCCTGTCATTTTTGCTTACTAAGGAAGTAAAGAACCCCTCCCCTTCAATCCCTATTTTCATAAGCCCCGACTCAAATCCCTCGCCTTCTTTGCAACACTGCTCCTCTCAACAATCCATCACGGCTCTCTCCTATCCATTTAGCGATCCCACCACTGATCTCCATCCCATCCAGCGTCTCTTGATCTCGTTCTCCCCTCACCGTCGCTATTATGACGAAGTTTATCTACTCCGACTCCGATCTCCCGGCATCCTTGAACACGGGCGCAAAGCAGATCGCTAAGGCGAAAGAGCTCATTCGGTCCCACCTCAATATCCGGGCCACGAAGGCTCGAGGCGTGGATATCCAAGGATTCTTTAGCAGGACCTTGATCGTGACTCTCGAATCTGGCGAGAAGGTTATCGTGCAGCTTCGGGTTGAGCCTCTTGACATCGACATATTCCAACGTGCCCGTCAGGCGCTTGGGGATGTGGTACCCGACATTGCGAAGATCAGGGACGAAGCTCTCGAACGCGAAGAGATTTGGCCATATTACATGTCCTTTATCCCAGGCCGAACGTGGCGGAGAAGTGCTGCGTTCTGTAACCGTGCGCTGAATGTCACATGTGCCAAATCGGTGGGCAGGATCCTCTCCCGTGGCTTCGTCGCCTACGATAGCACCGCCGTCGTCGAGGGAACCATTGTGCCCAGGTTAAGGATGCTTCAATCGGCGATGATCGATGAGGAGAATCAGCCCCGGGCCAATCAAATCAAGCCCTTCCGAGAAGATATTCAGAGGCTCCTCGACAACTCAGATCAGCTCAAGATCCTTCCGCTGTTCATCTCACACGCCGACCTCAACCACGTAAACATCCTGGTTCAGGAGGATGGTGAGGTGTCGGGGATTGTTGATTGGGAACTCTCTTCTGACCTTCCTTTCGGCATGGGGTGTTCCAGAATCCATGACCTCGTCGGGAGGTTCACTGATGGCGAGTTTCATATGCCGGAAGGATTCGAGGAAGGAGAGCGGGGCTTTTGGGAGGCAATCCTCGATGGTATTCCAACGGACGTTCGGCAGGTGCTAGATGCGAACCTCCACGCCGTCCAGACGAGTGTTCATATTGGGACGCTATTGGAAACTCTTGACATCCAATGTGATAGTTTCAATCCGGCCGGACTCAAAGCGCTCCCTAAGTTTCTTACTTATCGAATTCCTGCCCTGAGAGGCCAAGAGCCGCCATATATCGGGTGAGAGATCACGAAACTAAAGTAAAACCAAAGATTATCTGCGTGGAAGAGAGATCGGTAACGGAGGAGGAAGTCACAATCTTGATTCTATCGTCACACTCAGGAGGAAAAACTAACGAGCTAAAAGAAAGGAATCGTTCAGGTTTACGTTCCTAACGCGATTTGCCATGTTGAGAGACAGGAAGTTCTTGGAAATAATAAGAAGTATAACTGGTCAAGTGAGAGGATTTTGCCTTTGGGATGAGAAGGAAGTAATGTGGATGAGTCGTCGTGAAGGGGAATAGAGAGTCAATTTATAGACTATATTATGGTAGATGAGACCTTACGGCTTTATCACATCCTAAATCTGGGAAACAGAGGCTTGATGGGGTTTAAGCAACCGGGACTCTGGAATCGGGGGAATTTTAGACAGACACCACTTTGGAGTGAGTGTTGGTGTGAAAGTGGAGAAGAGGGAGCTGTGCCAGTGATTTGCATGCAAGCTGCCTTAGAAGGACATGCTCAAGAGCGTAAGATGCGTCGGCGACAATACCTGTACTCGTTTTGGAGTTATACTCGGTGATTCTAAATCACTACTTGTGCTTGACTAAAGCGCGGGCGTAGCCTCCCTCTATTCGGCCCCCATCCACACCCAACAGGGACTCGCATTGGTCGGAACTATTGCAGGACGGGGCTTGAGGCTACGATATCTACGGTACTGTACCGATTATCCGATTGCATCCACCAGGATGAGCTTTTGGTGGCAGCGGCTCCTCGGTCCGGTGTAAACGGGATGCCTGGTTTCAAGAGAGAGAAAAGAGATTGACCTTTCGACGAACCCTTCTCTGGATACAACTCTGCCTCAATGGGGTAGAAAGAGAGCATAAGAGAATGGACCATAGGGAAGATAACCCCTCTTCAGACTGCTTGATGATTTGAGAGCCTCATTCGCACAGACCACTGGAACCACTGCCCTTATAGATTTCACGGAATAACGAATAGGAAAATCATACTATCATACTTAAGTAACATTGCTTCACTATATCTCCTTCGATCTGCTGAACTAGAACAAGTAACCTGCCCATTTTGATCGCCCTCATATCATGGAGGGCTTTGATATTAACCCCTATGCCAAACCTGATGAGCACCAACCATGAGACATATTTCGTTCCCAGCACATCAAGCCCAAGAGGTTGGCAGGCCTTGGTTGAGACATCAGGCCAAGAATTGGGGGCCAGTAAGTTACTACAGTGAAACATGCGTTAGCTCTATCATATAACTGACTCTTCTTGGAATTAAAATTGAACCGTCATTGAATAAGTGAAGGATTGCCTCCATGTAAATATTCAATGTAAAAACAATACCATAATAAGTAAACTTTGTTCAAGACTTGAACAACTAACCTTCAGAAATGATTTTTGCCTTATTAAACGATCTAACCCTAATTACATAAAGCATTACATTTTGCAACACCACTGGTACATGCTTGAGACAATTCGCACCATACTTGCTGTACATGAGAGAAACTACTTAAAGGAAAACACCTATGCCAAGTCCACTCCTGCACCACTAATGATAGACCTAACCCAAACACAGTAGGCACTCACTAATCTAACCCATAGCCGTACCTCAACATATTTATATCATAGCTAACACAGCTAACAAGAACAGTACTTTTTTTTTGTAGCAGGTTAGCTGCGAGATAAATCAAGTCGCCATTCCCCAATTCTGATTATACCAGTTGGGATGTTCTCCCTGGGGCATGGTACGGCGGTAGGACATTCCTTCCTCAAAAGCTTGGCTCGAGGCAATAGACTTTGGTTTGCCAATGCTAGATATCGGGCAGTCCTAGATCTATAGCTACAGTCTATGCTCTCATCATCTAAGAACTCAGGAACTTCAGATGTATAACCATCCCCCTCCACTCAGAGGTATAATAAATAGGAGGACCCACCTGGTGATGTCAGTCTCATGCAATTAGTCATCCAGAGTACTTTTTACAGGGCAGCGTTTCCTACTAAATAAATACCAGCGGGGGAATCACTCTTAGTGCACAGACTCTACTAATACGAAAACTTCCTTTAAAACAAAAAAACGGACCCCCCCCGCCCCCGATATATCAGAAAAGATTACCAGCACAAACGCGACACCCCCGACATGAGTCTCAAGACGGTGGTAGACCCAGAATTAGTTGTTAATTGAACCCACATCTAACTGATAGGTTTTACTCCCGGAAAAAGCATCCTCCCTCACCTTGTAAAACAAGGTGCCCCTAACCCAGTTAGCGGGGAAATAAAATATAAAAAAACAAGATAAAAGCAAGAGAACCCCTACGAAGGACCCCCCCCCTTCAAGATTTGGTTTACCTCAAGACGTTCCCAGCTGTAATTGTGGCTTTTCACGCAAGAGGACCCCCACCGCTGGTATCAGTGATTAATGTTTACCATTTTCATTCCTTTAAGGGCCTGTCCATTTCCGCTATACATCGGTCTCTTAATAAATATCACGAAATCCCATCTCTATCCTCAACCACCTGCAAAAAATATCAAAAGACATCAGATATCCGTTCCCCTAGCGATATGATACGACGTGAAAATACCCAATATGTCAGGAAACAGTTAACCTCCTGTGCAAATTATCAAGAGTCCAGGAGTTCGATTCCTCTCAAAATGAGTTATTATCAAACGGTCCGTCACGTAGGGTATGATAGGAGACTTAAGGAATCCTGCCCCACAGGAACTGGGAGACTGAAGACCTTGGCCCTCCCCAAGAGAGCTGTGATGCAAATCAGACCTGCTATTATAGGAGGTGGTAGAATCCCCCTAAGGGTGAGGTCCTTGATCGGCGGGTATCATAGCAGAACGAAAAAAAAACTAAAGAGGGAAGGAAATATTTAATTTTTCTCTCTAAAAGTTGCTTTGCTCCTTTTGGTTTGGGGGGGCGACAACAAATTCTGAATGCTGTATAGATTCCCTAGTATCAAAACTACTGGGGCGCGTTCGGTTAAGAAGGATAGGCAATTCGGCGAGATTTGGACTCCGGGCACATATTACTTCTGATGCGCTTGACAAACCCAGCCCGGCGTTCGAGCATCAAACAAAGAATTCTGCAGAATGAAGTATCTAATCCCCCCACCTAATTGTAATGGATTTCACCAATTCAAGATATATTGAGATTTTCTTCTTCCCCCACCAACTGGCAACCCGGGTATATCTCAGGAAGAAATAGCCCTTGCCTTTCTACTACCGGTAGCTTAGCCATCATTCTTATAGTAAGGTTACAACGTGAACTATTCTATCTAAAACACCCAAGCACCAATTATGAAGTAAACTACCCCCCAAAGCACCCAATCCCCCCTTCTAATCCCCGCTGCAGAATTGACACTATCAGGTTTTATCCCCTTTGCCTGACGCCCTAGATACCAAGCCCCAATATCCGTAACCTCCCCTTTGCTATTGAGCATCGCCCCGTTAGGCCCTACATTGCTAACATCGCTCCTGAAGCTTCCGAACCAGCTATAGTGGGTAACATAGTCAAGACGGTCAAGATACTTCAGGCTAGTGTTGAAAAAACTCTGAGTAGCGGCACTATCGGGGGAATGGTTAATTGTGATCGGACAACAGGAGTAAGAGAAGGGAGGAAGGTGACAAACAGTGGTTGATCCGCCCACCCAAACTCCGTAACCCATATGGTCTTATTCGGAAAGGCCCCGCGAACCTCGCCAATGTGAGATGCGAGCCCCTCGAAATTCCCGTACCAGTGTATCGGGATGAAATCCACTGAGCATCCATCGCATTCTTTGAAAAAGCTGGAACCGCCGCCCATCTTAATTAGCTGTCATCCGATGAGCTAGTTAAAAGAGATAGAGGGACAAACTCCTTCAACCAGCTCGTCCCAGTCGGACCCCCACTAACGGCGGGAGCGCCCAATTCCTTCCCATTCCTCTTCAAAGGCTCTATATCCCTCTTCCACAATTCCGCCGCTCTCGCCGGCAGGATGTTACTCCCGCCCACATCACTCCCCATATCCGGCTCGTTGAAGCCAAGAACCCACTTCACGTCCTCTTGGCCGCGAACGTCCTCGACGAAAGTATTATTGTGGTCGCCCCAGAGCATCGGTACGAACGAGAGGTTGCCCGAGGAGAGTGACGATGTGGGACGGGAGCCGTAGTTATAATACCATGTCAGAGTGGTAGGTGGGGTTATCCATATGCTGTCATCGCTAGGGTGGCCGTTTGCTGTGACATGTACAAGGCCGCGTTTCGAGGATGCGGCTTGCGCTATGATTGGGGTCAGCAAGAGGAGTAGCAGTAGTATGAGGAACATCCTGAGATGAAGGGGGAGGCAACAAGACAGAGAGGAAGGGGCGGGGAAGAGGGTTAAGGGGAGACATACGGGATGGTAAAATGGGATGTTGACAAACATTACTGATTGGTATCATAGCTGGCTTGGTCTCTTGGAATTGCTTGTGAAAGTTGATAACGGGAGGTAGGGCTTGAATCTTGTACCCTTGTACGACGATTCCGGGTACACAAAGGCGCCAGGAACGGATTCAGGCAATCCGCCTCCCGCCAAAAAACTCATATAGTCGAACCTTGTGTTATGTAGTAGAGAATTTCCTACTTTGGAAAAGGGGGGGGGGGGGATATAGTAATACAAGTAATAAAAACGAGCCGCTTAGCACCTCCCGCCGAGAGACAAAAAATAAAGGCACCAGGACTTACCAGGGGAAGCAACTCCAATGACCCCGCATCCAGCCGGACTATCGTACGGTATTCGAGTTCCTACGGTATGCCAACGGGCGGGGCGCTGGGGTCTTTTGCCCAGGGCGAGATCCAACGCCCGTAAGCAAACAAAGGAAAAAGTCCTGGTCCAGTGCATATTATCAACCTGGGCCATCAGAATGAAAAGCATCGGATACCCTTCAGGTTCCCGTGCCGCAAGGGCCCATACTTCTCGAGTTAATTAAGTTAACCTATTAAGTTAATTAATATCGACCATTCCCCCGAAGGGCCAAATTAAACTTCGAACCCAGAACTCGAACAAGCGTAATGGAAAAAAAACTATTTTTCCCGGGCTGCCCAGCATCACCGCAATTATTAAACCAGACCGTTAGAGAACCCGCCGTCCCGAGAAGCCAAAATCTATCTAACAACACCTCTCCGAGGATTTGTGCCTACCCAGCAGTAAAACATGAATACAAATTGTATTATTCTTAAAAATGCTAACATGAAAAGATCACCTACAGTCACAATAACTGCTCGCCAACCTTCCGTCAAAATACAAGCTATTTCGATCCCATATCAGCCCAAACACCGCTATACAACCAACCCAGTCTAAATTCCCGCTAGGGCACTACCTCTGCTCCCAGTTCTTGACAAGCCTGTAAACCTCATCCGTCTCGCTATAACTGGCCGCCCACTCAATCACATCCGCCCCCTCATCATCCTTAGCCTTTAGATCTGCTCCATTCTCTAGAAGCAACTCGATAGCCTTAAGGTCTCCTCTAACAACAGCCCAATGCAAAGGCGTCTGCTCAACACTATTCCGGTCATTGACCTTTGCCCCTCGGTCTATCAAGAGCTTAACCATCCCGATGTTGACTTTCTTGTTTTTCGGCCGCTTCCGTGTTCCCGGCGCGTTCAGGGTTTGCAACGCGCTTTTCATGTCACTTGCGATTACAGCCCAATGGAGAGCTGTTTGCCCATCCTCGTTCTTCGAGTCGAGGTCAACACCTGTGTCTAGGAGCTGGTTCACGATGGGTTCATGGCCTCTCCAAGAGGCGACGAAGAGAGCTGCTGATCGAACTTGGGGATCTGTGAATTTTCGCAGAAGGAAGCTTACAATCGCAGCATGACCGGCGAATGAAGCTTTATGCAGCAGTGTTGAGCCAAATTTGTCTACTTTTGGCTCTCCCTTCTCCAATAGTACCTTGAGAACTAATTCAAGACCCTCTTCCACCGCCCAATGTAACAACGCTGAAAGGACATATGTAGGATCCGGGTCATTAGGAATGAGTTGGAAGATGCTATCGGCTATCAAGGAAGCAATCATCTTGTTGCTTTTATATTCTGCCCATCGAAGAGCTGTTTTTAAAGTATCGATCGATTGATGTGGGGTTGGTTTAAGCGAATAAAATAAGGCAGCCTTCCCTTCACCCGCACACCAGTTTTCAAATAACAGATGCTTCTTTTGTGGAAGTTCCGGAAAGACACTGGTTGCTGGTAGCTCTTTGAGATATATTTCAAGTAAAACCTTGATTGCCGATTCGTTCTTTCCGGAGACGGCGTAGTGCAATGGGATCTTTCCATGGGAATTCTTGGCCGCCGGGTCCAAGGGAAGATCTAGTAACATCAAGAGAAACTCCTCGTCACCAACAGCGGTCGCAAGGTGAAGTGCGGAATCGCCCGCTGCGTCAGAGGTCTTGACATCCGCTCCCGCGCCAATCAGCAACTTTAAAATCTCACTACATCCTGTTGCTGCAGTATCCAAGAACGCTGTTCTACCCGCGTGGTTTTTCCTATCAAACTTTGCGCCCTTTTTTAGCAATAGTCGCACTACCTCTATCTGCGAGGCGACTGCTGCTTCGTGTAAACTCGAATTCCCGGCCATGTTGACAGCTTCCATATCTACTCCACCTTGTAATAAGATTTCAACAACAACGGTGTGTCCATTTTTTGCAGCGAGATGTAGTGAACTGTTACCGGCAGTGTCCATAGAATTAACATCTAGTTCGGTGCCTAGATATATCATTACGATCTCACTATGGCCGAGTGATGCGGCGAGGTGTAAGCCGGAAAGGGAGTCTTGGACGAGTGAGTGAGGAGACATGCCGGATTCAAGAAGCTGATCGACAATATCCGCATCACCAGCGATAATTGCAGCGCACAAAGGTTCCGCGCTAGAATTTATGAGGGTACCTTCGTCATTAGCGGGCGTGGGAGTGGGAGATGCGTTGGGACTGGCTGTCGCCTCCTCTTTAGCTGCTGGAATTGGGTCTGCGGAAGGGATTGGCGGTTGGTGTTGGGCAGAATCTGTGTCCTCTTCTTTGGAAGATTGTGCCTCTGGATTGGGCTCCCCCGAATCTTCTGGACCCGCGCTTTCTGAGCCCGTTGGTTCAATCGGAGTTGGTGTTTCGGCGGGGACAACAGGCGGCACCGCAAATGCCGGAAGTCTAACACCTCCAACCGGCGGAGCACGTGCCGGTGCTGGAAGGGACGGAGGGGGTGTCGGGGGGTGTGGAGGGTCGGACGGTGTGGGTACGACTCCATTAGCCGGCAGAGTTGGAGCCGGAATCGGTACTCTTTCAGCGGCTGGTGGTGGTTCTACAGGCGGGGACGAAACCGGAAGGACAGCAAATGATGGAATCCTTTCCCCGGAAGGCGCCGGGGCCGCCTGAGGAAGGTGGCCATCTCGCAATGGCCTAGGCGCCACCATTGGGACTGAGAACACCGGAGCACGGGCACCCAAAGACGGGGGACCCGTTGATACAGGAGGTGCAGATGCCGGTGGCGGCCCTCCCGCAGGTAATGGAGCCGTTGCGGGTACTGCAAACCTTGGAACACGTACCCCTGCACCTGTAGGTATGGCTGGAGGTACGGGAGTTCTTGCCCGTACAGGAGGCTGTGTGGGAATCTCGGAGGGTTCATAAGGGGGTGGCTCAGACGGTACTGTTGGCACTGCAAACACTGGACCCCTCACTCTTGGTGCTGGGGGGTCCGGTGGCGTCGAAGGTGCGGGGGTAACAGGTGCTACTGAAAAGACTGGGGGTCCTCTCCGCGTCGGAGGTGCTTGACCTAAATTCACCGGTGGTACTGAGAACACTGGGGCTCTGGCTGTGTGAGGAGCTGGTGGGGGTGGGGGTGAGGGAGCCGAACTAACTGTTGGCGGGGTAGGAGTTGTTGTTGGAGGCGTTTCCGGGACCGCGAATACAGGCCCCCTTCTCCCAGCTGGGGGCGGTGGTGGAGCCCTTGTAGGAATGGCTGGGGAGGGAGATGGGGTTGGGACTGGGGGCGGGACTGGTGCCGATGCCGAGATGGGTGGGACTGAAAACACAGGGGCCCTGCGGGCTGCAGGGAGTAACGGCGGAGGAGCAGGTGGCGCAGACGGAGCAGAGAATGCCGGGGCCCTAGCTGCGGGTGGTGTTGGGGTTTCTAGTCTGGAGGGAGGAGCTTGAGGTATGTCCAGAAACAGTAAGCCAGATGATTGCTGATTCGTATTGTTTCGAGCCTCGGAAAGGTCCGCCAGAGGACGGCCACCTGACGAAGGAACCTCCGCTGGTCGATTCGAATTCAGAAATTCGATAGCCGCTGTATCTCCAAGTAATGCCGCAAAATCCTCGGCCTTTGATCCTGGTCCCTGTACTCTTGCCTTCTTCTCAGCCACATATCCGGCTTCGAACCTCGCTCGTAGTTCCCTGCTCTTATCACCCCGCTTCATGTCTAAGTGAGCTTCGTTCATCGCCCTGAAAACCGCTATAGTGGGCGCCGAATAGCCTTGCCGTTGGATCTTCTCGATGAGTAGTCTCTCATAGGCCTTGATTAAACGTACATACTCTCTAGATATTTCACGAGAAGGCTTTATTGCGCCTAATAAGGCTTGGCGACGAATCTCGAGCTTATCTTCTAGCTCTTGTAGAAACTCAAGACGAGAACCCGCCCAGCGGAAGGCTTTGACTTCGTTTGTCTTGCCGCGGACATTTATAATATGCTTTTTAACATTATTATCTGCTGCTAGCGCTGCTCCCCTAGCTCCTGAAGTGTTCCTATCCGAGCACCGCATTAGTATTTCCCCGCGGCTAAAGAAGGGAATATATACCCGTCAGCTGTCTTTAATATTTGCATTTTATCGTTGTTCCGGCTAATCCGACTCTGTATATAATTCTGCAAAAATGGGCACACACTTAGCGGCCCCGCAAATAGGATGGATACCTTCTTGCTAGCCGCGTCAGCCATAAGCTTGAGATAGTCATAGATCTTCTTAAAGCTTGGCTCGAATAGTGATACTAGGTCGTCAACAGAGAGATGCATCGTTAACGACACTATGTGAGGCGGTGAGTCGGGAGTATTGGCCCAGGGCACTTGGAAGCGTCAATAATATTACAGAGAAAAAATTGGGGAAATTTGCGGTTCTTACACCGGAATTTGTATGGCTTCTTGCCATCAAATTTTGGCAGGAACTGAGTGAGTGATTAGCTATGACCCAGACCTCTGACGAGAGCAATAATACCTTGTCTATAAAAGTAGCTTTCATCTAAAACCCAGTTAATAAGAAAAGGCTGACCAGGATGTTTCCCCCTTACCTTGTCTAATTGAGCAATAACCTCATCGGCTTCAAGTCCCAACTCCCTAATTGTGCCCTCTAACCTCCTCTCCATTAACTCGACAAATCTCATGCCAACATCACTACTACCGCTCAAAAGGAGATCACATCGTTTTGGAATCAACTTTATCACAGGCATTATAGATCCCACCAAATAGTGACAAATAGTGATCATTTCCTCCTCCATATTGCAAACCGTCAATAAATCCCCATTGGCCACCTTAACACCCTTCGTGCGAGAGAGATAGTGGGCAAAACAGGCTTCTGGTTCGTATAGTAGTTTTGTAGAGGGGTTCTCACGGGTTGATAGAAGGGCCTCGAAGGGCGAAGAGATAGTATCTGTCCACCATGGAGGTATTGTTATGATTAACTGTATGGGAATCTTTTGTGATGCTTCTATTGCACGTTAGCCATGCATTGAAGACGGGAAGGATGATGGGTACCGGCGCCAAAAGCCAAAGCAACTTTCTTGATTATGTGTGCCTTCATAGCTTTCAAAAAGCCTAGGAGATGTTGCTCGTCGAACTTCTTCTGATCCATCTCCCTATCCAAACTCCAACTCCCGTGGGTGGTAAAGCCGCCATTCTTAACGCTCAACTCATCGAGGATATTCTTCTCCGTGGCCGACCCCAAACTACTCGCTACCTTCCTGAACCATGAAATTAAAAAAAAATATTCCTAAAAAAATTAGCTTAGGAAATATACAAACTTAGCAACCGCTCGCACTTCTCATCCGGCTTGAGTTGGTAACCCCATAATGGCTCGGATAAGCCGTCGATTGCTGGTCTAAATTTCACCGGCACGAGAGCGCATTTCGGATCTTCAGCTCCTGGATAGCCAACTATCACCGTTGGCTGGGTGTTTGTATTCTTATCTCATTAGTTTGGCTTCAACCTTCACACGGTAGTTCTTAAGTCTAGAAAATACTTTTCCCGATAACAAAAACGCGGCAGAAGCGGAGCCTGAACCAAGTGATATTCCAACCTTTGGTAAAATTAGCTTCATTCTCTCACACAGCGCGGGAATGCTTCACTACTCACGAGAATTCTCTGCTCCGGGCCCGTCATTGCTAATGGATTAAATGGCCGAGAGGTTAGTAAATCGATTGAAGGGTTGATTGCGAGAGCGGGAACGCAGAACAGGCCCTCTAAGTAGCCCGATATTGAATGGGGGTGAATGAACCCAGGAGTCCTTACTTGCTTTTTTTGAGTGCGGCTGAGAGCCTTTTTTTTGATGCAGTGTGACAGCCTGTGCTACAACGAACTGTTCGACTTAAATACCTGTAAGGTTGTGCCTCTTTTTTGGGTTGAAGTTACTTCTACCACGGTAGCCCCGCCGATCAAAAAATATGGCGAAAGGAAAGATCATCGTGAGCTTCCCAGAGTCCCCAATTGATTACTCTCCTGATACTAAATGAAATCAGTGCGCAATTGACTTCGGTACAACATACTCAGGGGTTGCATATGCCTACTACCAATCGGGCATGGAGGTTGGTTTGCGACATGATCCTTCATTGGAACAAGGGTGCTAATACTTAGAAGCCTTCTGAAGTAGATGTAGAAATCATCGAGGATCACTGGCCCGGACAAGGGAACCAGAGCTCCCAGAAGGTTCCATCGTAAGCTAACCTTGCACCTTAAGAAACGCACGGCTAATTGCTTTAGGGAGTTCAAATTCGACTCCTCGGCGCCTGGTGGGTTCAAGTGGGGATTTCAAGTAGAAAATGACCCCGAGAAAATATCATTTTCGAAATTGTCGGTCTTTATCTCTTAAAACACACATTTTTTTCTAACCGTGACTAACAATGATAATAGGTACCTGGACCCTACCCAGATTCAATCGGCCCAATCGCTGGCGAAATTCACAGCAAAAATTGGCCGTCTCCCACCAGATAGGACGTTGACTGAGGGAATCACTTTATTCCTCAAGGCTATTTGTGAAGTGGCAGCCGATCGTATGATCGCCGATTGGACCAAAGGTAAATCTGGGAGTCCTAAATAAGAGAGTCCAGTGAATTGATTGCAACAGAATTCGTGGATAAAACCCCAATTGAGTACATCCTGACCGTGCCAGCTGTGTGGTCGGACAAGTCCAAGAGCGACACTCTGAAATGCGCTGTTGATGCTGGGTTCTGCTCTGCAGGCGAGGTTTCATTAATCACTGAGCCCGAAGCAGCAGCGGTATACACATTTACGACTGTAAGCGCGCTTCTCGCGTACTCCTATGAGACCGTGTAACTTATAGGATATTATCCAGCTACCCGAATATTCAATTAAGAAGGGGGATATATTCTTGACCTGTGACGCGGGTGGAGGAACTGTGGTGGGTAGAGCTTGATCAACCAATGCCCTCATCACCCTGTACTACAGCTTATCCGACGGCCATAGGATCTAATTACCTACAGAGTCTTGGGCACTAAACCTGTCCTCAAAGTTGAAGAAGCAACCTTAGGCACCGGGGGCCTCTGCGGATCTGTGTACCTAAACCGAAGATTTGAAGACTTCGTCACTAAGAAGATCGGCAAATATCTAGATGCGCTTCCGAGAGTAGCATACGTCGAAGGAATGACGGAGGTGTGTTTTCCATCCCCCAGACAGCCACATTCTAAACCTACAGATCCACCGAGCTTTCAACGAAGAAGTCAAAACGGATTTTGGTCACGGACTTGAAGACGAGAAGGAGTACACCATCGAAGGTTAATTAGCTCCCTATACTTAGGGTTCTATTCAACATTAACATCAAGTACAGTGCCCGCCGGTATCCCGGACAACGAAGAAGCAGGTGTCCGAGACGGCTGCCTGGTTATCAGGCAAAAGGATCTGGAGGAGGTGTTTGACCCGGTCATTGACCGTATTGTCATGCTCATAGCCGAGCAAATCGAAGCTGTTTCCGAGCTGCCGGGCAAAAACAAGGTTTCTGCAATCTTGCTTGTCGGTGGTTTCGGAAGCAGCGAGTATCTGAGGAGGAAAATTGAAGGCAATCCGATATGGGAAGGAACGGATGTTATCCAACCCGTGAATGCGTACCTACATCCCGCGTCGCTTCCGAGACCTGCCCGAGACTTACTAACGTTGCGAACGAACGAAGGTGGTCTGCCGTAGTTCGAGGAGCGCTGTTGCGCGGACTACAAGGCGATATAGTTAGCACTCGCAAGATCAGAAACTTCTACGGAATTGAGTACAGGCAGACCTGGGACCCGGAGATTCACGAAGTTGGTGACTTTGCAAACGAAGCTGCGATGCATAAGTATATCCCCAGGCCCATACCCCCCCGTCTGTGAAAAAGTACAAAAACTAATGTCTACAACAGACTCTGGAGCGATATAGAACAACGCTTCTTCTGCGCCCAGAGAATGAACTGGTATGTCAAGCGAGTAAGTTTGCACTTCCCTAACCTGCTAAACAATAAGCTTACCGACAATCTCTACCAGGGAGACGAGTTCTCTAGCTCGAAGGTAGTCAACTTCCCGTTCTACCGCGCCATCACCGATGCCAAGCAACTTCGCTTTACGGAAGAGCTCATCACATATACCAGTAGCGGGGATGCCCCAGACTTTATGGATTCTCGTACCAACCCCCGACTCCCCCCCCCCTCTTTTCCCCGTGGGGTTAACGTGTATTATAGAATGCTCCGTTCTAGCCGGTATCGAGGTAGACCTGACATCCTTTCCGCTGGACACCTGGAAAACGGTACAGGGAGCAGCGGGGTCTTACTACAAGGTTGAGTACGCACTCGAAATGAGCTTTGAAGCGGCGATTTCATTCAAAGTAGTCTGTAAAGGTGGGTTCGAGAGTTCTTTTTTGTGTCGAGAAACGTCAAGGGGTCCGCTGATTGGTCATCCAGGAACTGTGGTTGGAGAGATTGTGGCGGATTATGACAAGAAGTAGATTCATTATGGTGGAAGATAGGCTAATTAACTCATGATGTACACATTTTAGCAAAATCACATACATTCACAATATTCCTCCTAATCGCATGGCCCATTTGCTGTTGTGAACTATTAAAAGTATCATACCGTATTGTTTCCAAAACTCTCAAAGTGATGGGCAATTAATTCCCCTAACCCTATCGAGTGAGCCAACATGAATTGGGATATATCGCTGCCAAAGACAGCCTCAAAGTGGTGATCCTAATTATGTATTACTGTACCAAGAAACTCCAGGACTGTATTATATTAATTTACTCGCTACCAAAAGCTATCCAGAAAAACAAACACCAAAAGTTCTAATCCGTGAAAGACTTCTCCGCCCCCGTAGACTTAAATATCAACAACGTCCCATCCCGCTGAATATCCACTGTATAATCCGCAAGCGCCTGGGTTTCAGAAATAACCTCATCTTCTTCCAAATATGTATGTACTAGCTCCTCCTCAACACGTGTCTTGACCGCAGTCTGCAGCGAACGCGCGCCCTGGTCCGGATCATAGCCGTCCGTGGCTACAGCTTTGCAGACGGCGCCGTCACTCCTGATGTGCAGGAGCACTCTTCCAACCAATTTCCCCGAGGAGAGGTTCACGGGGGTTAGGACTTTGTTTTTCAGTTCGAGGACGTATTTGTGTGCCACCACTGCTTGTTCGCCGAGGGAGAAGGGGAGGAAGGGGAGCACAGAGGAGATTCTACCGGACAGGGGGTTCTATCGGAGGAGGGTCAGTATCCATTTTAGCTCAACGGCCTAGTAAGGGCAAAGGAGGGAAATACTCCGAAAGTATGCTTTAATTGTTGCTTCAGGGTCTTTTCCAACTCGGTCATTAGTCGCACATGTTTCTCTTCATCATCGTTCTTGAAGACACCAGGGTTGTGTTCACAGAAATCGACGATTTTCCGATCTAGCGCGTTTGTCGCTATGATCCAGATCGTCTTTGAACAGTCCACGGCTTCCCGGTTTCTTCGATCGACGTACTTCCCTTCGAGCCAGTTAGCTGTGTGCGTGTTGGCGCAATTAGGACGAGGCGGTTCATACCTTCGTCGAAAGGGATCAGGCAGGCATTCTGAACTTCCCGCGTGGTCTTTTCGAACTCATCCAGGAAGACGATTGCCCGTTTCCCGCTCATTCGTGTTAGGAAATTGTTTAACGGGGAGCCTTGCTGGTATCCCAAATACGGCTGCTTAGGTCCGAATAGATCAGACTCATATTTGATCTCTGTAGAATCGACGCATTCGAGTTCCAGTGTCAGGAGCTGACCAAGGCGCTTTGCCAATTCTGTTTTACCATGACCGCTAGGTCCGGCAAAGACCAATACTAACGGTTTACTGGTCGGTAGGGCAAGATGAGTGAGAAGCTTCTTAATAACGGAGCTTGCAGCTGTCGCTTGTCCGATCATGAAGTATGATATTCCCAACAATTCCGTTGCGTTATGCGCCAGAGCCACCTGGTTTTGACGCGCGGATGCTGGTTTATCCTTGATGGTCTTTTCCAGGAAGTATCTTTGTGAAATATTAGTCGCTCGAGCGAGCGATGGCCAGATATACCGTTCGCACCATTTCTTCTTTGGCTCGTCTATATCCGTTACTACTCGCGGGTCTGGACCTTCCACTGGTGGGTCCTGTAGAAAGGGTGTAAAGAAGGCTTTTGGAATAACACCAGCATCTGCGCCCAAACTAAGTAGTGTGGTGACCATTGCCGTAGTATCCTTGTCAATATTGCGCGTATTTAGAATGGCAAACGCCAGGAGCGGGAATCCATGTATCTTCTCCACGGCATTAGCATCTCCCCCTTGCTTTATCCAGGTCCTGATCAATTTCTCGTTATTGGTCGCGACTGCATAGAAAATTCCCGGGTATCCTGATACCGTTCCGTTAATGCACCGCGCAATAGTGTCCGACCGATAATATGAAAAGTACTGAGTGAGCTTATTATCGTCGAGACCCTGCTGTAGACCAACAACAAGCCTTGATATCGAAAAGCTCAATGTCATACCCTCTTCCGGCCGAAATTGCCCAACGCCACTAGTAACGGGCGGCAGACTAAAATCCCACTCCGGGCAGCTTGGTTCCACAGACCCGTCTTGACTGCCTTGGGTGCCTGATATGTTAATCCGGGGCGAGCCCCAACTCACAAGTTAGCGGGTTTCAAACATACCTTGAACTGAACCTGCGGAAGGTGGATTTGCTTGGGTATCCTTTGCCATGTATGGTGGGGGGTTGGCTTACTCAAGTTACTCCCGAGTGGGCCACTCAAAACAATTGGATTACTCACAATCACGACCACCACCCTTTTCGACGCCATTACGTTTTTCAACGCCGTTACTGTTTTCAACGCCATTACTATTATTATTATTGCGTCGGATATTATTATCCGAGGGTGCTAACGGGTTGTCAGTCTCGGTATCGGGACGGGTAACTGTCGTGTCGACTGGTGAGACGGCCTGTAATCCATCATCAACTACGATGGGCACAAAAAGCTCTGGAGATTCGTTGCTATTTTGCCTGGGGCGCCCTTGGGGGTTCTCTGGAGTGGGGATTTTTGACTTAGGATTGACCTTTGTGTCTGGTGGTCCTAAGAATTGTTAGTTTGTGGAAACCAGAATTGACTAGAGGGGGGGGCATACCGGTAGCAAATACCGTCCCGAGCATATTTATCGCCGCCTCAGTATCGTTTCGACATGCCTACCGGTAACCACTCATCAGTCATTTCCCCTCCAGCAAATAAGGGTAAGCCCACCTTCAGCGCAGCAACAGCCCTATTTCTAGTTACGGAAGTTGTTTGCATAATATGCTGGACCTGGCTCCATCTTGATCCTCCGGCTAGATACTGTGTAGGATCCATTGCTGAAGAAAAGCTTTCGGATAATAGGGCAGAGTAAATAGGGGCGAGTTCTCGGAATATCGTGAAAATTAGGGAGACGGGAAAGAAGAGGAGTCGAAGGTTTCTTATGGTTAGTACGGCTGAGGGAGCAAAGGCGTTCCTGAGTGCTTAATCATGCTTTTGCTTTTTCCACTGGGGAGTGTGCAGATTGGAAAGGAACCCCACCACGCGCAACTATACCCGCCGGCCCCATTGTTGGAGGTACACTTCTCATGCGACGCCCATTCCACCAGCGCCCCGCCCGAACGCACTTTGCCTGATTATTGACCCTAATTGCCAGAATTACTCCCTATCAACCAAGTTATTATAACTGCCCCTTCCCCCAGAAAAGAACTCCACTGCAGGGCTCAATTTCGTGCATTTATTCGCTTGCAGGGGCACTTTTGGGGGTCCTTAGGCTTCAAAGCGGCGGCCGTTAAAGTCCGAGTTTAAGGTATTCCACTTCGCCTCCGGTAACTCCCATGTTCACTCTATGCAAACGGCCAAGTTAACTTAGGCACTAGCTCAGTGTTCGCGAATTTCAACAATGTATCCAGACGAGAAAACCCACAGAATACCAGCAAATCCCGGCCCCCCCCCCTACAAAATATCATACCATCAATGTTTTTTTAATGCCAGCCAAAGATGACATTCGTCTACTAGTGGTTGCCCAGAAAATCTCACCCAACTTCTAAGAAAGAAAACGCTGCCATAAAAAAAATTCAATTCAAAAATATTACCTGAAAATAAACTAGAACTAGGTGAATTTATTAGAGAAATATTAGGCACAGAAAAACATGATTTGTGCAAAAGCTGATCTCTTGGGGTGTTCTCAGCAGGCAAAGGCCCCTGTGAATTTTCCATCATAGGACGGAGATTTGCCAACGGATTTTGAGCAACCCAGGCTATCTAAATGAATGCTTTTTTAAAAAACAAATCCATAACTTTAGCAATTTTTTACCCCCTTTAATTTGGCAATTTTTTTGACTGAGTAACTCTGGAGTTTCAGCTGGTGTTATCATTTATCACTATTGGGGTGAGAGATAAGGGTTGAAACCTTGATGGTACTCGAGTATCAATAGAGAGTTTGCGCAAGAGGACCTGGGTGGCAGTTAACGGAAAAGAGGCCCAGGCCTCTGAATGAGTTTGCGCACCAGGTCTAGGTGGCTTCGTAGC
>Ga0307513_10000291_pt1 | contig 72855 bp, 63 predicted proteins | sample 15_EM_MG_FD_202174 | JGI IMG/M metagenome (GOLD analysis project Ga0307513, IMG submission 202174) | Populus trichocarpa ectomycorrhiza microbial communities from riparian zone in the Pacific Northwest, United States - 15_EM | ecosystem: Host-associated > Plants > Roots > Unclassified | place...
TCACGTTGGACGGACTCATCCTTCAGAATTCCAAATCTGCCACATCAACCGAAACGAGTATCTCTGCAAATCGCGCTCGCCGGTCAACTCAATTCGCCGATCCACCTTATGCTGTCTGTACATTCTGGAAGCGAAGCTGCGAACTAGGCGCCCGCCGCTCAAAAAAGATCCATCCCCATGAATATGCTATAATTAATGCGCATACACGCTTGACCAAGGTTGGTCTTGAAGCACGCAACTCCCGCCCGGCCCCAACCAGATAACGTACTTGTATATACAGGATTCAGGTCGCGCCTCCGATGTAGGCGCGTTCGAAGGCGTATCCTTCCGGGACCTGAATAGGCTGCGGGCCGCTTGTGCGCCCGAAGCCGCATCTATCGCGCCGTGCGGCGCCTTCCCGATCAAACCAGATCGAGCGCCCTTCGCAAGTCCTCGATCAGGTCGGCCGGATGCTCGATGCCGATCGAAAGCCTGATGGTGGAGTCGAGCACACCCAGGCGCTGGCGCACGTCCGCCGGTACGCCCGAGTGGGTCATCGACGCCGGAAGACTGGCGAGCGACTCCGTGCCGCCGAGACTGACCGCAAGCTTCATGATTCTCAGCCCATTGAGGAAGCGGAACGCCGCGGGCTGGCCGCCAACAATATCGAAAGCGAAGGTCGATCCGGCGCCGGTGCATTGCCTCGCGAAGACACGGCCAGTGGGGGTGTCGGGCGCCGCGAACGGCAGATAGTGGATTGCCGACACCTTGGGGTGATCGGCCAGATAGATCGCCACGGATCGTGCATTTTCGGCCGCCTTTTCCATGCGGATGCTCAGCGTCTCGAGCGATCGGCCGAGCATCCAACAGCTATGCGGATCAAGCTGAGTCCCGATGGCGCTCCGCAATTGCCTGACGGTGCTCATGAGGGGCGCCGACCCTAGGGCCGCACCGGCAATGAGATCCGAGTGTCCGCCGACATATTTGGTCAGCGAGTAAAGCGAGATGTCGGCGCCGTGCTCGATCGGGTGCTGGAAGACGGGGCCGAGGAGCGTGTTGTCGCAGATGACGAGCGGGCGATGCCCCTGCTCGGCGCCGATCCGGTTGGCGACAAGCGCCATCAGTTCCAGGTCGACGAGGGCGTTGGTGGGGTTGGCGGGGGTTTCCACAAGGATCGCGGAAACCCGGCCCTTCGCGCACGCATCGCGGACGGCGGCCATGACCGTATCCTCGTCCAGGGCGTCGGAGAAGCCGACACTGCCGATGCCCATACTGGCAAGCGTCTTCGCGAGCAGCACCTCGGTCCCGCCGTATAGCGGCTGTGAATGAAGGACCACGTCGCCCGGGCGAACGAAGGCGAGCAAGGTCGTCGCAATCGCCGACATGCCTGACGAAAATAGCACGCAGTTTTCGGTGCGCTCATAAACCGCGAGGCGATCCTCTACGATCTCGCTGTTGGGATGATTGAAGCGCGAATAGATCAGCCCCGATCGCTGGCCCTCGGGCAGCTCCTTCCGGCCCGACGTATAGTCGAAGAAATCGCGCCCCTCCTCGGCCGAGTTGAACACGAAGGTGGAGGTCAGGAAGACCGGCGGCTTCACCGCACCTTCGGACAGTTGCGGATCGTATCCGTAGTTCAGCATCTGGGTTTCGGGATGTAATGCATGGTCACCGAGATGGGTTTCGTAGGGGCGCGGCGCGGTCATAGTCATTCCCAAAGCTGGATGAATTTTTCGCAATTTAATCTCGATTGAACCGCCATGTACTTGCTAATTTCCGCCACGAAGTGCATTTATCGGCAACAAATCACGGGATTAATGCCAAACATGCAGCAGAAAATTGCTGACTCGATTGACCGCCGGATATTGAAGGCTCTCGTGGCAGATGCACGCATCAGCAACCTTGACCTCGCGGAGAGCGCCGGGATCTCGCCGTCCCCCTGCTTGCGGCGTGTGCGCCGGCTGGAAGAGTCCGGGGTCATCCGGGGCTACACCGCGCTCGTGGACCCGGCAGTGGACGGATGGACGATGGGTGCGATCGTCATCGTGCGGCTCAGCAAGCAGCACGAGGACGAGATCATCATGTTCGAGGATGCGGTCAAAGGGTGGGACGAAGTCATGGAATGCCATCTCGTCGCCGGATCACCGGACTATATTTTGAGGGTGATGAGCAGTGGCCTCGATGGCTACGAGCGCTTCATAAAAGACAAGATCGCTCGCCTGAAATGCGTGGCGTCGATCGAAACGAATTTCGTGATGAGCACAATCAAGGAGCGGCGATACTGACCTCGAGCACCTCAAAATCCTTGGGCGGCGCCGGTTCCTGAAGAAGAGTTTTCGCCGCGTCTCTCGGGGCGAATTTGGTCCACTCGCCCCGTTCCGGGCAGAAGATATCGCCGGGCCGGTGCGGAGTTGGCGGATCGGGCATGCAACGCGCCTCCGAATGCAGCCCCCTAAACGCCGCCGCCTCCCCCAAGGCGCTCGAGCTCGACAATGAGGATATGCGCCGCCTCGGCGTGCATCCGCAGGACTTCGTCCCGACGAAGGAACACGGCGTCGGTTGGACCGAGAGCCTCACCATTTCCCAGGACAAGCGGATCCAATGCGACAATGAGGGTCTGCTCCGCTTCGATGATGATGGAAACGACGCTGTTTATTTCGGCGCGCCGGACTCGCGCGTCGAAGCGGTCGCGGCGGACCATGACGTTGAGATCGCGGACCGGTCCAGCGAGGAGCGCCGCCGCGCAGGCCGCGTCCCCGGCGAAGCGAACCGGCGGCGTGCTCGTGTCGAGCCGCAACGGCGGCTCGGCGCCGATTGAGAGCTGGAGGCCCGAACCCTCGGTCACGGCGAGAAGCCGGTCCACCCCAAGGAAGACCGAGAACGGACCGTCCGCATGAATCTCCGCCATGCTGACGCGCCAGTCGAAGTCGTCGAAACCGGCGCCAGGCGGCCAGACCGCCACCTCGCGGGTTGCGCCGCCGCCGTTCTTCCATGGGACAGTCTGGCGGTCGGCGGCGCGGAGCAGTTGCATCAGCCGAGAATGCCCGGCAGGTCGAGGCCCTTGTCGCGGGCTACCTGCAACGCAATCTCGTAGCCGGCGTCGGCGTGGCGCATGACGCCGGAGGCCGGGTCGTTCCAGAGAACGCGGGCGATGCGCTTGGCCGCGGCCTCGGTGCCGTCGCAGACTATGACCATGCCGGCATGCTGCGAATAGCCCATGCCGACACCGCCGCCGTGGTGCAGCGAAACCCACGTGGCCCCCGAGGCGGTGGTGAGGAGCGCATTCAGTAACGGCCAGTCGGAGACGGCATCAGAGCCGTCGCGCATGGCCTCGGTCTCGCGGTTGGGAGAGGCGACGGAGCCGGAGTCGAGGTGGTCGCGGCCGATGACGACAGGCGCCTTGAGCTCGCCTTTGGCCACCATCTCGTTGAAGGCCAGCCCCAGCCGATGACGGTCGCCAAGTCCCGTCCAGCAGATGCGGGCCGGCAGGCCCTGGAACTTGATCCGCTGGCCGGCCATGTCGAGCCAATTGTGCAGGTGCGGATCGTCCGGGATCAGTTCCTTCACCTTGGCGTCGGTCTTGAAGATATCTTCCGGGTCGCCGGAGAGCGCGGCCCAGCGGAATGGGCCGATTCCGCGGCAGAAGAGCGGGCGGATGTAGGCCGGCACGAAACCCGGGAAGGCGAAGGCGTTCGCAACGCCCGCGTCCTTGGCCACCTGGCGGATATTGTTGCCATAGTCGACGGTGGGCACGCCCGCGACGTGGAAGTCGAGCATGGCTTGCACGTGCTCAGCCATGGAGGCGCGGGCGGCCTCTTCCACCTGTTTCGGATCCTGGATGCGCATGGCGACCCAGCGCTCCAGGGTCCAGCCCTTGGGCAGGTAACCATTGACCGGGTCGTGGGCCGAGGTCTGATCGGTGAGCAGGTCCGGCCGCACCCCGCGCTCGAAAATCTGCGGCAGCAGCTCGCAGGCGTTGCCGAGCAGGCCGACGGAGACTGGCGCTTTGTCGCGGCAGGAGCGCGCGATGATCTCGAGCGCTTCGTCGAGACTCTCCGTCGCCCTGTCGAGATAGCCGGTGCGCAGGCGCATCTCGATGCGGGAGGGTTGGCACTCGATGGCCAGGCAGGAGGCGCCGGCCATCACCGCCGCCAGCGGCTGGGCCGCGCCCATACCGCCCAAGCCGCCGGTCAGCAGCCATCGGCCGGAAAGGTCGCCGCCATAGTGCTGGCGGCCCATTTCCACGAACGTCTCATAGGTGCCTTGAACGATGCCTTGGGTCCCGATGTAGATCCATGAGCCGGCGGTCATCTGGCCGTACATGGCCAGGCCCTTGCGATCGAGCTCGTCGAAGTGCTCCCAGGTCGCCCACTTGGGCACCAGGTTGGAGTTGGCGATCAGCACGCGGGGCGCGTCGGCGTGGGTCTTGAACACACCTACCGGCTTGCCCGACTGGACGAGCAGGGTCTCGTCGTCCTCCAGCCGACGCAGGGTTTCGCAGATCTTGTCGAAGCTCTCCCAGTCGCGGGCGGCGCGTCCGATGCCGCCATAGACCACCAACTCCTCTGGCCGCTCGGCCACGTCGGGGTGCAGGTTGTTCATCAGCATCCGCAAGGGCGCCTCGGTCAGCCAGCTCTTGCAGGAGAGCTCGGGTCCAGTGGCGGGGCGGATCACGCGGGTCTTGTCGATGCGGGTCATGCGTCTCATCAGGCTTTGGCGAAGGCGAGGCACGCCTTCAGAACTTCGGTGAGGGCCGCGCGCATGGGCGCGGCCCGGGGCTCGGAATAGGGGACGGGCCAGGTCCCGGGCGTGGGATCGCCGGACGGCTCATCCAGATAGCCGCGGCAGGCGAGTTCCATCTGGACCGCGTGGACGCCGTCGGCGGGGCGGGCGTGGCGGCGCGTGCTCCACCCGCCCTTGAACCGCCCGTTGGTCACTCGGCTGAAGGGGGACGCGTCACAAGCCGCCTCAATGGCGGCGGTGAGCGCTGGATCGCAGCTCGAGCCCGAATTGGTCCCAACATTGAAGTTGGGCAACTCGCCCTCAAACAGCCGCGGGATCCGGCTGCGGATAGAGTGCGCGTCGTAGAGCACCACCCTTTCGTGGCGCACCGTCAGCCGCATCAGCTCGGCTTCGATCGCGGCGTGGTAGGGTGCGAACCAGATCTCGCGGCGCCGCGAGATTTCCGTAGAGTCCGGTTCGCGGTGGGGCCGGTAGAGCGCCTCCCCGTCAAACGTCGTGGTCGGACAGAGTTCAGTTGTCGCCTGGCCGGGATAGAGCGATGCCCCCGACGGGTCGCGGTTCACGTCGATCACCGAGCGGGACATACGCGTCCGCACGGTTGTGGCGCCAAGTCCACGGGCGAACCCGTAGAGCTCGTCGATCCACCAGTCAGCATCCCGCCGGGCCAACCACGGCGAAACAAAGTCACCTTCGATCTCCTCCGGGAGATCGATCCCAGTGTGCGGGAGGGTGAGGATCAGCGGCGCGTCGCCGCGATGGATCTCGATCCAACTCACGGCGCGATCCCAGGCAAGGCGACGGCTCCCGCCGCCTCGACGACGGCCCCGGATCGCACGAGGTCGATGGCCTTGGCCAGGTCCGGGTGGAGGTGCCGGTCGTCGTCGAGGTGCGGGACCTCGGCCCGGACCAGGGTCCGGGTGGCTTCGAGGGCTGGGCTGGAGGTCAGAGGCCGGTGAAAGTCGCAACCCTGCGCCGCCGCCAGCAGCTCGATGGCCACCACCGAGGCGGCGTTCTGGGCCATGGCGAGCAAGCGGCGCGCGCCATGGGCCGCCATGGAGACGTGGTCCTCCTGGTTGGCCGATGTGGGGATGGAATCGACGCTGGCCGGATAGGCCATCTGCTTGTTCTCGGAGACCAGGGCTGCGGCGGTGACCTGCGGGATCATGAAGCCGGAGTTGAGTCCAGGCTTGGGTGTCAGGAAGGCCGGGAGGCCGCTGAGGGCCGGGTCGACCAGCATGGCGATTCGGCGTTCGGAGATGGCGCCGATCTCGCAAACCGCCAGGGCGATCATGTCGGCGGCGAAGGCCACCGGCTCGGCGTGGAAGTTCCCCCCCGAGAGCGCCTCGTCGGTGTCCGGGAAGATCAGCGGGTTGTCCGAGACGCCGTTGGCCTCGTAACCCAGGGTCGTGGCGGCCTGGCGCAGGACATCCAGGGCCGCGCCCATCACTTGCGGCTGGCAGCGCAGGCAATATGGATCCTGGACCCGCTCGTCGTCCTTCAGGTGGGAGGCGCGGATGGCCGAACCGGCCATCAGCGCCCGCAGGGCGTCGCCGGTCTCGATCTGGCCCGGCTGGCGGCGCACGACGTGGATGCGGGGGTCGAAGGGCGTGTCCGAACCCTTGGCCGCCTCGGTCGACAGCGCGCCGGCGACCAGAGCCGTCTGGAAGAGCCGTTCGGCTTCAAACAGACCGACGAGCGCGTTGGCGGTGGAGAATTGGGTGCCGTTGAGCAGCGCGAGGCCTTCCTTCGGCCCGAGCACGAGAGGGGCGAGGCCGGCGGTCTCGAGGACCTCGGCGGCCGGGCGGCGGGCGCCATCCACAAAGACCTCGCCGACCCCGATCAGCACGGCGGCCATGTGCGCGAGCGGCGCCAAGTCGCCAGAGGCGCCCACCGAGCCCTGGCACGGGATCACCGGTGTCAGGCCTTTCTCCAGTAGGGCTTCCAGGAGGGCCATGGTGGCCGGGGCCACGCCCGAGGCGCCCTGGGCCAGGCTGGCAAGCTTCAGGGTCAGCATCAGCCGCGCGATCGGCGCGGGCGTGGGCTCGCCGACGCCGGCCGCGTGAGAGAGCACGATGTTGCGCTGAAGGGTCGCGAGGTCGCCAGCCTCGATCCGCACCGAGGCGAGTTTTCCAAAGCCGGTGTTGATGCCATACGCGGGCTCGCCCTTGGCCACGATGCGGGCGACCGAGGCCGCGCTTGCGGCGATCACGGGTGCGCAGCTTGGGTCCAGGCGAACCTCGGCGCCGCGGTAGATTGCGCGCCACTCGGCCAGCGTCACGCAGCCGGGGCGCAGGGTCACTGCATCCATGTCTTGCCTCCAAATACGCGGGCATGCAGGGGGTTGAAGCCCATGCGGTAGACCAGCTCGGCTGGCCGCTCGATGTCCCAGATGGCCAGGTCGCAGCGCTTCCCGGCTTCGATGACGCCCGCCTCGCCCAGCAGGCCCAGGGCTCGGGCTGCCTCGCGGGTCACCCCGGCCAGGCATTCCTCCACTGTGAGCCGGAACAAGGTGGCCGCCATGTTCATCACCAGCAACGGCGAAGTCAGTGGCGAGGTGCCGGGGTTGCAATCCGTGGCCAGCGCCATCGGCACACCCGCAGCCCGTAGCGCCGCGACCGGGGGGGTCTTGGTCTCGCGAACGAAATAATAGGCGCCGGGCAGGAGGGTCGCGACCGTACCGGCCCTGGCCATCGCGGCGATCCCGGCGTCGTCCAGGTGCTCCAGATGGTCGGCCGACAGCGCGCCGAACTCCGTGGCAAGGGCGGCGCCATGCAGGTTGGAAAGTTGTTCGGCGTGCAGTTTCACTGGCAGGCCGTGGGCAGCGGCGGCGTCGAACACCCGGCGGGTCTGGTTGGCGGTGAAGGCGATGCCTTCACAGAAGGCGTCAACGGCGTCGGCCAGGCCCTCGGCGGCAATCGCCGGCATCATTTCGCGGCAGACCAGGTCGATGTAGCCGTCCGCATCGCCAGCGAACTCCGGCGGTACGGCATGGGCGCCCAGGAAGGTGGTCCGAATCGTCACGGGCCGTTCGGTGGCCAAGGCGCGGGCGGCGCGCAGGACCTTCAGCTCGTCAGCCGTGGAGAGACCGTAGCCGGACTTGATCTCAACAGTGGTGACGCCTTCGGCCAACAGGGCGTCGAGGCGAGGCAAGGCAGCCTGGACCAGCTCGGTCTCGGAGGCCGCCCGCGTGGCCTTCATGGTCGAGATGATGCCGCCGCCGGCTCGGGCGATCTCCTCGTAGGATGCTCCGGCCAGGCGCAGCTCGAACTCACGGGCGCGGTCGCCGCCATAGACCAAATGGGTATGGGGATCGATCAGGCCCGGGGTGATCCAGCGACCTTCGCAGTCGATGGATTCACCGGCGACAAAGGCTGGGGCGTCGGTCTCGGCGCCGACCCACGCGATGCGGCCATCCAGGGCCGCAATCAAGCCACGCTCGACGATGCCAACTCCAGGGGCGTTGGGCGCGAGGGTGGCGAGGCGGGCGTTTCGCCAGACCTGATCGCAGTGCACGCAGCCCTCCCCCTGAATTCAGCAGACACCCTAGCGCTGGGCCTTCTTATTGTATAGACATAATGAGCGCTTGCAGCGTCGACGAGGGCGGCCGAGGAAGGTTCATGGGACTCTGGTTCGAACATGCGCTGCTGGCCGAGGGCTGGACCCACCGCGTGCGCGTCGAAGTGGACGACGGCGTGGTCCGCGCCATCAATGCCGGCGTCGAGGCCCGGCCGGGCGACGAGCGGGGCGGCATTGCGATCCCAGGCCTGCCCAATCTGCACAGCCACGCTTTCCAACGCGCCATGGCCGGCCTGGCCGAGGTGCGCGGGCCGTCGAGCGACAGCTTCTGGACCTGGCGCGAGCTGATGTATCGGTTCGTCGGCGACCTCGGACCGGAGGACGTCGAAGCTATCGCGGCACAGGCCTTCCTGGAAATGCTGGAAGGTGGATTCACCCGGGTCGGCGAGTTCCACTACCTGCACCACGCACCAGACGGCGGCGCCTACGCGGACCCGGGGGAGATGGCGGCGCGGATCGCGGCGGCGGCGGCGGAGACCGGCATCGGGCTGACCTTGCTGCCGGTGTTCTACGCCCATTCCGGCTTCGGGGGCGCGGCCCCGCTCGCTGGCCAGCGGCGGTTCGTGAACAGTCTCGACGGTTATGGACGACTGCAGGAGGCCTCGCGCGCGGCGGTCAAATGCCTGGCCGACGCCGTAGTGGGCGTTGCGCCGCACAGCCTGCGCGCCGTGACCGAGGACGAGCTCAGGGTCGTGAGCGAGGTCGCGGGACCGATCCACATCCACATCGCTGAGCAGTTAAAGGAAGTGGCCGACTGCCTGGCCTGGAGCGCGGCGCGACCGGTGGAGTGGTTGCAGGGCCGTTTCGCGGTGGACGACCGCTGGTGCCTGGTCCACGCCACGCACATGAGTGAGGCCGAGCAGCGGCGCCTGGCGGCAGAGGGCGCGGTTGTCGGCCTGTGCCCGATAACCGAAGCTAACCTGGGCGACGGCGTCTTTCCGGCCGCCGAGCACCTCATGGAAGACGGCGAGTTCGGCGTGGGGTCGGATTCCAACGTCCGGATCGACGCGGCGGAGGAACTGCGGCTGCTCGAATATGGCCAGCGACTGATGAAGCGCTCCCGCAACGTGCTGGCCCGGCGCGAGGGCGAGGCGACCGGCGCCCTCCTCTACCGTCGCGCCCTGACCGGCGGCGCCCAGGCGCTGGGCGTCCCTCAGGGGCCTGGCCTGGCCGTCGGCGCATCGGCCGACATCGTCAGTTTCCCGAACGATCATGAGACCCTGGTCGCTCGCGCCGACGATGCGTGGCTGGACAGCTGGATCTTCGCCGCCGCGCCGGTGGAGCACGTCTGGCGCAGGGGGCGCCGGGTGGTCGCCGACGGCCGTCACCACGCCCGCGAGCGGATCACAGCGCGCTATCGGGGGGTGCTGGAGCGCCTGCTGCGCAAATGAGCGACGACGCCCTGCACAAGCGGATCCGCGCCGACATCTCGGGGCGCATCCTGTCTGGCGCCTGGCCGCCGGGGCATCGCGTGCCCTCCGAGCACGAGCTCATGGTCGAGTACGGCTGCTCGCGGATGACCGTGAACAAGGCGCTCGGTCCGCTGGCTGAGTCCGGCCTTATAGTCCGGCGGCGCAAGGCCGGTTCCTTCGTCTCGCGACCGCGAATCCACTCGGTGGTGCTGGACATCCCCGACATCGCCGCCGAGGTGACCGCGCGGGGTGAGCCCTACGGCTACGAACTACTGTCCGGCAAGGTGCGGCCGGCGAGTTCGCGCGACGTAGCCAAGCTGGGCCTGGAGCAGCCGGTGGAGGTCTTGGCCCTGCGCTGTCTGCACCGGGCCAGCGGGCGGCCGTTCGCGCTGGAGGAGCGGCTGATCAGCCTCGCCGCCGTGCCCGAAGCGCGCGACGTGGACTTCGCCGCGGCGGCGCCCGGCGGCTGGTTGCTAAGCCACGTCCCTTGGACAGAGGCGGAGCATCGGATCAGCGCCGCCAACGTCACGAAGGCGATGGCGGCGATCCTGGGCCTGGAGGAGCCCACCGCAGCGTGCCTGGTGCTGGAGCGGCAGACCTGGCGCGGCGACGACCGGATCACCCATGTGCGGCTGGTGTTCCCGGGCGAGGCCTATGAGCTGGTCGCGCGCTTCTCGCCGCAACCAGCGTCAGCCAACACAGCGGGTGGTTCAGGCGACGGCGGGTGATCCAGGGGCCACGGCCTGCCCACCCCCGTGGCGCCTTCGAGCCGGGGCTCGTCGTGTTCGAGCCCTCGCCCCCGGGTCTCCAGGCGGAGACAAGTCGACCGCTGACCGCCCCCACCGCCACACAGTCTTGAAAATTGTCTTCACTGCGGCGGCGCTTCGACACTTCAGCCGCCCTGGCTGAGTGGCAGTCCCGCATAGCCTGGGCCTTGACGTCCCCTGCACTCGCTGAAGCGGCTCGGCGCACGTCCGAAGCCAAGCGAGTCGAGAAGCCCGTGAACGCGGCAGGCGAGCGGCGTTACCAAGCCAGAAGTCGCTCTTTGCAGTGAAGCTCATATCGGCGTGACTCAGGGGATCGCACGATGGATGACCAAGTGCGGAGCCAGGTCGCGCCGGCGGCGGAGCTTCAGAAAGGCCGCTCTTCCCCGGGGGGTCGGCGATCGGTCCGGTCCGCTGCGACGCCTGCGCCCTGGCTTTGTTCGGCGGCCATCGCGCCCGGCGAAAATCCGAACCGACGACGGAAGTTACGTGCGAAATGAGTGTAGTCGCTGTAGCCGCACGCATAGGCGATCTCGCTGAGCGGCTGGGCTTTCCCAAGAAGCGCGCGGCGACGCAGCAGCTGCGCGGCGCGATCCAACCGGAGCGAATACAGGAACTGCGTGCAGGTCGTGCCGCGCTCCGTGAAGAGCTTCTGGACGTAGCGCAGGGAAATCCCCGTCTCGACAGCCACGTCGAACGGCCCGAAATCCGGATCCGCGAAGCGCTCCCTCATGACCCCGCAGACCCGCGCGAACAGTTTGTCCGTGGAGCGCGAGCCGTGCGCCGGATCGGAGGGCGCAAAGAGCGCCCCGAGCAGATCGTAGACGGCCAGCTGCATGTAGGACTCGGCCTGCGGCGACGAGAGCTCATAACCGCCGAGCGCATCCTGAACGATGTGATGCAGCAATCGCGCGGCGGGCGTTCCAGCGCTTCCGCTAATTCCACCCTGCGGCTCGAAACGAAGATGAGACGTCAGTGACCGGCGCGGCAGATCCAGCGACAGCCATCGGGCGTTATCGGAGTGGACAAAATACTTCACCGGCCGGGCCGCATCGACGATCGCCAAATCGCCCCGGGCGAGCCGCACCGTCTGGTCGTTCTGGCTCATGGTCGAGTCGCCTGCGACCTGAAGCAGCGCATAATAGTGCTCCCGGCCGTCGAGCCGGGTGTCCTGGAACGTCCGCTCGATCTGCTCAGCGTTGCAGCTGAGGTCTATCCCCACAAAGCCGCACGCGGCGATGGGGTGCGCCCACCCCGCAAAGGATCTGGCTTCGATACCTACAGGATTGTACCGCCCGCACATCTCGAGCAGCGAGCTTCTCCACGCGTCATAGTCCGGTTGCAAGGAGCGGGGCGGATCTTCGCTTTCAAGCATACTGCCTCCATAAGACGCGGCTTGCTTTGGGCTGCCCACCTTTCGCGTTCGAATGGTCAATCGCGGGCGCGGCCAAAGTGCGGCGGCTTGTGTCTCAAGCGTAGCATTCCGCTTCCGAACTGAAACGCCGGCGCTCACCGTCCTCATTCGGCGAACCCCGCGCGACCTAGCGGCTCGCGGGCGACGCGGAATATGCAGAGGCCGGATCCGCGCCATTCGGGTCAAAGGCGTGCGTGCGGATATCGACGATGCGGCGCTCGCCGCCGATCCGCCCGAGCTGGACCACCACGTCGATCAGGGATCGGGCGTAGGCCATGGTCTCGCTGCGCGAGAGCGTCAGCCCCGACTGCATCACCATCAACGCGATCTGCTCCAACGCGCCTTCGGGAGAATTCGCATGCACGGTGGTGAACGAGCCGGGATGGCCCGTGTTGATCGCCCGCAGGAACGTGGCCGTCTCCCGCCCGCGGATTTCGCCCACGATGATGCGGTCGGGCCTCAGCCGAAGGGATGCGTGCAGCAGGTCCTCCACCGTCACCTTCGCCTCCCCGAGGTCGCCCTTCACCGCCACCAGCCCCACGGCGTTGGGCTGGGAGACCGCAATCTCCGGCGTGTCCTCGACGGTGATGATCCGCTCGCCCGCCGGCGCCGCCTTCAGCAGGGCGTTGAGGAAGGTGGTCTTGCCCGAGGAGGTTCCGCCCGAGATCAGCACCGTCTTGCGGGCGCGTACCGCGTCACGCAGGAAGGCGATGGGTTCGCGCCGCATGCGCTCCGCCTCGGCCGCCCGGTCCTGTGGAGCGTCCGCCTTCGGGGGCAGCGGATGATCGTAGGCTTCGAGCGGTCGGTCGATGATCAGGTGGCGGCGGATGGACAGCACCCATCCCGCCCGCGTCGCCGGGGGACCGATCATCTGCACCCGCTCTCCGCCCGCCAGCACGGCGGCCAGCAACGGGCTTTCCCGGTTGACGCCCTGGTGGGTCGTCCGCGCGATCTGGGCGGCCAACCGTCCGAGCAGGAGCTCGTCGACGTCCGGCGCCTCCATCCGACGCATCGCGGCCTGCCCTATCCGCTCCACCCAGACCTCTCCGGGCCGGTTGACCATCACCTCGGTGACGTCGGCCTGCTCAAGGAACCTGGCGAACGGCCGCAGATAGGTCCGCAGATAGACGCCGCCCGGAGCGTGGGCCTCCAGGGACGTGGCGACGGCTCCGTTCACGCCGCGTCTTCCGCGAAATCCAGGTCGCGGGCGACGAATACCTGGATAGGAGCACCGGGCGCCACGCGGACGGTCGGCGAGATCTTGCCGTCGTTCTGCAGGGCGATCCCCGCGGCCGAAGCCCCCTGGCCGGCGGCGCCGATCACCACGGCGTTGCTCGAACCGCCGATGCTGGCCAAGCTTCCTACCACCGAGAGCAGGACGGCCGACCCATACCGCTGCAGCAGGTGGCGGTCGACCTTGCCGGACAGGCCGGCCTGGCCGAGGTCGTCGGTGGTCGGCGAGCCAAGCTGGATCGTCACCCCGTCCGGGCGCAGCAAGCGGGTCCAGACGATCAGCATCCGGGTCTGACCGGTTTCCAGCGCGCTCTTGTACTGGCCCACCAGCCGCGAGCCCTGCGGGATCAGGACGCGCGAGCCGTCGAACGAACGCACGTCCTTGCTGACGAGGGCCCTCGCATAGCCGGGCAGGTCGGAGTTGAGCCCGGTTTCCAGCACCGCGGGGATGACTGCGCCCTGGGCTATGACCTGGTCGGGATGGTCGAGCCGCTGCACGTGGCTGGTCGGCGCGGCCTCTTCGCCCACGCGGGCGGTGAACTGCTCGTCCTGCGAGCCGAGGACCCCGGGCTTGGGCGGCGCAGCGGCCCCCGCCGGCCGGGTCCCGGTCGGGGCCGGGGCAACGGCCGCTGGCGGCGGCGCGCTGCTGTCGAACGCCAGGATCGGCGACGGGGCCGCGGGCGCCGCGGGCGCCGGACCTTGCAGCGAGGGGACCTCACTGACGCTGACCGGTCGTGGCGTGGCCGGGGCGGCCGCGCGCACCGCGGGCGGCGGCCTTGGCGGCGCGGCCGGCCGATGGTGCGCGAGGCCGAAAATCGTCGCGCCGCCCAGGGCTGCGGCGCCGATCAGGCCAACGGCCAGCCCCAACCCCTCGGCGGCGTTGGGCGCACGTCCCACCTCAGGCGCGGACCGGACGTCGGCCAGGTCCAACTCGTCGGGGATGACGCGCAGATGCGGCGCGCGCTGGGCGTAGGGGCCGGCGTTGATCATTGGCTGGTCACCGGCTTTTCGGCGGGACTGAACAGGCGGGCGACCAGGGACCGTCGCGCGGCCCGCGGCTGGGGCGCGTCGGCGTCCAGCTTCGGCTGCTGGTAGGCGTCGTTGTAGAGCACGGCCACGGCCACGCCGCGGCGCAGCACGAAGGCGGGCGCCACCCCGTCGACCACCACGTAGTCGCCCTTGACGGCGAAGTTGACCAACGTCTCGGTCCGGTCGGCGCCCAGGGCGTAGATGGCCGGCGCGGCGGCGCCGTCGGCCCAGCGCAGATAGGTGACGTGGCCGTCGTCGAAGACCCGCGCCGGCACGTTGGCGGCCGTTCCGGTGTAGGTATAGGCGGTGTTGCGGCCGGCCGGGGGCGGCAGCTCGACCTCAGCCGGAGTCGTCGGCGGCGGTTGGAGAGGCGGCGGCGCGGCGGCCTCAGACGGCGCGGGCGCGGGATCCGGATCCTGCGGGTAGGCGAAGCGCAGTACGTAGGTGACCCGGCCGACGCGACACGCCGCGTCGGCCTCGGCCGTCAGGTCGAACGCGTAGCGGCGCCGGTCGGTCACCACCATCATGTTCGTTCGCCCGTGGCGCACCGCAGGCTTCAGGAACAGCAGGTCGGCCCGCTTGTTCGGGGTCGCCTCCCAGAGCGCGGCGTCCCCGAGGGCGACATTCTCGATCCGCTCGCCTGGGGCGAAGGCCACGGTGGTCTGGAATCCGGCGCACCCCTGGACGGTTGTCACCTTCTGGGGATCGTAGACTGTCTGGCGCATGCGCGGATCGCCGGCGGCCAGGGCAGCCTGTGGGATAGCGCCCGCGACCAGTAGGGCTGCGAGCTGAGGTCGGGTGATCATCGAACGGCTCCGGAAAGGCGGGTGGGGCGAGCGGCGGGCCGGAAGCCCTGGCCCAGGCCCTCGGCGCGACGTGGCCCGCTCGCCAAAGCGCTGGCGGCCGGGCCCGGATCGGAGCGTCCAACCGCCGTCGCCTGCTCGACGCGGACCGAAACGGGCGCGCTGTCGGCGCCGTCCCGGGTGAGTGAGGCGATCATCTGGCTCACCCGCGGATCAGCCGGGCCGGTGGATGAGGTCGCCTCGACGGCGGCGCTCACCGGCGTCGCCGATAAGGCAGACAGCGCCGACGGCGCGGCGAGGGCCTGGTCGCCCGACTCCGCCCCTCCGCCGCCCAGGCGCCAGCCTCGGACCAGGCTGGCGGAGGTCCACATCAGCATGGCGACCAGTCCGACGTAGACGACCGAGCCCATGAACAGTTCGAGGATCGGCCGCAGATCGTCGACGGCGGCGGCCGGGTCATCGGCGATGGCGCCGATCAGCGGGTCCAGCACGGCGACGGCCGCCGAGCCGACCACAACCGTCAGGCTCGGGGCGAGCGCGAAGAGCACCGCCGTGCGCAGCCAGGCCTCGAACAGGCCCCGCGTCTGACGGAACAGGGCCAGCACCATGAATACCGGACCGATCGCCAGCAGCAGCGCCAGAACGATCCGGGTCAGCATCAGGGCGCCGGCGGAGCCGAGGAGGATCAGCATGCCGCTGATCCACACCAGGGAGGAGGCCATCTGCGGACCCGCCAGGGGTCCCAGCGCCTTCGAGGCGCCCGGCGCATGGTCGCCCAGGGCCTTGGTCACCTCGGCGAAGCGGTCGAGCAGCCCGTCCAGTCGAACGGCGAAGCCGGCGGAGTCTCCGCTCCCGCCGGCCAGGGCGGTCGCGATCTGCTCTGGGCCCTCGACCAGCAGACGGTAGACCACCGCGTGATAGGCGGGCCAGGAGGTGGCGAAGGTGAGCACGAGGCCGATCGCCATCATCCTGGGCGCCATGCCGGCGAGGGTCAGCCGGGTGCGCCCGGTCATCAGGCCGACGGCGACCAAGCCGACGTAGAGGGTCAGCAGTACGGTCAGCACCGCGCCGAACACGCCGTCCTGGCCGAACAGGCGGCCATAGCTCGAGGTCACGAGCAGCCCCACGCGGCAGTCCACCGAGGACAGCGCGTGGGCGACGCCGAGCGCCTGGCCCCCCAGCGCCTGGCCATCGAGGCCGGGACAGGCCGCGAGGCTCATGGCACGACTCTCAGGCGGGGGGTGGGATCGGCCTCGTCCGCCTCGGGCCCAGGCCAGGGGGAGCCGATGAGATGCGGCCACCAGTGGGCGGGCCGCTCGCCGAAGCGCGCGCGCAGTTCGTCCAGCCGCCGCACCGAGGACTCGCGCCCCGACAGGGCTACCAGGAGGTCGGGCATGTCGGCGAGGTCCAGCCGCGTCACCACGCTGTGGTTGCCGTGCTTGACCAGGAAGCCGTGCGCCTGAGGCGGCAGAGCGCGGACCAGCTCCAGTTCGTGCTCGGTCAGGCCGAAGCCTGTGCAGTAATCCTGGGACTGCGCCCGCGGATTCGGCATGAAGATCTGGGTCGCCGCCTGCTCAATGATCGCCGAGGCAATGCGGCTGTCGAGGGCGTCGCGGGCGGACTGGGTGCCGAAGCCGAGGATGGCGTTGCGCTTGCGCAGAGTCTTCATCCAATCGCGGATGCGCGCGGCGAAGACCTCGTCGTCGAGCGCCTTCCAGCCCTCGTCGATCAGGATCACGGTGGGCTCGCCGTTGAGTCGCTGCTCGACGCGGTGGAACAGGTACATCATCGCCGGCGTGCGAAGGACCGGGTCCTCCAGCAACGCGGTCATGTCGAAACCGAGCGTCCGCGTGGAAGCGTCGAGGCGGTCGACCGGATTGTCGAACAGCCAGGCGTGCTCGCCGTTGCCGACCCAGGGCGCCAGGCGCGAGGCGAGGTCGCCCTCCTGCGGCCGCCGCGAACCGGCCACCAGCTCGATGAAGTACCGCAAGCGCCGGAAGCCCGGCTCCTGCTCGTAGTTGGCTGTCACGGCGGCGGCGATGGTCGCCTCCTCCTCCGGCGAAGGCCGCTCGCCGGGCTTGCACGCCAAGCGGGCGATCAGCGCGCGCAGGAAGGCCCGGTCCGCGGGCGTCCCCTCGTTCTGCAGGGGGTTGAAGCCGGTGAATTCCCCCGGACGGAGCACCGCGTAGTGGCCGCCGATCGCGCGCAGGAAGATTTCGGCGCCGCGGTCCTTGTCGAAGAACACCGTGCGCGGCGCGAACCGCGCCGCCTGCGCCGCCAGGAAATTCAGCACCACCGTCTTGCCCGATCCCGAAGGGCCGATGATGGTGAAATTGCCCAGGTCGCCCCGGTGGAAGTTGAAGAAATAGGGCGTCGCCGAGGTCGTCTCGAAGACGGTCACGGCCTGGCCCCAATGGTTGCCGTCCGGCTCGCCTATGGGAAAGCCGTGCAGGCTGGCGAAGCTCGCGAACGCGCCCGTGGAGATCAGCGCGCGGCGCGCCGCATAGGCTTCGTTTCCCGGGAACTGCGCCCAGAACGCGGGCTCCAGGGCCACGGTCTCGCGGACAGGTACGGCGCCCAGGTCGGCCAGGGCCGAAGCGCAGTCCGCCGCCGCCCGGTCCAGTTCGGTCAGCGAGGGCGCGCGCACCAGGAGGCCGAAACTGTGCTCGCCCATGGCCGAGCGGCCCGAGGACAGGTCGTCCTTGGCCTCGACCAGACCGCGCTTGAGGCTTTGCGCGTCGTCGTCCGCAGCGCGGAACCGGCGAAGGGCCAGGTCGACCCGCTCGACGCCGATCTGCCGGTCGACGAAGGCGAAGCTCTCCGAGAGCGCCATCTCATAGGGCAGCCGCAGCAGGGCGTCGGTCATGCCGGGCTGGGCGTGGGGCGGGTACTCCTTTACGGAGAGGATGGCGGCGAAGCTCTTCTCGGCGCCGGGCCCCTTCTGCTCCAGTGCTTCGGCGCCGAAGCTGGTGCGCTTGGAGGGAATGTGCCGCCCCAGGTCGCCGGCCGGCGCCAGGACGGGCCGAAGCTCGCCGTTGTAGAGCGCCGAGAGCATCTCGAGGGGTTCCGAGCAACGCCCGTACGGCGTGTCGTAGCCGGACAGCAGGCGCGGGGCGTAGCTCGCGAGGCCCGCCTGCAGGGCTTCGCGCGCCGCATCCAGTTCACGGACCTCGCGGGCCAGGGCGGCCTCCCGCTCGGCCGAGCCGAGGCCGCGGGAGAACAGCCCGCCGGCGCGCTCGGCCCAACCGGCCTTGCCCTTGGGCGGGCGACGGATGAGGCTGACGAACAGGCTGTTGACGAACAGCCGCCGGACTTCGATCCGCGCCCGCCAGCGGCGGTCGATCTCGGCGCAGACCGGGTCGGCGAAGTCGGCCGACAAGTCGACTGCGACCCTGCGGCGCAGGATCAGGTGGTGGATGACAAAGCGCGAGCCAGCGACGGCCTTCAGGGCCGCATCGCGCATCAGCTGGCGGTGGTTCAGGTCGTCGGTCTCGGCGGTCTCGAAGGCGAAGCCTTCCAGGTGCAGGCACTGCATGAGAGCGCCGTCCCGCAGGACGAGAGTGCGCTCGTCGTGCGCCCGGCTGTACGGCAGACGATCGCCGGCCTTCGCCTCGTACGTTCGCCGCATGACGTCCTCAGGGGTGATAGGTGTTGCAGCGGAAGCGCCGCCAGTCGCGATTGCGCGGGCACCGGCTGGTGCGGACCAGCCAGAGATCGAAGATGCGGGGCTCGCGCAGGCAGGCGAGATAGCCGACCGCGTGCGCCGCCAAGGCCACGCCGAACGCCCAGAAGGACCGGGTGATCAGGAAGGTCTCGGTGGTGACGACGCCGTTGATGATGAAGAAGCTGTAGGTGACGCCGGCGAACATCTGTGGCTGCGTGAGGGCGCGGAAGATCGGGACGCGGGAGAGTTCGGCCATCGGGTCAGCCCCCCGCCGTGGCCCGGATGCCGCCCACGATGGTGGCGGCGCCGAACAGGATGAAGCAGCCGACGATGACCGTGGCCCCGTAGCGCCAGTTGATGCGGCCGGTCAGCATCAGGAAGCCGACCACCGCGACGGCCATGACCGCCACGCCGCCGGCGACCTCGCCGAGCAAGGTGTCCTGCATCCAGGTCACGGCGCCCAGGATGGGCCCGGCCCCGGCCGGCGTCGCCGCGGCTCGGGCGGCGGCCGGAAGGCCGCTGGTCAGGAGGGTGGACAGGACAATGGAGCGGAGGCGTTTCATGGCTGACCCGAAGGTTGGAGGATGGAAGGCGCGTCGCGGCTCGCTTCGGCCAAACGCCGGAGGGTGGCCGCGACATAGGCCCGGGTTTCGCGATACGGGGGCACGCCGCCGTGACGCCGCACCGCCTCGGGGCCGGCGTTGTAGGCGGCGAGCGCCAGGTCGATGCGGCCATCGAAGCGGACGAGCTGGGCCTTGAGGTAGGCGGCGCCGCCATTGAGGTTCGCGACCGGGTTGCGGGGATCGACGCCGAGCGCCCGCGCGGTGGCGGGCATGAGCTGCATCACACCCACCGCGCCCGCCCGCGAGACGGCCGACGCCCGATAACCCGACTCCTGGCGCGCGACGGCGTCGATCAGCTCCGGCGCCAGACCATGCCGGGCCGCCGCCGCCTCCACCTCCGCCGCCAGGGCGCGGGGCGCTGTCGACGGTGGCCGCGGCCTGGCGGCGTCGACGCGGCGGAGCGCGCCGTCGGCCATCTCGAACACCTGGGCGCCGGCCGCGGTCGCGCTGAGCGCCAGCGCCGCCAGGGCCACGCCGAACAGGCGGACTCCGCCAGGGCCGCGCGGTCTTGCGACCGCGCCGCCCGTCCGGACCCCGCGCGCGGCGTCGCGCAGGGTCGGAGGCGATAGCGCCGGCATCTGGAGCCTAGTATCCGCCAACCGGAGTCGGCGAGGTCGAGCCAGGGGCGGGCGCCGCCGCCGCCACGGCGATGGATCCGTAGATGCCTTGGGTCTTCATGTCCGGCGCCGCGGCGTAGTAGAGCGTGGTGTCCGACTGGTTGAGCGCCCCGTTGCCGAACGCCATGCCCCACAGGCCTGGGATATGGACCGGAGTGTTGGTGAGGCCATCGGTAAGCGTGCCGAGCATCTGGCCGGTGTTCGGGTCGAACACGTTGATCCGACCGTCGCCGAAGTTGCCAACCAGGAGGTCGCCGCCGAAGGGTCCAAAGCCCGCCGGCGCCATGGCCATGCCCCACGGCGCGTTGAGCGCGCCGCCGACGGGAACCAGTTGCTTCACCAACTTCCCGGTTCCATCGAAGACGTCCACGAGGCCGAGGCCCGGCCCGTCGACTTCGGGACCCGGGCCCGGCGGCTGCTTGGCGTAGGACACGTAGATCAGGTTGCCGATCGTCTGCACGCCGAATGGCGCGTATCCCGCGGGCAGGTTCGGATCGGTGAAGCCGCCGGGGAAGGCGGTCGTGTTCAGTTTGAAGTTGGAGTCGAACACATCCACGACGCCGTGGGCGAAGTCGGCCGCCAGCAGGAAGGTCGCGTTGGACGGCTGGGTATAGATGCCCAGGCCAGTGAAGGCGTCGCCCTGGGAGCTGCCGTCGAACTCGGTGGTCGCCGTCGCGCCCGCCGACCATGCCGAGATGGTCCCGCCGGTCCCGTCGAAGATGAACAGGGCCGGGCCCGCGCCCGTCGCGAAGCCGACGCCAGGGGTGCAGGTGGCCGCGTCGATGGTCGGACAGTTCATGGTGTTGATGTTGGCCACGATGCCGGTCGGACCAGCTGCGGCGCCGTTGGCGGCGGCGGGGATGACGACGGCGGGCTGGGACGGGATCAGGTTGCCGGCGCCGTCATAGAGCGACGACTTGTTGCTCGCGTGGTCGTTCACCCACACCGGCGAGCCCGGCGCGAAGGCCACGCCCCAGCCATGGGAGAGATCGGGATCCAACTTCGGATTCAAAGTCTGGGGGACGGTGAAGGCGCCGGCGTCTCCCGCCGCGACGGTATTGCTGGGCAGGGTGTCGACCACGCCGGCGGCGGTGTTCGAAACCAGCGCCGTGTTCGTGAACGCATTGGCCGTCGGCGCGGGCGCGGGCGTCGGCGCAGCCGCGGGAAGCGCCGACGAACTGCTTGATCCGTTACCGCCGCCACAGCCGGCCAACGCCATCGCGCCGGCCCCGGCGGCCAGCCAGGCCAGATAAGACTGGGTTTTTCTCATACGCCACCTTCTTCATCGCAACGTGGGCCGCTCCGTGCGGGCGGCTGCGAGCGGTGTAGGCAGTGGGCGGCAGGACGTCGTGGGCGGGACGCGCACGTTTTTCAGGATGTACGCGCACTGGACGAACCTCCCCGTGCGAGGCGGCCATCCAAATTGGCGTCCCCCGGGTAGGCCGGCAGGAAGACCGCAACCCTGCCGCAAGGCCGTGTCTGCTACCGCGCTGGGCGAGCAGCTCCTCGACATCGCGAAGGCTCAGGGTGAACCGAAAATCCGCCACACGCATAGCGAATGACGTCGGCCGGGAACCTATGCCGCTTGAATGATATCGGTCGCATCAATCCCTGCCCCACAAAGGGCCGGCGCGGCCCTTATAATTGACCGCGGAACACCGGCGGGAAACCACATAAGAAATGCGCCCCTTGCCATACTCGACCTCCAGCGCGGCTGGCCTTCCCCGCAATCTTGTTCGGACGCACCATGACACCGCTCGCGAGCGGGGCGCCGTCCGCCTGGTAGGAAGCAAGAACATTCCCTTGAAACCGCCGATCGGCTTGAAGGCCGGGCTGTTTTTAAAGATCACGATCGACTTCGCAGGTAACCGGCGGTGGCGCCGGACGGATTGCCACGTTCTATATGGACGAGCGCGCCGGCGCCGTGGAACTCAAGCCCCCTCCCAGCGCAGCGAGAACCGGACGCCGAACACTCTCGGTTCGCCAAAGGCTTGCGCATCGCCAAGCGCCGTCCCCGCGTTGATGATCTTGATCGTGCGGTTGGTCAGGTTGCGCCCGAACACGGCGATCGTGAAAGGCTTGCCGTCCGGTCGCCAGGAGACCTGGCCGTTGACCAGGACGTAGCCCTTTTGCACGTAGCGGAATTCGCCATTGGGCAGAAGTGAGTTGTCGAAGTTGGTGTAAGAACTCGTGTAGTAAATGTTCGGACTGATTTTCAGCTCACCGCCGCCGAGGTCGGTCGTATATTCGGCGCCGGCCTGCAAGGTCCAGTCGGGCGCATGCACAAGCTGCTTACCGCTCCAGTCCTGGGGCTGACCGGTGACATTGAATCCGGCGGCGTTCTTGATCACCCCGGGGCCGTTGGGGAAGTCGCGGAACCGAGCGTGGTTGTAGTTGACGCCGCCCTGGACGACGAGATTGTCGTTCAGGCTGACCTGGGCCTGGGCTTCCGCGCCGTAGATTTTCGACGAGGCGGCGTTCGTCAGCATGCCGATTCGAGTTCCCCCCGGGCCCTCGACGACCGCGTTGATCTGCATGTCGCGGTAGTTGTAGGCGTAAGTGGAGGCGTCGAACCGCACCCTGGACCAAACCGCCTTATAGCCGACCTCATAGGCCGTGACCTTCTCCGGATTTACCGGAGTCGGGCTGCTGGCGTTAAAGACGCCTGCCTTAAAGCCTTTGCTGACTGAGGCGTAGACGTTCGAATCCTCATCGAGCGCATAACGGAGAGCAAGTCGCGGCGTGACGCTGCTCCAGGACTTCGACGTGACGTTCACTTGCCGAACACCGTTCACGAAGTTTCCGAGATTGTACTTCTGCTCTTCGCTGTAGCGCACGCCGCCAATGATCGAGAGTCGATCCGTCGCCTTGAACGTGCCATCGGCGAACACCGCCCAGGTGTCTCCCTTGGCCGCATTGCGCAGCCGCGTGACTGCGCCATTGCTCACCGCCTCGATCACCGGGGAGGAGGCATGGTTGGTGAGGTAGAATGCGCCGGCGACCAGATCGACCGGCCCGGCGCGATACCCCACGTTCACTTCCTGCGAGAAGCTGTGCTGCTTCTGCAGCAATCGAATGGAATTGAGGTCTGCGGCGGCGCCATCAATATCGTAATGAACGTCGTCACGCTCCATCATGTAGTTGCTGAGGGCGCTGATCTTGAAAGACCCGGCGTCGAAGGTGGCCTTCAGCGAATACTGGTGTGCATCCGTCACCGATGCCGGCGGGAAGGACAACGAGGTGTGGTAGGGGCGCGTCTCCACGAAGGCGCCGGGCGACAGCGTGGGCGCGCGCGCGGCGTCGACGATGATCCAGGCGTTGCCGTTAGGATCGGATATTCGGTCGAACTTGTAGGTGGCGACCAGCGAGAGATTGTCGGTAGGATCGATACGCAGCTTCGCCTTCAGGCTGCGGGTGTCCACCGGGGCTGAATCGAAGCCTGCGCGGTCCCTCACCCAGCCGTCGCTCTTGCGCGTGGAGCCGGCAAGACTGAATGCGACGCGGTCACCGACCGGCGCCGACACATAGGCGTCCGCAGCGGTCTCGTTGAAGCGACCGTAGCTCGCATTGGCGATGACGAGGGGGCGACTAAGGGACGGGTCAAGCGTGGTGACCAGGATCGCCCCGCCGGTCGCGTTGCGGCCGAACAGCGTTCCCTGCGGCCCCTTCAGCACCTCGACCTGGTTGACGTCCGCCAGGGCAAAATTCAGGCCGATTTGATAGGTCATGTAGAAGCCGTCTACATAAACGGCGACGTTGTTCTCTGCGAGAATGCCGACGACGCTGGTGGAGATCCCACGAATGCCCGGCAGGATGTAAGGCCCGGTCCGCGTGATGTTCAGACCCGATGTCACGCGTGTGAGGTCCTGAAAGGACACCACGCCGGCGCTTTGCATTTGCGCGGACGTCACCTGCGAAATGGCGATCGGCACGTCCTGCAAGCGTTCCGCGCGCTTCTGGGCTGTGACGATGATCTCCGAGACTTCCCCGCTCTCAGGCGCGGTCGTCTGGGCCAAGGCCGCGCTCGCGGTCAATGCGCCGCTCATCAACGCCGCGCTGGCGATCCCGCAAAACAGAACTACGCGCATTCTTCCCCCTCGAAACCCTGAAATTCATCTTGATTTAAGGCCGCACAAACCCTCGGAATCTTCAGTCCAGAATTTGGAGACCTTGGATATGTATCAATTAAAGCGCTTTCGATTGGAGGTCACAATGGCGATCCTCCACTCCAATATAGTAACTATGGTGACATCATATCGTGTCGAGAACGCACTTTCCGAGCCTGAAACTTTTCCAAATCGGACATTTACTTTACCGTGGCGACCTTAAATTGGCACAGGTGACCCTATCGATACATCCTGTACTGACGAATCCTCAATCGCCCGGCGCGCAGGTCGCAGGGCCAACAGGAAACTCGTTGTTCCCAGAACGCCCGTGACAGCTGCAAGAATGGCGAGCGACAAGCCGATCTTTCCGGGATCCTTGAAAAGCCATTGCGTCATCGCCGCCACCGCTACGGGGCCCGCCGTCATTCCGATGACGTTGAAGCTCATCGTGAACAAGGCGGTGGTGCGCCCCCGAAACTGCGCCGGCGTCGACATCTGCAGGTGCGCGACGGCCGGCCCGGTGAACGGCATTAGCAGGTGCGGGATTGCAAGCAGCGCGAAGGCGTAGGCCGGCCGATCGACGACAGCGAAGGCGAGCACCGCCGCGATCGAAATGATCGGCATCCCGATCGCGAAATAGCGCAGATGGGCGTCGCGCCGGCCGGAGGCGAACCAGCGGTCCGCAAGCCATCCCCCGCCCATGAACCCCGCCACGCCGGCGACCCCGCTCACCAGGCCCAGGACCAGGCCGATATTGCCGATCGCCAGGCCAAACCGGCGCTGGAAAAAGGTGGGCGTCCAGGCAGCCATCGCGACCGCCAGCACCATGATGAATGTGAAGGACATGAAATGAAGGCACAGGTAGGTCGCGCGCGAGCGCAGAAAGGCGCCATAGGTCCCCGGCTCGGCGGGCGACCGTTCCGCATCTCTTGGAGCGGCGGCTTCGGCATTCGTCCCAGCGGCTTTCGTCGTGAGAAAAATGAGGGGGGCGAGCAGCGCTCCCGGCGGGCCAAGGATCAGGAACACCAGTTGCCAGGGCCGCACCTCCCCCACCAACGGCAAGACGTGCCGGCCCGACTGCGCCCATTCGACGAGCGCGCCGCCCAGGATCGTCGCCAGCGGCCCGCCTATGGAAGCCCCGGCGCCAAAAATCCCGATCGCCAGCGCCATCCGCCGGCGCGGGAAGGCATCGGCCAACATCCTGAAGGCCGACGGCGTGAGCCCCCCCTCGCCTATGCCCACCCCGAACCGCGCCACCGCCAACTGCCAGAAGGTTTGCGCGAGCCCGCAGGCCGTCGTCGCCAGCGACCAGCCGACGACACATGAGAACACGACTGTTTGCCTGGAGTACCGGTCCGCAAGCCAGCCGAGCGGAAATGCGAAGACGGCGTAGAAGAGGCCGAAGGCCACGCCCTGCAAAAGGCCGATCTGCACGTCCGTGAGACCCAGATCGGCGCGGATCGGCTGCACCAGGAGCGCGAGTATTCCACGATCCAGATATGAAAGGATAAGAAGCAGAAGCAGTATCGCCAGGGTCAGCCAGGCGCGCGAACTGATCCCGCCGCCATGTACCTGCCCGCGAGCGTCTGGCGGCGCGGCGTCGCTCGACGTCGTTGCAGACGCCGAAGACACCCCTACTCCCATCGCGATCGCCTGCCAGTCATTCTGGGCTCGTCACCATCTCTCGGCGCTGATCATGCCTCTGGCTGCGCCAAGCGCCGCCGACGCCAGCGGGTTCTCGGTCAGGCGGCGCGCCCCAACAAGGTTCGCGAATTTCGCTCAGGCGACACGGGTTGCGATCGGCGCATACATGGGCCTTTTGCGCTCAAAACGGCACCTTCAGACCGGCGCCCGCGTCGAACTGTAACAACAGCTGTCAGCGGGAAGACAAGTTCTGTGATCATTGCCAACATCGACAGAAATCGTATCGCGCCGCGGGCGATTACAATCCGAGATCACCCACGGCAGCGCGCTGGCGCAATAGACTTCGCCATCAGGCACGAAACAGCGTGGATCGTCGAACGTGCCGATCTTGATCGCCGCGTAGCGGGGATATGAATATGAGGATTGCGATTCTATCGGCGTACCGCAGGCCCCGCAGAAGACCCGATGAACCACCGTCCCAGCGTCTCCAAAGTCGTCATAGACGGAGGTCGGCCCCTCCAAGCTTAAGGCGTCTCTGGGAAAGACGCAGGTAACGGAGAAGGCGCTTCCGCTGTTTCGCTGACAATGCGTGCAGTGGCAGATATGAACAGCAAGCGGATCGCCGAGGAGGCGAAAGCGCACCTTGCCGCATAGACAGCCTCCTTCATGAGCTGCCTTGTCAGCCTTCTCCATATTTTCCGACATCAGAACAAAGCGCTCCGAAACGAGACAGCCCACACCGTACTTAGAACTTCGCGGAAGCTTGCACCATGATCTGTCGGCCGCGGTTGGTATACCCGAACACGTCCTCAACAAGGCCCGGCGTAACTGTGCCGGAACCGCTCGAGACCGTGATGTAATGCTTATCCGTCAAATTTCGTCCGATCAGGGCCATGTCCCACCCGCCGTTCTCCGGCCCGTAATGCAGGGCGGCGTCAACGATCGCGTATCCCTTTTGGATCGAATTCGGATTGCGGTCGGTTTCGGCGAAATACCTGCTGGAGTACCTCGCCGTCGTCGACAGCCTGATCTCGCGATCACCGCCCAGCATTCTCGCGTAGTCGAACCCGAGAACCCCAGACCACTTGGAGGCGCCCTCCAGCGTCCGGCCCTTCAGATCCTGTGCAGCGCCGTTGACGCACCCTTGGGCGGCGGTCTGGCCCCCGTAACATGGGGCGGCGTTGAAGCTCGTGTAATGAGAGTCGTTGTAGTTCCCGAAGGCGCTCACCTTGAAGCCGTCAAAGACCTCGTAGTCGGCGCCCAGCTCGACGCCCTGCACCTTCGCATCGGCGCCGTTCGCCAGCCGGACTGCGAGGGCGCCGCTCGGTTGCAGGACGACATATGAAACCTGCAGATTCTTGTAATTGTAGCCGTAGGCCGACGCGACAAGCTGCAGGCGCCGGTCAAGCAGCGCAGCCTTCACGCCGGCTTCGAAGCCTTCGGCCTTTTCACCGAAAACCGGCTCGACCGGGGGCAAGGCGTTGAAAGCCGGGGCGCAGGAAGGATTGCACGAGACGTTGAACCCCGGCCCCTTGTAACCGCGCTTGTAGGACACGAACGCCGTCAAATCGGTGCTTGGCCGGTAGGTGACCGTTACCTCAGGCGACGTGTTGTTCTCCGAATAATTCCTGGCGGCCTCGGGGATCAGATTGATATTTTCGCCGGTGGGTCCCGGCACGAAGAAGACCGGATAGTTGTTCCTTACGAACAGGCTCGTGATGTACTTCCTTGCATGCGTCCGCCGAACGCCAAGAGCGAGTTCAAAGTGTTTAACCGGCGTCAACAGGAGCTGACCAAAAACGGCTTTCGTCCGCGACTTGATCACCTGGTCGTTGTCGGTCACCAAGCCGATCAGGCCGACCCCCGGGGTCGGAAGCGCCGGGAGTTCGAACCCCGCCCTGGAGGCGGACGTGCCGCTGTTGTAGTAGGCGCCCGCCATGAAGTTGATCCAGCTGTCGTGGAAATCGCTGGTGAGGCGCGCCTCCTGCGAAAACTCCTTATTCCTCTGCCATGCGCTGATCCGGTATGGCAGGGCTCCGAAGTAGTCAGCCGCCCGGTAGTCCGTGGTGAACCGGCTGACGGAGGTCAGAGATGAAAAGGTCAGGCCTGGCTTGATTTCGTAGTCGATCGAGCCGACGGCCAGGTTTGTCTGGCTCTCCATGCCGTCGCCATTCTTGGCGAGCACGAGACCGGAACCGGTCGCGAAGCCGGGGCTAAAGGCGTTCGTGAGCAGCGCAGGATTGAACGGCGGAACCAGCAGATTACCCTGCAGGTATTTGTCGAGCTTGCAGTTGTCGTAGATGAGCGCCGGATTCTGTGGACGCGGCCCAGTGCAAAGTTTCTGGCTCAAATATTGGTTGTTGCTATGACCCTTTACATAGAACTGACTGTAATTAATCTCAGCCGTCAGCGGTCCGCCGCCGGGATTATACTTGAGCACGACCCGACCACCCCAACGGTCTTCATCGGGGACCCGGTGGTGAGGATTGGCGGGATTGGGATTGACGAAATAGCCCTTCATCGTTCCGTAGGTGGCCGCCACCCGGATGCCCAGATCTGGGGTGATGGGGCCCGACACATAGCCGTCGGTCACGAACTCATCGGCGTTGAATTCGTAGCCAGCGGTCAACTTGGTTTCCCACTGCGGCGTAGGCCCGGCCGAGCGAACGGAGATGATGCCCGCTGAAGCGCCTTTGCCATAGAACAGGGATTGGGGCCCCTTGAGCACCTCGATCTGCCCGACATCGAAGAAGCCGGTCATGTAGAACTGGCCAGATGAGGTGCTCGCCCCGTCGATGACGAGCTGCATCGACTGTTCGATGGTGGAGGCGAACCCGTTGTTCAATCCGCGGAAGTTGACGTTCGCGCCGACAATGCCGCCTGTGTAATGGATGTTGAGGTTCGGCGTGACCTGCGCCAATTGCGCCGTGTCGGTGATACGCTTGTCCTGCACCTCCTGCGCCGTGATCGCTTGCATGATCACAGGCGTGGCCATGATGCTTTCGGCCCGCTTGCGCGCCGTGACGATGACTTCCTCGATCGTCGCCGACTTGCCGCTGTCACCGCTTGCACCTTCCGCACTTTGGGCGAACCCCATCGTCGGCATGAGCAGCGCGCCCGACGCCACGCCGCACAGCACAGCGGCCCGAAACGCACGCAAAGACGTGTTCGACACCTTCATCCCTCCCTTAGTCCAAGTCGTTTTGTGGACTCAGATCTTTATGAACTTCGTTCCGCGACAGAATATCTGCGCGAGGCAACGTCGTGAGTGCTTATGAAAAGCGCACACGTGCTTCTCGACTCTGACGACGACCGTATCGAGCGCGGCTCTCCCAGTGCATGCAACTGCCGCCGACTTTCGCGCTTCCGCCATGCTTCTTGGACGAAGTTACTTCATAGTCACCTTGAAGTGACGCCAGCGGCCTCAATGATCGTCGCGGAGCTGTACGCATCGACCCCGTGATCACGATCGCATCCTACCCGGCGCCGCTGTACGGACTGAAGACGGACGCTATTCCGCGAGCGCTTCGCCGACTACGTCAAACAGTACCTGTGTTGAGGTCGAGCGCACCTTGGCCCAGGACTGGCAAGGCGACAGCGTAAGGGGTGGTTCTGTACCAAAGGGAGACGCGCGATGAAGGCCCATCAAATCTTCGCTTCGGCTGCGTCTTTCGTCCTACTTGGCTTTGGATCGCCGGTGGGGGCCGCCGTTACTCTGCCGATCAACATGAACTTTCAATCGGGCGCGACATTCTCCGGCGACGTCACTTTCGCCGATGACTACAGCCAGGTGCTCGGCGTCGCCGGCGTGCTGCATGGTTACACCTACGGCGGCGACTATGATGGCGTCAGCGACGACGCCATTTCCTGGGTCTGGACGCCGGGCGTCAACTATTCGGGCACGCCTTCGACCTTCTCGACCTTCCTGATGGATGGTCCCCCAGACAGCGATTTCGGGCCGGGCGGCTACACACACTGGGTGTCATTCTCCTACGATTACAGCGCCGCGCCCGGGCTGACCTTTACTGACGTAGGCCTCGGCAATAACGTCGACTACGGCGACCACCTCGTCGCGGCCGTCTCCGCCGTTCCCGAACCCGCCACATGGGTGATGATGATCCTCGGCTTCGGCGCCATAGGCGTCGGCTTGCGGGCTGCGCGCCGACCTCCGCCCCGGCCCGTCACAGCGACAGAACGCATGTAACCGGTTTTCGCGGACATCCCTTCTGCGAGATCGACGCCTTGCGGTCAGATGGCTCGCGCGACAAGAGAAGACGAGTCTTCCCGGTCATAATATTTAATAATATGTCCCGCGCCGCGCCGGATCGATCCAAATTTTTCCCTATATAGTTGAATGCGTTTACATACACGACTGAACTCGGTCGTGATGTCCGGTTTAAGGTTTCGAAAATTCGCCACTCCATGGTTAATTCCTTTCCCCCAAGAAGCGAATAATCTCTTTGTATATTCAATTGTCGCGCGATTATTTATCTAATACATAAATCAATATTGCAAATGACAATATTTCGCCGTATTAGATTTCATTAAGCCGTAAGTGCGGCCTGCGTGCGAATGCTTCAATTCCGCGCGGCACACATGAAATCCATTTTGGGGGTCACCATGCACAAGCTTTTCGGCGCGGTCGCCGCGCTGGCTCTTCTTTCCGCAGCAGCTCCAGCCTTCGCCATTTCAGCCAATGCTGACGCCAAGGCGAACGTCATCGTCCCGATCACCGTCACCAAGACCGCCGATCTCGTGTTCGGCAACATCCTGTCGGGTCCGGCAGGCAACGTCGTCGTCGACGCGGCCGGCGGCCGCACGGGTTCGGCGACGCTGCTGGCGGGCGTCACGCCGACGGCCGCCCATTTCAACGTAACGGCCGACACCCTGGGGGGCTCGCTCTACACGCTGTCCTATTCGTCGACGGCGCTGACGCACACCAACAACACCGACACCATGGCGTTGGCGATCAGTCCGTCAGTGACCGCGGCCGCCAATAAGTCCGGCAACCTCAGCATCGACATCGGGGGCACCCTGACGGTGGGATCAAACCAAGTGGCCGGCGTCTATACCGGCTCGGTGACGGTGAGCGCCATTTACAACTAAATAACTATCTTAATATGAGCGATATGGGCCCGAGTATCTCCAATAAAGGTGAAACTCGGGTCTCTTTATTTGGCCGTCAATTTCACCAAAGCGTAAGGCTTGCCTGCCTAAAATCTAACAGGATTTGAGGATAGCCATGCCGACCAGACGAGATACCTTTCGTTTACTCGCCGCCACGGTGGGAATCGGGTTGACGACGCCTATCCAAGCTGCTTTCGCCCAGTCCGGCGCCGACCTGAACGTCTCGCCGAAACGGGTCGTTTTCGCGCCCGACATGCGCTCGGCGACAGTCTATGTATTCAACCTCGGCGGAGCCCCGGCCAGCTACAGCATTGGCCTTGTCGACAGGGTGATGAGCGCCGACGGCCAGATCCGCGCCGTCACAGATCCCAGCGCGCAGCAGGAAGCCGCGACCGAGATCGCCAAGCTTCGTTCGGCCCAACCCTTGGTGACCTTCACGCCTCGCCGCGTGATCCTCAATCCCGGTCAGAGCCAGGTCGTGCGCCTGCGCGTCCTACGCCCGCCGGAGCTCGCCAACGGCGAGTATCGCACCCACCTTACAGTGACCGCGCTGCCGGCCGAGGACAGCGGCCTGACCGCGGAGCAGGCCGCCGGCGATCCCGCGACCTCCGTCGTCACGCGCATCAACACGCTTTTCAGCATCAGCATTCCCTTGATCGTCCGCCAAGGGCCCGCAGACGTGAACTGCGCTCTCGAAAACATCGCTATGACCTCGCGGATGGATGGGGGCCGCCGCCAGGCGGTGCTGTCCCTCGACCTGGCGCGGAAGGGCGGGAGCTCGCTGTTCGGGGATATCGAGGTCAGGGTCGCCAAGGCGCCCAAGTCCGCCCCTCCCCTGGGCGTCGTCCGTGGCGTGGGCGTCTATCCCGAGATCGACCGCCGCGCCATCGCCATTCCGCTCCAGCTGACGCCCCAATCCGGCGACAAGCTGGAGGTGATATTCCGCGACGACGACACCAAGCCGGGTCAGGCGCTCGTCGTGGCGTCCTTCAGCGCGCCGTGATCAAGCAGCGGCGCCGACTGCCTTTGGCGGTCGCGACGGTTCTGACGCTCTATCTGGCTGCTGCTGGACGCGCGACCGCCGCTGATGCGTCCCCGTCGGTGGACGACGACCCCATCGGGGCCATCGTCCAGGCCGCCAACCTGTTCACCGACGACGACCTTATGCTTTTCGAGGTCGCTTCCGGCCCCTTGCAACTCAGCGAGGGGCTTGGAGCCTACTCGTCACGGGCGGGCGTCTTCCTGCCGGTGGGAGAGCTTTCCAGGCTTGTCGACCTAGCCATTTCCGTCGATCCCCAAATTCGTCGGGCCGATGGCTGGGTGGTGTCGGAAGACCGCCGCGTGCGCATCGACCTGCGGACAATGACAGCCCAGGTTGGCGAGAAGACGATCCGGCTGGGCCTGGCTGACGCCGCGTTCAGGGACGGCGAAATCTACGTCCGAACCGACAAGCTGGAAGAAATCCTGCCGATCCGGTTCAAGGCCGATCCGGGCAGCCTCGTCCTGACGCTCACCCCGACGGAGCCCTTGCCGTTCCAGCAACGGATGGAGCGCGAAGAGGCGCGCAACCGCCTGACCAACCGGCCCGATCAGGGGCTACACGACGTCTTCGTGCCGACCCCCTATCGCGCCTTCACGCCGCCTTCCTTCGACCTGAACCTAAACACCTTGTTCGGCAATCGCGCGCCCAAGGCGACCGGCCGCTACGACTTGCGGGCGAGCGGCGACCTGGCCGGCGCCGGCGTCCAGCTGTTTGCGGGGTCCGACACCTCCTGGCGGCTAAGCAGCCTGCGGATCGTGGCCGAACGCAAGGACCCCGACGGCAGGATCGCCGGCCCGTTCGGCGCCCGGCGCAGTTCGGCCGGCGACACCTATACCCCCGGCCTCTCGATCGGAGCCCGCAGCAGCAGCGGTCGCGGATTCGCCATCAGTTCGGCGCCCCTGGAACAGGCCAGCGTGTTCGATCGCCTGGACCTGCGGGGCGAACTTCCCCTCGGCTACGAGGTGGAGCTCTACGTCAACGAGGTCCTGCAGGGCTCGCAATCGACGCCGATCGAAGGACGTTACGAATTTCCCGATGTGAACCTGGCGTTTGGATTGAACACCATCCGCCTGGTCTTCTATGGCCCGCGTGGCGAGCGGCGAGAGGACGTGCGGCGGCTCAATGTCGGCGGCGGCCAGCTGGCGAAGGGCGAGACCGTCTACAGCTTCGGCGCGGTGCAGGACGACGTGCCGGTGTTTCCTATCCGCAGCAAGGAATCCGAAGCCGCCGCCACGCCCGCGCATGGCAAACTGCGCGTGGTGGCAAGCCTCGCCCATGGCGTCACAAGCGCCACGACGGTGTCCGCCGGCGTCGCCCAGTACACCCCCTCGTCCAAAGACACGCGGCAGGTGGCGACCGCCGGCCTCAGCACGACCGCGGCAGGTTTCGCTGTCCAGGCGGATGGGGCGGCCGACAGCAAGGGCGGGGCGGCCCTCGCCATCGGCGCCGCGGGCCGCATCAAGGGGGTCTCCATCGTCGCTCGAGAGTCCGAATATTCGGGCGGCTTCGTCGACGAGGTGCAGACGGGCGGCGACGGCGGCTCGCCGTTGCGTCGCAACACCAGCCTGTCAATCGACAGCATCCTCGACCTCTATCGAATGCGAATCCCGGTGAGCTTTCAGATACGCCGCGACGCGTACGAATCCGGAGACTCAAGCCTGTCGGCCACCGCACGCGTTTCGAGATCGGTTGGACGCTATCTGATCTCATCGGCCTGGAGCTATGACCGGTATTCCGGCGCCACGAGCATCGATCGCCTGGCCGGCGCGGTGGATGCATCGGCCCTCGTCGATGGCGACTGGCAGTTGCGCGGGGCGCTGGCTTATGACGCCGCGCCCAAACTGCGCCTGACCTCGTTCTCGGTTGGCGCAGACCGTAATTTCGGCGTGCGGAATGCTCTGCACCTGGGAATAAGCCACGCCTTCGACGGCGACGAGACCGAGTTGCAGGCCGCCCAGACCTGGCACTTCGATGTGGCCGACGTCTCGATCGTGACAAGCTACAATACTCGCCACGATGAAGCGCGGGTGGGTCTCCAGTTAAGCACCGGCCTCATCTTCGACCCCTTGGCGGGCCGCTATCGTGCCCTTGGACCGGGTGCGGCGGCGGGTGGCTCCATGGCTGTCAACGCCTTCATCGACGCGAATGGCGACGGACGTCGCCAACCCGACGAAAAGGGCGTGCCCGACGTCGTCTTCAACGGCTCCGGCTGGCCGTCGTCCACCGACAAGAACGGCCACGCCATGCTGACACGACTAGGCGACGGCGCCAGCGCTCGGGTGCAGATGTCGATGGAGTCGTTGGATGACCCTTATCTTCAGACCCCTGGGGACGCCCTGCGCATTGTCCCAAGGCCGGGCCGTGTCGCCTCGGCGCTCTACCCGATCTCTGTGGTTGGGGAAGTCGAACTGCAGATAAACTTTGTCACCGAAAGCGGCGCAGCTCGGGGGCTCTCGGCCCTCGACGTGGAATTGGTCGACGCCGCCGGCGTCGTGGCCGCCCACGGCCGGACCGGCTACGACGGCACGGCCCTGCTGGAACGGCTGAGGCCCGGGACCTATGAGCTCAGGCTGGAATCCGGCCAGGCGGCCCGGCTTGGGTTGGAGCTGGTGAGCCAGACCACGATCTCAATCCCGGCCGACGGAGGCTTCGCGGGACGCGTGAACGCCCGCGTCGCCCGGCTAGACCGAGCGATCAAGTCATGAGGACGGAATCGGAAATGAATATTCACCCGACGCGCGATAACGGTTGGATATTCCTTAATATTCCCGTCGCCCGTGTAGGCGCTTGAAAACAGCCGTCATGATGCGAAAAAAAGACGACATGTCGAAAATAGCGCGAATTCTAGCTTTAGCTGTCGGCCTCGGTTCTCTGATGGTCGGGGGAAACGCGTCGGCGGCCGAGACCTTGACGGTAAGCCCGTTACCCGCCCCCCTGGATTTCGGCAGGATCGTGCTCGCCTCGGGGGCCTCGGCGAGCATAAATGTCAATCAGACTAGCGGGTCCGTGACAGTCGTATTTGGTCCCGCCCTGCTGTTGCCAGCCGTCAAGACGATCAGCATGCCCACCGTGACGGTGGGCTGTGTGGACGCGGGCGGCAACGGCTGTAAGAATTCGACGCACACCATCATCATATCGCCCGGCCCCAACGTTCAGGGACGCTCGATTGCGATCTCCTCGCTCACGATCACCACTCCCCTTGTAAGCGCCGTGGGCGGTGGAACCGCAACTCTTCAAGGAGGTGTGGTCAACAACGGATCGACATCCGTCTCATTCAAAGTCGATTCACCGAATGGCGGTGGCGCGAACGGGTGGACCGCTACGTTCAAGGTCGGCATGACCTACACAATCTCCGGCACCTCACCGCTTCAAACTCAGTGGCAATACCGCATTGATAACACCAAGGACCCCTGAGGCGATGATCGATCGGACAGTTCTACTGATGGCCCTTCTGTTGTCTATACTCACCCTCGCCTTGGCGCCGGCCGCCCAGGCCGCGCAGAAGTCGGCCTCGGCCACCGCGAATGTCTTCAAGGCCATCACCATCACCGCAACGGCGCAGATGTCGTTCGGCAAGTTGCAATATAACGGCAACGGCCCGGCGACCTCATATGTGGTGCTCTCGAGCAAGGCGCCGATCACCCGCACATCGCCCGACGTTCAACTCTTGCCCAACGGCGGTGAGACCCCGGCGATCCGCAAGATCGTCGGCGAACCGGGGCGCGTCTATCGCGTGACCCTCTCGCCGGTGTCCATCCCCGGCGGCATCAGCGTGAGCGTCTTCACCCTGTGGTCCCAGAACCGGGGCGACATCAGCGCCAGCCGGCTTGGCCAATTCGATGCGGCGGGTTCCGACATCCTGCGGGTCGGCGGAACAATGGTTGTTCCCAAAGGCACGAAGAACAACACCTTCGTCTTCAACCCGACGATCCTGATCTCATACGAATAGCGTCGGGCAGGCTTGCCAGGTTGAGTTCATCTCGGTGCGCGGGACCGTTCACAACCATTTCAGCCAGGAGCGCCGCCTGGCCGATCCAGGGCGGGCGACGTTGGAGAAGCCTCCGTCAGCCGCCGTTCAGGAACTGCCCGCCATCGGCCACGACCGTGTGGCCAATCACCCATCTGGCCGCGTCGGAACTGAGGAACAGGACGACGTCGGCGATGTCGGCCGGCGTCCCCATGCGCCCCGTCGGCTGGGTCGCGAGCGCCGCGGCGTATCCGGGATCTCCCGCGAGACGCCGCGCTTCAAAGAAATGGCCCGGCGCTTCGGTCGACCCCGGCGCCACCGTATTTACCCGCACGCCCTTGGCGATGAGCTCAAGGGCCTGGCTCGCGGTGTAGGCTACGAGCGCGGCCTTGATGGCCCCATAGGCCGGCGCCTTCCGAGACGGCCGGAACGCCGTGATCGAGGTGATGTGGACAATGGCCGCGCCTGGGCTCGCCACCAGCCACGGCAGGGTCGCCCGGCACATCCGCAACGTGCCCATGAGGTCGACGTTGACCGACGTGGCCCAGCCGTCCTCATCGTCGGCGCGCCCAAAGCCCGACGCGTTGTTGACGAGCACGTCGAGGCCGCCCAGCGCCTCCGTGGCCTCGGCGACGTAGCGCTCGATCTCCTCTGACCGGCTGAGGTCGCAGGCGGCGGCGTGGACAGGTCCGACTGCCGAAAGCTCGTCGCGCGCCTTCTCCAGGTCCTCGACGCCGCGGGCGCAGATCGAGACGGCCGCGCCGGCTTCGAGGAACCGGCGGGCGATGCCCTTGCCTATGCCCTTGCTGGCGCCGGTGACGATCACCTTGCTGCCGGAAAAGTCGAAATTCGCCGCGCTGGTCATGTGTCCTCCCGAACGCCAGTGATCATACAAGGCGCCCGACGCGCGAGGGACAATTGCTGCAGCGCCGATGAGGTGCGTTCATCCGTCGGCCGCCCCGCGCGCCGCGTTTCTTTCCGATGCGGCTTCGATCCTGTCGAGCTGGCGGTGAAGCGCCAGCCCGTCGTTGAAGTGCGGGGACGGGTTCCGCTCCTGCCGGATCGCGAGTTCCAGTTCACGATAGAGATTGCCCACGTTGACAAGGGTGGCGCGGGGAACATCGACCCCGGGATAGGGCTGGCGCCCCGTCTGGCCCCGCGGGATGACGTGCGGATCATAGCCGTCGGGGATCGTGAGCGGCGCGAGCACGCGTTCGGGCAGCTGCGCTGCGAACAGTTGCAGTTCGCCCATCTGGAAATTCAGACCGCGGTCGGCGCGCACCGACAAGGCGCCACGCTCGCCGAACACGTCGATGGCCACGCCGTGGCCCGCCACGACGCCGCCGTTGATGGCGATGGAGACGACGGCGCCGGTTTCGGCGCGGCCCGACACCAGGATCTGGTCCGGCGCATCCTTGGCCAGCCGTTCTCCCGTCTCGATGACCTCGATCTCCGGAAACTGGTTGGCGACCACCGCGGAGAAACTGGCCAAGGGGCCGATGCAGAATTGCAAGGCGTCGATGGCGTGTCCGCCCTGGATCGCCAGGGTGCCTGCCCCGCTCGCCCTGTGAATGACATAGAGCCCCTCCTGGCTACGGCGTCCGCCCCCGCCCGGCAGCGCACAGTTCATCCGGACGGAGACGACCCGACCGATATGGCCCTGTGCAATCAGGTCGCGCAGATAGACGAGCGCGGGCGCGCCGCGTGATTGCAGCCCCACCATGGCCCGCACCCCGCGGCGCGCAGCAAGGGCGGCCATCTCCTCCGCCTGGGCGACGGTGGAGGCCAGCGGCCATTCGCAATAGACGTGCTTGCCCGCCTCGAGCGCCATCATGGCGAGCCGGTGATGGTCGGGCGCCTTGACGGCGATGACCACGAGATCGACGTCAGGATGACCTGACAGTTGCACAGGGTCGTCGAAAGCCAGGCGCGCGCCGAATTGCTCGGCGCTGCGGCGCGCGCTTTCCCTGCGCGTGGTGCAGACGGCGGTCAGTTCGTAGCCGGGGAGACGTGCGAGTACGGGGACGTGCACCGAACTGCCCCACCCCTTGTCCGGGTTGGCGCCGATGACGCCGACGCGAATGGGCCCCATGGTCGTTGTACTCCGATGCTGTCGGTTCACCGCGGAGGCGAGCCCACTGATGCGCGCGCCTGGCCCTGCGTCGCCGCGCCGGGTTCAGGCGACGATACTCAATCGTTCGCTCGACGGCGGCTCCGACAGAAAGCCGATAAGGATCGGTCGGAAGGCCTGGAACCCCTCCCCTGCGACATGGCGCTTGAACGCCGCCTCGCTCTCGTAAATCTCGATGACGCGGTAGTCGCCCTCGGCGGAGGTTCTGCCGAGACAGTACGTCAGCGTGCCGGGCTCCTGATCGAGGAACGTCGTCGCGAATTCGCCGAAGGTCGTCTCGAACGCCTCGACCTTGTCGGGATCGACCCGCAGTTTAGCGACCAGGGCGAACACACCTGCCTCCTGCACGGCGTTAAGCGAGCTGATGGATCGATGCCGGCGCGGCCCGCATCAGAACATCGCGATGGGGCGAATGGGCGAGCCCGTGCCGCCGAGAATCCGCAACGGCAAGGCGCAGAACATGAATTCGTAGGCCTTGTGACCGGCGAGTTCGTCCAAGCACATGTTCTCCATGATGTTGACGCCACGCTTGACCATCAGCTCGACGTGGGCGGGCATGGTCGAGGGGCGGCGGTCGTAGCCGAAGGTGTCGGCGCCGGTCACCCTGATTCCCAAATCCCCCAGCCAGGCTGCCGCGCCCTGGTCCGGGCCGGGATGGCCGGCGAGTTGGCCGACGTATTTTCGATGATCGCCCCAGAAGCGCTGCCAACCCGTGCGGATCAGCACCGCATCGCCGGCCCGCAGTTCGACGCCTTCGAGGCGAGCGACTTCCTTCAGTTCATCGGCGGTGATGTCGCGGGCCGGCGGCAGCGGCTCACCATCGAACAACAGGGTCATGTCGAGCAGCACGCCGCGGCAGAGGATCGGCGCGACGGTTTCGATGCCGTGCTCGGAATATCCCAGCAGGCGATCGCCCACCACGTCGGAGTCGCGCTCGGGGTAAACCATGCCGCAGCAGCCGATGTGGTTCAGCGCATCGATGTGGGTGCCGTTGTGGCTTCCCATGGTGAACATGTCGCTGGACACCGATACGTCCGAGCCGCCGATACGCGAGTCGTTGTGCATCTTGGTGAGCCGGAACATGAAAGGCGGGTGGTTGGGGCTGTTGGGTATGTCCTCGCACAGGACATGGGCGAGTTCCACGATCTCGCCGACCGTGACGATGCTCCGGAAATCGTCGAGCCAGGTCGCGGGCGCAGGCGAGCCAGCGACCCGAATCCGTTCTGCAAGTTCAGGCACGCCTCCAACTCCTCATGACATCGTCGGCTCGGTGTAAACCGCCGCGAAACGGCGCGGCGCGTTCGTGACGTTCCCCTGGGTCGACGGCGTGATCTGCCGCAGACCAAGAGGAAATATTCGCGTGTTCAATTCCAGGTTCTTCAACTCAAGGACTCGCCAAATAAATAAAAGACGGCTTCCAGCCCGATCATCGATCTTCAAAAGAAGATGGCTTCACAGGCCCATTTCGCTGAAGGCTATACGGTGGACCTCCCAGATTCCAGCACTGCGAACCATACTTTTTTGCACCCCGGCATGCGCAAAGGTCGGGACAGGCCCCGGAGCCTGGAAGCTCAGGCTCCGCCTGGCGCCTTCCGCCTCCTGGTCCGCCCCAGACTGACCACGGTCGCCAGCAACGCCGTACCGGCCGCCAGTCCCAAGGCCAGGCTGGCCCCCTGGCCCTCCAGGAGGCGCAGGCCCAGAGCGACGGTCGCCGCGCCGCTCGCCTGGCCGATGACACGGCCAAGGGCGCCCATCGCCGTGGCGTCGGCCACCCGCGCGAGGGGGACGGCCGTTATCAACGCTTGGGTGTTCGGGATCTGGTAAAAGCCGTAGCCCAGGCCGCTGAGCGCGACGAACCCCACCATGAGCGGACGGGCAGCTTCCGGCGATACGGCGAGACAAGCCAGCCCCGTCGCCATCGTGGCAAGTCCCGCCCCGCCCAGCAGGCCCAGGGGATATCGCCCGCAAAACCGCGCCGAAATCGGACCGACCGCCAGAACCGAGAGCGGCCAGGCGGTGAACATCAAGCCGATCGCTACGGGTCCGTAGCCGGCCCCGTGCAGGAGGAAAGGGACGGCGATATAGGCGGCCGTCTGGGCGAAAGCGGCGAGGAAGTAGATTGCGACCGCTGGCCGCAGCGACGGCGTCGTCATCAGGGAGGTGGCGAGCAACGGCTGTCCGCTACGCCGCTGATGCGTCAGGAAACATGGCCAGGCCACTGCTGCGACCAGCGCTCCGGCGGCCGTCCAAAGGGGGGATGCGCCTTGGGCGATGAGGTTGAGAACCACAACGGTCGCACCGATCGCGGTGACGCTGAGCAGCATGCCGGCCGCGCTGGATGGCCGCGCCCTCGGCTCCTCATGGCCGAGCCATCGAAGGCCGGCGGCGATCGCGAAAATCATCACCGGGACATTGACGAGAAAAAGCCAGCGCCAGGACAGCAGGCTCAACAGCAATGCGGCGATGCTGGGGCCGGCGGACAGCGACAGCGCCGCCACCGCCGCGTTGATGCCGACCGCCCGCGCCAGCCGGGACGGGGGATACAGCCGCCGAAGCAGGGCGTTCGTCAGCGCGGTGATGCCGGCGCCTCCAGCGCCCTGGACGATGCGCGCGGCGATCAGGAAGCCGAGCGAGGGCGCAGACGCGCAAGCCAGCGAGCCGATCCCGAGCAGGGCGATGCTGGCGATGTAGACACGCTTGAGCCCAAGCCTCGCCGCCAGCGCCGATGTCGGCAGGATGAGCGCGGCCATGGCCAGTTGGTACGCGCTCACGACCAGTATCGTGCTGGAGTCGCTTATGCCGAGATCGCGGGCCATGACAGGCAGCGCCACGGCGACCATCACGCCGTCCATGACCGCGATGGCGATGGCAGCCCCGATCGCTGTGGAGACGAGGCCGAGCCGCGCCGATGAGCCGGGGTCTTCGCCCATCAGGGGGCGTCGCGCGGCGGCGAGACATCCAGAATCGGGCGCCGCGCCAGGCATGAAGCGCTGCCCGACCGGCCTGATCAGCTGATGTCCGCGAAGACCGACTTCAGTTCAGTGTAGGCCTCGATCGAGGCTGCGCCAAGCTCCCGGCCCAGGCCCGATTGCTTGAAGCCGCCAAACGGAGAGATCTGATCCGTCAGGAGATAGGTGTTGATCCACACCGTTCCGGCCCGGAGCGCACGCGACATCCGCTGCGCCCGACCTGTGTCGCGCGTCCAGATGGCGGCCGCCAGCCCGTATTGGCTGTCGTTGGCCATGGCGATCGCTTCAGCCTCATCCTTGAAGGGCATGATGGCGACGACGGGGCCGAAGATTTCTTCGCGGGCGATCCGCATATCCGGGCGACAGCGAGCGAACACCGTGGGCGGCACATAGAAGCCCCGGCCTTCGAGCGCCTGGCCGCCCGCCAGGACCTCAGCGCCTTCCGAGCGCCCCACGTCGAAGTAGTTCGTCACACGCCGATGCTGCTCCTTTGAAATGAGCGGCCCCATTTGCGACGCCGGCAAGAAGGGATCGCCTACCTTCACCTGGCGGATAGCGACGGTCAGCCGCTCGGCGAACTCGTCGTGGATGTCCTCGTGGACGAGCAGGCGCGTACCGGCCACGCAGACCTGGCCCGAGAGCAGGGTGAACCCCATCACCGCCCCGGCGACGGCCTTGTCGAGATCGGCGTCGGCATAGACGATGTTTGCGGACTTGCCGCCGAGCTCCAGCGTCACGCGCTTCATCGTCGCTGCAGCGTTGCGGGTGATGAGCTTGCCGACGTCGGTCGATCCGGTGAAGCCGATCTTATCGACGTCGGGATGGGCGACGAGCGCCGCACCGGCGGTTTCACCGAAGCCTGTGACGACGTTCACGATGCCTTCCGGAACGCCGGCTTCGAGGATCAGCTCGCCCAGACGCAGGGCGGTGATCGGCGTCTGCTCCGCCGGCTTCAGGACGACCGCGTTGCCACAGGCGAGCGCCGGGGCGATCTTCCATCCGGCCGAGCTGAGCGGGCCGTTCCAGGGAATGATCTGGCCGCAGACCCCTATGGGTTCGCGAAGCGTGTAGTTGAAGATCCCGTCCGCGGAGGGATTGGTCTGCCCATAGATCTTGGTCGGCCAACCGGCATAGTAGCGGAAGGTGCGGGCCAGGTCCTGGACCTGCGCGAGGGTGATCGACAGCGGGGCGCCGTTGTTCAGCGTTTCCAGCTCGGCGAGCTCGTCGGCATTCTCATCCACCTTGTCGGCGATGCGCAGCAGAAGCATCCCGCGTTCATGCGGGCTCATGCCCCGCCAGCTCCGCTGCTCGAAGGCCCGGCGCGCGGCTTGGACGGCGGCGTCGATATCCGCAGCGTCTCCCGAGGCCGCGTGGGCGATGACATCGCCGGTCGAGGGGTCGTAGGCAGGGAACGTCTCGCCCGACCGGGCCGGCGTCCACTTTCCGCCGATCAGCAGCTTGCCAGGCAAACGGGCCAGGGACTTGCGAGCTGCGGAACCCACTCGGTCTAGCCCGGTCACGTCGGTAATCATTGCAGCTCCTGATCGCAGATTGGTTTGACGGACTTCCAGGCCTCGGCCGCAGAACACCACTGAGCGAATGCTCTCATTGGTCTCCACCCTTTTCCGAGCAGACGCGGACGCTGCTACGGGCCTTGAACCTGCCTCAAACAGACCCCGTGGCGGAAGGGAGTTTTTGACATGAGGCCATGAGAAGAGTGCTAAGCGCGGCGAGGGTCAGACCACCGCGGCCGACCCTCAAAGGCTCTGCAGGCGCTCGAGGCAGGCCGCGTCGGGCTTCTCGCTCAGCAACGCCATCACCGGCTCAAAAGCATCTTTCGGCAGGATCCCGGCGGCGTCCCGGTGAGCCTGGGTCGAGGCCCATTTTTCGACGAATACGAACCGCTCCGGCCTGCGCGAGTCGCGAAGGATCTCGACGCCGTCGCAGCCTGGCGTCGGGCGGACCAACGCCCCGAGATCCCTGAGCGCGGCCTCCAGGGCCCCGTCCCGCCCCTCGGCGGCGGTCAAGACGTATTGCATGGCGATGGTCATGCGCCCTCCTCTCGATGGCCCTCGTGAACTCCGCGCTAAACTCGCCCCCTGGCAAGCGAGATTGCCGTCGGCGCCATGAGCACAGGTCATTCCTGGGCGTTCAACCGCGCCGAAAGGAGGAAGTCTCGGGCGGCCCTGGCATATCCAGAACCGTGAAGAATAATCGCGCCCCATGACATTTAAGGCTTGGCGCTCTTGCTCAAAGCGCAGGACCCTCAAGTCCATGACTTAGACGACCGCGGCGACGAAGGAACCGGACGCGCCTGCGACACACCCGGGGATTTACAGCACGACATGGCCCGCGACGATATCGAAGACCTGCGGCGGCGAATGGCTCAACTCGAAGACGAGCGTGAGATTCGCTATCTGCTCGGCCGCTACGGCCACTATGTCGATCTAGGCTATCAGGATGCTTGGGTTGATCAGTGGTCCGACCACGGCGCGTACGACCTCGTCACCGTCAAGCGCGATGGCGTCGGCTACGACGGCGCCATGCGGTTCGAAGGCAAGGACCAACTCCGTTCGCTCGTCCAGGATCCCGCCGCCCGCAAATTGGCTGAAGGCGGCAGCCTGCACATCCAAGACGTGAACCTGGTGGTCCGCATCGACGGCGATGACGCCTGCGGTCATAGCTATTCGATCACCATGGTGCGCAACGGCAAGGGTGTGCAGATATATAGCGCCGCAATGGTGCGTTGGAGGTTCCAACGGATCGAGGGACGTTGGCGCATCGCTGAGAAGATCCAACGCGAGGTCGGGGACGGTTCGGCCTTTACCGATGCACCCGCCATAACCGCCTTCGACGCCGCGAAGCCGGCAGTGTAAGCGGCGCCGCGCAAAGGATGAGAGCGCCGATACAGCGTCTGCTTGACCAACTCACCGACGCGCCCGCCGCGAGATGGTCGTAATGAGTTTTTCTCCGGTGACGGCCCTCGCCCCCGCCGCCATAGTCGGATCGACGGGCTTTAGATGCATGCGGGTCACCAGGCCCCCGCGAACATCTGAACAACCTGCGGATATAGTAGATCCGAGACTAGGATCACTCCAATACGACACTCAGGATGGGGCGGGTATTGGCCGACATCGGTTTTGACGACATCATAATACAGAAATCCACCGATCCGGTCCGGCGATGGAGGATCGGAAACGTCACGGTGACCAAGGTCGTCGAAACTGAGATGCTACGCTCGGTCGAGGGAGCATTTCCCAACTCCGAACCAGGGCGACTTGAGCAACTCCGCTGGCTTCATCCCCATTTCGTGACGCCTGGCGGTGCGCTGAAATTCAGTTTTCATTCGCTGGTTATCGAGACCGCCGCACGCCGGATTGTCGTGGATACGTGCTTCGGAAACGACAAGAAGCGGCCGGGACTTTTCTTCTGCGACGACCTTCAATTTTCATTTCTTCAAGATCTTCAGTCGGCAGGATACCATAGGGACAATATAGACACCGTTTTGTGCACTCACCTTCATTCGGATCATGTCGGCTGGAACACCATGATGGTGGACGGAAAATGGGAGCCGACATTTCCATATGCGAAATACTTGTTTGGCAGAACGGAACTCGACTACTGGATGAATGAACTGAAGGCGGAAGACGGCGCGGCGCTCAAGGAATCGATGGCCGCCACCTACGGGGATTCGGTAAAGCCGGTATTCGAAGCTGGTCTTGCCGAATTGGTGGAGACGAACCATCGCATCTGCGACGAGGTGAGATTGATCCCAACGCCCGGGCACACCGTCGGCCACGTCAGCGTATGCATCGAGTCCCAGGGGGAAGCCGGGCTTATCACCGGAGACACGATGCATCACCCCTGCCAGCTCGTCCATCAGCATTGGTCGCCTGGCGTGGACCATGACGCCGAGTTGGCCACGGACACCCGAAAAGCGATGATCAGCGAACTGGCGGACACCGCCACCCTGGTGATCGGGACGCACTGGGCGGGCGCAACCGCCGGCCGGATCGTCAAGGACGGCGACACCTACAGACTGGCGCTCTGAATGCCGCTTGCCGGAGCCGCCACGCCCTCGCGCTTTTTTATACACGCCCTCGGAAACCACCTAGGTGCAAGTTCCGCGGCCCATGGAGTCTGACAATGTCTGAAGTTATGCGGTTCAAGGACAAGGTGGTTATTGTAACGGGCGCAGGCTCGGGCATCGGCCGCGCCACTGCGGCCGCCTTCGCACGAGAGGGCGCGCAGGTCGTCGTGGCTGATATCGTCGAAAAGGACGGCTTGGAAACGGTACGCACGATTTCGGATGATGGTGGTCGCGCGGCCTTCTATCTGACCGATGTCAGTCGGTCGGATAGCACAAACAGTCTTGTGGATTGGACCGTCGAGAAATTCGGGGGTCTAGACGTCTATTTTTGTAATGCCGCTATATTCGACAACTTCAGCCCATGCATGGACACCTCAGACGAACTCTGGGATCGTGTAATTCGAGTTGATCTTTTCAGCTGTTTCTATGGCGCCCGCGCCGCGTTTCCCCACCTGTCGAAAACAAAGGGCAGCATCGTCATCACCAGTTCGGTTTGCGGCTTTCGAGCCTTGGGAGCGGGCGTCGCTTACACGGCGGCAAAACACGGCATCGATGGATTGATAAAACAGCTGGCCTGCGAGTTCGCCTCAAGCGGAGTGCGCGTCAATGCCGTTGCTCCGGGGCCCATTCGCACCCATATCGGGCGGGACTTACCTAAAAGCGCCGATTCAGACCCTGTTGCCGAGCGCGTACCGCTCGGGCGATGGGGCGAGCCGGAGGAAATTGCAGGGCCGGTGCTATTTCTAGCCTCGTCAGCATCCAGCTTCATCACCGGCGCGACCTTGCCCGTCGATGGCGGCTGGCTTTCGAGATAGCGTTTTCCCCGTAGCCCGACCGGACTTATCCCATGCCCCACGCGCAGGTTTCGATCCGCACCCAGGACGGCGAGTGCCCCACCCAGGTCTTCACGCCCACGGGCGGGGGCCCCTGGCCGGCGGTGATTTTCTACATGGACGGGTTCGGCATTCGGCCGGTGCTGTACGAGATGGGTCAGAGGCTCGCGGACGGGGGCTATCTCGTCCTGCTGCCTGATCTCTTCTATCGTGCGGGTCCCTATGAGCCGCTCCAGCCGAAAAAGATCTTTGCGGCGGGCGATGTTCGCGCGGCCCTCGCCGATCTTTTTCAATCGACCGACACGCGCCGCGCGACCGCAGACACCGAAGCCTTTCTCGGTTGGCTCAGTGCGCGCAACGACGTCGCCGGCGTCAGGGTAGGCACGACCGGCTACTGCATGGGCGGCGCGATCTCGCTCTCTGCGGCGGGAACCTATCCCGATCGCATCGCAGCGGCGGCCAGCTTCCACGGTGGCGATCTGGCGACCGAGTCTGCCATGAGCCCGCATCTGCTCGCCCCGAAAATGAAGGCGCGCGTCTACGTCGCCGGCGCCGACCAAGACGCGTCCTATCCGCCAGAGATGGCCGCGCGGCTGGAGAAGGCGCTAAGCGACGCCGGGATCGAACACCGCTGCGAAATCTATCCCGGCGCACGCCATGGTTGGACGATGGCGGACTTTCCGATCTACGACGAGGCTGCCGCCGAGCGGCATTGGCGTGAGCTGTTTGCGCTGTTCAAGGGCGCGCTTCGTTAGACCGCAGGACGACGCCCCAGGCGGTGAACCGTCATGCGCTCAAGCCGGCTTCCACGGAGTCACTTGGAAATCGCCCCGGAACAGCGACTTGTGCGGATCGACGAAGAATTCATAGGGCGACACCACATTGATGGCGCTGGCCTCGTCGAGACGCGCACGCAATTCATCGGGGATGGTGATCGAGGCGGCGCCCAGATTTTCGCGGAACTGTTCGAGCCGGGTGGCCCCGAGGATGATCGAGCTGACCCCCGGGCGCGCAGCAAGCCAACTCAGCGCAACCTGCGCCGGCGGCTTTCCGAGTTCCTCGGCGACCTCGTTGAGCACCGCCAAGATGCGCCAGTTGCGTTCGCTGTCGCGCGCAAACAGCGGAGATCCCGCCGTCGCATCGAGACGGCCCGCCGGCGCGCCGCTCGCTGCGCCGATGGTCTTGTACTTCCCCGACAAGAAGCCGGAACCGAGCGGGCTCCACGTGCACACGCCGAGACCCAGTTCCTGAGTTGCAGGAATATGCTCACGCTCAATATAACGCGAGACCAGCGAATACTCCATCTGCAGGGAGATCGGACGCGCCTTGCCGCCCAGTTCCGCCAGGGTGTGCGCTCGAGCCAGATACCAGGCCGGCACGTTCGAGAAACCGTAGTGCAGGATCTTTCCGGCGCGCACAAGCCCGTCGAAGGTGTCCACCACCTCCTCGACAGGGGTGACGGTGTCCCAGAAATGCATCCAGTAGAGGTCGATGTAATCGGTATTAAGGCGCCGTAGCGACGTCTCAACAGCGAAGTGGATGTTCTTCCGGCCATTCCCCCCCGTATTGGGGTTATCGACGGCGATATTGGGGCCGAACTTGGTGCCGATAACGATCTTATCGCGCAGCCCGCGTTCGTTAATGAATTTTCCAACCAAGGTTTCACTCTGGCCCATCGTGTATCCGACGGCCGTATCGATGAAGTTACCCCCCTCATCGACATAGTGATTGAATATGTCACGTGAGGATGCTTCGTCAGTACCCCACTGATTGGCGTTCCATTGGTGCGCTTGGCCGAACGTCATGGCGCCGAGGCAGAAAGGGCTGACCCGAAGACCGGAACGACCAAGGAGATTGTATTGATTACCGAGCATGTGGCCCCACTGAAGAGATCAGCAACGTAGGGTGCGACCGCAGAGCCACGCAAATGAGTTTTTCTCCGGCCGCCTTTGTTCTGCGCGGGGTGCCCCAGCGGCCGAACGGCCACAGTTGCTTTCAAATGACAAATGGTCCGGTGGGCATGAGAAATTCTGCCCCGCGCGGGGCTGTGCGGCGTCTGTTTGGCTTTCTGTTTGCTGGAGAAGCGATGGATAATAACGGCAGAAACGTACCCGTGGGAGAAACAGGATGGCGACGACGAGCCGAACAGCGACCGCAGACCCCGCGCAGGACGACATCGATCTCGCGAACCCCGCCTTTTACGGAACCGGGGATCCGCATCCGATCTGGCGGCGCCTGAGGGCCGAAGACCCCGTTCATCTCACCAAGACGAAACTCAGCAGACCGTTCTGGTCGGTGACGCGCCATGAGGACGCCAAGTTCGTCCTGATGAACGACAATCGTATCTTCAGCATCCAGCGCAGCGGCGCCCACCTGCCGGCCGGCCCCGAGTTCGAGAATCCAGACGCCTCGCTCTACACTGAGCTTTCCCAGAGCGGGAAGCAGCTCGCCGTGATGGATGGCCAACCGCACACGGCCTTACGGCACTATTTCACCAGCCGGTTCACCCCCACGGGCGTCAAGGCCCTGGAGCAACTGGTGCGGACGGTGACGCGCGAGGCGCTCGATGATCTGATCGGGCGGGGGGAATGCGATTTCACGACGGATTTCGCCGGGCGCGTCCCCACGGCGGTCATCGCCGCCATCATGGACATGCCCAGGGATCGCTGGGCGGACCTGTACCTCTGGAACAACATGCTGGCGGCCCCGGACGACCCGGAGTTCAGCATCGGCACGGCGGTCGAGACGAGCACCTACAGCCTCAACAAGATCATCGACACCTGCGCCGATCTGGCCGAGGAGCGGCGCGGCAAGGGCGGGAGCGATCTGCTCACCGCGATGACGCTCGCCGAGGTCAATGGCCAACCGTTGTCGCGCACCGAGATCGGGTTCAACAGCCTGATGTTCTTCGCCGCCGGCCACGAGACGACGCGTTCGTCGATGAGCATCGGGATGATCGAACTGATGCGCGACCCGGCCCAGCTCGACTACCTTCGCCGCCATCGGCACGACGAGAAGGTCCTGCGGGCCGCGGCCGAGGAATTCGTGCGCTACAGCGCGCCGCTGACCCACACGCTGCGGACCGCCACGGAAGACACCCAGGTCGGCGGTCAAGCCATCAAGGCGGGCGATTGGGTCGTGGTGTGGTTCCACGCCGCCAATCGCGACGGTGCGGTGTTCGAGAACCCAGAACGCTTCGACGTGACGCGCACGCCCAACCCGCACCTGGGCTTTGCGATCGGCAAGCATTTCTGCCTTGGCGCGCACCTCGCCCGGCTCGACATGCAGATCATGCTCGAGGCTGTGCTGGAGCGGATGGACGATATCGAGTTCGCCGGCCCGATCGAGATGGCGAGTTCCAACCTATTCTGGGGGGTGAAGCACATGCCGATCCGTTTCAAAGGCCGCACCAGCGCCAACGCGCCGAAAGCCGCCTGATGGCCAAAACGATGCGCGCTTATCAGTTACGCTTGGCGGGGCATATGCCCGAGGTCGTCGATGTGCCGATCCCGGAGCCGGGTCCGGGCCAGGTCCGGCTCCGGACGGCAGGCGCCGGGCTCTGCCACAGCGACCTGTTGGTCGTCCACGCCAATCCCTCCTACTATCCTTTGCCGCTGACGATGGGGCACGAAGCGACGGGCTGGGTCGACGCCGTTGGAGACGGGGTCACGGGGCTACGCCTTGGCGACGCCTACGGCGTCTACTTTCCCTGGGGATGTGGACGCTGCACGCCCTGCGCCCATGGCGCCGAGAATATCTGCGACCGTGCGACCGAGACGCCGGGCTTCGCCACGGGTCATGACGGCGGCATGGCTGAATATATTCTCGTCGATGACCCGCGGCATCTGGTTCCGCTCGGCGATATGGATCCGGTGGCGGCGGCCCCGCTTATGTGCGCGGGGATCACGACCTATCATGCGGTCGAACAAGCTCTGGGACGTCTTGGACCCGGCTCCACAGCGGTGGTGATCGGCGTCGGAGGCCTGGGGCATATCGCGGTCCAGATCCTCAAGGCCATGACCCCCGCACGGGTAATCGGGATCGACACCCAGGAGGAAAAGCTCAATCACGCTCGCTCAGTCGGCGCGGCGCAGGCGATCCTGGCCGGACCGGGGGCGGCCGACGCCATCAGGGCCGAGACCGGCGGCCTAGGCGCCGCGGTCGTGCTCGATTTCGTCGGAAACGACGCGACGTTGGCGCTCGGTGGCAAGATCCTCGCCCAGGGGGGATTGCTTGAGATCGTAGGCGTCGGCGGCGGCACCCTGCCGGTCCGCTTCATCGAGATGCCGCGCGATACCAGCGTCACCGTGCCCTACGCCGGCACGATCAGCGATCTTCGAGGGGTGGTCGGCCTGTTCGCCAGCGGCTTGATCCATCCAGACGTCATCCCCGTCGGCTTCCATCAACTCAATGAAACCTATGAACTGATGGAGGCCGGGAAGCTCAGGGGGCGGGCCGTCCTGGTGCCATCGCTGAAATAGCCGGCGAAGGATCAGTCGCTCCAGATCCGACCTCAATTATCGGCGCGGCGAGGTGAGGCCGCGCCCTCTCCCATTGCGGGAAAGGACGCGGCCTCACCTATGACGTCAGCGCTGATCGCGCACGGGACATAGGGCCTTTTTCTGCGGTTCGGAGGAGTCCATCCGACCAAAAGAGGCTCGGTGACTTACCAGCAGTTCTCCGGCCTCAATCAGCCAGGCGGCGGGCCGGCGCTGGCGCAGCGGATTTGAAGTCGGTGTCGCTCCCCAGCGCCTCCCAGCGCCTTACATTCTCGATCAGTTCCGCTGCGTGGTCGCGCAATCCTTCGATCGCATCCGGCCCGATTGCGAAGCGCATCGGCGGCTCTGGCAGATCGGTCAAAGCCAGGATCGCCGCCGCGCCCCTTGCCGGGTCCCCGCGCTGCCCTCCGGTCAGCGTGGCGAGAAAGGCGCGACGAGCCTGGTCCGAAGCTTCGTAATCAGCGATACGCGCCCCCGCCGACCGCCGCGCGGTCCCAAGCGCGGTTCGGAAGGCGCCCGGCACGACCGCAGTCACCCAAATCCCGAACTGCGCCACTTCCCGCGCCAGGCCCGCCGATAGCGTCTCGATTCCCGCCTTGGCCGCTGCGTAGATGGACACGCCCCCGCCCGGCATATGCGCGGCCTGCGAACTGATATTGATGATATGCCCGGATCGTTGTTTGCGCATCGCGGGCAACGCGGCCTGACTGAGCGCGATCGGCGCGATCAGATGGGTTTCGATCAGCCTGCGCATTTCATCCAGGCTGGTCGCCTCCACGACGCCCTCCAGACTGTAACCCGCATTGTTCACCAGAATATCGATCCGGCCGGCCGCCTCTATCGCGCGAGCCGAGGCGTCCCGATCCGTCACGTCCAGGACAACCGCCTGCGCGCGTCCGGGAGCCAGTGCTTCCAACGCCGGGGCGTCGGCCGGGTCGAGAACGGTGCCGACGACATGATCGCCACGCGCCAGGGCCGCTTCCGCCAGTGCGCGCCCGAAGCCGCTGCTGGCGCCCGTGATGAACCAGTTGCGCATATCAAATCCCCTGGGCGCGAGAACCGCCATCGAAACCATGGCGGCGCTCCAAGGAAGCAGCCGACAAAATACCGACCCAACTCCCCAGGAATGCCCACCAATCTTCAGTATATGAGAACGGGAGGAAGCACGCGCTCCCTCCCCGACGGCGCCCCCTAGAAGCGAGCGCCGATCGCCAAGCCATATGTGATCGGCTGGATTTCATTCCGCGTGTATTTAAGTTGCAGAAGTTGATTACTGATCACCTTCTGGTTCGTCAGGTTGTTTCCATAGACGCGAACATAGAAATGATCGCTCTCCGGCGTGAAGGTCACCGAAGCGCCCAGCGAGTCATATTCCTTCACGACATCAAATGGCCCGATGCCGGTCTTGAAGGTCGCCGTGCGGTAGTAGCTGGTGCTGAACAGGAGCTTGCCGCCGTCGCCGAGATAGGCGGTGTAGTCTGCACCGAGGCTGAACGTCCATTTGGGTGCGAACAATCCCCGGTCGCCGCTTGCATCAACCTTGATCGCCACGCCGTTGCCGTTGGCGTCCTGGATGAACGCGTTGGCGTTCTGGTAGTCCTTATACTTGGCGTTAAGGAGCGCCACATTCGCCCGCAGCTGGAGATTCGACGTGGGCTGGGCGATGACGTCGAGATCGAGACCATAGAGACGTTCGCTTGCGGCGTTCTGCAACGTGGTCGGGCTTTGCGGATTGCCTGTGATGATATCGACCTGGATGTTCTTATAGTCGTAGTAGAAGGCGGCCGCATTGAATTGAAGTCTGTGATCGAAGAACTGACTCTTCAGACCGACTTCGTAGGCGTCCAGTTGCTCGGGATTCACGACAGCCTGGTTGGGCGTGAAGTCGTTGAGGTTGAAGGTTCCGCTTTTGAAGCCGCGGTTCCAGCTCACATAGGTCATGACGTCGGGCGCCAGCTGATGATCGAGAGCCAGGCGCCATGTCAGCTTGTTGAACGTCTTGCTCCGCTCGCCGTCGTCGGTAAGCAAGGTGGTGAGCGTCGGCAGGAAGAAGCCGGGTGCGAGTTGCCCCACCGCGCGAACCGCGAAGGTGAATTCACGGTGTTCGGAGGTATAGCGTAATCCGGCCGTCAGCTTCGTGCTGTCGCTGAACGCATAGGTGGCCTGACCATAGGCGGCCAATGAGCGCGTGGGGCCCCGCGCCACGATGCTCGTGACCGATCCGCCTGGCGGGAAGTTGGCCGACGACCCGATCGTGCCATTTGCGGCGTCCGCGGTGTTGTACGGCACCCCCGAGCTGACATCGAGCGGCTCGATAAACGCTCTATTCCTGGAGTAATAGCCGCCGACCACCCACTGCAGCGGGCCTTCCCCCGTCGAAAGCAGCTGGAATTCCTGCGAGAAATCCTTGGTCCCCTGGATTTCATCGAAGTATTGGAGATCGAGATCCGTTCCGTCGAAATCCAACTTGTTGTGATCGCGGGAATTTACATAACCAGTTAATGAAACGAGATCCACGCCGCCAAAAGAATACCGGGCGTTCAACGTAGCGCGATAGGTCCTGGTGGCGACCAGATTTGGACTTCCGGAATACTTGTATAAGTCAAATTCCGCTCTCCCGCCCGCCAGAACGCCGACCGGCCTCGTGCCGGGAACAGGATAGAGATTCGATCCCAAGTCATCGGTCGAACGCTTGACATACATGAGGCTGGCCGTGACTTCGAAGCGATCGCTCGCAAAGCGCAGCTTGCCGTCGACGCTGTCGCTTTTCGTACCGCCAAATTTACCGGGCGTGTCCTTTCCCGTGTTGGTGAGGTAGTCCCCCCCGCCGATATGCTGATAGCCGATCGACGCCGAGAGGGTGTCGCTGATCGGGCCGGTGAGATAGCCCTTCGCGGTGAAGCGGTTGAACCGCTGGTAGGAAACCTCGGCGCTTCCGGAAAGCGTTTCCTTGGGCTGGAGCGTCACAATATTGATGGCGCCGCCGGTCGCATTCCGCCCGAACAACGTTCCTTGCGGCCCCTTCAGCACCTCGATGCGCTCAATATCGGCGAAATCGAAGATGTTGGCCAACTTGTCCGACTGGTAGACGCCGTCAATATAGACGGAAATCGAGGAGTCGTTCCCGGTAGCAGGCGAATTGGCGCCGACCCCCCGCAGATACGGAACGAAGATGGCGTTGGCGACGGTCGGCGCCGTCGTCAAGCCCGGCGCAACCCGCGGCAGGTCGAGACTCGACGAGACGCCCGCTGTCGCGAGCGCAGCAGGGGTGACCGCCGTGACAGCGATCGGCACGTCCTGTAGTCTCTCCTCACGACGCTGTGCGGTGACGATGAGCTCGGAAATGCCGACCTGCTCGGGTGCCGCGCCAGGGTCCTTGGCGGCGCCCTCGGCCCAAGCCGCCGTGATGGGCGCGGTGGTCGCCAAAAGCACAGTTAGAAGACTTAAACGCAACATCTGTTTCCTCCCCCCAGGGCGTTAGTCGCCCCATGTCCGGTGCTACAGGGTGTGGTGATCAGCCCAACCTAGGCAAATCATGTTTACTCACGCACCTTGTGTTCCATTCATGCTCTGAAACTTCGCGGCTGATCTTGTAGACTTGACGCTTGCCTTCGCAGATCGCCTCGCTGGCAGAACGGGCTGGGCGAGGCTTCTTCACAAGGCAAAGCGCGCCAGCGCCCTGGCCATGGCGGTGGCCGCGTCACGCGCGATTTGCACGTCGCGCGTCATCTGCAGCACGCCGTGCGTGGAACCTGGCCAGACATCCACCTCCACGGGGACATTCGCCTCCGCCAGACGCGCCGCGAGCAGTCTGCTGTCATCGGCGACGACGTCGCATTCCGCAATGCCCAGGTAGACAGGCGGCAAGCCGACAAGCCCTGCCTGCAGAGGGGCCGCCAACGGCGGCGGGGCCCCGGCCAGATCCCCCAGATAGGCCGACCAATGCCAGTCCATCCGCTCCGGCGTAAGCCCAAAGGCCCGGGCGCTGTAGCGCTCACGACTTTCGGTCATCAGCCCGGGCGCAAGACAGGCGTAGGCCAGCGCAAGCCCGACGGGACGGGGGCCGGCCTGATCGCGCTGATCAATCGCCAGGGCCAACCCCATATTTCCCCCGGCGCTATCGCCGCCGATTGCAACCTTTTCGGTGGGGACGCCATGGGATGGGCCATGCTCATGCAGCCAGGCCCATGCCGTTCGACAGTCGTCCAGCGCGGCCGGATAGGGATGCTCCGGCGAGAGGCGGAAATCGAACGCCAACAGGCTCAAGCCGCTTTGCTGGGCCAGGAAACGCAGGGTCCGATCGTGCGTGTCCACGTCATAGGCCAGCCAGCCTCCCCCATGGACATAGAAGATCGAACCATCGGCTCGCGCCCCCGCAGGCTGGTAGACTCGGGCGCGGAACGATCCGTAGGGACAGGGAATCTCAAAATCCTCGACCCGCTGCATCTCAGGCTTGCCGTCGTTGAACACCATCGCGGCGCTGTTCGCCAGCGCCCGCGCTTGGGCGCCGTCGAGGCGGGTCACGTCGACGCCCGCCAGGACCGGAGCCTGGAGCCTGCGCGCCGCCATGATTTCCGGATCGATCTCGTCGCGCATTGCAAACCTCCCCCTATGCTTTCTTCAGCTCAAGCGGCCTAGCCGAGACCACGCGCCCGCCTTGCACGTGGCGTCATGAGGTGGTGAGGAATTCCACCCAGTTCCCGTCGGGATCTTCCACCATCGCAATGCGGATGCCGGGGCTGATCTCCTTGATCGGCACGACGATCGGGCGGCCGGCGCCTTCGCAGGCTGCGACGACCTCCTCAAGGTTCGTCACGTGGATCGCCCAGTACCGGTAGCCGGTCGCCGCCCCTGGTCCGCCGACGGGCGCGCGGGTGGGTGGCGGATCGGCGTAGGTCACCAATTTTATGGTGGTCGTGCCGCAGAGGAGTTGCCTCACCATGCCCCCCGGCGTCGACCGGGTGGCCATCTGACCGACGTCCTCCAGCCCCAGCACGTCCCGATAGAAGGCGGTCATCGCCTCCGGATTCGCCGTAACGATCGCCAAGTCGATCGAGCCGTTGGCAAGTTTGACCGTCATAAGGGGAATCCCATCGATCGTGATCGTCACATGTTCTCGCAGGGGCGGCGCCCCCTCGCCGGAAGACGCCGCGCGTCGATCAAGACGCCGCCATCGCCTCCGCCCCTTCGGGCTCCCGGTGCACGACATAGTCGGAGATTTTGGGCTCCCGCGTCATCGTCCAATACTCTAGATTTGAGAATGCATTTTGCACCACGACCCGACCCTTGGAGTTCTTATAGTAAGTATTCACGCCCGGATGGGTGTATATGAGATTATCGTGCGTGGACTCCATCGCCCTACTGTATTCGTCATACACTTCGGGTTTGCACTCCACGGCGGCGACCTTCGATTCGGTCATCTTGCGGATAAGCTCCACGATATAGTGAGTCTCGGCTTCCAGGTGCCCTAGCACGCTGCCGCCGCCGCCGTTGACGTTCGGGCCGTACATCATGAAGAAGTTCGGGAATCCGGGGACCGCCATGCCCAGATAGGCCCGCGCGTCGTCGCCGTTCCAGGCCTCACGCAGGGTCTGCCCGCCCTTCCCGACGACCTCGAATGTCGAAATGAAGTGCGCCACGCCAAATCCGGTGGCGAAGATCAGCATGTCAAAATCGTATTTCGCGCCGGAGGCGGTGACGACGCCGTCGGGCGTCACCTGCGCGACGGCGTCGGTTTCAAGCTCCACATTGTCTCGCCGGAGCGCATCGAACCATCCGTTGTCGAGAAGCATGCGCTTTGCGAACGGCGGGAACGGCGGGAGGCACTTCGCGATCAGATCCGGCCGATCACCCAGCTTTTCGCGCAGGTAGCGCTCGAAGAAGCGGCGGTGGGAATCATTTTGGGCGTTCAGAGACCGCTCGGGATGAGGCCAGGCGGCGTCCTTGCGCAGCGACGGGTAGTTCCGATCGCCGAAGATCCACGCCAGCCGCTCACGGAACCACGCCCGATAGACCGGAACTTCTCGCAGAAGCAGGGCGACCTGATCCGGAATTTTCGTCTTGAACTTCGGGAATGGCGCGACCCACTGCGGGGAACGCTGGAACACCACGAGCGAAGAGACCTCGCCGGCGATGGCCGGAACGGTCTGCATGGCGCTCGCACCGTTACCAAGCACCGCGACCCTCTTGCCCTTGAGCTCGACGCCCTGCTCCGGCCACTCGGCGGTGTGGAAACTTGGTCCCTTGAACGTCGACAATCCGGGCAAGGCCGGGGTGACCGGCGGATTGAAGATGCCGACGCCGCTGATCACCACATTGGCCTGGACCTGAGACATCTCCCCATCGGCGGAGCGAACATCGACCGTCCAGAGTTGACTGGTTTCGTCGAATGTCGCGCGGACAACCTCGGAGCGTAGCCGGATGTGGGGGGTCAGCCTGAACCTATCGGCGATATAATGGAGATATTCGCTTACCTCATCGCGGCCAGCGAAGTAATGACGCCAGCCGTACGGGACGAATGAAAGCGAATAGAGGTAGCTGGCGGTATCCACGCCGGCGCCGGGGTAGCGGTTGCTGGACCACACGCCGCCCACGTCGCCGCCCTTCTCGAAGACAATGAACGGTACGCGCGCTTCCGAGAGCCGGGCGGCCATGCAAAGCCCGGAAAACCCCGCGCCGATGATCGCCACCTTGTAGCCGGGCGGCGTGGCGATCGGCGGCGGGGCCGAACGCTCGGGATGGAGCGACGTCTTCACCGTATGGGAGATCCTGGTCCCCAGGTCGCTTGGAATCGACTCGCCCATGCAGACGCTCAGCATCCTGACCAGCAGTTCATCGTCAGGATTTTCGAGAGCCATCTTGCCATCGCGGCGCCAGGCCATGATCGCATCGGCGGCCGCCTCCCGCACCTCCTCCTGCAGTTCCGGCGACAGCCCGCCGGAATCGTTGTCGTCCATGCCGACGGTGCGGCTGGGCGTGTAGGGCGCCTCGAGCCAGCGCCGGTCGCCCGTGAGCTGAACCAAGGCCATAAGGAGTACAGGAATATTGCCGTTGCGAATGGCGGCGAGGAGGTCATCTTCGCTGGCTTTGTGTTCAGGCATGGACTGACTCCAATTCAAATCCCAAGAGACCATTCAAATACCGACTGAGGGCGCCGGATCGGCGGCCTCGAACGGGAAGCAAGGCGGCCGCCCCCGACGCGGTGGGCGAGGTGATCGCGTTCGGAAATCCGCAGACCCTGCGCGCCGTCGCGCCCGCCTGCCCTTTCCCGCGAAGCAAACATGCCGCCCATCGCAAGTTAAAAAGCCCCTCGAGCATTCAACTCGCGAACCTCCTCGGGCGCCAAGCCGAGCTCGCCGAGAATCTCCGAATTATGCTGTCCGAGCTCCGGCGGCGGTCTGACAGGCTGCTCGTATGCGGAGGAGAAGGTGACCGGGCGGCCCACCACACGGACGGGGCTGTCCTCCAGGCCCGCGATCGGGACCATGGCGTTGACGGCCCGGACCTGCTCGTGGTCGAGAACATCGCGCAGGGTGTTGATCGGCGAGACCGGCACCCGCGCCGGCTCCAGGATCTTGACCAGGTCCGCAACGGTCCGGGTTCCGACGAGCGCCTGAATCGTCGAGACGATCACATTGCGGTTGTCGATCCGCCCGCGGGCCGTGGCGTAGGCCGGATCGCCGCCCAGCTCGTCCAGCTCGAGCGCGGCGCAGAACCGCTGCCAGGCGCCGTCGTTTGTCACCCCGATGAGGACCCAGCCGTCGGCCGCCTGGAAAGCCTGATAAGGGACCAGATTCCAGAGCCCCGACCCCTGCCGTTTGGGTTCTGCTCCCCCGATCGCAAGGTTCGCCACATGGGTGCTCATCAGCGCCAGGCCGCTCTGCAGCAGGGACGCCTGGACGTGTTCGCCGCGCGCCCTTCCCACGGCCCGCGCATAGAGCGCGCTCATGGCGTGCCCGAAGGCGATCATCCCGGTCGACAGGTCCACCACCGAGGCCCCTGCCCGGTTCGGCGGCCCATCGGCCTCGCCGGTCATCTGCATGATACCCGTGAAGGCCTGCAGCAGCAGATCGTAGCCTGGGTGATTGCGCATCGGCCCTATCGCCCCGTAGGCGCTGACCGAGACGTGAATGATTTCGGGGTTCATCGCCAGCAGCTTGGAATGAGACATCCCGAGCACGTCCGCATCGGCGGGAAGGTAACTGTCGATAACGACGTCTGCGTTCGCCACCAGGCTGCGTAGAACCTCCTGACCGGCTTCGGTCTTGAGATTGAGCGTCATGCCCCGCTTGCCGCGGTTGAGATAGGCGAAGCCGGCGCTGGTTCCCGCCAACGCCGGTTCCCAGCGCCGGTTCTCGTCGCCTCCCGGCGCCTCGATCTTGATGACTTCCGCACCGAGATCCGCAAAGTAGAGGCCGCATAGCGGTCCGGCGACGACGCGGCTGAAATCGAGCACCTTCACGCCCGCAAGCGGCCCGAAAGCGGCCGCGGTTTCCACCTTTCCAGCAGACTCGGCGGCGTGAATCGGACTGGCTTTATTCATCGAAGACTGGCTCACGACTTTTTCCCGCCTCGCCGCGAAGCCTGAAACTGCGCGATCCATTCCGCCGTCTCCGGATGGGCGACGGTGACGGCGTATTCCAGCACGCTGACGCGATGGGCTTCCCGATGGGGAAGCTGCAACCAGGCCTCAAATATGCGCTTCTGGGCCGCGATGGTGCGCGGCGGCAGGCCGGAAAGCTGCTTGGCGTACACGCCTGCAGCTTCTTCCGCGCCGCCGACCTCGGTCAGTTGATTGAGGTATCCCCAGTCGTTCATCTGCTCGGCGGAATACCAGCCCCCTGTGAGCAGCATCTCCTTTGATCTGGCAAGACCGATGTAACGTTCGAACAGGCTTGCGTCGCCGATCACCGGAATACCGATCTTTACTTCCGGCATGCTGAATCGCGCCGAGCGCGACGCCACCCGGATGTCACAGACCGCGGTAAGGTCCATGGCGATGCCGACGCAGTAGCCTTCGATCGCTGCGACGGTGGGGCGCGGGCAGGTGCGCACTTCCTGCAGCAGCATCTGGCCCGGGCTGGAGACGCCCACCTCGAGCGTGCCCATCGAAGCGCCGCTGAAATCGGTTACGTCCGCACCGGCCGAGAAATGCCCGTTGCATCCTGAGAAGACGATGCAACGGCAATCGTCGGGCGCCTGCCTCACCGCCGCGCGCACGACCTCGACATCCTCCACCCGGAGGGCGTTCCTCTTGGTGGGGCGGTCGAAGCGCACCCAGCGGACGTTGTCGACATCCTGCACTGTCGTCGCGTCACTCATACTGCCGGTCTCCAATCAACCTTCTGGTCATTGCGGGCCTTCGACGCGGCCTTTTCATGCGGTCTTTCATCTTCGCGACGCCCCATGCGCGACTCGACGAAGTTGACGCTGAGACTCCGGGTCAGGGCGTTGCCCGCCCGCCAGTCCGTCGTGGCCTCCGTGAGGTTGAGCGCCGCCTTCATCGCCACGAGGGCCGACCGACCGTGCCGCGCGAGCCGCTTCGCCCAGGCCAACGAGGCCTCTTCGAAACCTTCGTCGGGCAAGACCCGGTCTACGAGACCCTCGCGCAACGCCACGTCGGCGTCGATCGTGTCGCCGTTGAGAAGCAGGTCGCGGATGAAGCCTTCGCGCAGCCCCAGACGGCGCAGCTGCGAGCCGCCGCCGGCGACCGAAATGCCGACCGCGATCTCGGGCATGGAAATCTTGCAACTGGCCGAGGCCAGCCGGAAATCGCAAAGCGAGCCGACCACCATGCCCGCTCCGATGGCGAAGCCGTGTATCGCCGCCACGACCGGGACCCTTACGTCGTAGATCGCCTCCCAGAACCGGGTGCTGGCGCTCAGCGAGTTGACTGTCAGGACAGGGTCGCCGCCGCGGCCCTCGAACTCCTTGGTGTCCGCGCCGGCGCAGAAGCCCCGCCCTTCGCCCCGGAGGAGGACGACGCTCGCCTGGCTCGCCGCCAGGCCGTTCAACGCCGTGGTCAGCTGGCTCCGCAACTCGCTGCTGATCGCATTCACGGGCGGCCGGCAGAGGGTGACGATCGCGACATCGCCCTCCTCGACCCTCACAAGCGTCGGTGTTGATGCACTGTTCACGCTAACCTCGCAATCGATCGGATTCGTTGTATTTGTATATTTACTTATTAGATTTTGATAAGCGGATGCTCATTTCCCAGAAGATTTGAAAGTATTGGCATACTTTTCTCGGCAAAAACTGTAAGATCATCGATGCAGTTGTAGAATTGAAGACAGACGCCATCGGGGCGGTAGGTCAGGATCCATTCCGCCAAACCGTGCGCCACCGTCTCGGGACTCCCGATGATGGCGTCCTGAGTGAAGTATTTGTCGTAGTCCGCCTGGGTCTTCAGCAGTTCTTCGATCGGCGTCTTCGTCGCCGCACCGGCGGCGATCAGATGCGCGCGCAGCGCCGCCTTGTCCGCCTTGTCACAGATCTCCCGGCTGAGCGCGAGCGCTTCGCCGTCCGTGGGCGCCATGATGATGCGCTTATTGCCGATGAAGCCGACCTCGCGCCCGACCTCCGCGCAAATTTGCTTGAAGGTAGGAATATTCGCGGGGTAGCTGAACGCATAATCGACCTGCTGGGCCGAGAACCGCATGCCCGTGTAGGACTGGCCCGCGTTCACCAGAAGCGGCCGGGGCCGCTGGACCGGCCGCGGCCAGGCGGTCGCCTCCTCGATCGTAAAGTGCTTGCCGGTGTAGCTGTAGACCCCGTTGGCCCAGAGCCCGCGGACGATGTCGAGCCATTCGGCGGTGAAGACGTAGCGTTCCTTATGGTCCAGGAGCGGAACGCCCATCTGCTTGAACTCGTGTTCGCCCCATCCGCTGACGATGTTCATCGCCCACCGGCCGCCGCTGATCTGATCCATGTCGGCGCCGAACTTGGCCGCCACGACCGGATTGAAGACGTTGGTGTGAAGGGTCGTCATGATGGTGATCTTGCTGGTCGCCTCGAGAAGCGCAGCCGACAGGGTCACCACATCGAGGCTCGCGCCGCGCCAGTTGATGCTGTCGCCCTGCAACCCCTTCCACCGTCCCGGCGGCAGGGCGAAGGCGAAGCCGGCCTCTTCAGCCTTCAGCGTCGCGAGGCGGCTATACTGGTAGGTCCACTCCGTGGTCGTCGGTGCGAGCGTCGGGAATTCCGCCCAGGACTCGTTGGGCAGAAAGATGCCAAGCCGGACGCCCTTTGCGAGGGGCATCGCCCTGTCCGCGCACAGCTCAAGCGGCCGCGTGGCCGGATCCGCATGGGGCGGATACACGCCATGGATGCTCGACATCAAAGTAACTCCTGCATTCGTTCGCGGCGCCGGCTCGGACCTCGACCTCAAGCGCCCGCATGTGGCGGGGCGATAGACGAGACGCTCCACTTCCGACCAAATTCCCTGCGCCGCGAGTGTCGGCCTCCCCGCTCTTCTGTAGAAGAAACTCGACGAAGGTTAGAAAATGAGCGACCACGCCGCGACGCATTCTTTGAACGATCACTAAGTCTTATCTCAAATATCTGAAACCAATATAATCTCATGACCCCTGATGTCCGGTCATTCAGATTCGGCTACTTCGTTTCGGGAATTCGCTATAAGTATTGATTGATAAAATCTCATGACCCATGAGCAAAAGACAAAAGGCGAAAGGCGACGAAACCGCGACCCGCGCGATGGGCCTGCGGCGCCCTTTGGGGAGACGACAAGAATGACCGCCAAGGCCGTTTTCGGCAGGCCGCACGTCGAGTGGGCGCAAATGCAGCCGCGGGCCTGACCAGACCAGGCGGGAAGCGTCCGACTTCGTTCAGCAGGCGCCGGTTATCAGGGACGCAGCATCCTCAGCGGCGGCGCCGCATCGCTCATCAGGCCGTGCGGCTGCCAATAGATGCGATTCGCGCCACCCGGGGCGGCGGGGCGACCGGGTTCACAGCCCTGAGCACCGGCGTGAGCGGGCTACGCGGCATCAAGGGCACCGGCGCGGCCGGCGGCGCCTCATCGCCGATACCCGCCTTCGCAAGCGCCTCCTGCAACCAGCGCTTGAAGATCCTGACATGCTGCGCATCGCGTCGGTCCGTCGGCACCGTCAGATAGTATCCGACCTCCCGCGTCAGAACCGGCTCAAAGGGCTCGAACAGGCATCCGTTGGCCAGGGCGCGCTTAAAATAGGCGCGCTGGGCCATCATGATCCCGGCGCCCGAGATCGCCGCCTGATAGACGACGCTCAACTCGTCGAACACGATGTTGTCACTGGGCTGAAGTTCTGCCTCGCCCGCCACCGCAAGCCACTTTGGCCAATCGGACTTCCCGAGGTGATGGAGCAGGACATGGTTGCGCAACTCTTCGACCGAATAGGGCGCCTTGGCGGGATCGAGCAACGAGGCGCTGCAGAGCGGGCGCAGGGCGTCGCAGAAGAGCAGCGTGCTGTTGACGTTCTTCCATTGCCCGCGGCCATAGCGGATCCGCACGTCGGCCGTCTCGCGCGCGAATTCGGCGCAGTCTTCCGCCGAGAGGAGGCGCACCCGAATTTCCGGGTGCCTGACCTGGAAGTCGACGAGGTTGGGAATCAGGAAGCCGACCATGAAGCTCGTTGAGCTCCGCACGGTCAGAACCGGCGCAGCATTGATGCCGCGGTATTCGTCAGCCGCCTCAGCCAGCCGCATGAACCCGTTCGACAGCTTCAGTGCGAACTCCTTGCTGCGTTCCGTCAGCGCCAAGCTTTGTCCCGTTCGCTCGAAGAGAGGCTCGCCGAGATAGTCCTCGAGCGCCTTCACCGCGCGGCTGATTGCGCCCTGGGTCACGCACAATTCGTCCGCGGCATGTGTAAAACTGAGGTGCCTCGCGGCCACCTCGAAGGCGCGCATCGGATTGAGCGGTGGCATCTGCCTAATGGTTCGCCCGGCTTTCGACGTCATGTCGCCACCGTTTCACGTTATTTGTGGAAGCCTCATCGGCCGTCACATGAGCTTAACTCACTTGGATAGGAATGCAATTCCAATCGGAATGCGTTCCATCTAGCAGAACGCAGGCGGGCGCGGCGCCTCGGCCGCCACCGCGCTGACCAGGTCCGCAATGCGCGAGAACACCTGGGCTCCGGCCTTCTGCAGAGCTGTTTGCTTGCTCGCGACCGTGCCGACGTCGCCGTGGATCAGCGCACCCGCGTGGCCCATGGTGACGCCCTCGCGTGCGGCGGACCCGGCGATCAGGGCGTAGACGGGCTTGCGCAGCCCGCGCTCCAGAATCATGCGGGCGAGTTCTTCTTCCTCGTCGCCGCCGATCTCGCCGATGACCACCATGGCCCGGGTGTCCGGATCGGCTTCGAAGATCGGCGCAACCTCCGCGAACCGCGTGCCCTTCACGGCGTCGCCGCCGACGCCGACCCAAAGCGACTGGCCAAGTCCCGCGCGCACCAGGCGATGGCAGACCTCGTAGGACAAGGTGCCGCTCTTCGCCATCACGCCCAGGTCGCCCGGCGCCAGGGACACTGACGGCAGGAAGCCAAGCTTAATCCGGCCCGGGATCGCCAGCCCCGGCGTCGAGGCGCCGATCCAGCGGATGCCTGCCGCCTGGGCGATCTGCCGCGCCCGCACGGCGTCGTGCACCGGCACGCCCTCCGCCAGGGTGACGACCAGCTCAAGCCCGGCCTCGGCGGAATCCTTCACGGTCTCCAGCACCGACAGCGGCGGCACGATGGCGACCGCCGCGCGCGCGCCGGTGTTCCTGACGGCCTCGGCGGTGGTGCGGAACACCGGCGTTCCATCCACCTCGTCCTCTCGCGGAGAAACGCCGGCGACGATCCTCGAACCATAGGCGCGCATGTTGCGGGCGTGGCTGCGGCCGGCGCGCCCGGTGATCCCCTGGACAAGGATAGGCGCCTCTGGGTCGATCAGGGCGGTCAAGGTGTGGCTTTCTGCAGGACGAGCTGGATGGCGTGTTCCAGATCTGTTTCGACGGCGATCGGGAACCCGTCCGCCGCGATGATGGCGAGCGCCTCCTCCAGGTTATTTCCGATCAGGCGGGCGACGATCGGCGCCTTCAGCTCCGGCGTTTCCTTCAGCGCGATGAGGAGGAGTCGCGCGATCTCGCCGAGGTCCGACAGGCCCGCGAAGAAATTGATCAACACGACCTTGATGTTCGGGCCTGCAGCGATCCAACGGAGGACCTGGATCAGGCGCCCCGGATTTCCACGGAACATCCCTGTCCTGATGTCGCAGAAATTGTAGGGCCGCCGGCCACGAGCCGCGAGTTCGTCGATCAACTGCATGCTCAGGCCCGCGCCTGTCGTCACCAGGCCGACGTCGCCGAATTCGTCCAGACGGACGAAGTCGTAGTCCTGCTCGATCTTCAGGGCCGCCTGCGAGTAGAGCGCGGGCTGCGCCTCGATCCGCGCCCGAACCAGGGGACTTCTCTGGAAGGCGTTGTCGTCGGCGATCAGCTTGGCGTCGCCAATCACCCAGGAGCCGTCCGGGCAGATGAACAGCGGGTTCACCTCCAGCAGGGTCGCCTCGTATTCCAGGAACGCCGATACGAGCCGGAGGCCGGCCTCCCGCAAAGGCGCACGAAAGCCCTGGGGCATGTTCGCGCTCGCCCGCTCCACGGCGCGCATCAGGTCGGCAGGGTCGAGCCGCGCCGTCTCGGAGCGCAAGGCGGAACGCGCGGTCTCGTCTTCCACATCGATTCCGCCGCTCGGCGACATCAGGACCCGGACCGTCGCGCTGGCCGCGTCGATGGTCAGGCTCAGATAAGCCTCGGCCACGAAGTCGACCGGCCGTTCCAGGCGCACGGCTCCCACCCGGTAGCCCTTGATGGTCATGCCGAGGATTGCCTTGAGCGCCGCCTGCCGTTCGGCCTCGGTCCTCGCGAGGCGGATGCCGCCGGCCTTGCCGCGCCCGCCGACCGGCGCCTGCGCCTTGACCACCACCGGATGCTCGAAGGGCCCCACGGCGGAACCTTCGGTCAGCAGAACGCCCGCCGGGACCGGCAGGCCAAGGTCGCCGAGGAGTTCCTTGGCGTCATGCTCCAGCAACATCATCTGTCGTCGTCGCCTCCGCGGTCTGGGGCCGGACCTAGAGCCACCAGCGCCCCCCGTTCACGACGATCGTCTGCCCCGTGATGAAACGTCCTTCACCGCTGGACAGCAGGGCCGCCATCGCCGCGATATCCTCGACGCCGCCAACGAAGCCGACGGGGATGCTCGCCATGGCCTTCTTCGCCTCTTCGCCGGCGCTCCGTTCCAGCGCCCGGGTCGTCACGGGTCCGGGGCAAATGGCGTTGACGGTGACGCCGTGCGGCGCGAGTTCCCGAGCGACCGCCTTGGTGAAGCCCAGGACGCCGGCTTTCGCCGCGCCGTAGTCGTGGCTGCCGACCGGGCCGATGAGCGCCGATTCGGAAGAGATGTTGACGATCCGACCGTAGCCGCGCTCGACCATGCCGGGCGCGAGCAACCGGGAGAACCGCATGGTCGTGAACAGATTGATCTCGACCACGAAGCGCCAGACCTCCTCCTGGGATTCGAGGAATGTGCTTTTGCGCTCGCGCGCGCCCTGTCCCACGTTATTGACCAAGACATCGGCGGGTCCGAGCGCCTCCTCGGCCCTGGCGATAAAGTCCTCGATGTGGGCCTTGTCGGTGCAGTCAGCAGATTGCACATAAGCGCGCGCCCCGGCCGCCTCGATGAGGGCGCGGGTTTCGTCCAGCGCATCGGGTTCCAGGTCGATGACCGCGACGGCCGCCCCCTCGGCGGCGAGGCGGACCGCACAACCCTGGCCGATGCCGTTCGCGCCGCCCGTGACGACAGCCACGCGCCCTTCGAGACGTCTCATCCCCACTCCCGCTCTTGGCTCCGTCAGGCCGAACATCGGTCGACGCAGCCGTCTGGACGACACCCATCACGGGGCCGGCCAAGCCCATAATGTGCTGCATGACGGAATACATTCCAACTTATTTGCGAGCCGGGATGAGATGAGCTAAGCTCATCGTCACGAGAGGGCCCAAGCCCCACCCCTAGCGGAGGAGCCCATGTTAGAGCGAATCGGCCGAAAAATTCCGCCTCTGAACCCCCTTCGGGCGTTTGAGGTCGCCGCACGACACTTGAGTTTCACCCATGCGGCCGACGAGTTGTGCGTCACCCAAGGCGCCATCAGTCGTTCGGTGAAGGCCCTGGAGGACTATCTGGGCGAACCGCTCTTCGAGCGTTCCGGGCATGGCCTCGTCCTGACGGAACGCAGCGATGCGTTCGCGGCGCGACTTTCGGAGGGCTTCCATCATCTGGGCGAGGCTGCCGATGAGTTCCGCGGCATCCGGTCGCCGCGGACGCTGACGGTCCGGACCTACACCAGCTTTCTGATCGGCTTTTTGATCCCACACCTTCCGGCCTTCCAACTCCGTCATCCCGACATCAAGGTGCATCTCGTCTCGGCGACGGACGCGGCCGAGTTCACCCGCGAGCAGGTCGACGTGCGGATTCGCTATGGACGTGGCCAATGGAAGAACGTCGAGAGCACGCTGCTCTTCAAGGACGAGCTGCGCCCCGTGTGCAGCCCCCGCCTGCTCGACCCGGCCAAGCGGCCCTACCCCATCGAGACGCTCCAGGAGCAGGTGCTGTTGCATCAGGAGACGCGCCAGGCGGACTGGTCGCACTGGCTGGCCCAGGTCGGCGCCGCCGGCCTCAAGGGACGGGACGACATCGTTTTTGACGAGCTCAGCATCGCCTACCAGGCCGCGATCGCCGGCCTTGGCCTGGTGATGGCTCAAAAGGCCTATTTCCGCCGCGAGGTGGCCGAGGGGTCGCTCTTCGAACCGTTCGACGAGGCGCTGATCCGGGACTTTGGCTATTATCTCACGGTGCCGATCATGCGGCGCGATTCCCAGCATGTGCGCCTCTTCAAGCGCTGGCTTCTCGAAACGGTGGAAAACGGGCGCAGCGACGAGCCTCGATCCGCTGCGCCCAATGGCGGCAAGCTTCGGACGGCGGCGATCTCCATGCCGAGCAACACAGGCCCCGCGAACACCCCCAAGGACAGGATGGTGGCCTGATGCGCGCCTCAGGCGGCCGCGGCCTTGGCGTCCTGGTGAGCCTTGATGAAGCCGATCAACTGCTCGGCCATGACTGAGAGGTTGCGGCCGACTCCTGCGTCGACACACGCCCCGAGTTCATCGACGACAGGCGTCATCGAGTTGATCGCGACCCCCAGCGGCGTCGGCCAGGCCCTGAGCGCGTGGGCGATGCTGCGCAGCGCGACGAGGGTAGAACCGGTCGCCTGCCATCCGTAGGCGCAGGCGATGCAGCCGAACGGCCGGCCATCGAGGTACGGCCTGGCGTCGCGCGCCATGTCCTCGGCGTAGTCGAGCGCATTCTTCAGCATGCCCGAGATGGAGCCATGATAGCCCGGCGACGCCACGATGACCCCGTCGCAGGCGCGCATCAGCTCGATCAGCCGGAGCGCCCGCTCATCCCGCTCCGGGTTCTCCGGGGCGTAGTTCGGCAGGGCGAGATCCGGCCCGGCCAGCATCTCCGTGCGGGCCCCGAGGCGCTCGGCCTCCTTGAGCGCCGCTCGCAGCGCCACTTCGGAGGACGACCCCGGGCGGGTCGTACCGCCCAGCCCGAGAATCAACGGGCGGTGGGACAACATGCGCTCACTCCTGTGATGGAATACAAAATATATTCCAACATACATCCCTTCCGTTAGGCCGGCAACCGCTTGAGCGCCGAGAGGGCAAGCGGGGCGCTGGCGAGAAACTGCAAGAGAATCGGACGTTCGTCGCCAATCCGGTGCAGCAGCGCGATCCGCGAAAGCGCCGAACCGCGTATCGGCCGATAGACCACACCTGGCAGGGCCAGGCTGCACGTGCAGGCCGGCAGGAGCGTCACCCCCAGGCCGGAGCCGACCAGGCTGACCGCCGTCTGCCAACCGGGGACCTCCTGCACCACGCGAGGAGCGAACCCCCGCGCCACGCACATCTCGAAGACCTTTGCGTTGTTTCCGGACGTCCTGTCGGTCGGATAGAGGATGAAGTCCGCATCTCGCAGCACCTCAAGCGCGATCAGACCGGCGACCGCGGCTTCCGGATGAGAAGCCGGCAGAACCGCCACATAGGGCTCTTCCAGCAGCATCAGGGTCTGCACGCCCGCCTCGGCGGCCATCTCGCGGCCCAGGCCTACGTCGATGCGGCCGGCCTGCAGCATGTCCGCCATCGGGTCCGGAAGCAGTTCGATGAGCTTGAGCTCCAGCTGCGGGAGGCGCGCGCGACAGTCGTGGACGATCGCGGGCAGCACCTGCAACGCCGTGGTCGGCGTGAAGCCCATGGTGAGTAGGCCCGCCTCGCCGCGGGCGACGCGCCGGACCTTCTCAAGGCCCGCTCCCGCCTCGTCGAGCACGCGCCTCGCGATCGGGAGCAAGGCTTCGCCCGCGGGCGTCAAACGGGCCTTGCGCGTGTCGCGCTCCAGCAGACGATGGCCCACCAGCGCCTCCAGCCGCTGAATACTTTGGCTGAGGGGCGGCTGGCTGACATTGAGCCGATGCGCCGCGCGGCCGAAATGCAGCTCTTCGGCGACCGCCACGAAGGCGTGGAGTAGAGCGAGGCTGAGCTCCGGGCGTCCCGTCATATCAATCCTCATATATATGTCGGGTTATTATATATTAGACCGCTCCCAATTGCTCGCCGAATGTATCGTCAGCGGTCATGCGTCAAGGCGGCCCAGGAGGAGACATGTTGCTAGAACAGATCGCCGTCGAAGGGCGGTTAGACCCGCGTTCTGCGGTCACGGACGCTGAAGTCGCAGCCTTCAACGAAAATGGCTTCGTCGTCCCCCAGGTAGGCCTGCCGAAGGACGACGCTGCCTGGATGCGCGAGCGGATCGAGCAGATCATCGTCGACAATCCGAACTGGCACGGCATTCTTCGCATGCCGCACGTGCCCTTGCGGCCCGGCCAACTGGAAGGCCTGGTCGGCGGGGAGGACCTCTTCAAGATCGCCCTTCACCCCACGGTGATCCAGGCCGCGCGCCGGCTGGTCGGCCCGAACCTCATCATGTGGGGCGGTGAAATCTTCGCCAAGCCGCCGGGCGTCGGAAAGCGTACGCCTTGGCACCAGGACTGCTATACGCCCTGCGTGAAGGCTGGCCCCGGCCGTAAGTTCCCCATGAGTGCGATGGTCTGGATCGCCGTCGACGATGTCGAACCGTCGAACGGCAGCCTGCGGTTCATTCCCAAGAGCGGCCGAAACGGTCCGGTCGATCACAGCACGCTGAAGAGCCTCGACAGCAACCTGCTGAACTTCGAGGCCGATACGGAGTCCTTCGACACGTCGCAAGCCTACGACTCGGTGCTGACGTCGGGTCGTTTCTCCGTGCACGATTTCTTTGTAGTCCACGGGGCGAACGCCAACACCTCAGGGCGGCGGCGCATCGGCCTGACTTTCCACTACATGGCGGCCGAAGACGTCTACGATCGGAGTTTCGGCGACGCCATGGGGAGTGGTCGGGACAATCCTGCTCCGGTCGCCAGGCGGCCGATCTGGCTGGTGCTGGGGGAAAACAAGCGTCCCGAGAATGACTTCGTGATCGGCCACCAGAACCTGGAAGACATGGACGAACTGGCCGAGGCGACCCGGCGCCGGCTGACGCCCCTGCTAGCCTGAGCCGCCGGTCTCCGTATCGGAGGTCGACGGCGTCCGGATCAGGAGCCCATCGGCGGGAATGTGGGCGAAAGGCGAAAGGAAGGCGGCTGGATCAAGAGCGATCATGACTTCCAGGTCGTCACGCGCCTGCAAGGCGCATGGATCCAGTTCGGCCTCCCCGCTTCGGAGCACGGGCCCGTCAAGCATGATCGACGCCACCGGGTGGCCGCTCTCGTTCCGTATGGGGATGGCTACAGCGTCGAAGCCGGGCGCCATGGGCAGCGGAATGGTTGCGAAGCCCCGCGTCCGGACGAGGCGCAAGTCCTGCGCCTGCGCGTCCCAGCCGGCGTCCGGCCGACGCTCGGGGAAATGCTTGTCGACGAACCGGCGGTAGCTCGCCAGGTCGGCCTCGGACAGCTCCGCCAGGATGACCGAGGCCGCGGCGCCCTCATGGAGCAGCCGCGTCTCGCCGAGCCGGGCGCGATGATAGACATCGCGGCTTCCGAAGGCGCCGCCGATGCGCAGGGCGAACCATCCGAGCCGCGCCCACAAGGACACCGTCTCTCCCGTCGCCTGGGCCAGGCTCCTCATGAGCGGCCGGCTCGCGTGATGCAGCTCGAAGCGGCTGAAGAGCGCACGGTTCAACAGGTGCGGCGTCGGAGCGAGCTCGAAGCGCGGGGTGTTCCGGTAACGCCTTATATAGTCGGCTTCTTCCAGGGTGATCAGCGCGCGATAGACGGTTGAGGCGGGCAACTTCAACTGACGGCTGATTTCCGTCACCCCGAGCGGCACCGGCCAGGTGCAGATGAACCTCAGGACATCGAAGACGTGCGAAGCTGAGGAGTTGATGACCGCGCGGGCGGAGCGGGCTTGCACTACAACATCTCCCACTGTTGGGTGTCCGCCGCGTAGAGCTGGGTCCGATGACAAAGCTCGTCGATCGTAGCCAACAGCTTCGGCATAAGGTGGTCGATCTCGACCGCGAGGCGCTCGTTGGGCCCGCCGGTGGAGAGGACGCCGTGCAGCCGGCGATCCATATCCCAGATCGGGAACGCGATCGCGAGCATCGGCAAGGCGCCCGGACGCAGCATGCGCGCGTAGCCCAGTTGCCGGATCTCATGCAACTGCGTCCACAGGGCGCCCGGCGCCAACTCGCGGTCTGACGCTGGAAGCGTCATCGGGCTGTTCCGCAAGATGTACTCGTCGATTTCCTCGTCGCTGCTGAACGCCAGCATCACCCGGCCCGAGGCGTTGGCGTAGAGCGGCCGCAGGGCGCCGATCTGAGTCCGGTAGGTTCCGGGCCTGCGGGTTTCCACCCCATCGATGAACACCGCGTAGTCGCCCGCCCGCACCATCAGCGAGACGGACTCGCCGGTGAGCTGGAACACCTTGTCCACGTAGGGGGAGCAGAGCTCTCGAAAGTCCGGCTCGCTCGTATTCTCGTTCTGCAACTCCAGCACCCGGAAGCCCAGTTGGTAGCGCTGACCGGTCGGATCGCGCACGAGATACCCCTGATCCACCAGCGTGGTCAGGGCCCGATAGACCATGTTCTTGGTCATGCCGAGTTGATTACTGAGTTCCGTGACCCCGTAGCCCGCGGCGTCGGATGCAAATACGGACAGCACGGCCAGAATACGCGCCGTGGCTTTGTTCTGGCGGCGGTCGCCCGTTTCCTCGGTTGCGCTGTTCACGGTTGCCCTCTGGAGCTCTCAATACACGAGAGCCTCGCCGCTGAAAACGCGCGCGCGGCGTCGCTTCCTCCACCTTACGCCGTGGTGCGCGCCCTTTCGTCAAGGCTCGTGCAAAGCGCACGCGGCGAAGGCGCGGGTCCCAGCCCTCGCCTCATGAGTCATGTCAAAAACTCGTTTCTGCGCCGCGGCGGGTTGAGGGAAAGTAAGGTGGTTGAAGAGGTCAGGGAAGAAGGATCAGGACTTGGCGTTCACAGATATCGTCGTCACGCGGGAAGATCGCGTCGGAACGATCGCCATCCATCGCCCGGAGGCGAACAATTCGGTTCGCGCCGAGACCATGGCCGAAATTAGCGCCATGGTGGAAGAGTTCTCCAACGACCCCGATATCCGGGCCATTGTCCTGACGACGACCGGCAGGCACTTCGTCACCGGCGCCGAGTTCTCCTTCCTGAAGGAACTGGCGGTGACCCCGCCGTTTGCGGTGAAGGACCAAGTGTATCGCGGTTTCCAGGGCGTGACCCGCGCGCTTTGGCATTGCCCCAAGCCGACTCTGGCGGCGATCTCCGGCGCCGCGATCACGGTCGGGTGCGAACTGGCGCTGGTCTGCGACTACCGGATCGTGTCCGATACGGCGTTCTTCCAGGAAAGCTGGATCAAGCTCGGACTTATGCCTCCCCTCGGCGGCCTGATGCTCCTGCCGAGACTTGTCGGGCTTGGCCCAGCCACGGACATGGTGCTCCGTGGACGGCGGATGGCGGCGGACGAGGCCCTGAGGCTTGGCCTGGCGCAGGAAGTCGTTCCCGTCGATCAACTCGTCTCGCGCCGGAACGCGTTCGCCCACGAACTTGCCCAGCTTGCGCCTCAGGCCTATGCGGCGGCCAAGCAGGGACTTCATCGCGGCCTTGAATCGACCATGGAGAAGGAATGGGCGAGCAACGTGCTCGCCCAGGCGATGCTCATCGGAAGCAACGACTTCCGCGAAGGGCTGGACGCCGTGATGAAGAAGCGGACCCCACAATTCGCCGGAAGTTAGACAACGACGCCCGGACGATTGGCCTGGAGGGAGTACAGAAGTGGAGACTATGACCACGCATAAGCCCGGCCCCGCCGACTACAAATCAGCCATCTCCTCGATCGAGGAGATCATCGAGGATGCGCGCAACGGGCGGCCCTACATCCTGGTGGATGCGGAAGACCGCGAGAACGAGGGCGACATCATCATTCCGGCCCAGTTCGCGACGCCGG
>Ga0307513_10000292_pt1 | contig 72740 bp, 69 predicted proteins | sample 15_EM_MG_FD_202174 | JGI IMG/M metagenome (GOLD analysis project Ga0307513, IMG submission 202174) | Populus trichocarpa ectomycorrhiza microbial communities from riparian zone in the Pacific Northwest, United States - 15_EM | ecosystem: Host-associated > Plants > Roots > Unclassified | place...
TGGACGGCCTAAAATGCGGTTAATTTAAAGTGTGTATTGCGAAGTGATCTTCTTGTCTCAGTTAATATGGGTTTCATCATTTCTTGGCAGCTATTGATGCAGTGTTTTATCCCTTTTTGTCATCACCGATACCCTAATTAGCTGCCAAGAAATGTTGAACCCCATATTAACTGAGACAAGAAGATCACTTCGCAATACACACCTTAAATTAACCGCTCTGTACGACGTCCAATTATTCGAGCCCTCGAGTTGCCAGAGTTGAGCCGCGTTTCTTTTACATGACAATAAAAAAGCAACCTCAAGCCAACCCTCGAGTAGCGCTTGTAGAGCCTCACCTTCTCAGCCACCCTTCACTCAAACCCTTCAAAAAAAAGAATATCCATTTCATCCCTTGTTACCCCATCTACTAGTCGCACAGCACAATCAACAATAAGAGGAAGAAGGATAGGAAACAAGATAAGATCCGTGGCACACTAAAACCTAACCGTTACCAGGGTCAAAAAAAAAGGAATGGACCGGGTGGGTGAAGTAGGAGATCTTCTGCGAAGGAACAAAAAGTTCTTTGGTAGGAATGGCGTAAGAGCAGGGATTGGGTTCTCTGTCCTGTGTCGTTTTGTTATTTTGTTATCCGGAGCCGGGGGTAGGGAAAAAATAAATCAAAACTCAGTGCTATAAACACTAGTTCGATACCTGGTGCGATGTAATGGGGTAATGTGGCGGTGTTCGTCCCTAAGTGTTACGGCTTTCCTATTCTGAAAGCGCAACCCACTGCTTGTGAATTGGCAGCTCTTTTGAAGCAATTTGCCTTATGGGTAGAATCAATGCCGTGGGGAATAACAGGGCAGGAGCCTTTAAGCAAGCAAAGAGTGAGGTTAGCGGGATAACCTTTTCGATACCCGCAATTCTAAGGGCTTCATTCTTTTTGTGGGGCACCCCATACAGTGACAAATCTATAATATAGCCGGCAATTAAACTTTCAGAATTACTCAGGTAAATTCCACAAAAAAGAAGGGGGAGAAACAAGAGGGTAAACAGGAAACATTTTCGAATTTTAGAATTTTCTCCATAGCTAAAAACAAGATAATTATATAGATAGCCTATTTGTATACCGTAGCTTAAAATTTGTCGGTACTGTGAATCGGCCTGTGGCATGGCTGGTGGAGGCTCGGGAGGGTTTCCCTAGAGGAACAGGGAATAGTTAAGGTTAGGCAGCGGTGGCGGCTCTCGTGCAACGCTGATACGGTAAACGTGGGGTCATCCCCACGTCCACGAAACCCATCGACTACCATACCATACTTGTACCTCAGCCTCTGCCCACCTCGAGAACGAATCTCAACAAGAAAGCCGATACATCATACAAGACGAAATGAATCCGACAGCAACAGGTCAAAACTCCGTCATCTCAATAACCAGCACCTCCGGTAATGCCACCGGCAGTTACAAAACCGTTTCGAATAACCGCGAGATACCTATAGCCAACAAGAAACTCGCCCTTCCGGAATGGCTGTCTCCCCTCGAGCCTTGCGAAAGGCATTAGGCTATAGCCATGAACCGGGTAGCTGGGGTGGGCGACTGGCTTCTTCGCACAAAGAAGTTTACACGGTGGAGTCAAAGCGGTGATAGAAGTGTCAAGCCGGTCTTATTTTGTTATGGGGACCCCGGTGCCGGAAAGACATATTAATATGATAAGCAACAGATTTAATAGCACGCTAAGGGCCTGTTTGGTTGCGATGGTTCAGTCCAGGACCGTTCCGTTGTGAAACGGCTTAACCAGTAGAAACGGCTGTGACCAATCTGGCACTGTTCGCTGCCAGGAAACATGTTTGAATCAACAGTCAACCCTTCGTTGCCAAACACCCATTCCATTCAACCCTTTTGGAACGGAAGGGAAACGGTCATTTTTATGGGACAATGGAACGGATCCATCGCAACCAAACGGGCCCTAAACCATAGAGTTACGTTGAGCCGCAATGTTACGTTGAGCTGCGACCCTGACTTTAGTGGCTTGTGGGGCCCAGCCACAATCTTGGCAAGAGCACCGTGCCTTCATAGACCCCCACATGCCGCTCAAAAACTATGTGTGGTCAAATCTTGCCAATAAATCTATCATACCCGCCCATAAGGATGGACAGATACTCAACTTTAGAGCATACAATGGCGAATAATTTCATAATTAAGGTGCGGTCCAGTATTTCAGTGTTTCTCCACAAAGCTATTATAGATTGTAGAATTTCCCTTGGGTCTGAATCGTGTATTTCGAGTGGAGGCCGTACATTAGGATAGGACTCAGTACGCGAACAACACCCTTGGCCGTGACACGATATGGCACTAAACATCGCAGAATACAAGGTCCGGCTCGCTCCAAGGCAAGGAGGGCGCGAAGGCACAGGTGCGTTTGCCGGTTTTAAAGGCATCCTGTATGCGCACTTCCGAGCACAGGTTGTAATGGTTCGCTTAGCCAAGGTATGTATCATATCATGTGGGCTAAACAATTGGCTTCTTGGGTGGAAAATTTGGTAAAGCCGCACAACTCATGTTGTACCATATTACGTAGAAATGATTGCTTTCGTGCTATCAGTTGTTCTTGGGGTTAAACTAGTCACGTGAAAAGCCTTGCTTAGCTACAGTAGATAGGAAATAATGTCCAACTACTCGAGTAACAGGCAGTTGGTAGCTTGTCTACCCGCTGCCTACCGGAATGCTGCAGAATTGTACCCCATTCCTGACTTCTTAATACCGAGCCTTTCTTCTCTTAGAGACTCCTAGGGCGGGGAGACTGAGCGCAACCTTTATCACGCATACTCTCACCACAGAATTAAAAAATTAGCACTATTGACACTGCTAGCTCCATATCTTAGAGACTCATTTGAATGATTTTTTTTGGTCAAAAGAATCTATTGCGTTGTGATTGTTTTATTGTAATTATGTGGTGTGTTGCTCCCTTCAATAATTTCGAAGTGCTTATCCTTGCGTTCAGTCTCCCCCCCCTATGAGACTCCCGAACGACCGATAATTCTATTAAATAACTAGGGCATAATCAGACTGAACGTAAAATACCCCAATGAGGAACAATTTAGAAGAATTAGGCTTAAAGAAATAATCCAATGTCGCGCAACGATTGAGTCATATCAAGCATAGTTGAAAGAGAAAACACACCACCGGCATTTGGCTATCTTATTAAGACCTCCCCCCAGTTGATACCAAGGTCTGGTAAGAAGTTATGGAACAGTTATTTATGGTTAACCAGCCAAATATATCCCTGTCAGCCCCGGTTAATGGATCCCTATCCTTGTATATGTTAGTGAGACAGCGATCGGAGAAATCACAAAAAGCCACATCGCCCCCTTTTCTTCACCTCTGCTCACAGAAAGCCTTGTAAACTCCCGTTCATCCCACATATTGCAATAGGATTCCTACATCCAGCCAAAAATTCGAACAGAACATCATGGCCCACACTACAAATCTACACTCGATGAGATTCGGAGACAACAGTACCAACTGTGGCAACATAGAAAATAGTTTCAACACTTTCTATAAGTCTGACGAGGACGCACAGATCATGCGCTGGCTCTCACCACTAGAGCCAAATAGCAGACATCAAGGAGTACGAAACGACCGGTTCGATGGTGTCGGAGATTGGCTTTTGGAGACAAGCGGGTTTCGGGAGTGGAGGGGAGGCGAGGGTGGAGCCGATAAGGCTATCCTTTTTTGCTCCGGGGACCCGGGAGTGGGCAAGACATATCTATGGTGAGTAGCGGGACGTTTTGACGGGAGCGGACATCACTGACGGCGAGAAATGATAGTTCCCTAGTGATCGACAAGCTGTGCGATGATGCAAAGCGGGAAGATATTGCCGTTGCCTGCCTATACTACGACTTCCTTGCTCAGCAAGAGCAGACCATCACCAACGTCATGGGGGCTATTCTAAAGCAGCTAGTAAGCAGGGGGGGCATCCCGAAAGAGGTACGGGAAGCATTTCAGGAGGGGAAAGGGGAAGTTGGTGGCCGAGGGCCGCGACTTGAAGACTTGGTGCGAATGTTAAGGATCTCTATCGCCTCACTACCTCGAGTTTTCATCTGTATCGACGCCTTAGACAAATGCCTCCCGAAGCTTCTACCAGAGGTTCTCAAGTCCCTCAGAGATATTGTTTGGGAGTCCCCTGGGGGGGCACGAGTATTCCTCACCGGGAGGCCCTATGTCACTGAAGACATTAAAAGATACTTCCCCAAGGCGGCCATGACACCCATCAACCCTAAGCCAGATGATATTAAGAATTATCTAGATATGAGGTTAGAAAGGGATGCAGAGCCACAGGCGATGAACAGTGGTTTACGGGCGGATGTGGTGAGAATTATTCTAGGAAGGATATCTGATACGTGAGTGGGAGCGCTTAGCATCTATTCTGTCGGTGATGTGTGCTAACGAGCAGTTGCGCCCAGATTTCTCCTTGTTTCACTAAATATCGACGCGGTTCTGGGAGAAATTACAATTCACCGGAGAAGAAAGAAACTTGCAGAGATAGCGCGAAGCAGTGGGCTCAGCGATGCATACACGGCAACCCTGACCCGGCTGAAGGCGCAGAAGGGAAATAAACCGGCACTCGGGCTGAAGGTACTGATGTGGGTGTTGCATTCGGAACGGCCGTTACGGGCCGAAGAGCTCTGTCACGCCCTCGGAGTGGAGATAGGGTCTGCAAATCTCGATCCGGAAAACATCCCCGCATTACGGACACTCATATCCTCTTCTCTGGGGCTTATTACTCTCGAGGCGTCTTCGTCCACTATCCGACTGGTGCACTTTACTCTACAGGAGTACCTCTCAAGCGATCCTACCCTATTCGATAATCCTCACTCAACAATTGCCGAGGTTTGCTTAACATACCTCAATTTTGGATATATCCGTGATCTTTCACCAACTCTCTACTCTCCCCCCGCAAGAGCGCCCCTTCTGGAATATGCTTCCTTCTACTGGGGGAAGCACATAAAATTGGGAATGGCGGAAAATGTCAAAAGGCTTGCGCTGAGGCTTCTCGATAGATTTGATAGGCATATATCCGCTCAACTACTCTTATTGCGCTATAACGAATATAGAGGTTGGGGCCCATATTTCGATGGAGCGGGAGGACCTACCGGATTTACGGCACTACACGGGGTAGCATTTCTCGGGCTCGCAGAGGTAGTTGCTGCCGTATTGGAGATGAAGAAATGGGACCTTAATGCAGTCGATTGTATGGGGAGTACAGCCCTCACATGGGCAGCTAGGAAAGGGTACGAGGAGGTGGTAAAAATACTTTTGGAACGAGAAGACATTAATCCCGACCAGGCAGACACCAGGTCTGGTCGAACTCCACTCTCGTGGGCGGCTGAGTGTGGGCATGAGGGGGTAGTAAAAATGCTTTTGGAACGGGAGGGCGTCAACCCCAATACTTTTGACAACACATATGGCGCTACGCCACTGTCGTGGGCTGCTTGGTGCGGGCAAGCAGGGGTAGTAAAGATCCTTTTGGAACGAGAGGACATCAATCCCAACCAGGAAGACACCAAATCCGGCCGAACACCACTCTCGTGGGCCGCTGAGTGGGGACATGAGGGGGTAGTGAAGAAGCTTCTAGAACTTGATGATGTTAACCCCAATATAGTAGAAAACAAATATGGTTGTACGCCACTCTCGTGGGCTGCTTGGCGCGGGGAAGCGGAGGCAGTAAAGCTCCTTTTGGAACGAAAGGATGTTAATCCCGACCAGGCGGACGCCAAATCCGGTCGAACACCGCTCTCGTGGGCTGCGGAGTACGGGCACGAGGCGACAGTAGAGATGCTTTTGGAACGAGAGGACGTCAATCCCGACCAGGAAGTCGCCGAATATGACCTAACGCCACTCATATGGGCGGCTAAAAATGGGCATGAGGGGATCGTGAAGATGCTTTTGGAACGAGAGGACGTCGACCCCAACAGGGTAGAGAACAAATACGGTTGTACGCCACTCCTCTGGGCGGCTAAGAATGGGCATGAGGGGATCGTAGGGATGCTTTTGGAACGGGCCGACATCAATCCCAACACGATAGAGGACAAATACCGCTGTTCCCCACTCCTCTGGGCGGCTAAAAATGGGTATGAGGGGATCGTAAAAATGCTTCTAGACCGGGCGGATGTCAACCCAAACATGGTAGAGAATAAATATGGCTGTACTCCACTCTCGTGGGCTGCTTGGCGCGGGAAAGCGGCGGTAGTAAAGATGCTTTTAGGGCGAGCGGATGTCCATCCCAACACGACAGACGGCAAATACGGTAGGACACCACTTGCGTGGGCCGCTTGGCGCGGGCACCAAGGAATAGTAAAGATGCTTTTGGAACGGAAAGATGTCCGGACTGCCATCCAAGATAACAATCACCAAACCCCAATGGCCTTGGCTCTTTCTAAAAGGCACGGCGGTGTTATGAAAATCCTACTGGAACGGGGCGATGTCAATTCTGACGCATCAAATAGCGGAGACCAGACTTCCATCTAGTCTAATGTTCTGGTACTCTCTAGGGAAAGCTGACACCCACCCAAACAGCACCTAATTAACCCTTTCATTTGCGGTCGACCGGTGTTTTGTCACCCCTTCTCTTACCCGTCTTTTCTTTAGATGCTTCCTTCTTTGTTGCTGGGCATATCCTCAGTGGATAAATACTTACCAAGTGGTGGGGTATTATGGACAAGACCTCCGCAGTTTTCCCTGTCCTCCTGGCCTTTTGTTTTCTAACTACTTGTGCATTTTTCTTCGCTTTTTTCCTCCCTTCGAGTTATGGTTAGACTTGGTCCTATTGCTGTGTTCCTGTTTCTCATTCCTGTTCCCCGGCCATTCGCTAAGTCGGTTCCCATCTTGAGTTTTGTAGAAAATGGCGTATAGCATAGTATAGCATCGCCCATTGCAGGCAATTGGGTAGGAATACCTTGTGAGCTTAGAGAAGCCCGTCCTAAACTCGCAAGCGCATGGCTTATCTCCTCCCAGTAATTTCCCTACCTACCCCCAAGCCATCACCACCGGTTCCTTTTACCGGCCGCCATATTACGATACCTTTTCTGCTATTGTTTACCATTCGCGGAGGAGCCCGAATCGGCGCAGCAAAACCCTAGCCTTGCCTCGGTCCCCATTTTTTAAATACCGGCGAGTGGCATGACGGTACATATCAACAAGATGACGAGGGCGGCGGAGGCGGGCGTGTGTCAGACGATCCAGATTTCGTAAATATATGATAATAATTTTATCATTGTGAAATTTCTGTTTTTTTTCCCTCCCGTGTGCTCCTTGAGGAATAAGCGTGAGGTTGTGGGTTAGTTTGCCGTAGTGGGAATATTTATGGAGCACAACACTACGGTAGTAATAGGTGTAATCCTCATGGATTACAATAGAGAGATATTATAGAGCATAAAAACAGGAATACTCGTGCTAAGGTTGGGCAGGCGCCACCGGCACTCCACAGTAAAGGGTGCCCGACACCTCAACATAACTTGAGGCTCAACGTGAGACTTTGCGGCTCAACCTAACTTTGCGGCTTACTATGACCTCTGTGGCTCAACAGAAGTCGGTGGTTCAACCTGAATCCACGCGGCTAACATAGAATATCGTATCATAATAATTCTACTTCAACTCATTATACATCCAGTATCATACAAGTGCCAGGGATAAATATTTCGTACGGAACAGGGTTACAAGTATTGCATTCCTATCAACTACAGCTAATGCTAAACGGAACAGGGCTTATTTTGCGGGTTAACCTAAATTAATTGTTGGAAACTTTATCCCTATGCCTTGTATGATACTATATTTTATCATATACTTTCCAACCAGCAGAGCCATATCAGGATGTTGCGATACAAATTCAGGCTGCGCTTGCCTCAATTCGCACCACCCAACCGCGGCTACTAATCCATAAATACTGTAGATTCAAAGTACAGAGCGCGACAGGACAATGCTGCCAACAGGATAATATCGCGTCTCCAGCAAAATTAAGCGCATTAGTAAGCAAATAGAATTTACTCGGAGAATTATTAAGGTAGGAAAACAAACCCCCTGTCTCCATAGAGATTTGTATGGGGGGGGAAAAATTTCCGGTTTTACTGGCCCCCCCGAGTCCCCTGGGTATCATAGTTGCAACAAAATAAGCGATGCGCGCGACATTATCCTGTCGCAGACACTGTCCTGCCGTTCTCCGTAGAATGGCAGGATGGCAGACTCCCGATGTGACGTTGCGCCACCAAGTCGCGCGAACCACAAAGTCAAGTCGAGCCTCAATAATGAGTTTTTTTTTCTTTTTCCTTCAAGCTTTTATTGTCTCTTGGATTTTTGTGGGCCAATCCCTCGTCTGCCCACCACCCCATCCTAATAATCATACAAAAACTTTCAACCCTTTTTCAAACAACCCACCAGCCTTCCTCCTCTTAGGATACCTCTCCCTCTAGCCTGATATTTTCGGAAATCCTTCTTGGGCTGGGGATAGCACTTGCATTGCGTGCTACCCCTTGACCCAGCTTCTCATTCTAAATCCTATCCCTTCTTCTTCTACTCCTCTCTCTCGCCATTCTCTTCAACTCCCCCGACCTCTCCCCTAGCCACCCCGAGATATTTTGAGCCGCCGGGCACCCTTTACTCGAGTACTCGCTCGTCCTTACCAAAAATACCTCCACCAGCTGATATTTTGCTGGAGTTCTCGGCTCACGGAGGTATTCTTGGCAAAGACGGGTAAGAAGAGTGCCCCCGGCTGTGTATTGAACCAGTAGATATTCGGGGTTGTAGCGCCCAGCCACAGCCTTGCCACCAGCACGATGTTAGTAGGGATCATGCGCTAGACACGGTCACAATCACTCTACTCGAGTATTGATCCCGGCATGCATATGCCAAGACTCGATATGTCCAGACCTTCGCTTTGGCTCTGCTCGAGTCCCGCTGGGGGAGAGTAAACTCAGCGAATTTGACCTCAACATTGACCTCAAATAACAGAGCCGGCACTACTCTGTTTTCGAAATGTTTCTTTTGATTCCAGGGGTTGGAGACGTTAGTTCTAAGAACCGGGGAAGTTATAAAATCGAGCCACCTTGACGTCGCAATGTTTGAGTTTGCCCTTGGCCTCACCAAGCCCGTTCTCGGTCTATCCGCATGCCTACCCATACCATTAGTTTTATTAAAATCCACAGCAAATTTGGACCTCCATCCGCTGCAAATCCCACACTGTTAGAATGTAGGGGTCCTGGATACATCCAGTACGAGATCTCCATTATGCCCCCTCTCCTTTTTCTTTCCGCTCGTGTGATATTAGACCTCCGGAATCGGCAACTAGTACCAACTACCAACTCATTAGCACAAAAAACTGCTCCAAATACACTAAAAGCAAAATGACAAAGTTCCTGGTGATGGAGGAAGCCCAAGAACACTCGACAGAAATGTCTTGTAATTTTTATTCTGCTGTTTGATCTGTTACGGCTGGTCCAGCCGCCTGTCGCTTACCCCGGACACCCAACCTCGCAAGAAGTATCCTTGCAATGGCGTAACAGAGTTAGACTACCGGGAACCGACTGCCAGGGACTAGAGTGGTTGCATTAGCCGCACTTATTTTTTTCAGCCACTCCCCTTGCCCCTGTGTAACCGCCAGTGCTTCTAAAATCCTCTCCCGACACTTCCTTTCCTACTTTGCAGGGGTCAGTGTAATAGAGAGACCATGGTAATAGAATATACTAGTAGAGAGCGAGGTATAAAGTTGCGGCAAGAAGTCGAATGAACCCTTCAACATTGACATGAAATTGATGATATTCGAGCATAGTCGATCAGGGCCCCCCATTCCTTCGATCATTCGATCATAGGGTCCTCTCGATCAGACCGTGATCGATTATGCTCCAACCCATCGCTGGTACGACACGCCTGATACTTCACGATTCCGGCTCTTCCTATATCCATTCCGAGAACTGACTAGACAAATGAAATCAACGAGCCTAGTAGGAACCTCAAACTTTAGATAGGTGAACATACCTTTCGCTCCGGGTCGAATTTCGGGTCATATCTGCTGCTTTAATTAATGGTAAATATACTCGTAGGTGGTTTCAATAATTCCGGTGAGTATTGCTAGACTATCCCTAACCTTATTGGACGGTGGAGCGCCCCCAAGATGAGCGGGCTATTGGAAGCTCAAGTTAAGCGGGCTTGCAATTAGAATGAGTATTCTCGGTGATGGGTAAATAGAGTAGTACGCAGCCATCACGGTACATTTTAGTCGCATACCGTGAGAACCCTTGTGATCTATATCTATGAACAGATTAGCAGCCGAAATCAACATGTAGGCCCACCATAGCTTACTTTGAGAGGTCAACAAACCATCAAAAACAAGTTAGTGTGATCCCACACCCCTTGCGGGCTGATATTATACTGCCGGAAAAAAACCTGATCCTTCCCACGAGCCTTTTCTCCCGTTCCGGAGGTCCCAGAGGTGGAGGAGATGGTGGATCCCAAGAATTTATACGGTAATGTAAACAACGGCGGAAGGTCATCGGGGCGGGAGGTTAATTGTCGGCTTACAGCATCGTACGAGACGCCGCGCCCATAGTTTATCCAGCTCTTTGCCCGTCGGGTGTCGGGCGTCCGGACCCAAGAAGGTTGCCTGCTTCCACCCGTATTCTGTCCCGTCCTACCTCCAAGACCGACGGACTTGACCGCTGGGAACACGGGTAACCACTCCTAGTCGGCGCGATGAGGTACTAAAGGCGGGTGCGAGTTGGAAAGCACACTGCCTGCATAGGAGTAATAAAGCCAAGAGAGAGGACGCCTTGGAATTTTATGATCCATATTAGTTCCGTCGGTCGCTCTAGCGGTTGTGGTAGCCGGCGGAGGAGGGGGGGGGTGGGTACTGTTGTAGGGAGTATTGTTGTAGGTTGCTTGCTGGGCTGGTGGTAAGTATTATAAGAATAAATAGAGATGTAGTGGGATACTAGCCCTGTGCGTGGGGATAGCTATATGCAGCTAGATCAAGATCTATCAAAAGAGTATGGATCATTTTGCGTCCGAGTGATTCACATGTATCACTCGAACAAAAAAAGGCCATGTATTTATTTTTTCCTACACTATTGGAAGATGGAGGTCTATTCAGACCCCTACCGGCCTCCTATAACCAGCACAGGAGAGCTGCGCTATCTGCAATTCCGAGCTGCTGACCGGCAGCCCCGTAGCTAGTATCGCCAACTCTAGCCTTCGATTAGACCAGTCCGGTCATTTACTCTAGAAGTAGCTCCACCCCGTAGATCCCCGCAGGGCACACAATTCTAATGTTGATATTGTATCGCCCAAACAACCACAACTCCTAAACTTGCCCCGAAACGCAATTCTAAGAGAGCCCCGGCCATCACTGGAAGATGACTGACTGACTCGGGTGTAAGTTATGATGAATTCCCTCGGCGACGATACACACACCCTCATCTTCATCTCTTCCTCTTCCTCTTCCCCATCCTCATCCTCATCCTCTTCATTGCCTTCATCCTCTTCCTAACTTATCACCATCTAAAACAAAGAACCCCAACCGGTCACCATCCCGGGATTCTGGAGATTATTCCCGTCTAACTTGAGACTTTTACTCTCCGGCTCCATAGCCAAGAACTTGGAACCAAAATCCCATTCAAAATCATGTCTTCAGGTGATTTTGTCGCCTTGTTCGTCATCCTCGGGACGGGTTACCACATAGGTGGGACCGACGGTATCGGCAATGCCCATTTGACCGGGGGCGAACCGTGAGTCCTTCCCTTTGCCTTTCCCCCCTGTTTCGCTCCATATAGTGCCAATAACCTGACAGAATCAGACATGAGAACAACCAAGGGAATCCTAATCCCGGGCACCTCGCTCCTAATAGCTATGAATCCAGGGGCCCCCGGGAGAGGCACTTCGGCCGCTTCAGACCACTCCCGAGAGGAATGACATGTGAAGATCTTAGAGAGGGCAGGCACGGGAGAGACTCGGGTCACCCGCTGGACGACGGGGAAGGGGGGTGGGAATATGAGGGGAGCGAGCATTGGGGGACCGAACTCCTCGATCTTCCAGAGGATTGGCACACCGATGGTGAGGGTAGCGAAGCTGGGACTGCCAAGCTTGAGGAGAATAATACCACCAACGCCGAACATCCCAAGGCCAACGCCGAAGAGACCAAGGACACCGAGGCCGAGATCGATGGCAAGTCTTATAACGATGCTGGAGCCGAGGCCGAGGACAAGTCTGGTTGCGGAGATGATTTCGACGGCTCAATGGAAACGGAGTAACCACCGCCAGATGGCGCGGACCGAGGGAATAAAGTTGGCTCAGTTCATTCTCCGTCTCTCGTCGATGCTATCATAGCACCTTACCCGCTAGGACCCCTCTTGTTTTCTTTTTACGCGGCTAGGTTAAGTCCGCAATCTTAGTTGTCACTCCTATGGTTTTATACATTTCAAGTGTATCTATTACGCTATTTGCGTTGTTATGGGAGTCCAAATAAATCAAATTCAATTTTTAAAACCAACTTAAATTAGGATTTTCCCAGTACCGTAAAATCTCGTGAAATCCACTATCTCCGTGCAGTGACGAATATCCCTGTAAATCGCGACACCAATCCACGATGGGTTTAGTTTGCCAGGTTAACGAGATCCAACAAGACGGAATGACTCAGGCTACACCGTGTCAGGAAAGCACTAATCCCTCTTGAGGACTTTTGACTGAGAATTCGGAGATTAGGAGCTGATGGAGATAGTGGATTTCACGAGATTTTACGGTAGAGTGCTAGAATTAAGTGTGACCTTAGGAGCGGCGGGATGATAAATCATCTACAAGGTGAACAGGATGCTATGGGAAAGATCGGGTATGCAGGAGCGCAGACGCTCTGTTGCGAAGCCTATACATTATTAGCATCAAGAGCCGATAGGAGAGTATACTAGTAGATCATAATAATATGGCATCACAGGTTCACAGATATCACTCGAAGAAAACGGACTTATTTCCTTTAATTTTCCTGATTCTGAATGAACACAAAGGTCTATTTCCACCTCCCCCGGTATTCTTTTGAATACTTGTAGGGGTAATTTGAAGCAAAATCCAGAGTCCCTGAATAACGCGGTGCGAGATAGGACCTCTAACTCTAGACTTCAATTAAGTGAGTCCGGTCTCCTCTCCAAGAAGCAGTAGTATTTCACTCCGCTCGCCGGGCACCCAATTCCATGTTTGCTATCACCAAGAGATTATTATTTTTTAATTCCAAATATGCCCCGTACCTCGATTCTAAAAGAGCCTCGCATATCAGTGGAGATCTGTGGCTGGGTAAGTGGTTGGTTATCTAAAGGCACCCTCTTGACAGCACACTACCCCCCCCCCTCCCTCCCCCCTCTCTTCAGTTTCCTTTACTTCCCCCTCTACCATACAATCCCGACCCACCCCAATTCAACACACGAAGAAACATCACATGTCTCCTAGAAAACAAAACCAGAACAACACGGAGGGCCATACTCCACTCGAGATCCCAGCTATCAAAAACGATGGATGGAGAGTACTAGCAGAGAAAATGCGGGCTCACACCAAGGACATGGAGATTCTCTCCCGGCCAGGAGAGGGCTTCAGAGTCCCAAATGGGCACTTTGACTTTCGTTTTGACTACGGGGGAGCCGGCATTCAGAACCTATTCGATAGGGCGGCTTCTGCTTCTAATGCCACCCACTGTCTCACCATCCCGCCGGGGGGCTTCAACCTGACCGATCCGGAGACTGCCCTTGCTACGATTGGACAGATGGATCCTGAGCAACCCAAGCCGTGAGTTATTCATTCGTTCACTTTCTATCTAGAATTCCTGTCCAAATACTTGCTATTAGAATAACTAATCGTGCTCGGGCCTCAGGAAGGCGCACAAAACCTGGCCTCTAGGCTCCGATGCCGTTATTGCCTCGGACCGTCACACTTCTGTCGATGATTCTAACTGCCAACCGGGCATGCCAGGAGCAGGGACTGAGGGTGCGGGTGAAGGAGGAAGTGCTGAGGATGGGGAAAAGCATCAGGTGGAGGACGAAATTGATGCTGACTGACCCATGCTAGCAGACGATCCAAACCACTGGAAAACAAAGAGGTTTGGTGTCACGTGGAGTGGCTAGCATCCCAGCCCCTGTCTTGGTCAGTTCCTGTTAGTCTCGCAGAGAAACCATTGCAATTATTCGACTTTGTTATCTATCTTCTTTGAATCTCCTGATATTCTCTTGCCCGTGTCTTCCAATGTTCGGGTGCATCTTTTTATATAAAATTGCATTTGCGTGATTTGTGATAGTGCCGAACAAACTTTGATCTATTTCTTCAACTATATTCAAGCTGATCATATCTTCTAGTGAACGGGGTGCTGCTACAGCTTTGTGCAGTGGGCGACAAAGTAGCATCCGGACTGCAGAACCGTTTAATCAGCTCAGGGTCAAAGGAAAACTAAAGACTATCTTCGTGGAAGGGGGCTAGATATCGGAGGAGGATGTCTTGATCTTGATTCTATCGCCGCACTTAGAAAGCTTTTACATTCTAACTTCTTCCTTTCTAGACTCTCTTTCCTCACGATAACATTTTCTGAGTCTCTTCTCCCTCTGTCCAACCTCCCCCGACCTCTTCACGTCCGTTCCCTCCACTTCCTCCGCTTTGTTGGAGATTTCTGATTTTAGGCTGCTCACCACATCCATACTTTCATTCCTGCATAAGGCGAAACACATTTATGATATTGTTAACTAGATGGTTGCTTCGGCAGCGTTCCACCACTGCTAGCTTCTTACGATCGAATGCCACCACCCTGCACACCTGATGCGACACCATCAAACACCAATCGACTGATAATGAAAGACGAACACAGCCAATAGCCGAACATCTACTATACCCTCGGCCAAGGAGCTCTTACCTCGGAAGTGTTTTGGCAAAGTGAAACAGGAGGACGACCTAGAGGTGGAAAGTGGGAGAAGAATCCGGCATGCGCAGGAAGTATGCCGTGGAAGAAAGTTCTCTGTTGATAAGGATATAAGGCAGCCTGTTCTTCCCTTTGTTCGTTTAGTAGTGCATCTCACTCATCGCATCTTTCTCTCACGGTTCTACGGTCATCACTTGTCTTGTCAAAGTCATTAGTTCTCGCACACGATCTCTTTACTCTTTATTGTTCTCTGATATCTTTCGTCTATTATCGTCGTTCGTATCAATAAAAGTTTTATGTTGCTCGGTAACTTAGGATTGGATCCACTGCGCCCAGCACCCCTATAATTGTTCAAAACGCTTTACCTCTCTTCCACTCCTAACGCTTCTTCTTCCCTTCCCTTCCCTTCTTCCTTACTTCTCCAATGCGCACCCAGCTCCTACTTCGTTCTCCGTTTTCCAGAACATTCGTGTTTGTCCTTTATGCGAGAAGTGATGAATTCCAGATATGTAGTCATTGTTCTTAAGACGTCAAGATTCTGCTATCAATCGGAGCGCCGGTGTTTCACAATAAGGGTGTGGTTATTTATTTCACGCTAAGTGCTCTAAAATACGGAGCCAATACGAGAGAGGTTTGGCCTTCTAAAAGTATCGCTTTTGGAACTCACCGCCAGAACCTTCGTGCCCGCACTCGCTCCTAGATCTTAATCTAAGAAATTGGAGAAGAAAGTCTTGTGAGAAGGTAATGATTTCAGGGGAGGGAGTAGAATGCAGCTAGCGTGATCCTAAGGCTCGCCTACGGATCCAGCAGGACGTTTTATAATTGCCGAGTAGGCTGTCTCAGTCGTGAAGGAAAATCCTCGCCCCCAAATAGTGTTAGTTAAGGCTAAAATGAAGCCACCCATGGTATTCACGAAGAGCGGTAGCGTAGACGGATATGTATATCGGGCTCGTTCCTATATACGGGTTTCCCACTCCCGCCCGCTATGTTTTCTCTCGTCTTGTTTTTACCAACCATACAAATCATTCTATCTTTGCCTTTTTGCTAATTCCGACTTCTGGTCTTTAATATGTATCATACTTCTAGTTGCCTCCTTTGAAGTTTGTGCTTTACCTAAGCTCTGGCGAGCATTTTATTTTTGCAACTACCAGTCCCGGAATGAAACCCCAGCTCAAAACAAAACCTAACAAACCCTAGGACAACGATCGCAGGGAAAAACTGTCTCAATAAAAGGCGCGAGTTGATCCCTTCTTTCTCATATCCTCCTCTTCCTATATTATCGAGGGAAAACATCAAGCAAATCACCAAAAACGCTCGAAAACATACAAGATGACATCGCCACCTCAGTCCAGCCAGAACGCAGACGATCTCAATGCCGCTTTCAAAGAGCTTGAGATAGGGGGAGTTCCCTCTACGTACCCCGATGGAGAACGCCACGACCAATACCTAGTTTCCACCAAGCCTTGCGGGTTCTCTTTTATGGGACAATTTCGGGCAGAGCCAGGAATAACCGACCAAAGCGGGGAGAAAAAAGCAACCGAGACTTTCACCAAGACTCCCATCACTGCCAAGATCACTAACTCCCACCTTGATGAAATTAATAAGGCCCAGGAAGAAGCTGCCTACCAAAAGGCGGTCAAAGAGTGTTCCTCTCAAACTCCCCATACATGAAAAATTGCTAATAATCTGTTTGGTAGGAGGAGGGAGAAGTATCTCCCGTCTTACGGCCACTTCCTCCCCGTCAAGCGCGTTCCTCGTGCAGGAGAGGTCTCTCCCAAGGAAGCACGCAAGCGCGGGGGAAGCCCATCGGGAGTTCGCACCAACGACGTTGATGGGACTAGGTCGGATCAGGAGATGGATATTAACGATCAGCTTAAGTAAGCAGAGGTCTGAGGGGATGATCCAATTTGGGATTAAACCACATGTAAGTCTACTCTTATTTCTAAAAGTTGCCAGCGTAAGAGCTAATGAAGAAGTCAGTTTAACTTTCGACTGTTTATTTGTCTCTCTATTTGACCCCCGGATTTATGACTTATTGTGTACCGTTCGTTTGAAACAGTCCGCATGACACTTCAAGTTTCAAATGTATAGCTTTCTCTTCACTACACAAGGTCTACGCAGATATAAATTATACCTTTACAGAAATTCCAATACAGTAGTGGATATTCTAGATCATGTTCACCCCTTGCTCTGAGACTTCGAGGATTCTCCTCGTACGGGATAGCTACCACTACCGTATTTACTGGAATAATTGAACCTCACGCTAAGACGTCAGGAATTCCCTCTCTTGGATAAGGGGGGGCGAGCGCACGGCGAAAACTGACCTCAGACCGGGCTTTAGGCAGGAAAAAAAGAAAAAAGAGCCAGACCTTACCAGCAAAAAGGTAGCTCCTACGTCCTAGCGCGAGATTCAATTATTCCAGTAAATATGGTAGTGCAGATTACTTACGAAAACAAAATATACCTGGATATCTTGGCCTTCCTCTAACTTAAACAGTGCTAAGACCTCCGATGCTTATGATAGGAAGGGCGGGGGGCAGGCTTTCATAGTAATCCGTCAACGGCCGGTAGTATTTTCATATTGCACGAAAACTTTCAGCTAAAATCATCCAAAACAGTAACTTCGTTGGTGTCGCTTTGCCAAGGACGCCTTCCACGAGCTATCTCTCACTGTGGGGAACCGTGATACTGTGCTCGAGTACCGGTAAACTCTCGTTAAATTCACCATCGGGGATCTCAACCAAAATCATAGTCTAAAATAATAATTGGCATGGTGGAGTAGGTTAACGAAAATTACGAATACTGCTGGTAATTAATGAGACCCAATGGGTTTAATCTGAAATAAGCTATACCCCGTCAGGAAAACATTACCGGATTTTCTTCTCGAGGTGTTCTGTATCGGATTGAGAGCGCGAGGAGCCTGATGGGGGATGGTGGATTCAACGGGAGTTCATGGTAGCGGTGGTACTGTACCGTACCCGTACTAAATACCCACCTCCTACCGTGATCCATATTATGATACCCCAGCAGGAGCAAGAGTAAATTTAACCCGACTCTAGTAATGACGCCACTGCTGCGGGTTGCCTTGCTATCCCCAGGTAGTGTGAACTGAGACACTCCCAGAATCCCAGAAATGCTTACCGATAAGCTATCAAAGCGCGGTTACTCGAGTACAATGGTAGGAACCTATTGCACCTTATCATAAATAACCGAACATCAGCATTCAACGGCCTCGCTCTTCTTTCCAATACCCAACTCAACAAACGACTACCAAAACCACAACCAAATAAATACCCAAAAACAAAATAAATATATAATCCTAATTGATACCTTGTGTGTTGTCTATCTACTTTATTGAGATTTTTTTGTTGTGGTAAAGCTATGGTGTTCGGGAGTGAGGGAGCGGGGTTGTGTTGCTGGGTGGTGGAAAGTTGCGGTGCCGAATGTTCGGTTACTTTTTTCTAGTAACCGGAACAGACAGGAGGATATATTCGGCTGGTAACCTAGAAACCTCAGCGAACGGGAGTTCCATTGTCCTTAACTTGGCCTTGAAGTCAAAGTTGGGCGCTAGGGCTACTTTTCATGTTTTTCCTCTTCATTGCATTTTTCCTCCATCAAAGTTCTGGTTGGCTTGGCCCTACCGTTCTATTCTTGTTCTTCATTCTTGTTATCATACTCGCTAAGTTGGTGTTTTTCTGCAGTTTTGGGGAAGAGGTATCGTACTCTATCGCCCGTTAAGGGTAATTGGGTAGGAATAGAGGATGAGCGTGAAGGAGCCCGTCCTGAATTCGCAAGCGGCTTATTTGCCTCCCCCCCCGGTAATTCCTCTCCCTGCTACCGAGCGACCCCGAGCGGCCCCCTTAACAGTCTATCATACCCCAATCATTGCTCTACTATTATGCGCCACCGGGGAGGCCACAAATCCTGGAACAACAACCCTAACCCTAACTCACCGGAGATCTTTTTAATAATACGGGCGAATAGTCCTGTAGTATCAACAAGATAGCGAGGGCAGTGTGGGCTAGTTACTCCGGAAGCGTATGAGGTTGCGAGCCTCCCCACGGTTGTAGGGGGAATATTTGTGGATTGCCGTAATAGGTGCAGCCACAACACAAGATAGAAATATTACAAAAACACAAAAACTTGAAAATAATCCATAAACCCTTCACTGACAAGCGGCTCTGGGTTCTCACAGGTTCCTCTACGGTAAAAACTGGAATAATGGGAAGGCATAAAGCGCGGTTAATTTAAGGTGTGTATTGCGAAGTGATCTTCTTGTCTTAGTTAATATGGGTTTCATCATTTCTTGGCAGATATTGATGCAGAGTTTTCTCCGTTGTTGTCGTCATCTATACCCTAATTAGCTGCCAAGAAATGATGAAACCCATATTAACTGAGACAAGAAGATCACTTCGCAATACACACTTTAAATTAACCGCGCTGTACGACGTCCAATTCGAGTTTTTATACAATCTGACAGCAGAAGAGAGCATGGACAGCTGTGAGCGGCGGAAGCTTAACCGTGCCAAGGCTTCAGCCGATTGTGTAACTGCGCGCAGTTGCAAATCTCGCACCACATCTACTACGTGCCCGACAGCCCAAGGCCAGTTTTAATTGTATGTAAATTTAAGAATTACAAACCACCACCGAGCATTCTCGGATGCCTTAAATGTCCTCCCGACTTTCTCACACATCGGCTTAGGTCTGTGAAAATAGGTCTTCAATTTTCTTTCCTCTCTTTGAGAGTGCCCAAGGTTATGGGTGTGGTTTAAATTTGGGAGAACAAGCGAACCTTACACCCCCACACCTAATGGGAGCAGGGATTGGGCGCCACAGCATTCCCGACGGTAAAAAAAGAAAAGAATCGGCAAAGGTGAAAGGAGCTTTCCGGGGCTTTAGTTGGAGCATTCAGTGTGCTCGAGCCTAATGTTGCAATGAAGGGGTTCGATCAAAAATGATCGATGGACTGGGAAACGTGCTTTCTCGAACCGGGGGGTTATATGGTAGACCTTCTGACAAACGGTAAACAATGATATTTGAAGGCAGCCGGAAGCAAAGAACAAATGAAATGATAGGGAAAGAGGCAAAAAGTAGCGGAAGAAGCATGTAAACTAGCACTTGTACTCTACTTCCCCTGGTTCCGAGCGATAGAACTCACACAACTAGATTGAAGGTAGAAATTCCCATTAGAGTTCCTAGTATATATTTTTTGCTTACTAAGATATTGAAGGAACCCCCCCCCCTTCTAACCCCTGTTTCTAAATATTGATTTCCACATTTTCCGATTACTTTACTGCGGGCCCCAGGTCAGAGGGAGAGATTATGAAGAGAATTTTAGAAACTAGCTCGGAAACGTATGTAATTGCTAATAGCAAGCACGGTGGTAAACCTATCTTAGCTTATCCACAGGCATATTCAAGTGGGTGTTTCATCCATCTGAGGTGTGGAAAAGGCTCAAGCGATTGAGGGATGTAAATTTATGAAGGTTAGGGGGCGCGTGTGATAAGGCGACAGAGATCCAAGCCAGGAAAAACAAAAAGCCGGGGGTCACTCAGATGTAAATGTGATTTAGAATGGTTACCGGTATCTAGCGTTGTTGGCACTACTTGTCAGTCGCCAGAGTTTGTGCCATGGAACAACCCGTCAAATCAATGTGCCCGGCACGACACTATGCAGTGCCCAGGCAATAAATGTACAAATAAAATGGTCCCTTATGAAGAAAAAACAAAGAAACTAACTTAGCCCACAGCAACTGAATTGTGCCGGGTAGTGCCATCAGTTAATCTCACCACACTCTGGCACATCGTGGTGGCGTACGGGGCACATTGGCATGGCACAAGGCACTTCAAGTGTCAACAGCGCTACCGGTATCGGTACCGTATCCGAATAAGCTGCGCAATGCACCGGGAGCCGCTCGACCGAAGTGTTGGGGACATAGGCCCTATTTGTCATGTGGCCTCGCTAAGGGGAATACGGTATCATGCCCATTGGGTGCCGTATTATCTCGTCAGATGGGGTATCTCCGTACAGGGTGCTTATCCCCCACACTAGGATGAAAGGCCCCTGTAAGGAGATACCCAACTTGACTAGATAGTACGGTAGTAATTGTGGAAGAACGAGTGAATCGCATCACCCCGTTTTCTTCAGCTGTCGTCATGGAGTGTTTATAAACTCCCCTGATACCACCCCTACAAACCGCTACACCATTTCTATATTCAATCAAAAATTTGGATAGAGCATCATGGCCCAAAATTCACATATGCTATCGGCGAGTTTCGGCGACGGCAATTCGAACTGCGGCAACATAAGCGGTAGTTTCAACAACACCTATATGTCTGACGAGGATGCACAGATCATGCGCTGGCTCTCTCCACTAGAACCAAATAGCAGACATCAAAGCGTGCGCACCGACCGGCTCGGCGGTGTCGGAGATTGGTTTTTGGAAACGAACGAGTTCCGCCAGTGGAGAGGCAGTGAGGATAGAGCCGATAAGGCTATCTTGTTTTGTTCCGGGAATCCCGGGGTGGGCAAAACATATCTAAGGTAAGTGGCAGAATTTCTTGAAAGAGGCGGGTACTACTGACGGCTTGAAATATTAGTTCTGTAGTGATCGACAGCCTGTGCGATCGGGCGAGGGGGGAATCCGTCGCTGTTGCAGGCTTGTACTGCGACTTTCTTTCCAACCAAGAGCAGACGATCACCAACGTCATGGGAGCTATTCTGAAGCAGTTAGTAGGCAAAGGGGGAATCTCGAAGGATCTACGAGACTCGTTTAGAAAAGGGGAAATGGAATTTGGCGGCAGGGGGCCGCGACTTGCAGATCTGATGGGGATGTTGGGAACTGCTATTGCTTCGTTACCCAGAGTTTTCATCTGCATCGACGCCTTGGACGAATTCTTGCCAAAGCACCTGCCAGAGCTTCTCGAATCACTGAGAGATGTTGTTCAGGAGTGCCCTAGGACGAGAATATTCCTCACCGGGAGGCCCCATGTCAGGGAGGATATCCAAAGATATTTCTCCAAGGTGGTTGTGATACCCATCAGCCCTAACCCGGATGATATCCGGAATTATGTGGAGATGAAGTTGAACAGGGATGCGGAACCAGAGGCGATGAGCGACGGCTTACGGGCGGATATTGTGAGGGTTATTCTGGAAAAGATATCGGATATGTGAGTTGGAGTATTCGGCATCCCCACTGCATCATTGATGTATACTTACCAACGATTGTGTATAGATTCCTCCTTGTTTCGCTAAACATCGATGCTATTCTGGGGGAGGTCACAATTCGCCAGAGAAGAAAGAAACTTGAAGAGGTGACACGGGGCAATGGGCTGAGCGAGGCATATACGGCAACTCTATCACGACTCAAGGCGCAGAAGGGATACAGATCGATACTCGGAATGAAGGTCCTGATGTGGGTGCTGTATACAGAGAGGCCTTTACGGGCCGATGAGCTCTGTCAGGCCTTGGGAGTGGAGCTAGGATCTGCAGATCTGGATCTAGAAAACGTTCCTGCGCTACGGATACTTCTAGCATCTTGCCTGGGCCTTGTCATTGTTGAGGCGTCTTCATCCACTATCCGACTATTACACTTTACTCTGCAGGAGCATCTCTTGCGTGATCCGACCCTATTCCATAGTCCCCACTCAGCGATTGCAGAGGTTTGCTTGACATACCTCAATTTCGGATGTATCAGGGATCTTTCGCCAACTCAGCGCTCGCCCCCAGCAACGGTGCCCTTTCTAGGATATGCTTCTGTTTATTGGGGGAGGCACACGAGAAGGGGGATTACAGAAAATATTAAACTGCTTGCACTGAGGTTGCTCAATGGATTTGACGAACATATATCCGCTCAACTACTGTTGCTCCGTGGTCGGGATGTATACTGGGACCCATTCTATGACGGGGCGGGAGGACCTACGGGATTTACAGGGCTCCACGGAGTGGCATTCCTCGGGATCGTGGAGATAGCTGCGGCGGTACTGGATATGAAGAAATGGGACGTTAATGCAGTCGATTGTACGGGGAGTACGGCTCTCACGTGGGCAGCTACAAGAGGGCATGAGGGGGTAGTAAAAATACTTTTAGAACGAGAAGACGTCGATCCAGATCGGGCAGACACCGTATTTCGCCAAACGCCCCTCTCGTTGGCCGCAGTGAAGGGGCAGGAGAGGGTAGTAAAAATGCTTTTAGAGCGAGAGGACGTCGACCCCAACCGGGAAATCGTCCCATATTGCCAAACGCCACTATCATGGGCTGCTAGGAACGGGCATGAGGGGCTGGTAAGGATGCTTTTAGAACGACAAGACGTCAATCCCAATATGGCAGATACCCTATATGGCCGAGCCCCACTCTCATGGGCGGCTGAATGCGGGCACGAGGGGATAGTAAAGATGCTTCTGGAACGAGAGGACGCTGATCCGGGGCGGGCAGACACCATATATGGCCAAACGCCACTCTTGTTGGCGGCTGAGCACGGTCATGAGGGGATAGTGAAGATGCTTTTGGAACGAGAGGACGTCAATCCCGGACGAGTAGACACACAATATGGCCAAACGCCGCTCTCGCGAGCAGCCGAGAATGGACATGAGGGGGTAGCCAAAATGTTGTTGGAACAAGAGGGCGTGAATCCCGATCAGGCAGATTCCGAAAATGGTCGAACGCCGCTCTCGTGGGCGGCTGAGTCTGGACATGAGGGGATAGTAAAGGTGCTTTTGGAGCGAGGAGATGTCAGCCCCGATACCGCAGACACTAGATGTGGTCAAACGCCACTCTCATTGGCAGCCGAGCGCGGGCATGAGGGGATAGTAAAGATGCTTTTAGAACGAGAGGACGTCAATCCCGAACGAGTAGATACACAATATGGCCAAACGCCACTCTCGCTTGCCGCCAAACTTGGGCATGAGGGGGTAGTGAGAATGCTTTTGGAACGAGAGGGCGTCAATCCCGAACAGGCAGACATTGAATATGGCCAAACACCACTCTCGTGGGCAGCTGAGCACGGACATGAGGGTGTAGTAATGATGCTTTTGGAACGGAACGACGTCAATCCCGGCCAGGCAGACACCAAATATGGCGTGACACCACTCTTGCTGGCGGCTAGGCACAACCGGGGGGGGTGTAGTAAAGATTCTTTTGCAGCGAGGGGATGTCAACCCCAATACGGCTGATACCAAATATGGCCGAACGCCACTCTCGTGGGCGGCTAGGTGCGGGCATGAGGGGGTGGTAGAAATGCTTTTGGAACGAGAGGACGTCGATCCCGACCACGTAGACACCGAATACGGCCAGACACCACTCTCGTTGGCCTCTTTGAATGGGCATTGGGGGGTGGTCAAGATGCTTTTGAGGCGAGATGATGTCAACCCTAATAGGGAAATCTCCAAATATCACCAAACTCCACTCTCGTGGGCGGCCGGGAATGGACATGAGGAGCTGGTAAAGATGCTCCTGGGCCGAGAGGATGTCGACCCCGGCCGGGAAGATACGCGATATGGCCGAACACCACTCTTTTGGGCGGCTGAACATGGACACGAGGGGACAGTAAAGATGCTTTTGGAACGGGAGGGTGCCAACCCCAATACCGCAGACACCTTGTATGGACAAACGCCACTCTCATGGGCCGCCGGTAATGGGCATGAGGGGGTAGTAAAAGTGCTTTTGGAACGAGAGGACGTCAATCCCGGTATAGCTGATACCCTATATGGCCGAACTCCACTTTCATGGGCAGCCGAGCACGGCCATGAGGGGGTAGTCGGAACGCTTCTAGAACGCGAGGATGTCAACCCCAACCGGCCAGACATCCAATATGGCGCAACACCACTCTTGTTGGCAGCTGGACGTGGGCATGAGGGGGTGGTGAAGATGCTTTTAGAGTGTGAGTACATCAATACCGACGAAGCAGACACCCTACATGGCCGGACACCACTTTCGTGGGCAGCCGAGAACGGGCATGACGGAGTAGTAAAGATGCTTCTGGAATGCAGAGACGTCAATCCTAACCGGGCGGACACCGAATATGGCCGAACGCCACTCCTATGGGCGGCCGAGCATGGCCATGAGAAGGTAGTAAAGACTCTCTTAAAACGCAAGGATATCAACCCCAACCAGGCAGACATCCAACATGGCCGAACGCCACTCTTGCTGGCAGCTGGGCGTGGGCACGAGGTGGTGGTAAAGCTGCTCTTAGAGCGCGAAGACGTCAATATCGACGAAGCAGACACCCTACATAGCCGGACACCACTTTCGTGGGCAGCCGAGAAAGGGCATGACGGAGTAGTAAAGATGCTTCTGGAATGCAGAGACGTCAATCTTAGCCGGGCAGACATCCAATATGGCCGAGCGCCACTCCCGTTGGGGGCCGAGCACAGGCGTGAGGGTGTTTGTTGTAAAGATGCTCCGGGAACGGAACGATGTCTGCACCTCCACGCCAGATAACAAGAACCAATCCCCACCGCTACTGCCTCTCTCTGAAGGATATGATCGAGTTGCGAGAATCCTGCGTGAGTCGGGCAACGTTAATTCCACCGCAACAGATTGCAGTGGCCAGGACTCCCCCCCTTCCACTGGGCATAGGGTCGTTTTTGCAGTGGAGATGCAACCTGCGTGTGACCATAATACCGACACCACAGACCTCATATATATGGCAACCCGCACTCCCATCGGCAGAACGTAATGAGCTGGGAGTTGTTTCGGACCTCAAGCATCCCGTTCCGAAGTCTATAGAGAGCGACATCTCCCCAACCGAGCCACCCGGGCTATCTCAGCCCCCTGCTACCGGACCCCTAGAGAAAATTGAGACGCATCCTAGAGCTACCAAATCAACCCTTTCATTCTCCGTCTACCGGTGTTTTGTCGTCTCATCTCTTATTTGTCTTTTCGCTTTTTTCTTTTACATCCTTCCTTCTCCGTTACTAGAGCTATCCCCATTCTATAAATAATTGTAGGGCCGGGAGTGAGTGTAGGCACTGTTCAGCAGGGTCCGAGAAGCCACCCTTATTGTGATATGGAAGATGTATGATATGTAAACGGCGTTGAGGGTAAGCCGTGGTGTCGCACTTGTTTGTTAGTTATCATACTCGCCCCTGAGAAATGAACTTGATTCCTTCTTCACTTCTTCGACCACACCTCAACTGGCAAGAGCTCCTTGCGTTTAGAACGCCCTTGTAAGGAGAAGTACTAAAGCTTGGTTTTCGGTGAAAACACAGTATTCTTTAGAACAAAAATACTATGTTTTGTGCAAATACTGATATCATATTTGGCACTTCGGAAGTTTCTCTTTTTCAACTAAATCAGTGAACCGTCTCCACTCCCCAGATCACGATAGACAGAAACACAGCGGGAGGTTGTAGTGCTCGGTTCGCAAAATCAAAAAATGACTGTGATTTGAAAGTTTAAAATGTCCAAAAACCCACTTTGCCCTAATGCCCAGCGCTTTAGAAGCAATATTTTATATTAAACTTTAACAAGTGATTTTTGAAAGGCAGTAACTATGCCCAAGTGACAGGTTTTACAAGAAATACGGCAGTAAAGAATGCAGGAAAAAACATACCGAGGTGTGGAAATACCCTAGTATATGTAGATATTCCAAGCGCTGTCCTGTTTATTCAACAGTTTGTTTTTTACAACCAGAAATACTCAGAATAAGCAAGAAAAGCCGAAGATTTCTTACACATGAGCAGGGCCTTAGATGTAAATAGACTTTGATCAGGGAGCTCCCCTAGTTTCCGCTAGCTATGTGCTGCTTATTAACTCCTACTTTTTCTCTCCTTTGCCCCCCTCTTCATTGGTGTTCCGGTTAGAGTTGGTCCTATAGCGCTGTTCTTATTCCTTATCCTTGCTACTCGTCAAGTTGATGTTTGTCGGCCATTTTGTGGACGGTGGTCTATGGCACGGTGTGGCCCATTACAAGCAGTTTCGTAGATATAGAGGCTAGGCTTAAAGAAGCCAGTCTTAGGTTCTCAAGTATCCGGTTTATCTTCTCTCTGTAGTCCTTACTGCTGCTGGCCGTATTCTTATCATGAGTAATTTGTTCAGTTTGATTCTTTAGCAAGGGTTTATTCTTTCCCGAACTCACAACTTCCGGAGGTGCCTTCATTCGTTGTTTATACGGGTTTTATACATTACTCACTTCAGTACAGTGAAATTCCATCGCCCCTTGCCTCTTACAAGTGATCCAGCATTCCCTAATCCTTAAGTACTAGTGAAACCTCATCCATTTGATTTGCCTCTAGCAAACCGCCCAATACTAGCATCCAATTGAACGCATCTCTATTATATCGATCTAGCCAGTAACTATATCCTACCAACAGGCTCCGTGCCACCAATTTTCCTTACCCCACTCCTCGCCTCCCTATTTAGGAAGCTGATTACGGGGAAAAATACCACGGTTATTTCGGGGATCTTATCACGATCCTATCCCCAGGCCGGGCTTTGGAGCTTCATCGCCTTGGGTCAAATGAAACATCCCCACAGGCGAGCGTTCCCAGCTCGACCCCGGTTACCGACAAAGAAAGGTTTCCCGGACCTTAAAACAAAAAAAAACCCCTTCTACCTTGTTTCCCTCACAGCTAGGATAGTGGATAATGGAGAGTGAGTTGTATTTTTCTTTTGTTTGGTGTCTACCGGGGGTGTTTTCCTTTTTTTCCACCCGTCTTCCTTATTTTGGGGGACGATGTGTGTTTCTTTCTATACCAGAGGGACTATAAGATTGGGAGGCATTGAACAGGGGTGGCTTTCTTCCGTTTAAGGTTTTTAGGCCGTACCTCAGGGCGAATGCCGTGGATTTTCCTGCCCTTAGTACGAATAAACCGCGAACTTGACAAAAAAAAACTATACACCAACACTAAATCCCACGTAGGCAACCTTACCACCCGGTAGGTAGCAAAATTTGACTGACAAGACCCCCAGCCAGTCAGAAGCGCTAGTCACGAGCACTCACTCGAACCTGAACCAAACCACCACCCTCCCAAAGTGTAAAACAAAACCCCGGAAATATAATCCCAATCAACTCAGAGCAGAAAACAACCCAGCACACCACCAACAAACCCACCACCCTACAACCCCCCCCCCTAAATAAATACCAGCGATCACTACCGGTCCGGGATAAAAGACAAACCAATGATATCACCCACAAGACTAGCCCCCTATCACACCAACCAGTAGTCCCTTTGGGACTACCGTACCCCCACCCATTAGTGCAAGACCCGGAAAAGTACAAAACTACATGTCCTACCTTTCAAACCTCCAATAGGATTTCATGAGCCATCGAGTGCGTAAGCCCGGATGGCCAAGTGGTAAGGCGTCGCACTCGTAATGCGAAGATCGGGTGTTCGACTCACCCTTCGGGCACTTTGCGTTTTCTTTTTTTTTTCCCACCCGATTGGGGTGGGTGGTCTCTTGTCTTCTTCTTTGGGGGGTACTTGCCCTTCTCCTTCGGGATGGCGTGTACCGGCGGTGCGCCTGCGACGGGCTTCCCGCAGTATTCTACTGCCCTCAATGCTGCTGTCTCCTTGCTGAGGGGGGGTCAAGATTCCATTCCTGGCGGGTGTGAGGTCCTAGGATTGAAGGGCTGCGGTCATAGTATCTCACTCGCCGAGGTCTGTCGAATCAAGATAACTAATGGTTTATATCCCTTGCATTGTGAATAATGCCGAATTTCTTCCCTACATCATGCCAAAATGCAAAACTGAAAAATAAAAATAAACTAGTTTCCCACTTTTTCTAGATGTCAATCGAGTGATATATCAAAAGCATTTCGGGTCAAGTTTATGATGCGGATATTATTTTTTCCCCATCAACTGGAGCACGAAAGCCGATATGGGAGTGATGTTAGTTAGCCATAGCTGTGAGGTAGGTAATACGCCCGTTGATATTTACTAACCAACCAACATCCAGAGCCGTGTACCTCCAGGAGGTTGAATCTACCTACCGGAGGAACGCGCTGGTTTCGCTGGTGCTCCTTTAGCACGGTGTCGAGAAATTCGGGGCTATCGATACCGCAGGGGGTGGGTGCTAGGGTGGGACACTTCACTTCATAAACTACTGGTATGCCCGCCTCGCTCGGGCGACTGGACTTGAATGGGGGGGGGGGGGGTGGTTGTGTGGTGAACGGTAATGGGAGAGATGGGCAGCTTGTTTCGTCACAGGAAATCAACCAACCCGCATCTCGGAGTCGCTTGTGAAGTATGATAGTTCATTTGGAAGGTATTCCCTACCGGCACTGCACATTGGCGGTCATGCGAGCACTAACTTCCCTTTGATTCCCGCGGCTCGAGCCGTTTTATCAGGGAGACTGCTAGCCCCTCCCTGTCCTCCTGATCTAGGCATGGGGGGGGAGTAGCCCCGGAATCAGTACCCAGTCAACGCACTACACTTCCTCTTGGCCGCCTACCCAAACCATAACCAGTCCCCTTCCGCTGTGCTACTTACCACCAGGGCGAACCTCCCTCCGCCCGAGCTACAATTGCCCGACACCCGGTGTTCAGGGGGGAAGGAAGTCTGTTTGAACCTTAGACAACGGGGCTGCTGTGCTTTTGGACGCAGGGCAATCGGCCACGATGATGAGGCGTCACGAGCGTAACGGTAGCTAGTTGGGGGCGGTTTACAGAGTGCAGGTGTTGTGAGTATTTCATTCGCTTGCGGTATGTAAGCGCGGGTTTCCCCATTTATTCTCATGAAGAAAAGGAAAAAAAATCAAAAAAATCAAACATCCAAACAACCCCCATCCCATCCCATCCCGTAGCCAATCTCAAATGTAGCGCCAATCCTGCCGTATCCTACCCAAAACAAAAAAAAAAAAGACAGTATACATGCAAAACAGTAGTGCGAGAATAAACAGCAAGTACATCTACACAGGCCCTCTGCCGAAATTCTAAGAAAAGAAAGAAAGAAAGAAAGAAAGAAAGAAAGAAAAACCCAAGCAGGCAGAGAACAGTAGCAGAGTCCCAAAATGAATTCGAAATAGTGAGCTAAAGTTCGAGAGCCTATCCTTTGCGAGAAACCCGAGTCTCAGAGTGAAGTAACATGCTAAGAGTAATCTGAGGCTTGCATGCATTGTGAGCAGCTACATCTAGCAGCCGGGGCTATAGGTTGTTAGCTAGAGTAAGCGACTTTCATTCGGAATCGATAACTTACAGGGTGCCCGTTGCGGCGGCTGAGACGACAACCTGGGGTTCTTCCCCGGAGATCCTGCTCCCACCCCGCTCCCCGTCTCCGTGACAACCTTTTTGGGCTTAAGCCACTCCAGCTCCAGTGCTTCCTTTGCAGTTGGTCTCAGCGCCGGATCCAATGCCATAAGTCTTGCGATGAGATCGACTCCCGCATGACTAACGCCGCTCTCATACAGCTTGGAAGAGGGGAACACGATGAGTTGAAGACAGAATGCCGAAAAGGCTCTCATGCTTGTGAATGGTGTAGTATTTGTCAGGGCCTTATGCACGACGCAGCCGAGGGACCAGAGGTCGACTGCGTTGGTGTATTCCGAAGTCTCGGCATCAGTTAAGCCTACTGTTTCTGGAGCTCCGTAGTGCATGGTCCACACACTGGTTCTGAGTGCGGTTTCGTCGTGAACAATGCGTTTTGTCACGCCAAAATCTCCAATCTTCACCCATAAGGGGGAATAAGATACCAGCAAAATATTCTGGTAATGTTAGTTATGAACTCGATTTGCGGGTGTGGTACTAACCTGTGGCTTTAGGTCTCGGTGGGTAAAGCCATGTTCGTGCATGATGGCCAGCCCTTGAAGCAACTGCCAAGTCAAGACCCTCGCTCTGGCTTCGTGGAACGTCTTTTTTCGGAAACATTGGTCCAAGTCACCCAGTGGGATATACTCCATCGCGAGGTATATGCACTGGGGATCCTCAAACCACCCAAAGAATTGGACAAAGCATTTCTCATACTGACTTTTGGTTAGCCCAGTCTCACGTAGCTCTCCGGGAAAATTATAAATTACCGTACTTTCTTCAGTTTTACCAAGGCAAGTATCTCTCGGTTATAGTCTTGCCCAATTACGTCCTTCCGCATTTCTTTCAGCGCCCGTAACGTCCCTTGCCGCCTCTCTTTTTCAAGCCACACAGTTCCGAACGTCCCGCGTCCAAGAAGTCCGCTTCGACTCCATTCCGTGATCTCGAATCGGGATTTGGAGCGCCGGACAACGTGTTCTATAAAGCCATCGTGAAAGTGAGATTGGAGCTTGCATGAATCGAACTTGGATTCTTGGTGGTCAGATTTTTCCGATGCGGCTTCATCCTCCTCGCGCACTGGGCTAGGCGCCCTCGCATGCACTATTGGCTGTGGACGTCCGGGGTATGGAAATGCTTGTGATTTCACCCCCCGCAATTTCCGTGGGTCAAACGCAGAAGCGATGTTATCCTGTACCATTCCGGGTCGCAGATCATTCATGCTCTGTAAGGCTCTGAGTCCACGGGGTGCGCGTCTATCGTTTAGGCCAGACATTTCAATACCCTCCACCCCCCGCAACCCACTCCCTCCGTTATTATTTCTGCTCTCCTTCTGCCCCTCCCTCTTATTCTGTAGCTTAAATAGAGGCACCGCTGGCTTGCGCCTCTCTTCATCATCCGAGTCACCAAAGCACGAATATTTATCCGCCTCTCCCGACTCGGATACCGATAAATCGGGATTGGGTGGCCGTGCAGGAATATACGACCATCCTCGCTTCTCGCTATCACCAACCAACCGATACCGAGGACTGGTTTCTTCGAACGACCCCAAGTTTAGGCTTCTATTCGCGGAGGAAATGTTGGAACGTCGACGCAAGAGCCTTAGCGGAACACCACTTGTAAGGTCAGTACCGATACCATCCCAAGATCAGAAGAGAATTATAAGTACCGATTTTCTCCCATATGCTGATCTGCGGCTTTCACAGCCATGGATACTCAAGAATGAAGTACGGCACAGTTTTGGGAAGTTATAGAGAGCAAGGGGAGAGTGCTGGGTAAGAGTGGTGAACTTCGGCGTATGATACTGTACGTGTACTCGAGTACTTGCTGTAGGAACAATCAAGGGGGTTGGGGTCTTGGGGCTGAACTCTTGCAGAATCCGGGAACCACCGCACTTTCGAGTTCCTCCAGACGCCAGGGCTTCAACTCTACATAAGCAGCGAAAGAGAGAGATGGGTGATCGCTAAGCCCCTGCGCACATAGAATTTCTAGAATAAATTTGGATCAAGCACATGGAGTCAAGTTTGGGACTATGAATCATTACCCAACCTCAACATCGCACGGTATGATGTGATAAGTAAATACAACTCCACGATTGACAACACTCCATATTTAAAGGTTTCCGGGGCTAAGAGTTTAGTTTTCTTCCTCGCTGAGCTACGGTAGGGTCCAGCTACTTGAGTACCAGCTGCCGTATCTGCCTTAATTCGGCGTCGTCCGACACAGGTACACTGGTTCCCACAAGGACTTCGCACATCACTCTCACAACTCGCTTACTCGCATCATACCACTGGCATGCCCCCCAGCCCAGCTACGGCACACCGCATGTCAATTATCTCAACAACCCCCACCCCCACCCCCCATACCCGACGCCGAGTGCACAAAAAACAAAAGTCCACCCAAAATATCATTGTTGCCTAGTTACTTGTTGTTCGCCTTTCTTCAATGCCCACCTACCCACCCACCGGCGGTGGTGAGGACGAACCCATCGTGCATTTTTGCTCAAGATGGGTTTCGAAATGAAACCCGACCCATTCCTCTCCTCTCCTCTCCTCTGGCCTACTCGATTCGGGCATCCTGCGCATATTGTGCCTTCCCCCCGTCCGAGACATTCCCTAGCTAGAGGCGAGAACCACACGATATCTGTCATCTCTCCCGTGCACCGTGAGGGAGTTACCCACTCTACTCTACACCATTCAACCAACACAGAAGGACCGGTAATACATAACACTGTATTGTCCTGGCTCCAGACTCAACCCAGGTTTCACAATTGCGGTGTCCTATTACCGTATCATTTTGGGCCCCCAGTGCTGAGATGAATAGCGTAGTTTGTAGTCCACCGCGGGTGAGCTGTCGGATACCATGTGGGTATTTGCCAGAAACGGGTTTTCGACCATGTTGGAATACGATCCGTGGAGTACTGCACGAGTACCGGTATTTGGATTCATGGGGTTAACAGTCGGTAAGAGACTGCGGGGATGACTGGGTTGGATTGGGTCCCAAGCATTCTTTCCTGGTTTCCTCTAGGCCGAGTCGTTTAGCATGTGATAGACAGATGCCAACTGTACTCGAGTATTCTGACGGTCGAAAGTGTTTTTAACGGCTTGGGAGGCGATGCAAGAAAGACCCCATGGCCAGTAGAGCCATGAGAAATAACGAGCAGTCTGCGGGAACCATTTGCCAATTTGCGACATATAACCGAAACCGCGAGATTCAGGCCTCACAGCCTCCTGATAGCAGTATCCATGATAATAGAACTCTTTTTCCCCGACTCTACCATTCCCAAAGCCACCAGGGCGAAACCTTCCCCGAGTTATCTCTTAGTCAGCTAATCGCACAAATCCAATTCTTGGCAATTGCGGCTCAACGAGCACCCCAACTTTATTTTGCGGCTGAAGGCCTGTTCGGATGTAATCCCTGTCACATCCCCGGAATCTCAGAGACCCCATCGCCCCTGGAGGTAAAGACTCCAGAGATTCAACCAAAGCGAGCCCAACACCACGCTTTCACCTAAGTTGAAGTATTCAGCTTCAACACATAGGACTCCAAGCCTTCGCTATTACAGAATTCTACCAATTATATCGTCTTATCAAGCGTCGCTAAAAAAAAACAAAAAAGGTCGGCAACCCCAATTCCTCGTTCGCTGTTCGGTAGTCCATGGACTCTCAACCTCACAAACCTCAATCTCTGGACACCAAACAGGTCCTAAATCATCAGCACACCACGGAGCCATAACCTTAGGTTAGCTGATCAATTGTTTAACGAGCCGTGGCTTTTCATAACAGCACGGCGCTGCTTTCCCGGAACTAACTAACGTGTAGGGCCTTATTCGACCTTCTCGATCAATAATTGAGGAAACAACGAGAGACCTAAAGAGAACATCGGCCGATCGCAACCAATCGTACTCGATGACAAACCTACGCTTGAAATCAGCAGCAAGAGTCGCACTCCACAGCCCAACTTTGAACGCACAGCACAAGAGCCTCCGTAGCTATCCCCTCGGGGGCCTGTAGTACTGCATATACATTTTCCCCCGCATACACCCCCCTCCAGCGGCCGTGTATTCAAACTTTCGCTTCCCACTGAACGCATCGAATATGCCCCCGATCTTCTCCGCCATAACACCGGAGCCATCGGCCGAAGCGTTCTTGCCCAGCGCTGTTTACCTCATGCCGGTAGGCTCTGAATACGTCCCTGCTCGCTCCCGCCGAAGTAGGTGTGTACTTGCCCGGGAAGTAGGGCATTCTCGGAGATGTAGGTACGACGGGAATAGTCGTAAGGAGGAGGAGAAGCCAGGTTACGCCGACGAGGATGCAGAGGACGGATACTCTTAACCGACCGTGGTGGAAACCCAAGATCCCCGCCCTACAGGTCCCGGCAAATGCTGGGCGAGGGCTATGAAACGAGCCATTCAAGCACCGGCCCAGCTACAGGATCAATCAATCCGGCAACAAAACTGGCGCCACTCATCAATACTGGATCAAACCCAAACCTCCCACCTCTCTAGATTCCTCGATTCTTACCTCCGCCCCCCCCCAATACATAAGACGCTGGACGTGCTATGGGCGTAAGCAACGACCTGTTCGGCATGCTTCGAATGCTACGGTACAAGCGTCATGGGGGGTGTTTTCGTACAAGACAGAGATCATTTTGGTGGTAAACCACCCCTGTCTCGTACGAAAACGTTCCCCATGGCACCTGTTATCGTATTTCTATTTTTATGAGATATGGCGTATTCATCGTGATAATATAGTATGATATTTTTGTGGTCGATTGGGAGCGTGTTTGGCAGTTATTATACAAGTATTTACTCTGGTATCGGGATGAGAATATCATGGTATGATTTTTTTTTATAAATCTGGTATTTCCCAGAGGGGCATTTTGCGGTTTACGGTATTATAAAAGTGGGAAAAGTTACAATATAACTATTCATGTCTTGAAACAGTAGTGTAATAATGCTTAAATTTATCGTGGGAAGTCTTATCATACCCTGACAACTTCTCGTCTACTACCATAGAGTTCGCCGGGAAATCGGAATATGGTGTCGTAATCCAATGAATCAGGTCGCTTTAGAAAACAAAACAGAGAAGAAAAAAATAGCTGTAAAAAAAAAAAGCCAGGACTGCCGAACTCGTTTACTTTCAGGAATACCATAGTAATTTTATTTTATTTTAGCTTATGATACAAGCAAGCCATGTTCAAGAAATACCGGTACAGTTACCGTGGTATTTCTAAAATGGCACATGCCGAACAGGCCCTAACAAATAAGCCAAAATAAAAATAAAAATACCATTAACACCAAGCAGTAAAAGCTCATCTAACAAAAAGGTACAAAACTACAAGACTCATTACACTCGCAACCACCTTTGCTGCCTCTCTCCCCCGCTTTTGATCCCCCCCCTCCCTCTCCTTAGACGTGATAAAAGTAAAGTAACTACGTACTTCCGTATTCACTCCCTCTGCTCGTCAAACCCTCCGGTCACCGTCTCATCGAATCCTCCCGTCGCTGGCCCCGGCACACCCAATCCAGTAGTAGCCCCCGGCCATGCCGGCGGGTCGACCGCCATCTCATTCGCAAGCTCAGCAGTATCCCTCCACCACCAATTATCGCACTGTTCCAAAAGCCCCTGGTCAATGCCGAATTCTGGCATGAGTTCGCTTCCCGGGGTCCCTGCGGAAGCACAGCTGCTGGGGGATAGTGGGGCGGTTGTGGGGAGGTAGTGGGAGTTCGAAGGTGGGGAGGTGTAGTAGGCGAGCTGTGGTTGGTCGGTGTAGAAATGGGTTTGGTGGGATTGGGGCGATGATTGGGGGACTGGCGGCGGAGGCGGGGATTGGGTTGGGAATGATTGGTGGCGCGCCAGGTGCGGGGAAGGGGGTGGTTGATGAGGGTGGGGGGGTAAATGTGGGGGCTGAGCAGCTTGGGTTAGACTGGTTGTTAGTGGTTTTTGCGGCGCCGGGTTAGCCGGACTTGGTTTGGTGGTGGTTGCGGCGCTGAGGATTTTGTCGACTTGTGCGCCAAGGCCGAAGCGCCTTCCTTCTCTCCAGCATCGTTTTAGAACACCCTCTGCTTCTTCCGGCAGCTCGATTCCTCGCCGGTGAACGAATACTCCCACGATAACGAGCGCCCTCTTGGCAACGAGCCAGCATTCCCCGATTTCCTCGAGGCTTTTAAGCCCTTGCACAATATCCCGTTTGGCGGCCTTTTGTTGAAGATTGAGAAGATGTATGGTACAAGCTGAGTGGATAAAGTACCCAGCGACATTACAAATTTGTCGAAGACCATACCGGCGTTTGTAGAAGCGCAGGTACTTCGAAATCATCGTTGCTGCGGCAAGACACGCCTTCCGGGGGTCCAAATGAGAAAGCGTGCTATTCGTCGCTGCAGATGATTTCAAGAACGGCCGGAAAAGATGAATGTACAATGTTTGGTGGAACATACTAGTAAACTTCAGTTTCTGGCCCAATTGACATATCTGGGAGGTATGAGATAATTACTGCATTAGAAGCACACTCGGAAGACTGCCTTCCTTGGCTTCAAGTTCACTGGGGAGCTTCTTCCGCCAATCCTCCAACCTTGCGAAAAGCTCGCCGAGCTTCTTAAATTCAGCCTGGACTCCATTCTTCCCTGCTTGTTGAATACGGTTGATAGTGGTTGCTGCGAATTCCACCACACCAATAGTATTAGAACCGGGGGTTGAATCGTAAAAGCTTAGGAGCACGTCGTTACTGATCTCACACAACATCGATATCCGTAATGATACCGCCCTGATCCGCGAGGGTTGCGGGTTAATCGTTGAGACCCCCGAATCGGTGTACGGAAGCCAATTGTCCGAATCTTCGCTCGGGAATACATCCGGTTTTGGCACAGTAACCATTGACGATGGAAGTTGCGGCATGCGACCCATGTAGTTGCTCCAGCATCTAGCAATTGCGTCAGTTAAGCCTATTTCATCATCCTCCGGCGTACGAGAATACTCACTTATCAAACAGATAGCATCCCCAGAACGTAACCCTTCTAGCATCAAGCTCCTCATCAGTTATCCCCGATCCTAAGCCCACCCCATCTTTCAAGGAAATAGGGTCAAGATGCAACCCAAGATCCATCGCCATCCGAAAGCTCATCCCAGAGTATACCCAGCCCCTCGCCTCCCTTCCGCACCCAGCCTCGCGAACGCTCATCAAAGCTAGCGCTTGTACTGTTGTCAACCGGGGAAACTCGTGCTCATCGTTTTCAAGAATCATCCTCTTGGCCTCCTTGAAAAAGTGATCCCCGGCTGTGGCCGAGTCGTTGTGATTCGCCCGTGATCCAACGACACATGTAAAGTGGCAACCGAGGGCGAGAATTGCGTTAACTAGGAGTGAGGTGCAGTATTTTATACCGGGTGCTCGGGGTTGATTTTTTCCACGGAGAAACTCTTTGTAGAATAGATCTTTGCTAAGAGTCGTGAAATATGGGTAGTGCCAGGCGAAGTACATCCGCACAAGATGGTTAATCAATGCCGGATCCTGTGTAACGGTGGTCCATGTTGTTATTGGGTCTTTCTCGCCAATATCTATGCTTCTACCGATCACAAGATTGTTTCTCCCTTCAGTCTCACCCCGTTCATCCTCATCCGACGAAGATCGCGTTGGCGTTACGAACAATAGATTCGATGTTGCTCCAATAAACCTTACTTGACCATCTTCAACTCTCAGTCGACCCATCTTCCCGCTGAGTTCCGCTTCTAGACTGATTGGCCGATCCTCGCCGGCCTCCGCATCTGTCGCCACGCTATTTGGTGATGCACCGTCCGGGTCCATAGAAGAGTTCTGTTCCGCGATTATGCTTTCAGCAAGGTCCTCAAGTGAGTCACATGTCCGAACTTGTTTGACCAAATCGAATACCCTGTCCTCGGGGTAGTTTAGGATCGCCTCAACCAGAGTGTGTAATGTAGTATTTTGAGTCTTCAGATTGTCAATGTCCTGCTTGTATACCCCCTTTCGCCGATGATCCGAGTTGGGATCGTAAACACATTCGGTGTGGTAGACGGACGCGCACGCTGCACAAGCTGGTGTATTTCCATCACACTTTCCGATTCGTTAAAAATCTCCGTAGAAAAAGGAAGCGAGCGGGCAGGGTAGGGCCAAAGAGGGGCGGCAGAGGATAGGTAGGAGGGGCAATTCAAACCAACCTTTGACTTGCGACGCCGACAAGCGATGCATGCGTTACTGACACAGCGTCTTTTCAGAGGCCTCGAGGATTCCCCCAATTTATCTCTCCGACCAACACTACCACCGCCACCACCACCACCACTACCACCACTTGCACCGTTCGCGCCCGCACCGGCACCAGGGGAAGAGCGACGGCTGTTATTTCCGGTATTGGTTGGTCTGAAGGCAACCTCTGCCATATTTTGGGCGGTTGGTTTGGAGACTGGGTTTACAGGAAGATTGTAGGATGGGGAGGAGACTTTCTCCGGAGATGGGTTCTCCGCACCCTTATCCTTTGGAGTGTGTTACTACCTCCGGTCAGCTGGTTACGGGCGGGGGAGGGGTATAAAGCTGCTTCCGATGGGCTCCTGCGATTCTAACCCCCGACGAAGTAGCAGGGCCGTTCGGGGCGTGATATGGCAATACGATGCTAGCAGCTACCTGTAGCCACTGTAGAGGTCGAGGGAGGCGGATCGAGTCTGAGCAGTGAGAAAGCAAGGAGAAAAACTACCTTATCGTACAACACCAGTAGAAGCACAGTAGAGCAGAGCCCAGGATAGCCCGAATTGGAGAGAAGGGCGGGAAGCAAGGCAGGAGGATTCCTCGATGAAATGTTTTGAAATCCCTTCTTTTTTTTTTTTTTTTTACCTTTCTTTCCTCTTGCACCAATCGGCTCCGTGGGGGTTATCGATACAAAGGCCTTGTTCTGAAGGGGGGGGTAAGTTGCTTTTTTCCCATCAGCATCATCACCTTCCGATTTAGGGGTAGGTATCTTGATTAATTTTTTTGGTTAGCTTTTGTGTGGAGGAAACCGACAATGTCAGGTGCAAAATCTACTCAAGGTGCAATTTTTAAAGGAGCCCCTACTCCGTACCACCCGGTCGAAGATAAAGACCACGCTTTAGTGGTATGCAGTCCGTATCTGAAGAGTTTTTTTGTGGGGATTTCGATGACCGTCGCTGGCCGGGTGGACAAGTCGGGTGGACAAGCGAGATAACCTCCAGCTAGAAAGGATAAATAAATTGCAGCCTAAATGGGATACGGCATCTTTTTAATTTCAAGGCACTTGGGGGGGACGAAATGTCTTTCTCGCCGTCCTGACCAAATCTCGTTGAATTAGAGAAAAGTCGTGGCAAAATGTGTTTCTGGGGATCCCCCACTTGTCTTGGGGACTGGCTCCGGTCAGTGGACTAAACCGCTTACATCCACGATTAGCGGTCTGTGTGCTCTGCGAGGCCGCAAGGCATCAAGATAGCGCTGAGGCTCGCCGTGAGCCCAACAGTGGAAGCTTGATACGACAACTGATACCATATCTTTCGATTTTCATCACCTGATAGCCTCGGATCAGGTATCGCACCCCCAAATCTCGCATTTAGTTGGCAATCGTTATCAATTCCCCTGGGCCTCACTCAGCGGGAGAGCCATCATATGCCCCTGTCGGACACATGGACAATAGGACATATCAGCCCAGACTGCACGGAACCGACTACGAGCGAGGCTACCGCCGGGGTGCCAGGACTCAGAATGTAATGAACATTTCCGGGCGCTTTTGAGGCTGACGTGCAGCCGTGATGTGATCTGGGAGATATTCGAGTGGCGATGATTGGCACTAGCTTGTTTCGTCAGTGCTTGGTTGTTGTTGGGTCTGATAACGACGCTATCGCGGAAACAAGCGGGTATCTGGGATGGATAACGGTTTAACGTGCCAATATGATATCTATTCTTTTGTATTCGTACATTGCTAGGATACGGTATCGACAGTGGCCCGGACCGCTCGGTAAGTTTGTGCCCGGTAGCATTTTTGAGGCATTCCGAATAATCGTTTGTCCCTTCGCGGGTCAGGGGAAACAAAGAAGAGAAGCCTGCGAGATCGAATATTGCTCCTTATTCCGTTCTTATATAGGCAAGTAGCCACCCGTGTGTACCACAAAGTGTCACCAACAATCCACCCGAGAGGAGATTTTACACAATGGAATCAATCACGTTGTGCGAGATTTTGGGTGTGTTTGCTAAGTTAACAGCTCTCCATGTCTTACATGTATCATACCGCGGGTATGGGCGGTATGTCTGCCCGGTTTCCCCCAATTGGCTCCAAGACCTTCCCTACCACTCAAAGAATGGTGTTTGCCCTCGCCACTGCGATAAGAGTTTGATAAGAGCTCGACAGCCCTTTTTCCTTCGCCAAAAATTATCGTATTTAGCCTATTCGGTTGGACTCGGGGCCGAACCTGTTCCAAAACTTGGGGAGCTCAGCCCAATTCGTGCCGGTATTGAGCTTGACTTCAGTGATTGAGGGGATATGTGTGCGGCTGGGGAGAGAGGTCATCTCCGATTGGATAGGAAGACGTCTATTCTGGGGCAGGACAGCGCTAAAACGAGGTAGATTAAGCACAAAGCGAAAGGACAGAAGAGCAGTCTTTCGGGCAGGAAACCCTAACCAGCCCTAACCATGCCAAGGCGTAGACGGGTCTCTTTGTTTATCCTAAAAGTATATCCTGCGATCCCCCGGTTTCACAGGCCTAAAAACTGTGTCAAGATTTCCGGATACTGGTATTTCTAAGTCCTTGTACAGTACGTTTGCCCGTAGCAGAACTGCAACCTAGAGTAGAGTTAACCATCAAAAAAATATACAAACTCAATTTTAAAATAGATAGTAGCAGAAATAAGAAATAACAATTTATCGGTGCTGCAGCTTTATATATTATTTTGCATTTATATAAAGTAGAGCCTGAAGTCTCCGAGTACATTCCAATCCAAGTATTTGATATTCGAGCCTCTTGAAGTGCTAGTGCGTTCTTGCCAACGGAGATAGTAGGATAATAATATTGTTACCAGAATATCTTCCCTCATTTCTGAAGTGCAAATATCTTTAAAGTTGGATCTTCAATTAAGAAATCGGTAGACTTAGGCAATTCTTTATATATACACTTCCGTTATAGTATCATATTTCTAACTGAGCATATGGTGCATTATTTGGAGCCATGTAAATAGTAACAGAAGAATTGTCTATTGTTTCCATAGAGAGGATAAGGTATGGCAATTGGATATTATTGATATACAAGTAAAAACTAAGATTAAGTTAATTATTGTAATGGTAAGTACTTATCTTGTATACTATAGTCTTCCTTTCTATAGGAATTAACCCAATCTACTATCTTAGTATAGTCCTGGAAGACTATCTTGATATACGTACATACTCATCCGGCTGAGTGATAAGTAAATCACATGAGCTTGATTCCGCAAATTACTCGACAATGGAGGTGAGTAGAATGTTCAAAGGCTTTGACCCTCCTCCTATCTCCTGGTCCTTCGGAGTCAAAGAAAGAGAAAGAGAAACACCAAATTGCCCATGAAAATCGTTGGCAAACCTGAATGAAAATCACGTGATTTACATAGACTTGGCTGCATGAGAACTATATGATACTACATCTTTCTACCAGGGCTCCATCATGTAATTAAAGTGTCCTACCGGTAGAACAGCTCCCCCGCAGCTGAGCCCACTGTTCCAGTGTAGCAATAGTACATTTACAGTCGTACCTAGTTGTCTCTGATTTCACTCTACCGGATTATTTGTTCCGCCCGACAATTTTTCAAGATTTGTTCAAGATACCTAGAAATATGATACACCTCACTGTTCCCGATTGATCTATTTCCACATGTTTCATGCCTAGATGGAAAATTAAAAATCTCTAACGCCTATTCACCTAGAAGGCATTTTCGTGGTCCTTAGTATTCGCTATATACTAGCCTAAATTTTAATATCGCAACTCCTCCAATGTGTGATTGATGTGATACCTTAATTACTAGGAACACTGGCTAAAAGTTCTTCCTAGCCCTCTGGGTGCCCCTCCCCCCCGGAATCATCATTTCACTGCCAGAGAGTCTTCCGGGTATGCTAGCTTCGGATTCCACTTGACTCCTCCCGGTGTGTGCAGTAGGATGAAGTATTATGGAGGCCGAGTAGTAGTATTATAGTTGTTTGGGGAGCGCATTCCTCTGTTGCAGATTTCGGTAACGGGCTGGTGAGGCTTGCGAGCAAGTAGTTCAAATGTAATCGAAACATGTGCTTTCTATTGAGAGGTTTTCTTCAGCCTCTTACTCCCTTCTCCAGCCCTTTACCTGCACCCCGCCTCCTCTACCCCCCATTGAAATGCAGCCTGTCATTCTACTCGGCTGTCACTAGATTTTCAGCACTTTCAAAGAGCATTTTCATCAACCACTTTGCTCCCCTAGGGGCACCGTAGTCCCGATAGTCCACCCCCTGTTTTGACCCCCGGAGACACTTGCCTGCGTCCGTAGATTATAAGCTAACTGAGGTACCGATACTAGAATTGAGCTCTGGCGGATGATACTATCGGGCACCGCTGCGGGAATGGGTGCAGTGTTCCAGGCTGCCCCGGGTCTCCAGGGCGGTGAGAACAGGAACGCCAGGGTACAGCGTCCTTCTTTCGTAATGGCTGCAGTCCTAGAGGTTGACTGACGGGCCCTGCAGACGGGGGTGAAGTAGGATGTTCCGGTCGTGCGCTGCCCAGCCCTCTCGTCATCAGCAGAGTCCGGCCGCCACCTGTAGGCATTCCTGAGCGAGACACATGTAGGGCCCTACCGTACGTTAGCGGCAGAGGTTAGGGCCAACTATAGGACGAGCTTCCGTCTAGGGGGGTCCTAGAACCCGGCGTCCGTCCCTTCATAAACAAAAGCCCGACTGACTGGACGCTTGGGAACATTGAATGGGTGGCGGTGGAAACCCAAGTGTTAGAAGAAACCCCCGAACAGCCCGAAAAATATACCCTGAACATACCTCTGGTTAAACAACCCAAATCCCCATCGTTGGAAAATCTCTCCCATACCCCCCCCTCGCGAAGGCCACCACAATACCTTCACAAGGTTCTATCGGCCACTACCAAACTTTGAGCCCACCGATGAAAATATGCGGCCCCCGGATCGAGGGATGGCCAAGCCGACAGCACCAGAATTGGCAGCCCTACGAGTTTTTGCATTTGCACATAGTGGTGGTAGTATAGGTTTTATCAAATACGACAGGGAAACCTTGTCTCTAAAATATCCCGGGCTTCTAATGGAGCCATGATCCATGCAGGCCTATACAGCAGTACCTGGCTATAATGAACCTGAGTAGAGTGTATTTCTGGCTATAGTGGATGGCCTATACAGGAAAATCCGGTCCCAATCCACGTCCAATTGTCTATAGTGGAAAAACGCCGACAGTATAGTGAACAGGAAATTGTGAGCGGGCCGGGCATAAAAAATGAAAATTCATGGTCGGCTGTAATTTCCAAAAAGATAGGCCGGGCTGAGCCACATTAAAATTGAGCAGGAGTCCCATGAGGAGTATGAAATCGATCCAGCTCACGGATGCTATAAGATCTCCCTCTCAAGCTCGCTAGGCAGGCTATTACTCGTTGAAACCTAGCACCAGTGTTTCCAGAGGGGCCAGTCTAATCTGGAGCACTACTACAAACCAAAGGGTACGGGCTGCATATAATTTACTCCAAGTCTTATTATACGGTAAGAGCTTGAATAATCTCACCACGTGCTAGGACGTTGGAGTTACTTGTTCTAGTAATACCTAGAATCTTTTGCTTTTTTTATATCGGTCTAGAAGAGGAGCTTTTCTTGATGTCCCCCTCTTCCAGAGGGGATTTTAGACCAACTGGCGCATGATCCGTTTGTTCGAGTTCTCTACTGCTCCTAGTATTTGAGAGTCGAAAGATAAAACTCCTTGAGGAAGGTTATTAAACTTTGTTTACACTTTCTTCCAGCAAAGACCCCTAATAATCCTTAGTGTAGTGAATCTCAGGCTAGCGAATGCCTAGCCTCAAGTTTCTATCATCCGTTATAGACAGGTTCCACTACCAGTACGTCACAAAAATCTTCTACTCCCCGAAAACCGGTTTTTGCACTATCGGCCACTAAAACCGTCCTAGCAGAACAAATGGGTCTTGAGGTGCAGGTCTAACTGCGGGTAAGCATTGAACTAAAGGCCTTCCGGATTCCGCGGCAACTGATTCCGCAGCTCCAACGGGGAAGAGCGGAGTAAAGAACGGATTGGGAATGCGGCGGAGCCCTCGCCGCACCATCGCGAAAATTTTCTCTCCCCGTAAAGGGCTACAACCCGGGGGCTCTGCCACGCAGCGGCTCTCAAACAGGGTCCTAGAAAATGTAAAAACAAGATCTCTAATTAGAGAATCTCAGGAACGAACCCTGAGATAATAAGAAGTACCAAGTCCTTCCTTGAGGGAATGGGTATGTAGTTTTCTGTTTTTAGTCGGATTTGCAGCTTGGGGAATTAGCCGGGGGGAAGTACTGTACAAAAGTTTGGTGGGAATGCAACATACTCTAGTATGATAAATACTTGCAATATAGGACACTACTAACCTATCAAAAAATAACTAAAAGGTCACAGACAACACTAAGGATGATTTATCGGTATTTGTAAATAGTAATAATTATGAGCATTCAATGAAATCCCTTGCTTTGCGGATCCGAACATTTCACCTTGCAGGATTGACTGAAAGTTCCTACTGTATTGGGGTGATCTGTGTGAGCTCAGTGAGCACAACCCTCGATGGAGGCTCCTACTAGTGATCTTGGCATTTTACTGCTGCTGCTGGGATGCGTCTACTAATTTCTGATTCGTGCCGACACCAGCAGTATTGGCCTGGCATTTTGCCAGGAGGAGGGATGAAGATTCACGTTAATGAATAAACAAACTTTGTGGAAATTAGACATCTGGGCCAGTTGTAGTACCTGTAACGCCCACATCTCTCAAAAACACGAATCTCAGAGACCCCGAGGGGCTCCCGTGGGTCCCAAACAATCTCTACAGAGCCAACCCATATTTGGGAACTTTAATTATCGGCTTGGGACATCGTTATTGGTGTTTGGTATCTGCTCCAAGTTATACATGTGGAACTCATTACTATCCATTCATACTATCTACTTACTGTTCCTAGGGTCTTCCTGATCATTCTTTCCGACTTTTCCATCCCTACTAGAGTATACCGTATTTGCTTGTGCAATCTACTATGGTATCGGATACCGGCGTATCAGCTCGCGATAAGCCTAACCTAGTTGGGCGAGTTAACTGAATTGCAACTTCCAGTCGATGAGACCCCCCACACCAACAATACCCAGGCTACACCTTTCCAGGAAAACACTATTCCTCCTTAGGAGGGCTTGTCTCTGAATATGGTAATTAGACGCTGGGCGGAGATCGCGGAGTAAATTCAGTGCTAGAACTCTAGCTTCATGCTTTGAAGTTGGATTGGTTGGAAGGGGACTAACTTACTTGTGTTCACAAGCGATTCGGTAATTCAGAGAGGACCGACGGTTAAGTTGGGCGCGTTACACCATAACTTCTGCATGATGCCGGCCACTCGAATTTAACTAAAAGCCAACAACAATATTCGAAAATTCCCCGCCAATACCACTCCTTTAGGAAGATATGACTCCGTAGAAATTCTCAGAGGCAATTCCTCCCTAGCTCTACCTTTTCTGGTATTCAATGGGAGCAATATTCGTGGAGACCCATGTATGGTCCTCTTCGAGGCTATTTTAGCCAAGCACAACTATTTTCCGTGTATTATGTGGGCAAAATGAATTACCCATGAGTGCCGGTCTCAAGGGCCCGGCACCATACCGTGAAAACTCGTGTCAACCCTGTAATCTGCGGATTCCGGGACAGTAGCACACGAGAATGATTAGCGTTTTTCTGACGTTGTATCACTTGGGCGGTGTACTAGTAGAGCACTCAAACTCAAACTCCCCGCCGGGCGCGCTAAACTGGATGTGGAACGAACCGGGTCTCGGGACCTTTTGAGAATTTAGCAGCCTGGAGGTTCTGGGTCGGTGATGGTCTGAAAAGTCCAATTTTGCTACCACATCAGCTGTTTGGCAGTCACTTTTGGTTTGGCGTGCATGTCACTAAATTTTACTATTTCACACTACCTAAGGGATAAGCCAGGAATCACTGCTTGTTGGGACTCACCGGTATTCGCAATTCTGCCAACAACTTGTCAAACCAAACCTATCCTGGGCTGATGGAGATCGCGGAATCTATGAGTTTGTGAGGTATCCTAGTCCCTCGGTTTTTATTCTCATAAAGAACTCTGCCAGGTCAATTCCTTACCAGTGGGTTCGGGACCCCATGCTCAAGTGCTTCTAGCTCGGGACAACGGCGCTGCTGCGGCAGGCCAAGCTTTCGGAGCGGGGATCAATGCCGTATCCTCTAGCTTTAGCAAGGTTCCGGGAAAACCAGAAGTGACTCGAAATAAGGGCGAAGAAAGAGCGAAAAGTGATGATACGGTTCTCTGTTAATTCCCGCCTTTTTCAATTGCGCCTTTTTTCCATGTCTGCGCTATAAAAACCGAAAACGCGCCCCCGGGATTCGATTTACTTGCTGGGAGAGGTGCCAAGAGAATCTTATAGGTTGAAGCAGTAGGAACTAATTAACCGAAAAAGCCGCGGTGGCGCATCTAGCGTCTAGTTGACATCACCTTTTGTCATCCGGTCTTTGGCCCTCGTGAGAGATATTGGAAGCCGCAGGGGGGCGGCGTATTGGATGTACCGTCCCAACCTGCATATCTTCAGTCATCAAAGGGTGAGGCTAGTGGGGAAGAAAATTTGGGGGGGTGGAAGGAAACGAGGGGCAATGGTCCCAAAATTCTATCCGTTTCTTGGTGGTGTGGCTCTCTTGCGCTCAATGACGACAGTAAAAGAGATACGATTGAATGGTACTCAACAACCTCGGCAACGCTGAACCTCCCCTTTCTCTCCTCTGACGCTCCTCTCACGGCAACACAACTGGTTGGTATTTAGGCAGTACTTTTGACCAACCTTTGACGATGTGTTAGGTGGGTCGCCTGATTGCCGTCTAAAGCTTTTGTGGTTAGTGAATGTGCTCAACTCCGGACCTGGGTACGGTGGGCCAGAAACCCTTGCGAGCCTTGGCTAGCTACACACCTGCCATGGCAACAATATGCCAAGTCATATTTTGGCGTGTCATACTTTGGCCTGTCCTGGGACCCGAATTCTCTCTACCGAACATGGGCAAGTGACGATAGGCGGAAGAAGTTAGGGGCTTCTCTTGTTACCCAATCACCGTAATTATTGTTTCAGCACCCGAAGTTCTGGTATTGTGGAGATGAAAGTACCCTCTTGTGCTCGAATGGTCGTACTCGAATACAGCGCTGGGGCTGATTTATGGTTAACTCTAATGGAGCTGGATAAATGTCGCCATGTGGGCTGGGTTGATGGGCTCGTGGCGAGTGTCCAATAGAGTCGGGCCATATCCGGGGGAGGGAGTTGGCGGCTTTTCCCGGAGGCCCGGTGGGGATAGAGTACCGTACTACTCGAGTATGTGTATTGATATTGGCGAATCTACGGTAAGTGGGAGTCAAGGTATAATGGGTGGTAATAAGGTAGGAAACGGCAAAGCTGACAAGAAATGCTCAAGAAAACAAGTAGATATTCAAGGAGGAGTAGATGTCATACAGTGGACAGAATGTTTTAGAGAACACTCTCTTTGCTGAAGAATATCCCATTATATTCCGAAAGGTCATCAAATAAGACCGTCCCACGGGACTGGTGGAGTATTATTTCTTGTCACACTATATCCAAATTCCTCTCGCATCGCCATATCGCAGATGTATCCGACCTTGGGGCGCACCCAGCCCCCACGGGAATGCTTTCCACTAGCAGGCGTTTAACCGGGGCTAACACCAAAGAAAGGAAAGATATGCAGTAATGTGCAGTAACAATTCCCCAGATGCCAGCTCTATTAGATCAGTACCGAAACGGGACCACAAAATTTATTTGTGCGGTATCATTCCCATGAGATACCAACCCGGAGGATTCAAAGTATAGTAGTCTCTGCAGCCTCGCTCTGGCCAAGCCCGGTTCCTCGCTCTGGCTGCCACGGGCATACCGTACCCCTCAGCTTTAAGGGTCAATTTTTCGGACTCACCGAACTACGATTCCTCCAACGAAGGGTATAACCCTAACCCACTTAGAATTAATTACTATTGTAGGTATGATATGATAGATCTAGAAGACTTAACAGATCGGGGTTCCTGTTATTTTTTGCAATTCTAGCTCCGCTTCAGATCTGCGCTCCCAATTGCATGACGAGAGCGATTTCCTTATGGGGAAGTGGGTTACTATCATCGTATGCAGAAACCACGTGGCTGCACTTCTGTCAGGGTAGATACTTTACGTAAGGTGGTTGTGCTCTTAGTTCTACCACCCGAAAAGTTGTCACTAGCTTTCTTTATATATGCATATATCTACTTTAGAAGCTCAAAGGCGTCAGAATACAGCAAAAACAACAACAACCACTGATGAGGAATCTTTTGAATCTAATTGTGGATGTCGAGATGGGATGGAAAACTTCAGACCCAACCCAAGACATCAGCGAGTGAGATGCCATGCTTCTGTTTATTCGCTGACTAAGATGACTAGACATACAAATCTTTTCAAAGTTCTTGGGATCTCCCGCGAGGCGGATCAAAGCCTCCTAACCGGGAAAATTGATCGCAACCGGCAGCTTGGACTGCACTCTGCGGTGGAATGGAGCCCAGCATTTTTTTTTTTTGCGCTCCTGTAAATGACGCGGATAGAATCTCGGGAAAATGGAAAGTTCCGGAACGCCGCCGGCTTATGGAATGTACACTCCGTTGACTTTCCGTTGAGGTACTAACTCTTTCAGCAAAAAACGAGAAGCCAACCTGAACATAACCCTTCATGAATTAATCGCTCAAAACCTAATCGCATTCCTGCGAGTTTTTTTTTTTGTAAAAAACTAATTAATATCGCTAGAGGCGAAATGTCAAGCTACACAAAATTTTCCCTTGTATTGCCGACATGCGGGTAAGAAAAAAAAAACTACTCCTTCGAGATGATTCGGAGGGTCTCGGTGTGGCGGTTAGTCGCACCTCCGATGTCGACCTTGACGGTTCCATCCGCGATGTCCCTCTGGAGGTTGTCCAGACGCGACACGGGGGAGCGGGTTTTCCAGGGTGGGTGGCCGCTCTGTTTGAGGAAGGAAGTTAGCCGACAAACCCATTGATAGAAAGGGACTAACGAAGCTACGAACGTCAAAGACATCGTCCATCTCCTCCAAGGTAATACCCTTTGTCTCGGGGGCGGTGAAAAACATATGAATGAAAGCTGCTCCATTGAAAGCAGCGAAGATCATGTACATTTTCCAATTGATTGTTCTGAGAAGAGGTGGGACAGCAAAGGCCAAGACGCAATTCCAGGCCCAATTGGAGGCGGTGGAGAGGGACACAGCCATGGCCCGCACCTTGTTAGGGAAAACCTCAGCAGGCATAGTCCAGGAGACGGGGCCCCAGGAGATAGCAAAGGTAGCGACGAAAAGATAAGAGCAAGCAACAACAGCGTTAGATCGACTCCCATCGTTGGGCATAGCCCAGGTTACGGCAGATTCTGGGTTTTTTACAGGGTGACCAAAGGCTCCTTGGATGGAGCCGGAGATTAGTAGCAAGGACATCATAACGAAAGAACCGAGCAGGAGAGTAGGCCGGCGACCCCACTTGTCCATCCAGATGATAGCGGGAACAGTCATGAGAACGTTGATTATGTATTGAATGGAGGCAGGAAGAAGGGGGTTGTCGATACCAGCACCCTGCATAACGTAGACGATGTAGTACACTATCAGATTGTTAGTGGGGCCCTGCGCGATGTGATTACTTCTAGGAGAGCTTACTCATGACGTTCATGCCACAGAGCTGAGACCACATCTGAATGCTCATACCAAGAATAACACGCTTGAGAATCCTGGGTTTTGTTAGTTCAGCGTAGGATGAAATTGCCTCCTCACGTTCGAATCGGATAACATCCTCAATTTCTTGATACTGTGCCAACACAACTGGATTGTTCAGGTCCCCGTTTCCGTGGACATCGGCAAGGACCCGAAGAGCATCTTCCCATCGATCACTAACTGCCAACCAACGTGGGGATTCGGGGAGGTAGAAGAGACCGCCGATGAGAATGGCCGCAGGGATAATCTGGATAGCCCATGGGATGCGGAATGCAGCAGGGCCTTGATTCTCATCTTCCGGCCCACCTCCGTAATAGGATGCTCCATATTGAACGAAATATTGGATCAGAATACCCTTCAATATAAGGTTAGATATATTTGGAGCCCGAAGTGTTCGAGAGAGCCTACCCAAGTGATAGCCCATTGTTGGAGGGAAACCATACGACCGCGAACTTCTTTGGGTGCAAGCTCGGATTGGTAAACGGGGACAAGTGTAGAAGTGATGCCGACGCAAATTCCGGAGATAATACGGCCGACCACTAGCATGCCGACAGTTTGAGAAGCTGTTTGGATGCTGTGACATCTGTTAGCATGCTTCTCCCGGCACTACTCCCGGGGGGTAGCACTACATTGATCCGAGAATCCAAAGAACGCTTCCAATTTGGATGGCCTTTTTACGGCCCAAGTAATCTCCGAGAGGGGAAGACACAAGAGAACCAATGAGTGAGCCAGCTGGCATTGCGGAGGTGATACCTCCTTGCTATACCTAACAATCAGACTGCCAATATTCGATTAATAACCCGGACGGAATAGACTTACCCTGGCGCCCTGGGGATTGTTGAAGTATTTCGTATAGGCTTTGGTCCCAAGCACACCAGACATGGAACTTATATCGAAGCCGAAGAGGCCACCACCAATAGCTGCGAAGGCGCAAATGGCATAGATGTTCTTCACCCGGTACCTCATAGTGAATATTTTGCACAAGGAACCTCCCTAACCCCTATCCTCGAATAAAGAGTTTGCTCAGCCGAAAGGGTATAAAGAGATCGAGCATCCTAAGTAAGGATGGATGGAGCAGGAACACCCAAAACTCATAGCGGGAAAGTCGGGTCTTTATAACCAAGTCTTCACTGCCGGTAACAGGAAGATGGTACCGTTGTGTCACTTCCTACACGTTTTCCCCGGCACCAAACCCTAGTTTAATTTCTAACCCCGTATTTACTGATAAGTAGCCAAATATCGCTCACGGCAGCACACAAGTTCCCCACCCAAGGCGTGAAACCAACTACTCTTCAAATCACTTACCCTCAAAGAGATCACAGTGGCGGGGGCGGGGCAAGGGGGAACTCCTGAATTGAGCTAAACTGTAGCTACCCCACTAATTATGACCATGGTTATTTCCCTCTCCTTTATAAATGCCCCGGCACGATGGTTCCGTGACCAACATTGGGCTATGTTTTAATGTTCCAAAGTACTCGGATGGGGTTAGCAATAGGTTTTTTAGCCGTACGCGATCCCCATTCCCAAGACAACCCCCCTGTAAACAAAACCCTAGTCGCAGGGTTGGGTGAATGGACAGGGGTGGTGAAAATTGTCTAAGAGCGATTCGCCTGGCTTTTAAGTCCCTTACTACTCTCGCTTTGATCAGGTATTACGGGGAGTGGGTTTGTATTCGAGTATTCTATCTGGTGATCAAAATGGTGGCCCACATTCCCAAAACAGTGGTTAATCGTGGGGGCTTGAAAATATTTGTTTGACCCCCTGCAATACACCTAGGATCGAAGATGGCGAGTAGCATATGAGCGCCGTTACCTGCAATAATTAAATCTTGGATACTAACCGAGAGAAGTCCACCTACAAGGGGGATCTGATTCTAGGGTTGATGGATCTTTCGGCTACCTTCGGCCGCAGTAGACGGAACTGAGCCACAGAGGACAAAGACAGAAGTGGAAGCATAGCAAATATAGTAGAGTAGGGCCCAATGCCGGCACACCACCAACCATCGCTATACCGAGGTAGGTAGGTGAGGACCGGACGAACTGTAAACCTACGCAGCTAACGGGGATTCGGGCCGAGGATTTCTGCGACTTGCAGCGGAGCTTGGCGCATCCTTCAGCGAAACTTCCATTCCGACATGCACTCTTTGTGAGCACTCCTGGAATATTGACCTATACTAGAAGCGTTGCAATATGAGAGGAGCAAAGTGAGCTTCCAATATCCCAACCTCCCCGCCGGTGCTCACTTTCCCCACACCGGAGAGAACTGCGCAAACCGTCACATGCGATGGGGTACAAGTACCATCAACTCACTAGATCGGACCCGGCCTCCGCTTCTTCGAGTTGTTTTGTCATGAGAGGAACTGCTAGCTCTGCCCTAGGCCGATCTATCCCCACACGAACCTGTGCCGTACCTCGCGTTGATCATATACCGGTATTTGCTAGCAGAGTCCAGTCGGAGATCCTGCCGAACCCTAGACTATACCGAGCGCACAATTGATAGGTTTGCTATGTGCTTTTTCGGCGGTCCAATTGTTTTACCATCTCTACCTGGGCTTCGTGCTCTCATGATCTACAGTGATTCCAGGAGATCCTTGACAACAACAGATTACGGCTGTGCTAGCGTAGTTCTTGGGCAGGACTCATCATTGGCAATTCAATGACAGCTACACCCTCAACTATGCCCCGCAGTATCTCGATCGGGAGAAGTCAATTTTGTGAGAAAGTGAGAAAGAAGGAATGGCCAGAGCGCATGCATTCAGGAGCAACAGGGATGCGGCAGATTGGAAGGGATTTCGCGGTGATACCGAGCTAAGCAAATATGCCTACAGTACTAGTACAGTACTTCAGTGCTAGAAGCCACCGGAGCCGAATGGCGATAGAAAGGGGGGGTTGGCTAGCTTTTGCCTCCCCAGAACGAATTAAGTCCAAGAAAAAAAATACAGTATTGGGTAACTGTTATTAAGGCATTGCCTACTGATATGAGGCTGCTGCTTTGTGAATGATCAGTAAAATGATTCCTCCTCATCAGACCTTTTAATGGGTTAACCGGGTTGATAAAGGACGGCCCCGGTCCCGACCAAGCCCAGGTATGTTCCACGCGACCCGAACGAACGAACGAACAACCGGGGTTGGCCCAACGGAGGTCCGAGCCATTGGAAGGGTTGGATCTGGTTAGATTTCTTAATAATTGCGTTTACTTTTTAGTAAGAGAGAGCATGCGGAGTTCTCTGCCTGCCCATATTAAAGCTCCCATCAGAGGATCGGTGCTTTTCTAAATATCAAAACATAAGCAACTCTGACACCTTTCTTCACATCTAGCGCGTCCTGGTACCACTACAAGTAGTGGTTCGGAGACCGGTACATCACTGGGTGTGTTTTTATAGTTATTGTGAACAGAGTGCGTTGGGTTGTGTGAGTGAAAGACCGGAGTCTGGGGAAAATAGAAGTAGAGGGGGAGTGGGAGGGGAACGGTTCCGGCAGCCTGAGCTTGAAGATGTCCATTGTAAAGTTCGGTCAGCTTAGCTGATCAACTATCAGGCATGGTGAGGTCTTAGCGGCATTAGCGGCTAGAGTAAATAGGCCTTATAAATTAGCACTGTGGGGGAGGCACAGTCAAGTATTGTATACCTATGGACAGATGATCCGAAGTCAAAAGGCGTTGAATATAATAGAGTGCATTAGTAGTAATTTAAACCCTGTTCTCGTATGTTGGCTACAATTGCCCTTATACGAACCTATACGAGGCCCCCCCCGGGCTTCATCGTTCCCTCCTTCACCCACTCTAACTTCACTCACCCAACCCAACAGAACAACCGAAACCGGGTGACATTCCATGTCCCAATCGCAAGGCCACTCCTTGTGCAACAATACCCATGCATCAGACCCAGGATGACTACTATTCTGTTTATTGCTTTGCCTGCGGTACCGGATTCGGCAAGGTGCGGTATGGTGGTTGATTATTAGTAGGAGGGTTGGCCGTTTGCGGGGTAGCGAGTCAGGATTTGACAAATTCGGGGGTGGGTGCTGGGAGAAGCGGGGAGGGGTTGCGTCTTATATTTGGGGTTGGTGTGGTTGCGGTGTGTGATGAGATGGAGTGGTTTTGTTGCCTACCGGTAAGTGTTGGGTGGTGAGCTGGGAGTAACTTATGGTTTTTGGTTTATATCATACCAAAATGAGAAAGACCAAACCGTAGGAACCGAAATAATTCAGAATCTCTCTGGGGTTGTGGAACTGCATTTCCTGGTAAGGTCTGTTTTTTTTTCCCTGACTTGTTTCGATTGTGGGTTGAGGGAGGATCTTTTGGTCGTGTTTTCTCCCCTTAATCCAAAGGCGGGAATTCTGGACGTCAGAGCCTCATTCTAGACTATTCTAGTTTTTACAGCAGGTTATTGGCGAACGATCAAACTTGACTCTTGTCAAGAAGTTTCCTACTCTAACATGAGCGGTGCGGATACTCATTCAAGGAATCTACTCCGTTTCCGGAGTTCTAAATAAAATATTATACAAGCACACCGCTTGCTCGCAAAAAAAAAAAAAAGACAAACTGTGAACGCAATAACCCTCCTAGCTAAATATCCTCTCTTTTCCCAACCCCCATACCTCCCGTCTCTGCTGCCACCGCCTCTTCCACCTTAAACTCTTTATCTCCGGTACCAACCTCGCTCTCGAGAAACCCATCCATCAACTTCGCCAACGGCTTGTGTAAGTTCACCGCGAGTGGGAAACTATACGCCAGGACGAAAAATATCAATGGAACGAACATCGCGGGGCCAGTATTATTAAAGTGATCCGCGGCAGCGCCAAGCATCGGAGGTATAACCGCGCCTCCGATAATGGCGCCGACGATGACGGTGGAACCGGTCTTGGTGTGCTTGCCAAGCCCCCGAATACCGAGGGTGAAGATGGTCGGGAAGCAAATGGACTCGAAGAAGAGGACGAGGTTGAGGCAGGCGAGACCCGCGTTCTTACGTGCACCGACCGTAGCGGCTTGGAAGATGATTACGCCGGTGAAGAAGCCCAAGAAAACCCAGCGCGGCTTGGCGAACTTCATGAAGAACGTCCCAAGGAAGCGGCCTGCGGCGAAGCAGCCTTGCGCGCCCGCGAGGAAGTTAGCGCCCTGGGCGGCCGTGGTGTGGCCACGGGTTTCGGTTACGTAGTTTACGAAGTAGCCGGCGACGGCGACTGTTTTGTCCGATTTGTTAGTAAGATGTTCTAGGGGCTTAAGGTGAGATGGAACGGGGTAGGGATTACCTTGACTCCCGACGTAGCAGAATTGAGAAGCAGCGGCCCACCAAAGGTGGTATTGACTCCTCAATGACTTGTTCTCTGTCGCTGTAAAGACTCCACCGGTGAGTTCCATTTGGCGCTCCATGTCGGCGTCCGTAACCTCGGGGATGTTCGCGATATAGAATACACCTGCGAGGATGAAGACGAAAATCGCGATGCCAAGATACACCCATTGGACAGATTCCAGGGAATTATCATTGACGTTCTTGAAGAAGACATGTGAGGCAAGGACAGGCCCGACCACCGTTCCGATTGCCTGCACGGCTTGGGCAAAGTTGAGACGCATCTCGGAGTATTTTGGTGGACCGCATACTTTGGTGATAGTTCAGTATCGTTATCGTATGGACCTGCGGGGGTGGAGGGGGAATTTATTTCTTACCCGCTAAATATGGATTGGCAGCAGTCTCAAGAGTTCCAAGCCCCGACCCGATGATGAAGGTTGCGCCACAAAAGCCCTGCCAACCGTTCCCGCGATTTAGCTTCCCTTGAGAGCGACTTGAGCGGTTCAGAAGGGTAAGAAACTCACCCCGAAAGATCTCTTTAGCGCTGCTGGCCAGAATAATAAAGCGCCTATTCCATACAAGGTCAAGCCAAGCATGAATGTTGCTTTGTATGAAAATTTTCTCAAAACAACACCAGCGTATGTTAACGATGCGATGGGGTATGCCCTGGAGTGAGGAATCAAGATTAGATATTCTCGCTAAATTGCGAAAGGAAAACGGCCGCTCACCCAAAGTACGCAGCCTGGAGTCCGGATGACCGCGACCGCGAAATATTCAACGTGGTCTGAAAGTGCTTATTGAGAACATCCAAAAGGCCATAAGCAAACCCCTATAAGCATTAATAACACGGATTATAATACCAAAGGTATGGAAATTTACCCAAAGGAAGAACAAAATAGTAACTAGAGCTAAAGGCAACAGCGACTGCCGCAGTGTCAGGTCAGAGGCATTTGTGACCTTGTCATCTCGAGCGCGCAACGCGGAACGTTTGCGAAAGAAGTTTCCCATCTGGCTTCTTTTGGTGTCTGAGGGGCTTCCTTCCCGTTGTCTCTTTGTTATAGCAAAGTAGGATAAAGTGGCAAGAGGGGAAGTGGGAAAAAACTGTTCTTGTAGCTAACTCGGCATAGTAATTTTAGTCTCTGTTTTGCTCCGCTCTCCTCCTCCTAAACCATGTGCTGTGTTGCAACACTACTGCCGTCCTAGGCCTGGTTGCGGAAACCATTGCCTGATAGCCGTTAAATACGAGACAAGGCATGTGGAACATATTGGCCTTTACCTTTGAGAGCGTTTGAAGGCAAAAGTGGGTCGTTCTCCGCTCCAGTAAGGAATTAGGGAGGAAGGGAGGGGGAGCGGGAGGGAGGGTAATGAGCTTGGTCGTACTCAAGTAAAGACACCCGGGGGTCTGGCGCCAACCCTGTCCCTTCACCGCAAAAACCGCAAAAAGGCATGGAGTCACCGGGAGGTTCATGGGTGCTAGACATCGTACTAGACTTCTAGCTTGATGAGAAGTTTGGACATCGTTACTCTATAGACCTGCTATTAGCGGGTTCTCCACCATCGGCGATCAGGTTTTATGAACAGAAAATAAGAATAAAGTTAAGGAGCTGGACAATGCTAGGTCATCACCGGGTTATTTTCTAGGTCTCAGCATCAGATGTTAATGAGCAGGTTTAACTGTGCCTACCGCACAGGTTTCGGTATTCGGCTGTTTCAATGAGGGAACTGTCTGGAGTAGAGTGCTGTGAAATCCACCATCTCCGCCAGCCCAGGATGAATTTAGTTTTATAGGTTAAAAGAATTGCGAACGCCAGTTAATGAGATCCAACGCAGTCGGTGGGCTGGTCTCATACCGTGTCAGGAAAACGCTAATCCTTCCCAGGAGCTTTTGACTCAGAATCTGGAGATCACAGGGCCGGCGGGGATGGTGAATTCCAAGGGGTCTTGAGGCATTATGGTGGGTCCGGGGATTTTTCCGGTTTCTATTACCCGGCGTATTCCTGCCGCATCTTCTGGCTAAACTGCCGGTAGAAATGGCTGTGCCCTTGGATAGTCAAATAAAGTGTGGCTCAACAGGCCAGCGCGACCTACCAGAGAGCTACTCTGATACCAGTGCAAATGGCCGTGAATTGCAAGGGGAGCTATTTCAAGGCTTTTATTTTTTTGGGAGGAAAAGAGCCTCCTGCAGAGCTTTGATCGCCCCGTCTATTAAGCCACAGTTTGCTTGACGAATAGCGCCACCTCTAGTTTGGTGAGACAATGCTGTACGATTGGGTAATGGTGCGCTACATGCAAGGCTGTACGTACCACATGCAGTAAGGAAGACCGCTTGCGCTCCTGGCATCTTGGCATCGGGCTCAACACCCCACCAAGAGCGCATGGTGCTGCAATGCTGATCCTCGAGTGCTTTTCGCTGCGGCAAACCGAGGCTCTACTCGAGTATGCTAGTACCAGTAGGCTAGCCGGAAAATGGCCCCTTACCGGTGGCAAGGGGAAGCATGGAAATTAGAATATCGCCGGATCCGGATTCTATCCTTCCACCAGCGATCCAACTCGGAAGGTCCTCAACTAACCTATTACCGAGGGTTCATGATTCCGGCACCTTGGTTAATTGGACAATGGGCCATGGGCTAGGTTTCTACTTTAATACGCACTAATACTCGTATCAACTGCAGGATCAGTGGTGCATGTAAATACTGGATTGCTCCGGCATGTGTTGGGGTGGGGATTCCTGCAGGTGAGAAATGGGGTTGGGGTTGGAGAATTTGTGCGGAACGTTAGAATAGAATGCAGCTTCGAAGCTTGTCAAATGGGAGGCTCAAGAAGCTGACTAATCTGGGACCTATTGGGTAGTGCGGAACAGTAAGATTCGCTCCCAGTGCGCTAATATCAGATTGGACGGCTGTCACCTATCCTTGGTGGATTAATCGGATCTTTAGTCTCTTTAATGCTCAAATGACTCAGCACTCTACTCGCGACGAGAATAAGACAGGGCGCAACCAGAGATTCCCCACAACATTCACCCATCACAATCTCGGTACCACAACAAATTAAGTCAATGCCAGAGTCAAAATCAAATGTCCTACTACTAGATCCCATGCTCCTAGAGAGAAGGAGGGAAACAAATATACAGGCCATTGTATTAATAGTTATTATATCATAGTTGTGGTTGTAATTGTAATCACTACTGTAGTTCTCATGACTGTTAGGTTTTGCGGGGGAATCTGGTTGTGTCAGAACATCTACCCGCCGCGAGGACCGGTAGGTCAGCTCAAATGTTCTCCGCACAAATAATTGTTCCATAACAGGCTAAGCGTTCTGGAAGCGAATTTTACTGTTTCACGCCGCCCAAGGGATAGTGCCAATAGCATGCTAGGTATGATATTATCTATATTTTTCACTCGATGTTAGGTCCATCTTAGTGTAGTGCATGCGTAGAGGGAGCGTTTGACGGAAGTGCTGTGATACTGAGCTTCTAAGAGGTTTATAGAGAATTCAGGAGTAGCACTAGCTCACATAGAAGGTTTGAAAGAAGCAATTGCGTTTCGGATCAATACCAGTAGTTGAAAGTGGGTGGAACTCCCTCACTCAAGTCATGGCGCCGGACACCAAACGCTGGCCTTATTGGCCCACTTTTTTCCCGCTTAGTAGTGAATACAAAGGGAGCGCCTTGGCGTAGATCATTGTGTCAATTCAACTTTTTCAAAACGGTCCCATCTTACGGTTCCCTACCGATATTCACTTTATTAAAAAACGTACAGTAGTAGAACTGAAAAGGGGTTGATTTAGACAGTCCGATACAGAGTTTTTCCCAACACGTCGTCGCCGCCGGGGCCTGTTCGGTATTGAATTTTGTCATGGTAGGGGTCGATTTCAGACACCCAGCACCGCAGCACTTGAAATGGGTACAGTAAGTTAGAGAGAGGCTCGGTCTCGCTAGGGGAAGTGTATGACCCCACCCGCCCCACTTCGGTTTTTTAATTGGCAGAAGGCAGTCGTCTAGACTCGCTCTAACCGAAGCGGGCTGGGTATTTGGATGCAAGCCACTCTGTGGCTGGGTGTTACGCGCTTCCCCCTATCGCTTCTGGCACTACCGTATGCGAGAGATTCTCACCCAATACTACCGCATAAGCTGGCGAGTACCGTTCAGAGTACGGTACGTTCAAATAAGAAGCGGCTGAAGTGAAACTTACGATTGCGTCAAGATGAGGGCCCTGACAGGATTAGTCATGGCTGCAAAGTGTTAGCCGATGTCGTCTTATTGCGATTTCGAGACAAAACTAGGGTAAAAATCTTATTTGAACGTACTAGCGCCTGGACGGTCTCGCTAGTTTATGCGGTAGTGTAGGCTGAGTATTTTTCCATCATATCATATGCGAGTCCACCGGCATTCTCAGTGGTTTCCTTGCTGGGAGTTCCTCTCCCAGTTTTGGACTCTTATCCTCTTGAAACACTGTAAAATCCTATGAAGTTTAGCACTTCGTCTTTGCCCCGCGATCTCTGGATCTAGATATAGAGACTCCTGGAGGGGTTAGCGTTTCCCTGGTAGTATGAGATTACCCACTGGATCCTGCGTTGTTGTATTAATCGGGATTCGCGATTCTTCTAACTTGCCAAACAAAATCAACGTGGTCTGATTGACTGCCTCCCACGGCTGATCAAATTTTGGTAGTGGATCTCGGGAAGTTTTACCGTATCATATTATAATACTGGAATGTCGGTAGAATATCTAACCCTTTTATCACTTCACGGTTTAAGGTTCCGGGTATCTGAATCCTGTGTCGGGTTCAAGGATGCGTTTCCCCGATTTTCGGCACATCATTTCTCCCAATTTGGCCCCCGACCTTTCATTAATTAATCCCGTAATACTTGGCGCTCCTGTAAATTGCTACTATGGAATGGGCGGAGGGGTAGCCTTAGGCCATAGAGGGGTTGGGGGGCTGGGGAAGGAATGGAAGTTGTCCGGCATTGGTTTTGACAAAGCGTGTGGTACCGGTACCTGTACTCAACCAGCTAGAAAAGCCACCCGAACAACTTATGTGACAATAGCTTATGGGATGGGGCATTTCTAGGAAGTTAGCAACCACGCTCTGCCATCTCTAGGTGGGGGCTGAGGAACATATCAGTCATATTTTTCGGTAGTCCGTTGGTGCAGAGGCATAGCCACCCACGGTCTAAGGGATAAGTTTGGACTGAGGACTCTCTGGGGGGGGGGATCCACGGCTCTGGTTCCCTTAGGATGTAACATCCGAACCGACCGTCCATACATAAAGTACTGCTGATGAATTGAAATTGAGGCGAGGATGTGCTTTGGCGGTCATGAGTCATGAGTCCCGGCTCCATGTGGTACGCTCATGGAGACCTACAAGTTTTTCTGTACCACTTGTTCATGGACATTCTCTAAATAGTCAAGACTTGCCTTCTTTCACTATCGTAGATATTGGCTATGGATATGGTCTGGGTAGGGGTTAGGGATTTTAAGTCCTGCAGCCGGCAGCCCCCCCGCCCCAAGGAAAACGCCTGTCATCACATAAAGGATATTGACCCTGTGGCAGGGGAGGCCTGTGACACTGTAGGTCCATTTCGGAGTAGATTCGGTTTGTGTTCAAAGAGGGCGTCCTCGAAAACCGGGCTACCTTATGCCTAACCGATATCATGGGAGGTTCCGTCCATGTTCTGCATGCATGGGAAGTGGTATTCTTCTAAAGTGGCCGTAATTTTCTGTGGAGTTGGTGTGTGAGATTGGGGGGATCAGATTACAAAGATGAGATTGGAATAAAAGCTTGAGTCGGTCCTCCGGGAGTTGCTTGCGGTTTGTCGGGTCAAGCCACGAATGCCGGTACCCTATGTCTAACTACCAGCCTATATAATACCATAATGCCCGGCACAAGAGCTTGCTACCCCAGTCTCGGCCACGGGTTACCTTTTGTTGGCCATCCTAGAATTTAGTACCGGCGATTGACCAATTATAAATTTAGAAACGGTGTTAAATTTTGTCAGAGTTTTGGACGGATGATGAGTGACCTATCACAGTGAATGAAGCAGCACGCGCAATATCCCGGGACGGTGCTTGTATGATACTCGCAATATTTCGTGACATCGGCTCTCAGATTATCAGCGAAAATTAGCCTGTGGAACCAGGACATGTTTAGCTTGGCCGGTTACCAGGATTTCGAATGCTACGATAGTTAGTGAGATCCAACACTCCCTGAAAGCTTATTTTATACTCCGTCAGGAAAACCCGAGCCCTTCTCAGGTGCGTATGCTGAATCCGGAGGCCGCAGTGTTGACGGAGATAACGGATTTCACCAGATTTTACCATAACAGTACAGGCCTTGTACAGTACTGTACTTTCTGGAGATACTTTACTCCGCTCAAACCTTGACCGAACGAAGACTAGGAGGAAGAAAAAAAACTCCTCTTTATCCGCGGTCTCCAGTCCGGATGCAGCCCCCGCGTGCTGATTATGGTGAAAAAGGTAGCTTGCATCTCTGGGAGCCCACTCTGAACCTTAAGGAGGGTGGTCTCCAGGATGTCTTTGGTTCGAGATCACAATGTAGAGTAGTGAACCCCTTCTGAAATAATTATTTTTCTCTTCCACTTGACTGAGCTTGATTTCCGGCTCTCTAGTCAAAGTGTCAACCTTCGGGGGATAAAAGCTGGCTTTCTAGACATTGGGAGAACTCCGAGATTGGTGAGAAGCCCAAGTTCTGTGTTACAATAATCAGGATGATAATAGTAATAATAATAATAATAATAATAATAATAATAATAGCCGTAATAGTAGTAATAGCGTAGGCGGGAATAGCTAAAATAACAATATTTTTTTAAACGGACAGCGCTTTTTTTCCTTTTTTTTCCTTCCCCCGGGTCGTGATTGTTTGGATCGGGGGTTTGTTAATTTCTGACTTTGTTTGGAAGAATCACGACGGTCGGAGAGAAATATACAGTCAATGTACGAAGTCCGGTGGAGGGTCTGGATGGAGCGGCTAGGCACCATGGGGGATTGACGGGTGCGGGGTTCCGGGTGTCGGCACTATTAGCTTCGCCCTGCACATATGCTAACTGGGTACTCGCAGCGCGTTTGCGCTTATTCTCTCTAGGCGCAATTAGAAACCCCCCCTTCGTGAGGGTTTGACACGAACATGCCAGAGACTGGGTTTTTGGAATTCATATCTTATAAGTGTCCAAGCGGTATTCCAACTGAATCAACTTGTTCAGATGTCATCCTAAGGAGATTGCTGTGGACCCCACTTCTCCACGGGAGCCCCGCACAAGAGGACCTGTAACGGGATTTTGTGTTCATGATTCACCGGGCTTGCTTGGCGGTTAAATGGCAACAAGTAGGAAGAAGGTGGGGAATCTAATGCAGCACACAACGGGGGACCGGTCAAGGTGTAGGCGTACAAGGAGGCTTTTGTCACATTGGAAAGAGATCACATCTCTAAGCGAGGTTACTATAGAATCGGAACGCTTTTGTTATAGTGATGCTTGCTTTGAGCGTAGGACAGCTTTCGGATACGGCGATAAGAGCCTAACCCCGCAAATTGTAATAACATCATCCCTAACTTCTCGCGAATTTCTTATTGGTTCCAATCACACGGTTTTCGTGGAGAGCAGTGATCGTCGCTTAGTCGGATGGTAATCCTTTGAATGCCCGGTACCCTATCCATGAGCTTCTTGATATTGCGCTGTCCGTTGAGAAACTAGGAGGGAAGCTTGGGCAAGTGTTTGACGAGACCGGCGGGAAATTCGAACGAGGCGGCTCGGGATCGAGGAGTCTGCATTTCTATATAACGCTGGTATGTGCAAACACCCATCATATCAAAGAGCTGCTAGCTCGGAAGGGGGGCTGTTCCATGGGAGCCACTTTCTTCAGGAAGGAGGGCTATGAGAAGCTATCTTGACGCTGTTCGGGGGGTAGTGGAGGGGTAAGGTGGGTAAGGTTATTGAAAGAATCACGCTATATCTTTCGATTGTGTGAGTTCGGGGCTGGGCTGAAGAAGGGCGGGGCGAGGGGAGGGTATATATTCAAATTCGCCGTCTAGGCGAGAAGCAAGGGTGTCTGGCCACTGGGGGGAGCATTAGAGGTACTACTAAAGACCCATGGTTGGGGTCCCCCGGATAAGAAAGTGCAGGTCATCGTTGCCAAGTGCAAATTACTACTCGAGTAAAGCGAAATATCCAAACGAAGTGATCATTTGACCAAGCCTGATCTCGACGCCCCGGAAACACTTCCTTCCGGGGAAAGCTTATCTTAGCCTCTGTTACCACCCCTCCCAGCGCTCTTGTCAAAATCTCCGGCTGCTTCTCCGACCTGCCCCCCACTCTCCTCCCCTCTGTCGCCTCCTCATCCAGCGGGGGGATTAATGAAATTATACTAAGATATATCGCCCATAGAGCAGATACAGTATTAGAACTCTTTAGTGGCGATAGACTTATTTGAGGTAGGAGTTTTCCAATACGGGCAATAAATAGTCCAAAAGAGTAGGATTGGGGATTACGAGTGGATGTTACACGGGGGACACCGAGTTTTCTGAATGGATGAGAGAAGGAAATGTTTTTAACCCTGAATGGGCCGAGGCATGACGCCATGCATAGAGCCATACAAATGCAAATGTAAATATTATAGAAGATGACACCCCATGAGAAATGATCTTGTCTTAGGTTTTTAGGGCGAGTAAATTCAAATCCTCATTGTAAATTTGGGGTAGCTGCCTCAGCGAAAGAGTCGGGGGAGTAGTCGTGAATGTTGTGCTTTGCTAGAGTACTTTTCCGGGCTATTAAGATATGGGTGCCTAGTCTCACCTGGCTTGATTTGGGAAAATCACTTGCCCATAATCCCTTAAAGCGACGAACATTGTTCCGGGAGATGGCTCTCGGAGGGTATAGGTGTAGGGCTAGAAACGGGTAGACGAGAACCTCCTATTCTCTCCAATCACCCCCGCTCACTCGACGCCACCCCAAGAGACCTAGAAAAAACCCCAAGATGAAAGCCCTCTACAATCCACCCCCACCACAAAAGGTCCTATTATCATATGATAGCCGTACCGCCGGGCGGCCCCAGCCACATCGGGAATCGTGAGTTCATTCTTCCTATCAACCAACGCGGTAGAGCTAGCAAAGTTCTCCTGACCTGGAAGGCATGCTTCCACCCCTGGCCGTATGCCATGGAAAATGTAGTATCATTCAGGGTGTTGGTCGCAGCATTGCTCCTAATATAGTACATGAGTAGGCCTTGTTCATGGGCAAAGATTCTACTAAGGGGCCGTAATTCGAGAAGGAGGGTCGGGAGAGCTGGGGGTTGAGGGCCGCGATCGGCTTATGGAGTTGGGAGCTGAACCTGTGGCTGTGCTTACTGCTCCTGCCCACCCCATGATTGGCTACTCTAGGATAGGGATGTAGGGCGTGCGCAAGAATTTACTGGAACCACCAACTGCAAATCCGGCCTGAACACGCTTCACCGCCTTCTCGACTCCATTGCTTCTATCGCTGAGTGCGCGCTCCCCAGGGTATGGTAATTGCCACCCTTCTGGTCCCCCATTCTGTTGGACGGATGTGTCTGGCTTTGTCATGGGAGTTGGAAGATTCTACGGATAATCTTGTATTTGTTGAATGGAGATAAATGAAAAGAAAATTAATGACAAGGGTAGGGGTGGGTCGTTTGTGGGATGGAAATAAGCCCTGTGTTGTTGAAGTTGCGTCCTAGTTTGTATGTGTTAAGATACACGACTAATTTGGGAAAGGCATAAGATAAAGTTTTTTGTTCTTTGTACTTCTTTGAGAAATGTCCTCCATATCTACCTCTACAAACTGTTCCATTTGGTACCATTCCACTCCTCACATCTTTCCTTCCCGAGAGAAGGATCGTTCGGGAAGTATTCAGAGCGTTCACATATGGGAGATTGTTTGACGGTAGAATATAGCGACATATCTTTCCTTTGTTATCACGGGAGTGTAGAGATGAATGAGAGCATATGGGGAAATACAGAGATAGGTGTGGCAATCGGTGGAAGGATCAGGATATGGTATTCGGATTTTACTTATACACCTACCTCTAGAGTTAGTTAAGTTTTAGTGTAGAGAAGTCGAGAGCGAGCGGACGAAGTGCAAGTGGTGAAACTTGCAAAGTGCCTAAGTCCCACGTGAATTCCCTTAGCCTATCGTCTGCTCCCGTACTATCCTCATTTCCTACATGGCACACTTCACAACCGCATTGTTAGCGGGCCGCCTAACCAAGGTACAGCAGCACCTATAGTGCCACTTCTATTCGCATCAAGGACTTTCGTTGCCACTGTATTCGCCTTCCTGACGCCATATACGATCCGGGTGGTTACTTTTACAACGGCTATTTGGGATGTACATGCCTGGGATTCGGTTAGGAATACCCATCGTTTCCCATAAGACACTCAAAAGCCCCCAAACCCTAAACAGGTATTATCTGTCCTTGTTATGTCTATTGCCTCAGAGAAACCCCAAGTAGGAGCTTGCCTACTAGGCTAAAAAGGTGGGATTTGTCTGGAAGGTTTGCGGAGATCATTTTCTCGTTGGATGTCTCAGGAGCGGTGGTGAAGTTAGATATGGCCGGACGTGGGAACATGGTCATAGGGTATCACTCCTATGTGGTTTCCTATTTGGTGTTGAATATTCTCGAATAGTCAAGCTCTATACCGAAAACTTAGGGGAACGAAAAACCATAGAAAACTTCATTCTATCTGAGGGGCCGGAGGACCGACTATTTACCCTGTGCAACAGGAACGCATATCAAGATAACAAACTGGAAGACGAAAGAAATCTGTTACGAATAGAGTTTCATATTATATGATTAATTGATTAAGTAACGAAACAAATAGAAGATCTGAACCGAATGAGTTGAGCTTGGACTCTGACGGCATTGAAGTGAAACTAGAATGTGCTGGGAGGCGTTGTCGTACTCAAAGACGTAGAAAGTGCATATCCGAAAGTATGATTTCAACATTTGGTGTTGGAAATGACAGTTTAATGGCCGCACTCTGAGGCCGCTGGGGTATACGTACCCACTAGCTAAAGGACGTGCAAGCTATGAAATGTTTTCACCCCCCTTGTCCTTCTTTCCTTCTCACCTTTGCTCGCTTCACACCTTCCTTTCTGTACACAACCCTCCTCAAGTCTCCCCCCTTCACCAAGTTATCACAATCAATCACGACCCCCATCTCCACTTAAGCGGCTTCACTCCACTGCGTAAAATCCTCACCGATAATCATTACCTCCGCAGCCCACATTTCCAACATTTGGAGAGGTTTTCAGGAGTGAATAAGATGGTCCACCAATGGCGCATCTAGGTTGAGATTGAGTTGTCTAGACCTAGGTAAGTTACACGGTTTGGGGTTGCGTTGATGGAATAATCGGTTTCTAGAAGGATCCATTTGGGTAGGGAATTATTGTGTCAATTGCATCCGTGGTGTAGAATCTAATAAGGCCCTTCGGAAAGATAACTCTCATCTTAGCGCATAACATTCGGATATACCCAATTGTCGAGATCGCCGCAATAAGAACTACCGTGGGAATTTGAATGAATGAGCCAGGTACTAGGAATGAGTCCAAAAACTCCTTCCCTTAAAAAGGGGGATAAAAACACACTGAAATAATTCTTTCCGAAACAAACAAAAATAAATAAATACCAGAGCTTACTAAGGGAAATGACTCCAATGTCGTGGCGCGAGGTCAGTTTGTTCGAGCTATTAGGGCAGTATTAACCCTAGTGATAGTGAGTCAACTTGCTTTGAATGAGGGCTATCCAGGGACTTCCCTTCTCAACCCTAGGAGAAAGTTCTGTCAGAAAAAAATTCAAGACCGGTCCGCCTCTTGTGGCCAGGCATCTCTCTAACATCCTCCAAGTTGCACGCAGGGGGACCTTGAACCCCCCAATTTCCTCAAGCATCTCCTGCCCCCCCCTCTCAGCTACCTCCTCCCCCGTTGGCCTTAGCGGGATCTTAGATCTTTGTGAAACTCTACACCTATCCCGATAAACCTCCCGTTAAATAAACAGCGAACGATGTCCGATTCAGATCAAATCTTCAACAATGTCTGGCTTACAGCTCTGGAAAAGTTTGGAGCCGAAGCAGTATTTTCCAAGGACCCCACGCCGGAAATGAACGAGGGAGGGGAGGCAAACAACCAAGAGTTGCTTTCCTCTCCCGGATCAATCCCGAACACTGTGGATCCCCGCATCGGTGATTCCAACATCAGCGGTTTCAATATTAGTGATTCCGGCAGGCAATCCAGTGCTGAGACTCCTCAAGCTGGCAAAGGCACCTTTGCTGAAGCGGCCGGGAATGCAAATTTCCAGCCCCGGAAAGCGGAAGTGGTGGGTAAAGAGACCATGAGGAGGCCGCAGGTCACTGAAAAGGAGTTCGACACCGGAGGTCAAGCGCAGAGTCCCAAGTCCGACATCGTCCCCCCTCCCAAAGCCAACCAGGCACAAGACTCCGTGGATACCGGAATGGGCTGTACTACTTGCCACACCACTCCCGACTCCCTAACCAGCAAAGGCAAACAAAGCCCCTCCAACTCCCGAAATCTCCTATCTTATATACGATCTAGAGAAGATGACCCCATGTTTTCTTCTTCGCGTACCCCATCCTGCCACTCTTCTGAGACCCGTGGGCCCGTGAGGTGGATCAAGGTGAATCTGGGAGACTACTCCGCCTTCGAGCTCGCAGATAATCGGTTTGAGAATATTGGGAAGCCTAGAGCCTGGAATCCCGGGGAAGTTGTGTTGAATTACCTTTCCCTGCCCAAGGGAGGGATGGACTCTGAATGGTAGTCTATGTTAGGCCTATAACATGTAGGCGCTCGAGAGCTTAAACTTGTGATAAAATATATCCGGAGATTACTAACACTAATGTTTTAGGCCCGTGAGATGGTTTCATATGCTTTTATCTTCGTGGTTTGGTAGGGTATCTTTTTATACTATGCTTAAATCTATATGTCCTAGTTTGCCTGGTTTTTTGTTCCGGTTGGTTGTGGGTTTCCCTAGATATGAAGCTACATGCCCCTTTCCAACGTCCGATGCCAGAGTGACCTTTTTTATTTTTATTTTTAATGATATTAGTATGTTCTAGAGCTACTTGCGTGGTTAGCTATTGCGAGAGTAGTTTCTCACTTTTATATGCGGAAAGATTGAGCCTTACGTTCAGCTGCTCTTAGGAGCCCAGCCCCAAGAGTATATATCATACATCCTACCGTACTAACTGCGCGACAGCTATTCCGTGTAAGAACGAAAGGTACATTTATCAGGGAAGATCCCCTAACATGGGAGTCATATCCACCCACCTATCGTGCCAAATCTCTTCAGATCCGCATTGTTGCCCGTTAACCCACCTTGAGTGCACTCCTCTGGGGTGCAGATTTCAATTGACGGAGTTAACTAGAGTAAAATTAGCCTCTTTTTACCCTACTATCTACAGCGGCACACAGACACTATTATGAAGAGCTTATATATGTTTTCCTATCTTCCGGTGAAGGGATGCCTTGTCCGCAATGGCGTCCCATCACCCAGATACACCCCCCTGCCCGATGTTGAAAATCTGGGCTGCGGAAATAATGATTTAGGGTAAGGATTTTACGCAGTGTGGTGAAACTGCTTAAGTGGAGGTGCTCTCATGATTAATTGTGATAACTTTCTGGAAAGGGGAGGCTTGAGGAAAGTTGTGTATAGGAAGGAATGTGTAAAAGAGAGCAAAGGTAAGAAGAAAAAAAGAAAAATAAAGGGGTGAAGTGAAAACATTTCCCCGGCTTGCGTTTCCTTTGATTAGTGCGTACTTATACCTCAGCGGCCTCAGAGTGCGGCCATTAAACTGTCATTTCCAGCCCCCGACAGTTGTCGGAACTATTACCTCAGTGTGATGATCTGGTATGAATGTGTTCGGCCAGTGGTCAGGCAAGTTGAAACATGCGGATCTAGGAAATGGCAGTGGTGTATATTCACACTACGCACCTATATGTACCGCAGTCTCAAGCGCATTTGTAGGATAGCAGGATAGCAACCGTCTCTCTCTCTTTCTTTCATTTGATCGGTCCCATTACCTTACGCTTTGACTCCAGCCGTTACTGTGTGACCTCCGGCAACAGTGATTGTCTATCTATGCACTGTCCGTCGTTATCCAAACCGGATCTCAGTGTATCATAGGAGAGTAACAAGCGCACAAAGCACTGATTCTGTTTTAAACCACGGAGAATCTCTCATTAAACAGCTAAGGAGTAAGAAACACCGTTGAAATCTACCAGCAACTCGGGAAGAGACACACTACCCACCCATTAAAATCCAAATCGGACTTCCTGTAGGATATGTATTAGTTCCCAGGTTTTCCTTTCATGAAATACCTAGCTGGCGCAGTGGTTAACACTCCTGTCGCATTAGCGGGAGCTCAGGAGTTCAATCCATGCTGACAATCAGTTATTATTGAACGATCCGTCATGTAGGGCAGGAGAATTAAAAAATCCTGCCCTATGGGAACTGGGAGATTGAAGAACTTAGCCCTCCTCAATAGGGCTGTGGGGTTTAACAATCCTGCTACGAGGTGGTAGAATCCGACTCTAGGCCTTCAAAGGTTGGCGATCGGCGGGTAGCAGAAGCAAATGGGACGGGGGGTTGGCAAAGAAAGAAATATGAAAAGAAAAAAAAAAGAGAAAAAAAAAAGAGAAAAAAAAGAAATATATAAAAGAATAGAAAGAAATATTTTTTTTATTACTTCTTTTACCTTGGGAAGGCTACTGTTGCCCCTCCATATTTATTACATTATATACATAGCTTTTTTTTCTCAGTAAAGGGAGGTAGTACTAGTGTGCAGTGCACTATACGAGTACAGAGGCGATTTCCCTTGTTGCCCGATCTTTACCTAAGGCTTCAGACCACGCGCAGTGTCCCCAACCTTCCGAGATAACGTTCACAAGTGACGAGGCCGGCCTGCAGATAACAGGTAGGTCGCACGTACAGTCCGGCACGGCCAGGTTTTTGGGAAGCCTACAGGTTTCATGGATCCCTAGCCGCGCCGACAGGCTTCCGGGATATTCCATTAGGTTAGTAAATATTTTGATTATACGCATCGGAGATCTTCAGGTGCCCGCAAAAAAATACCTGTGGTTGTCCAAAGATGACTGCAGATATCTGAAGATGCCCGCAGATATGTGAAGATGCTGGAAGATATCTAAAGATCAGGACAGATACTGGAACATCCCTGACGCTATCGGCTTCTTATCCACGATTATTGGGTCGCAACAACAGAAATAAAGAGTGTTATGATAAGTTTCTGATATCCGGGTTGGGCGAGACAGGGTGATTTCCGGTTTTCCTTTATCACCCAATTTGTTTCCTGAATGAATATAAAATAGCCCGACTTTCGGAATACTCCCCTTATATTCACTCAAGATATGGTATGAATGCGATTTTTGTGTATTATCGTTAGGGTTGAGTGCGGCTTTCCATCAACAAAGCCACGTCCGGCCCCGGCCACCTACCGGCCCCCGGTGCTCTGACCCTAGTTGAATCAGTACTCTCCGACATTTGCTTTTTACGTCTTCGAGTACGACATAGCCGGCGAACGTTCTTTGGTCTCGGTTTAGAGCTGCCCGACTTCAACTCATGTTATCTACTCCTTCTCGTACGACACTGCTAGATCAATTGATTGGATATGCAATGTTGTTCTCAACGGTGTTCTCCGTTCTTCTATATTGCTTCCTTTGATTTATTTTCCACTGCCGATATATATTATTGCTTCACTACATATATAGTGGGTCACTCTGGCCCTCTCTGACAGAATGAAGTTCCCGGAATCTCACGCTCTTCCAGGTCTCCTATATACAGCTCGGCCATTCCATCGTTTTTCAACAGTGACCTCTTGCGGCTTTGCCGCTCCCATTCCCCCATCCACTATCTCTCCATCACGGTGTCGTGGTTGCCTGGACCCTGAGCGCCTTATTCACTTTAAAATTCCGCAAGTGGCCCGCGTGGCGTACCCGTGTCATCGACGATATGCGGCCTGAGGTTGGAAAAGTAGCGGGCGGAACCTAGCGTGCGCCCAACCTTAATAGGATACCGAAGGTGCTAGGGTAGCCTTACCGGGGACGAGAACAAGAGAGAGAAGGCGGCATAAGAGTTGCAGCAAGACCACTCAAGTTAGGTTTAGTTTACCAGAAGATAAAAGACTGATATGTGTGCAAGTCAAGGGAGGAGATTTGAAAAGACGCAAGAGACCCTCTGCCAATGACAACCTGGGCTCCTCCATGACCAAGCAACCATTTGCCTCCAGAGTGCAACCCATTATCAGTAATAGCTGTGTCAGAAATCGAGTGATTCGCCATGAGCAACCTCTTGCCTCGTCAACGTTTGTAGATAAAGCTCGTAATTTACTACCCCCGATAATAGCGAAAGTGAAGAGAGATGCAATACGCAGGGTCTTCTAGCTACAATCTTCTCAATTTTTCTCCCCACCTTTCTAGCTTTCATCCTACCGAAGAGTTGAAAATCGGAGGCATGCATTAGATACATTGAACCATACTTCCAGTTTCATTCCCCTTCCATCCTCGGTATGGTGAGGCTTCTACTCTATAGAACGAAAGGCTGAGACAAAATGGAAACATCGGGCAATTATTCAAATCAATCCGAGACAACAGTTTAAACACGAAACTCTCAGATGCACCTTGCGCGCAGAATTTAACCTAACGCTATATCGAAAGCGTCCGATAGCATAAACCGCGGGAGAGATGGACTGGAGAGCATCATCCTTCGATATGGGTGTTCTGTGGTGACTAAGCACTTGCGCAGGCATTGGTTACACAATAAATAGGTCATCTTCTTTTCTCTACCTCCGAATACCGTAGAAACTTGAATAATTGAACCGTGTGCTATGTCGTTGGACTTTCTTCTCTCAGTAAGGTCAAGAAAATTTTGTTTTTTCTTTTTCTTTCCTTCTCGGAAGGGGGAAAGGGGCTGTGTTTTTGCTGTGTTTTTTGCCCCCCATTCCAGAGAAGGAAATTCTGGACTTCATAGCACACGGTTCAATTATTCAAGTTTTTACTGTACTAAAAAAAATAATACCCTGGTGCGCTATTTGACTACCGTATTATCTCGTCAAATTGGGTATCTCGGGACAGGGGTTCTTATCGCCGCACCAGGATGATGACTCCTAATGAAGCCTAGTAATGAACAAAAAAGGAATAGAAGGATTGCGTTAACCCTTATGAGTCTGAGTGAACGCAATCTTCCTATCCCTTTTTTGTTCGGGAAAACCTTTCATATACCATGAAATATGAGTGAAACATGGTACTTTTATCCCCGATACCACAATTTTTAAAAATCACAACGCTAGCCCTTCTAATCAATAAAAATATAAAACAAAGACACTTTCG